>Ga0206823_1059_pt1 | contig 31266 bp, 30 predicted proteins | sample Alteio_BWOrgCont_81_FD_152868 | JGI IMG/M metagenome (GOLD analysis project Ga0206823, IMG submission 152868) | Enriched cells from forest soil in Barre Woods Harvard Forest LTER site, Petersham, Massachusetts, United States -... | ecosystem: Environmental > Terrestrial > Soil > Temperate forest >...
GAGCTGTACTCCAGGAAAATTTGGCTTTGTCAGTTTTTATAGTAAATATGGTGCCGGGAAAAGCCCAGAACCTGCCACTTGGCCAATGGCAGGATTTTCTTTCATACCGGCAGGGGCTTGCTGTATGCGAGGGCGGTGGAAATGTTTATTGCTGTACTTCTTCAGGAGTATTTACTTATAATTTATCAGACAATTCCCTACAACGATATAGTAAAGTATCGGGCCTTTCAGACATAGGCTGTACCGTGGCGCGTTACAATACCTTTACAAATACTCTTGTTATTGGTTATTCAAATGGGAATATAGATTTACTTAATAACAACCAGATTATTAATCTTCCTGATTTAAAGAACAGCCCTGCTGAAGGAGCTAAAACAATTAATAATATCTATTTTAATAATAATCTTGCTTACGTTTCCTGTGGACAGGGTATAATGGTAATTGATTTAACTCAAAATATTATTCTTTCTCTATATAAAATTGGTAATCGTGGAACTGCCCTAAATGTTTACTCGATTACTATTTTTAACGATACCATTTTTGCTGCAACAGAAAATGGAATCTATAAAACTGCAGCGAGCGACCCGGACCCGCAAAACTATCAAGATTGGAAAATCGTTTCCCATCCCGCTCCGGTAGGGGTTTATAATGCGATTGTAAGTTGTGGAAATAAAATGTATGCCAGTTTCTCAATGCGCCTTACGGGCAACAATCTTGCAGCGTTTAAACAAGATACATTATATGTTTATAATTCAGGGAAATGGTCTCTCGACACCATCACACATAATGGGCACCATGATACCGATGGAATACATGAAAATATGCTTTCTTTACAAAGCATAACCTTCAATGATACTTCCTACCTTACTTATTGCGGCGCCAGCAACGTAGTAGTTCTAGATAACTTCGGAGATACAGCAGTGCATCTGTTTAGTTATAACTTTTCTAATAACGTCAATGCTGTTGATGCTGTGTTTGATAATACTAAGCATTTATGGATGGCTGACCCTAATTATGGGCTTGTTAAAGCAAGCAACAGCTTCGATGGGGAAAACTTTTATCCTTCCGGGCCTTTTTCCAACTCAGCATTCGCCATGGCAATTCAAGGCTCTACCATTTATTTGGCGCCCGGGGCATATGATAATTCATATGCTCCTGAAAGTATAACCAATATTGGTATTTCAGAATATTTTGACAACTTCTGGTACAGATTGATTGACGATGCATCGCCCGATACTATACAAAACTTGTGCTGTGTTGCCATTGACCCGAAAAATTCTGCTCATGCTTTTGCCGGCAGCTGGAACAACGGACTTGTAGAATATTATAATGACTCGATTGTGAATTTTTTTAATGGCTCCAATAGCTCACTCCGCAGCCTTATTGATGCCCAGATTCCCACGTACTATTCCCTTCGGGTAGGAGGCGTCGCCTTTGACTCCAGCGAAAATTTATGGGCTACCAATTCGGGTGTGGACTCTAAATACCTTAGTGTGAAACAACGTAATGGAACCTGGCAATCCATGGATTTCAGCGATATTCCTAATATTCCCATCGATGGTATAGTCACCACTCTTATTGTTACCCATAGCGGTGCAAAATGGATGATATTTCCCGGGAATGGAATACTGGCATACCAGGATAATGGAACATTTGCCCAACCTACCCCTTCTAATTCCGTATTTATCAATGGTTCTGTTAACAACGGACATTTGCCAAGTCCCAATATCTATTGCATAACAGAAGACCAGAATGGAGCAATCTGGGTAGGGACTGACCTACAAGTCGTAGTATTTTATTCGCCTGATAATGTTTTTAATGGTCCCGGAGGCTGGGATGCACAGAATATATATGTACAACAGACTGGCTACACGCAATACCTCATGCAAAACCAATTCACCACGGCCATAGCAGTTGATGGAGCAAATCGTAAATGGATAGGAACCCTGGGAGGAGGTGTCTTCCTTATGTCTGCCGATGGGACCCAGCAAATACTTAATTTCACCTCAGCTAACAGCCCTTTACCTTCTAATAATATTCTCTCCATAGGTATTAATCAGATAACAGGAGATGTATTTTTGGGTACTGACCAAGGAGTTGTTTCTTATCGTGGAGAAGCCAGCCTTGGGGCCACTGGTTTCAGTAATCTTTATGCTTATCCCGATCCTGTTCCACATGGCTATTCAGGGCCGATTGCCATCAATAACCTGGTAGCAAATTCAGATATAAAAATTGCCACTGTCAGCGGAGAAGTTGTGTATCATACAGTAGCCCTGGGAGGGCGTGCCATTTGGAATGGCACTAACTTTAGCGGTGAGCGGGTGCAAACCGGAGTTTACCTGGTTTTCTGCACCAGCCCCGATGGAACCCAGTCGGCTGTCACCAAATTACTGTTTGTAAACTAATATCAGATGTTTCATTCGGTTGAAGCAATTGTTCTGCACCTAATACCGCATAAGGAACATAATGCAATTGTAAAACTGTTTACTAATGAATCGGGCTTAGTTTCCTGCTGGATAAATTCCCTTCACTCCAAATCGTCGGGCATACGGTCTGCCGGCTTACAACCACTGACTATTGTAAATGCCATAGTTGATCAGAGGGAAATAAAGCAACTATCTACATTGAAAGAAATGCAGATTTCCTTTTACCCTGCAAAAATTAGTACAGATATTGAAAAAAGTGCCGTTGCTATCTTTATTTCCGAACTACTTTCCCATTGTATAAAGCAAACTGAAACCGATAAAACACTCTATTATTTTATACGGGAATCTATTGTACTTCTCAACGACACGAATGAGAAGTGTACCAATTTCCACATCGTCTTTATGCTAAACCTTTTGAACCATCTAGGCCTTTTACCTAAAAATAGTTTCTCTGCGGAAACCCCTTATCTTAATTTGGAGGAGGGTACTTACCAGGAAAAGAAGCCTATGTATACTTCTTTTCTACATCCTGCTGAAAGTGAATGCCTGGGCAAATTATCTGTATTGCTTATTTCATCTTTTGCAGTGAGTGAAATACCCACAGGGCTGCGTAAAAACATCTTGCATGGGTTATTAAAATATTTTGAAATACATGCAGGGATAAAACCACTTAAATCTCACCTGGTGCTGGAGGAAGTGTTTTAATACGAGTATTAATAACTTTTCATAAATCGCTTACCGGAGTACATTTTCAAGTAACAATCGTGTCATAATATTGCACAATGGTACAATTGGAACGAAACAAAGCCATCCTAAAAAAATATATTCCCGAAAGTGCAGTTGCAACCATTGCCCAATGGATATATACCTATGATTTTAAACTAAAGATAAAACGTTCACGAGCGACAAAATATGGAGACTATCGCCCCCCCATTAAAGGCTTAAATCACCAAATTACCATCAATTACGATCTGAATAAATATGCATTTCTTAATACGTTGCTGCACGAAATAGCCCACTTAAGCGCCTGGAAAAAATATGGAGATGCTATCCAATCGCATGGAAAAGAGTGGAAGCATGAGTATAAGTTAATATTGCTGCCTTTTTTAAGAGAAGATGTTTTCCCTTCAGATGTAATTTTAGCATTGAAGAAATACCTGCAAAACCCTGCCGCTACAGTGTGCACCGATAAAACGCTATTCAAAACCTTGCGGAAATATGATGAAAACCCTGATGGGCGGATATTTTTAGATGAATTGCCCTTGCAGGCAACTTTTATTGCTGAAGATGCATATACTTACCGTAAGCTAAAAAAAATAAGAACCCGGTATTTATGCAGCCGCATCAATACGAGGCACGAATATTTTTTCCATGGAACAGCGCAGGTAAAGCCTGTTCCCCAAGAAAACTAACTAATAAAAATCTTATTGTTGAGGTTGCTGGGGTTGTCCACCACCTTGTTGTTGCCCCTGGGTGGGCTGCTGCTGTGGTTGATCAGGCGTAGGAAGCTGGTCAGCCTGCTGCTTTGAAACAGAAGTACTTGTAGTGCTTCCAGTCGAAGGCCCACCAATTACCGCACTTGCCATAGAAAGCACTATCACAGCTACTGCAAAAGCCCAGGTAGCTTTTTCCAGAAAATCATTTGTTCTGCGAACACCAAGTATCTGGTTTGATGCACCAAAGGAAGAGGTTAATCCACCACCTTTAGAATCTTGAATAAGAACCACTAATATCAGCAATATGCATGCTGCAACAATTAAAATATTCAACAAAATCTCGGCCATTTTTCTATTTTATTATTTCGTTCCGGGTTTAGTATGTTCACGCATTAAAGCTTTCAATTCTTCAATGCGGGGCGCAAATATATTCTTTTTTTCCGGGAATTGAAGCAAAAGTATTTGATATGCTTTCAAAGCCTTTTGCAAATTGCCTTGTACCACAAATATTTCTGCAAGAGTTTCGCTCATAAGCTCATCATCTTCTGTAATACTCATTTTAGCTGCCTTAGTAGCAGAAAAAAACTCTGCCTTGGGCCGGGAAATAGTAGGTGCCTGTTTTAAAAAGTCATTGATAATACTGGCTTTATCACGCTGATTTACAGGTTTTACTCCTTCATTTATTTTTTCTACGCTTATCTCAGGTAATACCTTTAACCATTCATTGAAACTATATTTTAGGTTACTATCGGGTATGGGTTGATAAGTTATCCCCAATTCTTTCACTACAGGTGGCTGTAAAATAGTAGCTTCTATTTTTTTATCTCCTGTTAAAGGCTTTTCCACCTTAGCTGGTGGGGGTATTATAGTTCCGGAAGTGCTTTTTAAAGGCGGTACAGCAGTTATTTTGGGTTGGAAAGAGGGTAGTGCTGATTTCTTTTCTTCTGTCTTCGGAGAAACAGGTTGAACTTTCCCCATCTCTTCCTGCCGGGCTTTAACTGGTGGGGCCTTTATTTCAGATTCTCTTTTAATGAAAGCTTCGGAGAGCGATGATTTTTCAGCTTCCTTTTTTGCCGGCGGATATGTTACCTCAATATTAGTATCTTTTGTGGAACTATAAACGAAATTATAGCGTACTTTTTCCTGTTTTTTTAAAGGCTCCGTAGTGGGCTTCAGCGTCTTAATTTCTTCACTTGTTTCAACAGGTTTCTTAAATAATAGATACATAGCTTTTCTATCAGGGGCATAAACCGATGCCAGTTTAATACGCCCTGAGGCATCCGGTTCATTAGCATCATATATCTGTTTGGCAAAAAGAACCTGAGCGAGTTGAAAATAGGGAAAAGTATGCAAAACATCCTGGAGAGCAGCTTTATATTCTGCTCCTGCCGGGATATTTCCCTTGACAAACATCGTTTTTAAATTTTCTTTTACCAAACGTAGAGCTTACTTATTACGTTTTCTATATTTTTGAGACATTTAAAGCCAAGCAAATGCAAAGATATACCTTCCCTAAAACTATTATTCAGCTATTTTTCCTTTGTCTCTCTATTTGTAGTGACAAAGCAAGTGCGCAAATTACAGCCAGATCTGAATTTACCACCATCGACCTCAAAGATATAAAAGTAGGAGCTGAGCGTACAGACCAATACCTTTCTTTATTGCAAGGTAAAAATGTAGCTGTGGTATGTAACCAAACATCACTTGTGCAAAAGAAACTTTTGGTAGATACATTGAAGAGCCTGGGAATTAAAGTGGTAAAGATATTTGCTCCCGAACACGGATTTTATGGGCAAGAAGATGCAGGCGCAGATATAGATAATTCTAAAACTTCAAAATCCTTACCCATTATTTCCCTTTATGGTAAACACAATAAACCTACCGCAGAAGACTTAAATGGGGTTGATGTAGTAGTATATGATATACAGGATGTAGGGGTACGGTTCTTTACTTATGTTTCTACCCTGCATTTGGTGATGGAAGCCTGTGCCGAGAATAATAAAGTCCTTATTGTGCTTGACCGCCCTGACCCCAATGGATACTATGTTGACGGCCCAGTGCTGCAACCTGCTTTTAAGTCTTTTTCAGGTATGGACCCGGTGCCTATTGTATATGGTATGACCACTGCTGAATATGCCAAAATGCTAAATGGGGAAAAATGGCTCAATAACGGAGAACAATGTAACTTAACCTGCATTCCGGTTAAGGGTTATAGCCACCGGAATTTTTATAATATTCCTGTAAATCCCTCACCCAATCTGAAAACTATGGCTTCTATATACCTGTACCCTACCCTCGCCCTGTTTGAAGGAACAGTGATAAGTGTAGGCAGAGGAACAGATATGCCTTTTGAAATAATTGGTAACCCATTATTGCAAGATGCCCCATTTACCTTTACGCCTGAAAGTAAGCCCGGTGCACAACACCCACCTTTTGAAGGGCAACTATGCCACGGTTACAACCTGGGGGATTTTGGCAGTATACTCATTAAGAACTACCAAAAGCTTTACCTGTTTTGGTTGAAGGGTGCTTACAAGGACTACCCTGACAAAGCCAATTTTTTCAATTCCTATTTCAAAAACCTGGCTGGTACAGATGTGCTTCAAAAGCAAATTGAACAGGGTATACCGGAAGAAGAAATACGTAATGGATGGCAGCCGGGCATTGATGCTTTTTTAAAGATACGGAAAAAGTACCTGCTCTACCAGGATTTTCAGTGATTTGAGTGCAATTGTTTTCCTTTCTCACAAGTCATAGGTCTTCTAAAAGAAGTAGTGGCTCAGTTTGAAATACTATTTAATGTTCATAATTTTTCCGGCTTTTATTTTATAATAGTTGGCGGAAAAGAAAAATTACTATCTTTGCGCTCCATTTTTTAAAACCACATGAGTATAATCAAGTCTTACGAGACTGTATTTATTTTAACACCCGTACTGTCGGAAGAACAGGCAAAGGAAGCTGTAGATCATTACCGCAAACTGGTTAAGGACCACGAAGGTAAGGTAATAACCGAAGAACATTGGGGTTTGCGTAAACTAGCCTATCCCATCCAAAAGAAGAGTACCGGTTTTTACCACGTACTCCAATTCAATGCTTCTCCTACCATAGTAAAGGAACTTGAAATTGCCTACCAGCGTGACGAACGCATTTTGCGCTACTTAACCGTAAGCCTTGATAAACATGCACTTGCATACCTTGAAAAACGCAAGGAAAGATTTGGAAAAAAAGAACCTAAGAAAGAACCTGCAATTCAATAAAAATGGCCACAGTAGACACCAACGAAGTACGTTATCTTACCCCTCCTCCTATCGAGGTTAAGAAAAGTAAATATTGCCGTTTCAAAAAATATGGCATCAAGTATATTGACTACAAAAATCCGGATTTCCTGAAGAATTTCATTAATGACCAGGGTAAGTTATTGCCTACCCGCATTACCGGAAATTCATCGAAATACCAACGGAAAGTGGCGCAAGCCGTAAAAAGGGCACGTCATTTGGCATTACTGCCTTTTGTAGGCGATTTATTAAAATAATTAACGCATTACAGCATCATGGAAGTTATTCTGCAAAAAGAGGTAGAAAACCTCGGTAACCAATACGAATTAGTAAAAGTGCGTCCGGGCTATGCACGCAATTTTTTGATCCCACGTGGATTGGCTATTGCTGCTACGGTATCAAACCGCAAGGTGCTTGATGAAATTAAAAAGCAACGTGCCCACAAAGAAGAAAAGCTGAAAAAGGACGCTGAAAGCTTGGCAACCAGGCTGAAAGATGTAACCTTGAGAATTGCAGCCAAAACCGGAGAAAATGGAAAGATATTTGGTTCTGTAAATGCTATTCAACTGGCTCAAGCATTGGAAGAATTAGGCTATAAAGTTGAACGCAAAAATATTGACCTGAAAGCCGACCATATCAAAACTACCGGAAAATATACTGCTAACGTAAAACTTAGCAAGGATATTACCGCTGAGATAACTTTTGAAGTGGTAGCTGAGTAAGCAAGCCCTTTTACTTTATTAGAATTTTATTTAGGCAACATTTCTGTTGCCTTTTTTATTCTGTTTACCACCTCGTCTTTCCCCAACAATTCTATTGTTTCAAAAAGAGCAGGCCCGGCAGACATCCCGGTTAAAATTACCCTGAGCAATTGCATTACAGAGCCGGGCTGTATTCCGCTTTCTTCCGCTGTCTTTTTAAATGTGGCTTCTACATTATGGGCAGTAAAATCACTCAGAGAGGCAAATATATCAACAGTTTTAGCAAAAAACCCGGGAACAGTATCTTTCCAACGCTTTTGAATTACACTTTCATCACACTTGTCTGGGGCAATAAAAAAGAAACTGCCTATATCCCAGAATTCCTTTACAAAATGGGCTTTTTCTTTTATAAGGTGGCAGACTTTTTCAATGTATTCTATAGTCCATTTATTTGCGCTGCTTCCTAACTTTTTGTCAATATCTACCTTAAATAACATTGCTAATTCAGCATTCGTGCGCATCCTCAGGTATTGCTGGTTGAACCAGCGGGCTTTGTCAGGGTCGAACTTGGCACCTGATTTATGTACCTTTTCCAATGAAAAGGCTTCCACTAGTTCTTCTTTCGTAAATAGTTCCCGATTATCACCCGGGTGCCATCCCAATAAGGCAAGTAAATTGATCACCGCATCGGGGAAATAGCCACCTTCTCTATAACCGGATGACCACTCCCCACTTACAGGGTCCTGCCAATCTAAAGGGAACACAGGGAATCCCAGCCTGTCCCCATCGCGCTTACTTAATTTGCCATTCCCATCAGGCCTTAATAATAATGGAAGATGGGCAAACTGGGGCATAACATTTTCCCAGCCTAAATAGCGATACAAAAGCACATGCAAGGGAGCAGATGGTAGCCACTCCTCTCCTCTTATAACATGGCTGATGTTCATTAAAAAGTCGTCCACTACATTGGCAAGATGGTAAGTAGGCATCCCATCTGATTTAAACAACACTTTATCATCGAGTGAACTAGTGTGCACCACTACCCATCCCCTAATTATATCGTGAAAGCGGACTTCCTCGTTGCGCGGAATCTTTATGCGGACAACATAAGGCTCTCCTGCTTCTAATTTCCGCTTGGTTTCATCTTCAGAAAGGGTAAGCGAGTTTTTCATGGAGGAGCGTGAAATAGCATTGTACTGGGGAGCCGCCACTTTGGCAGCTTCCAGCCTTTTGCGCATAGCCTCTAATTCTTCAGTAGTATCAAATGCATAATAGGCATTGCCACTATCTACCAGTCTTTGGGCAAACTCGCGGTACATCAGTTTCCGCTCCGACTGGCGATACGGAGCATGAGGGCCTCCATTTACTACGCCCTCATCGGCGCTTATTCCTAACCATGCCAAGGCATCGGCTATATATTGTTCAGCTCCGGGAACAAACCGGGTTTGGTCGGTGTCTTCTATACGTAAGATAAATGTTCCATTATGTTTTTTCGCAAAAAGATAGTTATACAAAGCTGTACGCACTCCGCCTATATGCAAGGCTCCCGTGGGGCTGGGAGCAAATCTCACTCTTACTTGTCTGTCTGACATTTAATTGCTTTTAGAAAACAAAGATAGGTGATTTACTCAGCCCCTCCCCCTCTCTATCTAATAGAGAGAGGCTTAAACCATAAATAATTTGTAGGTTTGCGGGCCATGAAACCAATACGGCAGAATAAAGTAGCCCGCCTTTTGCAAAAGGAAATGGGAGAAATTTTTGAACAAAACCTGAGAGATTTACTACCGGGTTCGTTCCTTACTGTTACTGGTGCGGAAATAAGCCCAGACCTTTCTATTGTTAAGATATATTTTACCATCCTGGGAAAAATAAAGCCGCTAGAAGCCCTTGAAATATTAATGACCAATAAAACGCCGATACGCAAAGAGCTTTCTATACGCGTGAAGCACCAAATGCGCATAGTACCTGATTTGCGCTTCTATATTGATGACTCGTTTGAGGCAGTTGCAAGAATTGATGAATTGCTGAAGAAATAAATTATGGAATACGACCCGATTAAAAATAAGCTTGGTTTACTTTTTAATAAGTCCCCTTTTTTACGGAAGACTTTTTATAACCTGCTGGATTTGCTTTTGCTCCGTACCTGGCATATCCATAAAGAAATAAGGAAATGGGAAAAGAGTGCACCTGCTAAAGCTAACATTTTAGATGCCGGAATGGGCTTTGGGCAATACTCCCATTATATGGCACGAAAGCACCGCGATTGGAATATATTGGGTGTAGATGTAAAAGAAGAACAAATAGCAGACTGCAATAATTTCTTTTCAAAAATCGGGTTAAAAAATGCCCGTTTTGAATTCGCTGACCTTACTAAGTTTTCGCATCCGGATACGTACGATTTTGCCCTTTCAGTGGATGTGATGGAGCATATATTAGAGGATGTACAAGTATTTATCAATATTTATGCATCCTTGCATAAAGGGGGAATGCTACTCATCTCAACTCCCTCCGACCAGGGAGGCTCGGACGTGGAAGAAGGCAGTGAAGAATCCTTTATTGGTGAGCATGTACGGAACGGATATAACATAAACGAGATAGAAGAAAAACTAAAAAGAGCAGGCTTCTCAAAGGTAGAAGCACATTATTCTTATGGCAAACCCGGTCATATTTCATGGGTGCTCTCAATGAAATACCCTATGAAAATGCTTTCATTCAGTACCGCTTTGCTCATACTTCTGCCCTTTTATTATTTGGTTACTTTCCCATTTGCACTCATACTTAACCAAATGGACACCATTGGACATCATGCTAAAGGCACAGGGTTAATTGTAAAAGCCTGGAAGTAATCAAACTTCTTATTTTTGCATAGATGAACCTTTCCCTATTTATAGCCAGGCGTTATCTCGTATCTAAAAAGTCGCACAATGCGATTAATATTATTTCGGGTGTGGCATTAGGTGGCATTGCTGTTATTACTATGGCGCTAATTATAGTACTCTCTACCTTTAATGGGATATCTGACTTGGTGAAAACTCTTTACAATTCTGCCGGGGGTGATATTGAAATTACGGTTGCCAAAGGAAAAACATTTATTCCTGCAGGCTCTCGTTTTGATAGTGTCCGCCACTTGAAGGGAGTAAAGTATTTTGATGAAACCATGCAGGATAAGGCTCTTTTAAAATATGGAGACAGGCAATGTCTTGCATATATAAAAGGGGTTGGGAGTGATTTTGCCCCCATGACCCGCTTTAATACACTGATAAAAGAAGGAAAGTATTCGTTACAAGCCGGTGAGACTTTTTATGGCGAGTTTGGTATTGGAGTAGCAGATAAGCTGGGTATTAATTCTTCCGATAATAACTTTAATTCAGTGACTTGTTATGCGCCCAAAAGAGGGCTTGATAATAATACTGCCAACCCGGAAAATGCCATCACCCAAAAGCATCTTTTCCGGTCCGGTATTTTCTCTATAAATGATGACTTCGACAGCCGCTATGTAATTGTATCAGTAGATTTTGCAAGACAGCTTTTTGATTATACTGGTAAGTCTGTAACTTCTATTGAAGTTGGCCTTGCAAAAGCCAGCTCTTCCGCAATTGTAAAAGAACAAATCAAATCGATATTAGGAGCGGATTTCAATGTAAAAGACCGTTTCGAGCAAAATGAATTGCTTTTTAAAACCTTGAAGTCGGAAAAGCTATGGACATTTATCATACTGGCATTCATATTGGTCATTGCCACATTCAATATTGTAGGTTCGCTTTCCATGCTCATTATTGATAAGCAAAAAGACATTACGATACTCCAGGATATGGGTGCAGAAATTAAAACGGTTCAACGAATTTTTATGTATGAAGGTATCTTGATTACAGTAATAGGTGCCGCTATTGGTTTATTATTGGGTACCATCATCTGCCTTATTCAAATAAAATTTAAGCTCGTACCAATGTCAGAAGGTTTTGTAGTAAGTGCTTACCCTGTGTCTATCCAGCTCAACGACTATATAAATATTTTAGCCTGCGTATTGGTTATAGGCTTTCTCGCTTCCTGGTATCCCGTAAGGCGATTCACAGCTAAGAAAATCGCAGTGTAATCATTTTACCCATAAAGGGTAAAATAATCTTTCAAATTATTTTTGGCTTCTTTATCCAGGGCGTATTGTATGGCAACAGCAAAGTTTATGTAATCTTTTAAGTTGTGCTGCTCCAGCCATATTTCAGCTTCTTCATCCTCATTCAGCATATTGGCCACGGCAGCCAGTTTAAATTGCTTTTCTTTCAATAACATTTGTATGGCTGTTTTATTCCCATCCACTGCATCTGCAAAAAGAGCCAGTGTTTTATCATGTTGTAAGAGCCAATTCATGGCACGTACATTGCCCACCAGGGCCGAACCCAGTGCGGCATATTCAGGAGACTCCTTCATAAGTACCGCAAATAGCTTTTTATCGCCCGCTAATGCCTTTGTAAGCATTTGTATTTTCTTTAAAGAATAAACCATTTGTTAAATTTGCGCAATAAATTAATAACAGGCTCTACAAATTTAGACATTCTTAAAATGAAGACATTCTTATTTATCTCATTTTTTCTTCTCACTACATTAGTAGCTGCGCAAAGTGCTCCACCCCCTCCTCCTCCGGGTGAAATGAATGAACCCGATACCTGGGGTTCACGGTATTTTCATTTCGGATTAAACTTTACTCCCGGGATATATTGGGTTAGCCCCAATACAGCAAATAATACCGCTAATGGTTCCTCTTTGGGCTACGGATACGGAGCAAACTTAGAGTTTTACTTTACGCGTAATTATGGAGTTGTACTGGGCATGGAGATTTCTACCTTAGGTGCCAAGTATACAAATTCTACTGACAATCCCGCACAGGGCTGGGGAAAGGATTCAATCATCAATCATGATGAATCTCTCCAATATCTCCAGCTCCCTATAATGTTAAAAATGAAAACAAGCCCCTTTGGAAGAATACGTTATTTTGGATTAATTGGACTGGACTTCGGTTTTCGATTGAAAGCTACGGATAATTATAGTGGCAATAATGAACTATTCAGGTCTCCTCCTATGCCAATAACTATACCTTTTTCAGCTAATAATGTTGACATTTCAGACCAAACTAATTTCTTTCGGGCCTCATTTATCATCGGACTTGGGGCAGAATATGAATTGGCAGGCAGCACAACACTACAGGCTTCGCTGGTGTATAATAATACGTTTACGAATTTAAATAGCACCGACAGTAGCGAAGTGGCTGTAAAAGGTATTGAATTAATGGTAGGGATATTGTTTTGATATGAAAATTGCTCTTATACAGCTCAATTATCATGTTGGCAATATAGAAGCAAATGTTGCCAAAATAAAAACCGGAATTAGGCAGGCTAAGACACAGGGAGTGGATTTGGCTGTATTTGCCGAGTTAGCTATTTGCGGCTACCCACCTAAAGATTTGGTTTTACAGAATGGTTTTGTAGAAAAATGCGAAAATGCAGCAGTAGAGATTGCCCGGGAATGTGATGGAATAGCAGCTATTGTAGGAGGCCCTTCAAGAAACTTATCGAAAAGAGGACGGTTAGTATTGAATTCTGCATTTTTCCTGGAAGATGGCAAAGTAAAAGCGAAAATCAACAAGTCATTGCGTCCCTTTTATGATGTATTTGATGAATACCGCTATTTTGAACCGGGGGCAGACAATAAACTTATTTCTTTTAAAGAAAATAAATTAGCTATAACCGTTTGTGAAGACATCTGGAATCAGTATCCGGATGAGACCGGACATTATTTTCACCAGCGCTTCCCCTTGCAGGAAATGGGTGTTGATAAAGCTGATTGTATCATCAATATCTCCGCATCACCATTTTCATATATGCACCGCTATGAGCGTGACAGGGTTGCTTGCGGAGTAGCCGCCCACTATAAAACCCCATTGGTTTATGTAAATAATATTGGTGCCAACACCGATTTGATATTTGACGGAGGCTCTTTCATAGTTGACAAAGAAGGCTCTATTGTGGCTCAATCAGTCTTTTTTGAGGAGGCTTCTTTAATTTTTGAATTAGATAAAAAGGAAATAAAAGCCTCACAAAAAAATGGCAGCGGTAAAAACAACACGAAAAAATCCCCTACGGTTTGGTACTGTGCCCCCCAGGGAGATTACGATACTATAATAACTGAATCCGTTTACGAAGCCCTGGTATTAGGTATACGGGATTATTTTAATAAAACAGGTGCTAAGAAAGCTGTATTGGGTGTCAGCGGAGGCATTGATTCTGCATTAGTATTAGTACTTGCACAAAAAGCACTTGGAAAAGAAAATGTGATGGCTGTAGTGCTTCCTTCTAAGTTCAGTTCTACTGAAACAATGAATGATGCTATGCAATTGCTGAAAAATACAGATTGCCCATACCATCTTTTATCAATTGAGCCGGGTGTAAAAGCAGTGAATGAATCCTTGTCAGAAGCCTTTAAAGGATTAGCAGCAGATGTAACCGAAGAAAATATACAGGCTCGTATGCGTGGACTGTTGATTATGGCGGTATCAAACAAAATGGGTGCATTGATGCTGAATACTTCTAACAAAAGTGAATTATCTACCGGATATGGAACTCTTTATGGAGATATGGGCGGGGCATTATCGGTGATAGGTGATTTATATAAAACACAGATTTACCGGTTAGCAGAATATGTGAATGAAGTAAGCCCCGGCCTCATTCCTGGAAATATACTTACCAAAGCTCCAACCGCAGAATTAAAGCCCAACCAGAAAGATACCGATACGCTACCTGAATTTGAAATATTGGATAATATCCTTTGCCAGTATATTGAACAACATAAATCATCCGACGAAATAAAAGTAAATGGTGCTGATGAGGCCTTAATCAAAAAGGTGGTAAACATGGTAAATAAAACTGAGTTTAAGCGACAGCAGTTTTGTCCTATACTTCGCGTATCTCCCAAAGCCTTTGGAATTGGAAGAAGAATGCCTGTTGCAGGAAAGTATGAGCTATAGGGGTTTGGGACGCATCAACCGACCTTCAAATCTTCCACCAATCGTTTCATATCGATACCATTAAAGTTGCCTGAGCTCATCATAAGTAAGTTGGTATTTTTCCATGATATGTTGCGAAGGGAAGTGACAAGAGCATCTGTATCCGTATAGACCTCTATATTGCCTCCAAAAAAGTTTTTTACTTCCTCAGCAGAAATAGTTGGGAGCTTTTTATGTTCCAGTACATGCGGATTAAAATAGACTTTGCTTACATCGGCATTGTCCATTGTCCCTTTATATTCTTTCAAAAATTCTTTGGTGAGACTACTGAATGTATGAAGCTCCATGCAAGCAACTAAAGTACGGTGCGGAAATTGCTCCTTCACTGCCTCAATAGTAGCACTAAGCTTAGAAGGCGAATGGGCGAAATCCCAATAAACATTACATTCTTCGTTGCGTGAAATTAATTGCAACCTCCTTGCGGCTCCTTTAAAACTCGCTATTCCCTGGTTAAACTCCTTCTCAGATAATCCAAGTAACATACAAACTTGCTTTGCCCCACTTAAATTAAGCAAGTTGTGCCGACCAAAAACCTCGAGTCGTGTAGTTCCGCTGCTATTTTTCAAATAAGTAACTCCATTCTCTACATAGTTATCGGGAAGTTCGTAACCGAAAGTTTTAACGCGACTCTTTGCAAAGGGAACAAGTTTTTTCACTTCCTCATCGGCATCACAAAAAATTAGCGAGCCTCCTTGTGGTATCTGCCGCACAAAATTTTCAAACTGTTCCACATAGCTGCGATAAGTAGGAAAAACATTAACGTGGTCCCATGCAACGCCTGAAATTAAAGCGATGTCAGGCTTGTATAATAAAAACTTCGGACGCTTATCTAACGCAGATGCTAAATACTCATCACCTTCAAAAATAGCCACAGGAGCATCATCTGATAATTTTAAACTGGTTTCAAATCCTTCGAGTGCAGCTCCTGCCAGGTAATCGAACTTTTTATTGTTATACTTCAATACATGCAGAATCATAGCAGTGATGGTAGTTTTCCCATGGCTCCCTGCAATTACAACCCTTGTTTTATTTTTAGTCTGTTCATACAAATATTCAGGATACGAATAGATACGCAAACTCAATTCCTGTGACCGTTTTAATTCCGGGTTATCAAGCCGTGCATGCATACCCAGTATAACAGCATCTAAATCGGGAGTTATTCTATTAACATCCCATTCATCAGTTGCCGGAAGTAACCCGTATTTTTCCAAATGACTTTTAGCCGGCTCAAAAATCTCGTCATCCGAGCCGGTAACTTGTATTCCTTTTTTATGAAGTGCAATAGCGAGGTTATGCATGGCACTTCCGCCAACAGCAATTAAATGTATTCTCATGTGCAAAAATCCAAAATTAACATAATGTTACTGATTTTTAATTCCTATTTTCTAATTCGCAATTAACTTTAACTTTGGCGCATTAAGATATGGAACTCTATAGCATACATACCGGAAACTTTAAGCTGGACGGAGGAGCCATGTTCGGCGTGGTGCCCAAATCCATTTGGCATAAGCTTAATCCTGCCGATGAAAACAATATGTGCAGTTGGGCCATGCGTTGCCTTTTAGTACAGAATGGTAAGCGGCTTATATTGATTGATAATGGTATTGGCAATAAACAGGATGAGAAGTTTTTTGGGTATTATTACCTGCATGGGGATAATAGCCTCGAAAAATCACTTGCTGCACATGGATTTACAACCGATGATATTACCGACGTATTTCTTACCCACTTGCATTTTGACCACTGCGGCGGGAGTATTAAATGGAATGCAGATAGAACAGGATACATCCCTGCATTTAAAAATGCTGTCTATTGGAGTACGCCTGCCCACTGGGAATGGGCAACAAATCCCAACCCACGTGAAAAGGCCAGCTTCCTGAAAGAAAATATTTTACCTATAAAAGAAAGCGGGCAATTGAAAATGGTGGAAGGAACAGGTGAAACTCAATTACCATTTTCAGTTATATATGTATATGGACACACCGAAGCGATGATGCTGCCCAAAATTATCTATCGCAACCGTCCTTTAGTTTTTTGTGCCGATTTATTACCTGCCCACTGGCACGTTCCTCTGCCTTATGTTATGGCTTATGACGTGAGGCCATTGGAAACAATGAAAGAAAAAGGAAGGATTTTACAAGAATTTGTAAATACCAACACAGTATTGTTTTTTGAACATGACCCCACTGTAGAATGCGCCACATTGAAGCAAACAGAAAGAGGAATTTCGATAGAACAAACCCATTCATTAAAAGAAATTTTCGGCTAGGATGTTACGCACCAAAAAGTCAATATATGCTAAATGGGCAGACTGGGTGGTACTTCTGCTTATCCTGGTTAGTTTGTTTTCTCTGCTCAAGCTTGCATATTATGCTCCTGCAGAAGCGAAGTCCACACCTATTTCCTTAGGGGTTCGGTACATTCCTTATTATGCAGGGAGGTCAATGTTTCGCATGATAATGGCTTATATTCTTTCCATACTTTTCTCTATATTTTATGGGTATGGGGCAGCAAAAAATAAGCTTAATGAAAGAATTATGCTACCCATACTTGATATTTTGCAAAGCACACCAATTCTTAGCTTTCTCCCTGTATTTGTATTTGGTTTAACTGCGATAATGCCCCAGAAATTAGCTCTTGAAATAGCTGCTATTTTGCTAATTTTCACAAGCCAGGCCTGGAACATGACATTTGCCTGGTATCAATCGCTTACTACCATACCGAAGGAACTGCGTGAAGCATCCAATATTTTTCTGCTTAATTCCTGGATGCGCTTTAAAAAACTGGAACTGCCATTTGGTTTTGTAAGTCTTGTATGGAACAGTATTATGAGTTGGGCCGCAGGATGGTTTTACCTTATTGCAGCCGAAATATTGACTGTAGGGAATAAAAATTTTGAAATGGTAGGACTAGGCAGTTATATGCAGGAGGCTACCAATCAGGGTAATGTTAAAGCATTAATTATAGGAATAATAACACTTATTGTCATTATAGTAGTACTTGACCAATTTGTCTGGAGGCCTTTATTGTCCTGGGCTAAAAAATTCAACCTCGAAATGGTAAGTGCCGGAGCCGAAACAGAAACCGTATCCTGGTTTTATCCCGTATTACGCCAGTCAAAAATTATTCTTTGGTTTGAAGCCAAGGCGCTTAAACCACTTACTGCTATGTTGGACAAGTATTTTAACAAGAGACTCTCTAGAAAAAAAATAGTAATAGTAAGTGCAGACGCGCCTGCCAGTAAAAAAGTATTAATTGGAATTAGTATTGTGCTGGGACTTCTATTATTATTTGGTGCCGAACGGATGTTTACATTTATGAGCAACATTAAAGCTGCCCAATACTTGTATATATTGGAAGCTGCATTTGCTACCACACTCAGGGTGTTTGCAGCACTGGCAATATCCTTATTATGGACAATTCCTGTGGGTGTATTGATAGGAAGTAATAAGCGTGTAGCTTTGTTGTTACAACCCTTGGTACAAGTCGCTGCATCGGTTCCGGCAACAGCATTTTTTCCTTTTTTAATTCTGTTTTTCATTAAATTACCATTTGGCATAAATATTGCTGCTATTATACTAATGATCCTTGGCACACAATGGTACTTATTATTTAATGTAATTGCCGGCGTAGCAACTATTCCACAGGATTTGAGATATACCGCCTCACTGATGCGTTTAAAAAAATGGAATTATTGGAAAACACTTATTCTTCCGGCGCTTTTTCCTTTCATTATCACAGGCTCTATTACGGCATCGGGAGGAGCATGGAATGCAAGTATTCTAGCTGAATACGTCGCCACGCATGATAAAATATACTCTACAATAGGGCTGGGTTCTATTGTAGCTGATGCTAATGCTACAAGCAATTACCCTATGCTTTTTGCCGCCACCTTCGTTATGATTGTGTTTGTTACCTGCATCAACCGCTTCGGCTGGAGAAGGCTTTATGCGCTGGCAAAAGAAAAATATAAAATGGAATAATTTATTAACTTAGCACGTATGGAAAGCAAACAAAAAATATTTGAACTGGCAGATATTGGGCAGGTGTACCTCACCAGGCAATACAGATTTACGGCTTTAAAACATATTAACCTTACTGTAGAACAGGGTGATTTTGTTGCTTTGCTTGGCCCTTCAGGATGCGGGAAGAGTACATTACTTCGTATCATTACGGGCTTACAACAACCTACCGTCGGGCAAGTTCTTTATAAAGATTCTCCCTTAAAAGGAATTAATGAAAATGCAACCATCGTGTTCCAGACGTTTGCTTTGTTTCCCTGGCTCTCGGTATTGCAAAATGTAGAGTTGGCGCTGGAAGCAAGAAATGTGCCAAAAGATGCGCGCACCCCAAAAGCAATGGATTTATTGGACCGTGTAGGATTAGCAGGTTTCGAAAGTGCTTATCCACGTGAACTTTCCGGGGGGATGCGCCAAAAGGTAGGATTTGCACGTGCTATGGCTGTGGAGCCTGAGTTGCTTTGTTTAGACGAACCTTTTTCAGCGTTGGATGTATTGAGCGCTGAATCGCTCCGCGGCGATTTATTGGAACTATGGATGGAAGGAAAAATTCCATGTAAAGCCATTTTATTGGTTACGCATAATATTGAAGAAGCAGTATCCCTTGCCGACCGCATTATTGTGATGGAAAAGGATCCCGGAAGAATGGTAAAAGAAATAAAATTGGATTTAAAACATCCGCGCGATCCTCAATCACCGGCATTTCAAAAATACATGGATGAAATATATGAAGCGCTGGCAGGTAAAACGAAAACCCGCGCCATTGAAGCAGGGGGTGCACCGGGCGAAGCAGGAACTATACGTCTCTTGCCACACGTGGTGGTGAACGCTATTGCAACTTTCCTGGAATACTCCTATACACATACTTCGAATACAACCGATATATTCCGCATTGCCGATGAATTAGGTATTGATGCCGATGAAACATTGCAATTAACCGAAGCTGCCGAAATTCTTGGATTTGCTACGGTTGACAAAGGAGATATTACTATTACAACTTCAGGTAAGGATTTTGTGGAGGCAGATATTTTATTGCGAAAAGAAATATTTGCTAAAGCTCTTATGGAACTTCCTATCTTCAAATGGATGGTTTCTATTATCCAGAAATCAGCGAAAAAGAGGCTGCACCGCGAAATTGTGCTGGGTGCGCTGGAGTTGGAGTTCCCCGAAAAACAGGCAAACAGGTTGGTAGATACACTTATTAACTGGGGACGTTATGGAGAAATTATTTCGTACGACGACAATACAGAATTTATTTATTCAGAAGCTCTCCAACTAGCTAAAAAAGAGGATTAATGGCCGATAGCCGGACAAACATTACAGACTCCGGTGAGAAAGAAAAGGCAAGCCCCATGCTCTTTTCGCTCTTCATAAATTTGCTTTTTGCCATAGGAAAAGGAATAGCAGCATTTTTTGGCCGCTCGAATGCTTTAATGGCCGATGCCGGTGAATCTATGTCGGATGTGCTTACTTCTTTTATCGTATGGGTAGGGATTAGAACAGCTGTAAAAGGCCCCGATGCGGACCATCCGTATGGACATGGCAAAGCAGAACCTTTGGCCTCTATTGCGGTAGCAACCTTCCTGATGATAGCCTCTGTAATTATTGCCAGCAGGGGCGTAGAAAGGCTTTGGAACAAACCTAACAGCCCTCCGGAAGTATTTACTCTAGGTGTTTTGATTGCAGCCATCCTTGTAAAATTCATTATTTATTATTATTTAAAATACAAAAATAAAAGTGTACGTAGCAATGCGATTTTGGCAGAAGCCACTCATAACCGCAGTGACGCCATAACTTCTCTTGTAGCTTTTGCCGGCATTTCTATCTCTATATATGGCGGCTCCCGCTACATGGCCGCCGATGCCTATGCATCGCTCATTTCCTCGGTAATTATCGCCTATAATTCCCTAAAAATATTCCGCCCGGCATTTGATGAAATTATGGATGCAGCACCTTCCCATGAACTCATAGAAAAAATAAAATCTATTGCCGAAAAAGTACAAGGGGTTAACGAAGTGGAAAAATGCCAGGTACGTAAAATGGGTATGAAATACCTGGTAGATATGCATGTATATGTAAATGGAAGCTTATCTGTAACTGAGGGCCACGCTATATCACACCTGGTAAAAGATGCTCTCAGGGCGAGTTTACCTGAAATATCAGACGTACTTATTCATATTGAACCTACCTTATAAAATTGCAGATAAATACAAAAAAATCTTTCTATTATATTTTCGCAGGAATAGCTATCCTACTCTTCCTGCTTATTTCAGCTAACCGACGGGCTGACTTATTTATATATGAATTAGGAAGCAAAGATATTTTTGCAGGGAAAGATGCTTATTCCATCAGCTATGTAGATGGCTTTCACTACTACTATTCCGTACTGTTTGCCATCCTTATTTATCCTTTAACATTCCTACCGGTATATATTGGAAACCTTATATGGCTTTGCCTAAATGCATTTTTGCTATACAGAATATTTATTCTCGTATTTAACTATTTTAACTTCACTACTTTATCAAATAAAAGCAGGATACTTTTCATTTTATTTTCCTTTATATTTAGTTTGCGATTCATTTTGTCAAATTTCCACAACCAGCAAATAACTATTTGTATACTTTATTTGACACTGGAAGGCCTGCGGTTTATTTTCACTGGTAATAAGATTGCAGGTGCTTTGTTGATTGCATTGGGTATAAATATCAAACTATTGCCAATTGTACTCCTACCCTATCTTCTGTACCGTAGAGAATTTATCGCATCATTCCTGGTAATTGCTTTTTATGCTCTGATGCTCTACCTACCCGCCTTAATTATCGGATACGCCCAAAACAATATGCTCATCTCCAGTTGGTGGGAATTGATAAACCCTGCCAATACCATACACAATCTTGATGTGGACGAAAGAAGCTTTCATAGCCTATCTACCCTGCTTGCAACCTTATTGGTAAAAAATATTCCTGATAAGTTTGCCTTGCCAATCCGCAGAAACATTATGGATATTAGCTACGAACACCTGCTTATCATTTTAAATATCACACGGTTGATTCTAATTTCTTTTTCTCTTTATTTTCTGCGTACAAAACCATTTATTTCAAAAGTTGGTACAACTCATCGTTTCGTAGAAATCTGTTATATGTTATTACTAGTACCTTTAATATTTCCCCATCAGCAGGATTACGGCTTCTTATTTGCCATGCCTGCGGCTACTTACATTATTTATTATTTAATAGTAGAGAAAACTGCTGCTACATATAGAATAATTATAGGGTGCATGGTTTTCTCTTATTTGCTCTGCAATTTGAGCCTGCTATATGGCCAGTACAGGAATTACTATGATCATTTTAAAATATTAACTTACGGTGTATTATTACTCATTCCCCTTTTAGCTGTTTGTTTTCCTTTCAAAAAAGCTATTACCGAAAATTAGTTTTACATAAAATAAAAAATCCCCCCGGAAGGAGGAGGATTTTTTAATCTTTTTGAGCAGTGATTACTTGTTTACCTTGGTTGCCAAGTCAGCACCAGCCTTAAATTTAGCTACTTTTTTAGCTGCAATTTTAATAGCTTTTCCGGTTTGTGGGTTTCTTCCATTACGCGCTGCTCTTTTAGCAACTGAAAAAGAACCAAATCCTACTAATGCCACACGGTTGCCACCTTTTAAGGCTTTGGTAGTTTGGTTTACAAATGCATCGAGAGCTTTTTCTGCAGCAGCTTTTGATAATTTTGCTTCAGAGGCAATGGCGTCTACTAATTCTGCTTTGTTCATGTTGGGTTGAATTAAGGGTTTAATTTTAAGTTAATTGGCTGTGAAGATATGGAAAATCTTCTTTGTTGGTAGGGGTTTCGGAATAATTGCCTCAAAAATATTTTTTTCATATTAAAATATCTTTTGCATGATAAATGTCCTATATTTGCAAATATAAACAAAGCAAGTTTTTGATTATCAGTGACATGAATTAATTTCTTGTGCTACTGTGATTGCCCCCAAAAGGGAAAAGCAGCTTAAATCCCACATTTCTTCCCATGTTATCTATACCCTGTCCTTGCTGGGCTACGGTAACCGGGTTTCCGTTATATGCGAGGAAATACTGGGCAAGATTTAAATGGTCAGCGTAAGCGATACTAAGCAAATTGGTACAATTAATATAAAAAGAACATATTACCCTGCCTGTTTTAGGATTTACAAGATTTGTACCTACACCTGTATTGAATACGGTATATGCAAGAGATGGTATTTCGCTATACAAAGCGCTGTAAATATTATTCTGTGCCCAATATTTTGCCATCCCGAATTCTATATATGTGTTCCTTAGAATAGAAGTTTTCCGGTTTGCCAGCTTAAATTTAATTTCACTTGTAAGGCGTGGAGCAGGTGTCCAGGGAAGATGCCGGGTTGAATCTGTTTGATTGGGAAGATAGGAATAAATAAAGGTAAATCCATTATCCAATTCGAGCCATTTTACAGCGATAGGATGTATATTCAAATACCCTGAAAACCCTGTCAGGATTGCCTTATTAGCTATATATTGGTAAAAAGGAACCCCCTGTAACATGGAATCCCCCCCCAGTTTAGACTGTACTCTGACAGGAAAAATAAAATTATTTATACTGTTGTAAAACCCGTCCGCTCCAAAGCTTACATTCTTTCCATTATTGCCGTAAGCAAAGTCTACCTGGTAACCTTCCTCTGCCTTAAGGTTTAAATTACCTTCCTGGAAGGCATTTACTCCAATGTTTACCCCATTGCTGGTAAGTTCATCAATAGATGGGGCACGGAAACTTTTTGAAACATTTAATTTCAAATAGTTATTATCTGGCAACTGGTAAGAAGCACCTAAACTGCCTGAATAACCGGTATACGTCTTATTGAAGGCAGCAAATTGCATAGTATCTTCCGGAGTTGAGGCAGGAACCACTTTTTGTTCAGGCGTGCCTGCATTCAACAGATACATAGACTGCCCTATGAAATTGTTATAATCATAACGCAGGCCTCCACTAAGAGTAAGGTTTTTATAATCTTTTTCGAGAATAGCATAGCCGCCGGCCTGTAAATCGGTGTAGTTTGGTATTTCAAAATCGCCTATGTATGGAGCAGGTGGTTCGGGGTAGTTATTCTCAAACTCATACGTACCATTGATTCCGGTAGTAAGTTTCAATCCCGAATTTTCGCCAATTACCTGGTATTTTAACGAATATGGAATATCCTTTACTTCAAAGTTACCCTGTCCAACTATACCGGTATCAATATCATGGTGGATACTCTGGGTAAAACCAATATCAAGGCCCAGTTTCCCCTTTCCCACATTAATACTGTTTTGCCACCATGTTTGTATTTCATCCAAAATTTTGTCGCTGGCAATAGTGGGATTATATGCCAAAAAGTTACTCCGGTTAGGATAAAGTTGGCCATTTTGCGGGGCATCAAATTCAAATTGCCCGGTAGCACTGTCGCGGTTTCCGCCGGGCACTTGTATACGCCGATCGAGCATACTTACTGACAAACGGCTGTAACCCCATGCCCTATTCAATCCCAATGTTAACCTTGCATTGTCCTGGTGCCAGGCTGTTCCCCATACATATCCATCCTTAGGATCCCAATAATCATGGGCTTCTTCATTACTCGCCCGTAAATTCCATACAAAACCATTATTATTTCCTCCAATACCCACTGAATTTCCTATCAATCCATTGTTAGTTTGATACTCTGCAAGAATATTACCCTGTATGGTACCACTTTCGACAAAAGGCTCCGTGTTAAAGCTGATAACACCTGCTTCAGCACTAGCCCCATATTGCAATGAAGCAGGCCCGCGTATTATCTCGGCATCATAAACAGCATAAGGGTCTATCAAGATGCCATGGTCATCGCCCCATTGAAAATCTTCCTGTCTTAAACCATCTGTTAAAACCAACACACGGTCAAACCCTAAACCATTAATTTGTGGCTTGGTTGTGCCTACGCCTTCGGTAGTCATATTCATACCGGGTTGCGTAGATATTGCCTCAATAATTGTGCTATAAGAATTTTGCAACAGCATATCATGTGTTACAAGCGTAACAGGCATAGGTGAGCGCTGTATACTGGTAACGTTACCAAGCGCTGTAATAACTACTTCATTGGCTGCGCAACAGGAAGCACACATACTACTTCTGCAAGTACAAGTACCTTTTATAGTTACCTGCTGGGTCATAGTTTCATAGCCCAGCATCCTTACCTCCATTTCATAGGTTCCGTCGGGTATGGGATTTATTTTAAACTTTCCGGATGAATCGGTAGTAGCACCTAATTTCAACTGGGGAATATAGACAATGACTCCGGGAATCCCCTTGTGGTCCGAAGAGTCTATAATAGTTCCGCTTAACGATTGGGCATTTATTCCCAATGAAAACAGGAAAATAACAAATAGCAAAATATAGCACTTCATACATAATATATAAATACCGATTAAAAAACTTGTGTTGTGTTGAAATAAGCCGAATATGATTATTCCGGATTTATTCCGATACTCGCATTTCAACTATTTTGATAAAATTATTCATCCCATAGCGGGGTGAAAGCAATTATATCTATTGCATTAGCAACTGGGAGGATGAAAAACGCTTGTACCTTCAAAAAGAGATTGAAGGCTTAAATTGGAAGAACCAAAGATGAGTTTAGTATTTTCAGGATACTTCAAAAAGGAGAAACTATCGGAACAATATAACTGTATATCAGTTTTTATATCAGGAAATGAGGGAAGTTTTTGTTCTTCTTCCTGCTGTGCCAGTTTTCGTTTTAAAAGACATTTTGCACAGCAATGCATTTCGGGCTTGTCTTTGTTTATACAATATTTTTCCGTTAGCTCTTTCTTATTCATCTCATAGTTCACAAGAATAATAGATTTACTCAGGTTCACCATAAGGAAAGAAAACAATATAACTATGGATAAAATACTTTTCACCGGGCGCATATGCGCCACAAATATAGGACTTTTCTATTTCCCGTAAAGTTCCTCTAGTGCTGCGGCAAACGAGTCCCATTGAAACCGCTTTTTCTCCTCTTTCACATTAGCCGAAAATGCTTCTTCGCGGGAATTATCATAAAAATCATTTATGGCATTTGCAATTGCAGGAGCATCAGGTTGCAGCACATAACCTACTTTTCCATTTGGTACAGTTTCTGCCAGCCCACCTACATCTGTAACCAGCATGGGCCTTTCAAAATGATAGGCAATTTGCGTAACACCGCTCTGTGTGGCACTGCGGTAGGGTTGTACTATCATATCAGCCGCGCAGAAATAGTATTTTATATCCCCCGAAGGGATATAGCTGGTACGTAAAATCAACCTATCTCCTATTCCGTATTCTTTAATCTTATTTTCATAATACTTTGCGTCTTCATAATACTCTCCGGCAACAATGAGTCTTACATTCCTCCCTTTTATTTTGGCATCCGACATAGCTTCTAACAGCAAATCGAGTCCTTTATAATGCCTGATAAATCCAAAGAATAAGAGGTATGAGTCTGCAGGGTTTAAGCCTAACTTCGCTTTTGCTTCCTCCTTACTAATCTTTTCCCCAAAATCATAAATAGGATGCGGATGAAAAGAGTATTTGGCATGGGGATTAAAGGTCAGCAGGTCAGCAGCCACACTACGGCTCATAACCATAAAGGCATTATTACGTTTAATAAAATAACCCGTTAATATCTTATCGTAGAATTTACTTTCATGCGGAATCACATTATCTAAAACAGCAATATTGTAGATTCCTTTCTTTTTTAAAATACCGGCAACAGTGCCCAGCGAGGGGGCAAAGTAAGGCATCCAGTATTTGATAATGGTCATTTGCGGCTGAAATTTTAAAATTTCATTTGCCGTTTTATAATAAGTAAAAGGATTTATAGTGTCAAGCACTCGCATTGCACCCACATCACCGTAAGTGTCTCCTTCCTCCTCATACTGCGTCTTTCCGGGAAACAATAGCTTGGGGTATTGACGCGTGAAAGTAAAAGCTTTCATCTCATGTCGTTTACCCAGAGCCTTGTAGAGTGCAGCCCCCGAGTGAGCAATGCCACCGCGATACGGATAAAAGGGAGATAAAAAAGCAATTCTCATTGTTTAGCGGATAACTGCTTCACCGCATCAAATACTGCATCTACCGGCAAATCAAGCATACAGTGCCTTTCACGGGTACAGGTATTTCCATAAAAACAATCGCATCCGCTGGTGGGTTCAAGAATAATTCCTCTTCCATACATCTCGAACTCACGCTTGTTAAATATATTATTGAACAGCACAAGTGGACGTTTTAATCCTGTTGCAATGTGCATCATCATACTTACGGCAGATACAACAACATCGCAATTGGCTGTGATGGCAATAAATTCTTCCAGGGAATGTGTCCCGGGATAATAGGCTCCTGTTACCTGTGCTAGTGATTTATTTTTTTCATCCTCGTCCACTCCGCCCAATAATATGGGATAATATTCTGCTTTTTGAAGAGCGAACACAAGATATTTCCAATTCTCATCGGGCCATAAACGTGTGAGCCAGCGATTGCCACAGCCGGTATTAAGCCCAATTACCTTTTTCCCATCTGATTTTTGATTCAGTAGTTTCCACTTATCTACCAACGCAGTATTAAGATTTAGAACCGGTTCTTCCTTTTTAAAATCTAGCTCACAAATATCAAATATCTCCTCCGGATAACTTTTGGTGTTGGCTTTCGATTCATCATCAAAAAACCCGGTAATCAGCTTTCTGTTAGCAGCAGCATTGCAGTCTGCAATATGATTATCAGTCCATATAAAACCATATTTCACTTTTGCATTTACCTGCGAAAGCAATGTGCAGGCTTCTTTGTCTTTATCTAAGTTTATAGCAATGTCGAATTTTTTATTTAATATAGGAAGTATAGCTTTATATTCAAATTTACCAATCAAATCAATACTACCATCGTGAGGTAGTACTTCCGGAAAGTGCGTAATCCATGTAATATGCGCATTAGGATACATCTCGCGCAAACGCACTAATAAAACGGTTGAACGTATTACATCACCCAAAGAGCCTAACTTGATAATAAGTATCTCATGCGATATCTTTACATATTCATCACAAGAGCATTTCTTTCCTCTAAGTTTATTGGGTTTGCATGGCACATCTCCTTTGAAATGCCTGCAATCAAATTTTACGGATTGAATTTCCATTAATCAAATACGATTAAGTATTTCAGGCTATTTAATTTCTCCCGCTGTTTTTTCAATTTGGTAAACTGTCTTATCGTTGTTGCCTTGCGAAATAAGTTCACCAAGAAAACCCGCAAGGAAAAACTGGGTACCCAATATCATGGCAAGAATACCAAAATAAAAAATAGGGCGGTCGGTCATTTTAAAAATATCCAGGAAAACCTTATCAAAAGCCAGTTTTAAGGCTATTCCAAATCCAATTAAAAACAATATTGTACCTATAACCCCAAACAAGTGCATGGGCTTTTTACTAAACCTGGTTATAAAGGCAATGGAGAGTAAATCGAGAAAGCCATTGATAAAGCGGTTCAATCCAAATTTGCTTTTGCCATATTTACGGGCACGGTGCTCAACTACCTTCTCCCCTATTTTTGCAAAGCCCGCATATTTAGCAATTACAGGAATGTAGCGGTGCATCTCCCCATGAATCTGCACATTTTTTACTACTGCATTTTTATAGGCTTTCAGCCCACAATTAAAATCATGCAGGTAAATGCCTGACATTTTACGCGTAGCCCAATTAAAAAGCTTGGTAGGAATCGTTTTACTAATCGGATCATGCCTCTTCTTTTTCCATCCCGAAATAAGATCAAATCCATCCTTCATAATCATAGTATAGAGAGCAGGTATCTCGTCGGGTGAATCCTGCAAATCAGCATCCATAGTGATTACTACATCGCCCTGTGCACGCTCAAAAGCCACATTCAGCGCAGCAGACTTGCCATAGTTCCTTCTCAGTTTAATACCTTTAACGGCACTATTTGCAGCACTTATAGATTCTACTACTTTCCATGAGCCATCACTGCTGCCATCGTCGGTAAGCAACATTTCATAGGAAAAATCATGTTCTTTCATTACCCTGTCAATCCATGCACAGAGTTCGGCAAGCGATTCTTCTTCGTTAAATAAGGGTACTACAACTGAAATATCCATTGCGACAAAGTTAACAGAAGTTTTGACTGATTTAAAACCGTTTAACTTTTATTAACCACTTGTCAACCCCTTGAAAGGCTACTATATAATACCTATTTACACCTGCGGCGTTTGGTTCTCATCACCCGGTACTTCATTTACCTCATCAAACATGGGCTTTTTGCGGGTGCAAAGACCGGCAGAAATCAAACTAAGTATCGCACCGAAAAATAATTCGCCAATAAGAACAAAAAGAATTATCATGGGAATTGTACTGAACATCTTGACATAGTGCATCCCCACTTCAATCTGTTCATCCGTTCTACCCTGATTTATCATATCATTTTTTGCTTTTTCAAGCATTTTATCAATCATGTCTGGATGAAGGACAAAATCCAATGCAGTCGCAATAACCATAATAACGGCAAGGATTAAAGTCATCAAAAATGCCGCTTTAAATCCCTCACCAAAGGTCAGGTATCCTCCATTTGCTTTATTCCTGTACATCATGGTGCCAATAAACAGCCCAAGAAACATAATAAGTACATTAAACCACCTCAGCTGTGAATCTTCCTGGCTGGTAGCATACAGTAATTGATAAAATATTACTGAGACTACACCGGTAGCACCGCCCCAGAGCCATATAACTGTCGATTTTTTCATAGTAAGTAAAATAGATTTATATTTACAAAAGTATTTTTTTTCATAATATAAATTAAAGAATATGGATAAGCATTTAATAACCACAGGTTTTGATTTTGAAGGGTACCGCATTACCAAATACCTTGGAATAACCAAGGGAATTATCGTACGCTCACGCAACGTTTTTGGCAATATTGGCGCAGGTTTCCAGGCTATGTTTGGAGGTAATATTACCATTTATACCGAGCTCTGCGAAAAAGCACGGGATGACGGTTATACCCTGATGACACAACACGCCGAACAAATGGGAGCCAATGCCATTATTGGTATGCGTTACGATGCTAATGATATTGCTCCGGGTATTACCGAAGTATTGGCATATGGTACAGCGGTAGTAGTAGAGAAAAGCGAATAATTTTAGCTAAGAACCTGCCTACGGTCTCAGGCAGGCTAAAATAAAAAGAGCGGCTTTCAAGGCCGCTCTTAGTTCTTATCTCTTAGCTTACTTATGCGTTTGCTTCAGCTTCCTTGGCTTTCTTAGCCTTAGGAGCCTTTTCAGCAGCGCCTTCTTCACCTGCTGATTTCTTTCTTCTTCCGCGGCGTGTAGTTGGTTTCGCTTTTTCTTCAGCAGCTTTTTGTTCTCCACCGCCGAGCAGTAAGTCATTAAAGTCTACCAATTCAATAAAACACATATTGGAGTTGTCGCCGGGGCGGCTTCCTGTTTTAAGGATGCGCGTATATCCACCCGGACGGCTTATAATCTTAGGAGCCACCACACGGAAAAGCTCTTTTACAGCTTCCTTATCGCTCAGAATAGCAAATGCAGTTCTGCGTGAGTGGGTGGTATCACTCTTAGAGATTGTCAATACAGGCTCAAGAAAGGTGCGTAATTCTTTTGCCTTGGCAACGGTAGTATTTATCCTTTTGTGAAGAATTAAAGAAGATGACATATTAGCCAGCATCGCCTTGCGGTGCGAACTTGTACGGCCTAATGCATTATGTTTATTCTGGTGTCTCATTTTATTTAGCTAATGACGGCTATTTTTATTCGTTATCGAGCCTGTATTTGTCAACATTCATACCGAAGTTGAGGCCTTTTGTTTTAATAAGGTCTTCAATTTCGGTTAGTGATTTCTTTCCGAAGTTGCGGAATTTCAAAAGGTCGTTCTTATTGAATTGAACCAATTGTCCGAGGGTGGCTACTTCGGCAGCTTTTAAGCAGTTAAGCGCACGAACGGAAAGGTCCATATCAACCAACCTTGTTTTAAGCAACTGGCGGATGCGGAGATCCTGTTCATCCAGTTCTTCACTTTGGTTCTTGCTGTCCAAATCAATGGTGATTTTTTCATCAGAGAACAATGCAAAGTGGTAAATGAGGATTTTAGCTGCTTCTTTTAATGCTTCCATAGGATGTATCGAACCGTCAGTAACAACCGACAGTAAAAGCTTTTCATAGTCGGTCTTCTGTTCAACACGGAAGTTTTCTACGGTATATTTTACATTCTTTATCGGGGTAAAAATCGAATCAATAGGAACTAAGCCAATTTCAGGAGTGAGTGGCTTATTTTC
>Ga0206823_1060_pt1 | contig 30926 bp, 18 predicted proteins | sample Alteio_BWOrgCont_81_FD_152868 | JGI IMG/M metagenome (GOLD analysis project Ga0206823, IMG submission 152868) | Enriched cells from forest soil in Barre Woods Harvard Forest LTER site, Petersham, Massachusetts, United States -... | ecosystem: Environmental > Terrestrial > Soil > Temperate forest >...
CCTATTGAAACTGCAAAGATTAATTACGGGAATTCTGCTTTTTCTACAATCCAAATTAAGCGATATACAAAACAAGCCCAAGAGTTACTTACAGAAACACTTGAAACTATTAATAGTGATACTCCACCGGCTTTTTACAGAAACTCCCATTGCCCGGAATGTCAGTTTTGGGGTTCTTGCTATAAAAGGCTTAAAGAACGTGACTGTATAAGTTTGTTGGGAGGTATATCGGAAAAAATCCTTAAAAAATATCATAATAGGGGATTCTTTTCCATTGAGCAACTTTCCTATGCTTTTAGACCAAGGAGACGAAGGCAAAGAAGTCCTCAACCATCTGGTAATTTTCTTTGGGAGTTAAAAGCATTAGCAATTCGGGAGCAAAAGACTTTTATAATGTATCCTCCAGAAATAGTTGATTCCATAAAGGCTATTTATATTGATTTTGAAGGCATTCCAAGCGAAGGGTGGGTTTACCTGATTGGAGGAATATATAGAGTAGAAGGAAAATCCGATGAATATTTTTCTTATTGGGCAGACAATAAAGAAGAAGAACAACAAATTTTTAATAAATTATTATTTTTTCTTAAAGAGCATCCTGATACTCCTATCTATCACTATGGACGTTATGAAACTACTGCACTAAAGCACATTTTTAAAAAATTGTCAAGGGGCCGAAAAAAGGAACTGGCTGAACTTGATAACAGAATGATAAATCTGTTGAGTTATTTAAGAACAAATGTGTATCCTCCTACTTATACTAACGGACTTAAAGAAGTTGCAGGGCTACTCGGTTTCAAATGGAGTGAGCAGGATGCAGATGGAAAAAGTAGTATTTTATGGCGTAAAGAATGGGAAGAAACAAGGGAAGCTGCATTGAAAGAGCGACTTTTACAATATAATCACGATGATTGTGCTGCCCTTATTATGGTAAAAGAGTGGTTTCAACGACTTACCTTGGACAATAAGCAGGAAAATGTCCGGCTGGTAGCCAATATGAAAAGACATAGCCCATTTAAGTTTCAGGATAATCCTGAATTTGGCGAGGATTATAAAATTATAAGCCGGGCTTCTTATTTTGACTATCAGCATAGGAAAATATATTGGAGAAATAACCGGAAATCAGCTTTGAGAGGTTCTTCCCTTAGTTTTCGTTCCATACATCGTCCCGGAAAAGGTAAGCCCTTTTGGAAACCCAAAATAGCAAATGAGGTAATCATTGCTCATCCGTTAAAAAAGTGCAAGAAGTGTGGGCATACTAAACTTTATATTCTTAGCGAAGAACGAGCATTTCGGCAGACAGACCTCAAGTTTACATCTTCTGGAATAAGGCGACATATTATAGAATATAGGACTGGCAGGGTTAGTTGTGCAAAATGCGCTACTAAACAAAATAATGGCACTATAAGAAGATTACATTACGGTGATAATCTTTTTGCATGGGCAATAAATCTATACGTAAAATATAATCTCAGCCATGAAATGATAAGTCGAATGATTTTGGAACAATTTGGTATATGGATGAATCCCATGTACCTTATACAGCGTAAGTATAAATGGCTAAAGAAATGGAGACCGGAAGTACAGTACCTATGGGAAATAATCAAGAACAGCCCTGTAATACATATTGATGAGACTTCAGTAAGGCTTTCAAAAGATACAGGATATGTTTGGGTATTTGCAACCCCTCATACAATATTTTATCATTTTACTTTTTCCCGTGAATCGAATTTTCTCACGGAATGGCTTAGGGGGTATAATGGGGTTATAGTAACGGATTTCTTCCCCGGTTATGAGACGGTAAAAGTCAAACGTCAGGCATGCCTTGTTCATTTAATACGAGACCTGAATGACGACTTGTTTAAAAACCCTTTTGATGAGGAATATAAAGCGATTGTGACAGCGTTTGGAAGAATGCTTCGTAGGATTATTGAAACCATAGACAAGTATGGTCTTAAAAGAAGTCATTTAGAAAAGCATATAAAGGATACTGAGCATTTTTTAAAGAACTTTATAGAGTGTGAACATAAAAGCGAACTGTCCATTAAATGTATTAAACGATTACGTAAACATTGGGATATACTTTGGACTTTTTTACACTACGATGGTGTTCCTTGGAACAATAATAATGCGGAAGCAGCAATAAAGGCGTTTGCAAAGCACAGGAGAATGGTAAATGGGCAAATGAATGAAAGGGGTATAAGAGAGTATTTGGAAATGCTAAGTATTGAGCAATCCTGCCGTAATCGAAAACTTTCTTTTCTTGGATTTCTAAGAGGTAAGGTAGGGATTTGGGAAAATATTGACCCGCAATACTTGCCGGGATATTTGCCTTTTAGCCAAGCCCGGCTTTACATACATAAATTAAATTTTGAACGTAAGAGAGAATGGCTTGAATGGGAATCTAAGAAAAACCCTGTATTTATCCCGCATACTCCAAATTCAGTTTATAAAAACGATGGATGGGTAGGTTGGCAAGACTGGATTGGGTTTAGTTTTCTGCCGTTTCAAAAAGCTCGTACTTATATGCGTAAATTAGGTTTACGCAATAGGGATGAATACTGGGCATGGCTAAGAAGTGGAAAACGTCCAAGATATATTCCTGCATGTCCCGAAATAATATACGAGCATATTGGCTGGAAAGATTTAGGAGATTGGCTTGGTACAGGGAATTTGGGTAGGCAACCAAAAAGGAAAATGCCCTATCTCCAGGCTAAAGCCTATGTACAGGCATTGGGGATAAAAACGCAAAAGAGTTTTTTTGAATGGAGGAAAAGCGGTCAACGTCCGGAAACTTTGCCATCTGCTCCTGAAAGAGCATATTATGAATTTGAAGGATGGGGTAAATTTCTTGGTACAGACAGGGTGGCAAATCAAAATAAGAAATATTGGGAGTATGAAAAAGCTAAAAAGTTCATTTTTCCCTTACATATAAGTTCAGCGAAACATTATTGTCAACTTTATAATGCAGGGATTATACCCGATAAAATCCCGAAAAATCCATGTGCTTATTATAAAAAGGAGGGTACATGGTTAGGATTTCCAGACTTTTTTAGAAACGAAAGACTACTATGAACTGAAAAACAACCTTTAATCAAAATCTACTTAGATGAAAAAAGCAGCAGGATTTGTACCCTATTTGTACCTTAAAGCCTCAAAAACCTTATCAATTAATGATAAGTAGATTTTGTATAGGAAAGTAAAGTAATTTATTATTATTTAGTCAATAGCTTCTTATTGAAAAAAAATTCCTTTTTTTACATAGATAAATTATCGTAATTATAATTAAAAATAAATGCCATGATTGAAGTTAATATGATACCCTTATATGTGAGAATTATTGCCGGAGTGTTTGCCTTAGCAAATATTGGCTATGGTATTGTTGGGTACTTCAAACCTTCCCAAATATTTGAAAACAGTGCCGAAGGAGTGGATGTAAAAGGGACCGGAGCAAAGTATGCCGGATTTGAATATGCATCAAGAAACCTGGCGATAGGAATAGGACTGCTACTAGCTGCTGCTGTGGGCGGACCTCAATCAATTGTAATAGTAACAGGTATAAGAGCACTTGTTGAAATTCAATCTGTATTGATAAATATATCACTCAAGAAATTTAACGAGGGACTTATAACCGCCCTGGTTTTTTTAGCCATTGAGTTGTTTATAATTGCAAAAATGTTTGTTTAATTTCTTTTTTATACTTTTGGTCTTCCCCAATACCTATTACTATCAATAGTATAATTTCACCCCAGCTTATAAAATTAATGTTCTTATCATGGATGATAAACTAGCCTCCATTAGTAGCCCGTTGAATAATTAATAAACACCCTATGAAACACACAAAGACTACGTTAGTTATTTTAATCGCAATATTTTTTTTAGCTCAGCTAAAAGCGCAAACTGTTGCTAAAGACACAGCCTCCAAAAAACATATTCTCGAGGACCAAACTCCTTTTGATAATATGGACCAATCGTGGATAAATGGTAATGACCGCCGTGATTCTTCTATATTTCATATCCCCTACTTCTCTCCCGAAATTTTTGTAGATGCGAACATGACGTATTCCGGCAATAACCCTATTGACCATACAGTTGTAGGTTCTACTGCCCTGGCACGCGACAATGAAATGCAAGTTTCACAATTAGGTTTTGGAGGAGATTTTAATTATAATGGAGCCCGGGCAAGATTTATGACCCAATTCGGAACCCGTGCTGAAGTGGTTCCCCGCAATGACTATAGCACTTATCGTGGCCAATATGACCTGACGGATGCTTACCGTTATATCAGCGAAGCTTATGGAGGCTACCATTTTAACGCTCTGCATGGCATTAATATAGATGGAGGACTATTCATGTCTTACATTGGACTCAACTCCTATTACCAGGTTGAAAACTGGGACTACCAGGCTTCCTATACCTCTGATAATACGCCCTGGTTCTTCAATGGCATCCGGGCACAGTTTTTTTTATCCAATACATTAAAAATAGAACTCTGGGGTATTAATGGATGGCAGAGTTATGCTACTTTTAACAGCAATCCAGGCTTTGGAGGCGATATTACCTGGATGCCAAACGAGAATATTAAACTTATAACCAACGATTATTACGGACAAGATGCCCCGGGGTTATTAGGAAGACACCGGTTTCACTCTGACAATAGCTTTTTGTTAAGGTACTTTCACCGGCCAAAATCATCTAAAGGAATTACCCAAATGGCATTTTCACTTACAGCCGATATTGGTGATGAATCAGGGGATGGGGTAACCGGGTTCAATGGTTTTAAGAAAGGAGATTCTATCAACGGATATGCCCAGTACTTTGTCAGTGCCATGTTTTATAACCGTATCTGGTTTGCTCATGGTAAGTTAGCCTGGATGTTCGGTGGCGGAATTATGACCAATCCCGGCCGCTACCTGGTTCTTGAACCTACGGGACAAGCCAGTGACCTTCCTACTCCAACAGCCATACTTTTACCTAATGGCTCTATATTGCAGACTACTGCACAAGAAGGCATTGTTCCTTTTACACAAAACCCCGGAGACCAGTTCACTGCCTGGGATTGTTCTACCAATATCGCCTGGATGCCTAACCAAAGTATAGAATTTAAATTGGAATTAGTACACCGCCAGGCGAGTGTGCCCTATTTTGCAGGGCCGGGCGGGGTTACTTCTCCCAATGGGTATACTACAGACCCGGTTCTTATTCAGTCGGCCAATGGAAACTTAAATCCTATCCCGGGATGGGTACCTGACCTGGTGCGCTCTGAGAACCGCATTATTGTGGCCATACTCTTCAGAATATAAAACCAAACATTTTTTTGAGTTTACCGGCGACTCTACTTTTACTTCTCTCCTACAATAGATAGTATCTTGGAGTATAGAGTATTTGAATCGAATGGTTTGGAAATATAGCCATTCATTCCGGCATTATAACATTTTTCCTCTTCACTTGCCAATACATGGGCAGTCATAGCCATTATTGGGACGTTGCATTTTGGAGAAGGTAGTTTGTTTCTTATCTGGCGGGTAGCTTCATATCCATCCATCTCAGGCATTTGTATATCCATCAGTACAATATCAAAATCCCTGTCGCTGACTTTTCCCAATGCGAGCATACCATTTTCAACTACTTCAATATTCCAACCCCAGTCACCAAGTATTTTACAGGCCAGTAGCTGATTCATGGTATTATCTTCCACAACCAACACATCCAATTTGGCTATCTTTTTCTCCGGAGTGTTTACTGAAACTATCTTACTGCGTTCTGATACAGCAGCTTTTTTATATTTAATCCTGAAATAAAAACAAGAGCCTTTTCCTTCTTCGCTTATTACGGCAACACTTGCATTTTGTAACTCTGCAAGTTGCTTAACAATAGTAAGCCCCAAGCCTGTTCCTCCATATCTCCTTGCTGTATCGTTATCGGCTTGTGTAAAGGGTTCGAATATGGTGACCAATTTATCTTTTGGAATTCCAATCCCGGTATCTTTCACAGTCAATTCTATCTCTGCTTCATGCTTATCTTCCGACAATAATTCCACATTTATTTTTACCTCGCCTTTGGTTGTAAACTTTATAGCATTAGCAGCAAGGTTAAGAACAACCTGTGTTAAACGGGTAGAGTCTCCTACTAAATCATCAGGCACTTTTTTATCGATATGGGAAGAGAGCTGTATATTTTTCTCAAAAGCTTTGGGGAGCATTAAATTAGTACACATGGAAATAATGTGCGATAATTTGAAACCCTTATGTTCAATGTGTATCTTCCCCGATTTCATTCTCGAGAAATCTAGAATATCATTAATAATCACGAGTAAGTTATCTCCCGACATTTTAATGGCATTCAGATATTGGGTTTGTTCAGCATCCAAATGGGTTTTAAGCATAATTTCGGTAAAGCCCAATATGGCGTTCATGGGTGTACGTATTTCATGGCTCATATTGGCAAGAAACTGCTCCCCCACTTTCCGGGCAATTTCGGCACTTTCAGCACGCTCCCTCTGTTCATGCAATTGTTCTTCATCCTGTTTTTTGCCGGTAATATCTCTTACAATGGAAAGCAATTGTATCCGGCCATCTGCTTCGATAGGACATGCCCTGTATTCTATATAAATTATTTTTCCATCCTTACGCACAACCTGTCTCTCTCCCGAGCTTTGCAGCTTTTCACCATTTACACGCTTCTTCGATTTTTCAACCAGGCGCAATATTTCATCATCCGGCACAATGCTAAGTAAAGAAGGAGATTGAAATATTTCCTCCCTGCTGCATCCATATATTTTACAAATAGCATCATTTACATAAATCACTTTTTCCAATTCAGTAATACATACCCCCTGGCCCATGTTACTCTCGGTTCTGAGCAAAGTCTCGTAGGTCTTATTTAATACAAGTAAATCCTTCTGCTGTTGTTGGAGTTCATTTCTCTTTTTATACAACTCTGCAAATACATTAACCTTTGCCTTAATTACTTCAGGCACCACCGGTTTTATCATATAATCTACCGCACCTGTCAGGTAACCTTTAAACATATTAGAAGGTGCGTCATTATTTGCTGTAAGAAAAATAATGGGAATGTGCTTCAGCTTCTCACTCTCACGAATCAATTTTGCCGTTTCAAATCCATCAAGCAGCGGCATGTGAACATCTATCAGGATGATTGCAAAATCATGCTCTTTTAATAAAATCCGTAATGCTTCCCTGCCCGAAGTAGCCGTAATAAAGTTATAGTTCTCATTCTTCAGGATTAGCTTCAGCGCGAGCAAATCTTCCTCCCTGTCATCTACCAGTAATATATTAATAACCTGCTCACTAGTAATAGTTTCGGGGTTATCTTCGCTTTGCTGAACTTGCATCATTTTATTCTTCTTATTTCACCCAAACACGCATCAGGGTAAGTAATTGCTCTACGTTAACAGGCTTTGTGATGTAATCAGAAGCTCCCGATTCAATACATTTCAGCCTGTCTCCCTTCATAGCCTTTGCCGTAACTGCAATGATGGTTATCTCGTCATTCTTTTTGTTCTTACGGATGCGTTTCATTGTCTCGTATCCATCCATTTCGGGCATCATAATATCCATCAATACAATATCTATATCGTCATTCTTTTGCAAAATAGCTATTGCTTCCTCCCCACTTTCTGCATTTAGCACATTAATATTAAAGCGCTCCAATGCAGTGGTTAGGGCAAACAGATTCCGGACATCATCGTCTACTATCAGAACTTTTTTACCCTTCAATGGGTCTTCCGACATTCTGTAATGGTCAATGGCGCTTCGCACACTGTCGGGCATCATTTTGTAAGGCCGGTGAAGGAAGAGTGCAGTCTTGTCTGCCAGTTGCTCTATGGTAGTATTATCTTTTGCGATGATGGCCTTTACAAATTTCCTCATCTGTGATTCCTCCTTCTTAGTCAGGTTTTTTGATGAGCGCACTAAAACGGGAGTCTGCGGCATATCTTTTTCCTCACTCAATGCTTTTAGCATTTTAAGCCCAAAATCTTCATGAACAACGGGGTCTAAAACCAAACAATCAAATCGTTGTTTAGTCATCAGGCTTAATGCCTCTTCCGATGTTCTAGCAATAGTCAGTTGCACATCACTTCCTTCAATTGCCTTCGTAATCTCAGAAGTATCCTGCTCATCATTTTCTATAATAAGCATGTCTTTCACTTTCTTATTGCTTATATAGAGAATGTCTTCGAAAAGATTTTTCAAGGAATTTTCCTTTAATGGCTTTTGCAGACACTCGCGGGCACCACGCCTTAATCCAACCTCACGGTCTTCTTCACCCGATATAACATATACAGGAATATGCCTGAGATTCATGTCATTTTTCAGGCGGTCCAGTACCTTCCATCCATTCATATCGGGCATGTTTATATCAAGTGTAATAGCATCAGGCGGATATTGTTCTATATAATCAAGCACCTCATTACACTTGTTGATATGTATCATTTTAATGCCATATTCATGTGCTTTTCCAAGCATAATCTTGGCAAATCGCAGGTCATCTTCTATCACTAATACAATTTTATCTTCGGGCAAAATGCCTGCACGGTCATCGCCAATTTCATTTACCAAAAGATATTCCTCCCCATTGGTCTTTGCCAGCATAGATGTCATTGCATCGCTGTGGTTTGTTTCATTCGCCTTGGGAGTTTGTTCCGTTCCGGGAATTTGGGGTGTATAACTAATTGGCAGGAATAAAGTGAATTTGCTTCCTTCACCCAATTCACTTTCCAATTCTATTATGCCACCCAACAAATCAGCAAGCCCACGACTGATAGATAAGCCCAAGCCCGTTCCTCCATATTTTCTGCTGGTTGAACCTTCTGCCTGCTGGAATGCTTCAAAGATGATATTTTGCTTGTCTTTTGATATTCCAATCCCTGTATCAGCAATTTCAAATGCAACCACCATCTTGGCTACATCCAAATCGGTATTCTTTGTTTTCCAGTTTCTGAAAGCCTTATATACCTTCAGTTTTACGCCACCTTTTTCAGTAAACTTAAAAGAGTTTGACAAGAGATTCTTGAGAATCTGGTTAAGCCTGTGCGGATCTGTTTCAATATATTCAGGTATTGTTTCATCCAACTCAATGTTAAATTTAAGATGTTTGGATTCTGAAATGTGCCTGAATGTCGATTCAACAAACTGTGTAATTTCAAGGAAGCTGACAGGCAGGGTTTCGACTGATATGTAACCCGATTCAATTTTCGAAAGGTCAAGTATATCATTAATCAACTGGATGAGGTCATCGCCGCAGGCATTTATTGTTTTTGCATATTGTATCTGTTGTTCCGTCAGGTTTCCATCATGATTCTCTATCAATTCATGCGCAAGTATTTGTAAACTGTTGAGAGGCGTCCTTAATTCATGCGACATATTGGCAAGAAATTCTGATTTGTATTTGGATGTCAATGTCAATTGAGCTGCCTTTTCTTCCAACGATTTTCTCGCCACTTCCACTTCTTTATTCTTCCCTTCCACTTCTTCTTTTTGGTTGGCAAGCAACAGCGCTTTTTCTTCAAGTTCCTCATTGGTTTTACGCAACACTTCCTGTTGGCTCTTCAATTCACTTGCCAGGGATTGCGATTGTGCCAGCAGGTCTTCTGTTCTTGAACTGGTTTCTATAGTATTCAATACTATACCGATACTTTCTGTCAGCCCTTCAAGGAAGTCCTGGTGTGTTTGGCTGAAGGAATCGAAAGAAGCGAGTTCAATAACTGCCTTCAGCTGTCCTTCAAATAACACAGGAAGAACTAATATATTAACAGGTGCTGATTCTCCAAGCCCCGAACCAATCTGGATATAATCGCCCGGTACATTCGTTAATAGGATACGTTCTTTTTCCAGGGCACATTGTCCTACCAAGCCTTCGCCCATTGCAAATTCATTGGAAAGATCTTTCCTCTTCCTGAATGCGTAAGCTGCAATTAATTTCAGTTTCGAATCAAGGATATTCTCCTCTTCTTCCATAATATAGAAGAGACCATGCTGGGCATTTACCACCTGTGCCAACTCAGAAAGAATACGCTTGGTAACGCTGTTCAATTCCTTCTGGCCTTGTAACATCTGGGTAAACTTAGCAAGGTTCGATTTGAGCCAGTCTTGCTCCTGGTTCCTTAGCGTGGTGGCCTTCAGGTTTGATATCATCTGGTTAATGGTATCTTTCAACGCTTCTACTTCACCTCTCGCTTCCACACCAATGCTTCGGGTAAGGTCACCTTTTGTAACCGCTGAGGCTACTTCAGATATGGCACGTACCTGCGTGGTAAGATTTGCTGCAAGCTGGTTCACATTTTCTGTCAGGTTTTTCCATGTACCTGATGCACCCGGCACACTTGCCTGTCCACCCAGTTTTCCTTCCGCACCTACTTCACGAGCCACTGTAGTAACCTGGTCGGAGAAGATAGCAAGCGTGTCTATCATCTCATTTATCGTATCTGTCAGCTGGGCAACTTCACCTTTTGCATCAATAGAGAGTTTTTGTCTTAAATTACCCTTTGCAACAGATGTCACAACCTTGGCAATACCACGCACTTGTCCGGTAAGGTTACTTGCCATTAAGTTCACATTATCCGTAAGGTCCTTCCACGTTCCGGCAACACCCTTAACCTGCGCCTGGCCACCCAGCTTGCCTTCTGTACCTACTTCCCGTGCCACCCGTGTTACCTCTGATGCAAATGAGTTCAGCTGTTCCACCATCGTATTGATGGTATTTTTCAGTCCTAATATTTCCCCTTTAACGTCTACCGTAATCAATTTTGAAAGGTCACCACTTGCCACGGCTTTGGTCACCTCGGCAATGTTACGCACCTGTGCGGTAAGGTTACCTGCCATTTGGTTCACACTATCTGTTAAGTCTTTCCAGGTTCCACCAACACCAGGCACAAATGCCTGTCCACCCAGTTTCCCCTCCGTACCTACTTCCCGTGCTACCCGTGTTACCTCTGATGCAAATGCTCTCAGCTGGTCCACCATCGTGTTAATCGTTTCCTTCAACTGTAATATTTCTCCACGCACGTCCACCGTAATCTTTTTCGACATATCTCCATTTGCCACGGCAATTGTTACTTCTGCAATGTTACGTACCTGTCCGGTAAGGTTTCCCGCCATTTGATTCACACTATCTGTTAAGTCTTTCCATGTTCCTGCAACGCCCGGTACATTTGCCTGTCCACCCAATTTCCCCTCCGTACCTACTTCCCGTGCTACCCGCGTTACTTCTGATGCAAATGCCCTCAGCTGATCCACCATCGTATTCAGCGTTTCTTTCAGTTGCAATATTTCTCCGCGTACATCTACCGTAATTTTTTTCGACATATCACCGTTCGCCACGGCAATAGCCACATCCGCTATATTACGCACCTGTGCAGTGAGATTACCTGCCATCTGGTTCACACTATCTGTTAAGTCTTTCCATGTTCCACCCACACCACGCACCTGTGCTTGTCCACCGAGTTTTCCCTCCGTACCTACTTCACGCGCTACCCGTGTTACCTCCGATGCAAATGAGTTCAGCTGGTCCACCATCGTATTGATGGTATTTTTCAACTCCAATATTTCACCTTTAACGTCTACCGTAATCTTTTTAGAAAGGTCTCCCTTTGCAACGGCTGTCGTAACATCAGCAATGTTACGCACCTGCCCTGTCAGGTTACTTGCCATCTGGTTCACACTATCTGTTAAGTCTTTCCATGTACCACCCACACCTTTTACCTGCGCCTGGCCACCTAATTTCCCTTCCGTACCTACCTCACGTGCTACCCGTGTTACCTCTGAGGAGAAAGAGTTCAGCTGGTCCACCATCGTATTGATGGTCTTTTTCAATTCTAATATTTCACCTTTAACGTCCACCGTAATTTGCCGGGAAAGGTCGCCTTTTGCAACCGCAGTGGTTACCTCAGCAATGTTACGAACCTGTCCCGTGAGGTTACTTGCCATCTGGTTTACACTATCCGTTAAGTCTTTCCAGGTACCACCCACACCTTTTACCTGTGCCTGACCGCCCAATTTTCCTTCCGTACCTACCTCACGTGCTACCCGCGTTACCTCTGATGAGAAGGAGTTCAGCTGGTCCACCATTGTATTGATGGTCTTTTTCAATTCTAATATTTCACCTTCTACGGTAACTGTAATTTTCTTAGATAGGTCACCATTAGCAACCGCGGTAGTCACTTCGGCAATGTTACGCACCTGTGCGGTAAGATTACCCGCCATCAGGTTCACACTATCCGTTAAGTCCTTCCACGTACCACCCACACCTTTTACTTTTGCCTGTCCACCCAGTTTTCCTTCCGAACCTACCTCACGTGCTACCCGTGTTACCTCAGCACCAAATGAATTCAACTGGTCCACCATCGTATTGATGGTGTTTTTCAATTCCAGGATTTCACCTTCTACATTAACGGTAATTTTCTTTGATAAGTCGCCTTTTGCAACCGCTGTAGTCACTTCGGCAATGTTACGTACCTGTGCGGTAAGATTCCCTGCCATCAGGTTCACACTATCGGTTAGGTCCTTCCATGTACCACCCACACCTTTTACTTTTGCCTGTCCACCCAGTTTTCCTTCAGAACCCACTTCCCGTGCTACCCGCGTTACCTCAGCGCCAAATGAATTCAACTGGTCCACCATCGTATTGATGGTATTTTTAAGCTCTAAGATTTCACCACGCACGTCAACTGTAATCTTCTTAGATAAGTCGCCTTTTGCAACCGCTGTAGTCACTTCGGCAATGTTACGTACCTGTCCTGTCAGGTTGCTTGCCATCTGGTTCACACTATCTGTTAAGTCTTTCCAAGTACCTGCAACACCCTTAACCTGTGCCTGACCGCCTAATTTTCCTTCCGTACCTACCTCACGAGCAACCCGTGTTACCTCAGATGCAAATGAATTCAACTGGTCCACCATCGTATTGATAGTGTTTTTTAATTCCAATATTTCCCCTTTAACGTCTACCGTAATCTTTTTAGAAAGGTCACCTTTTGCAACGGCTGTTGTAACATCTGCAATATTACGCACCTGCCCTGTCAGGTTGCTTGCCATCTGGTTCACACTGTCTGTAAGGTCCTTCCACACACCGGCAACTCCTTTCACTTTTGCCTGTCCACCCAGTTTACCTTCTGTACCTACTTCCAGTGCCACCCGTGTTACTTCCATGGAGAAGAGATTGAGCTGCTTCACCATACCGTTCACCTCCTTTGCAATCCTTAAAAACTCTCCCTGCAAGGCGTGTCCCTCAATATCCAGAGGCATCTGCTGGGAAAGATTACCCTTTGCAACTGATGTTATAACGTGTGCTATTTCAATAGTAGGATGCACCAAGTCAGCAATAAGTGAATTCACAGAATCAACACATTGGCCCCATGCCCCTCTTGCCCCGTCAATCTCCACTCGTTGAGTTAATTTCCCTTGTTTACCTATACTATTGCCAACCTGTTCAAACTCAAATACCATTGTTTCATTGAGTTGAATGATCTCATTAATGGTATCGTATATTTTACCTTTTATCCCAACCTGGTCGCCAGGCAGGCGTACTGAAAAATTTCCATTCCTGACTTTTACAAGCGTATTATATAGTTCCGAATCGCTTAACGTACCATTAAATATGGATTCGGGAGAAACAGGGAGGGTTCCCTTTCTTTTAGTCTTTGTTTTTGCTTCCATGTGTGTATGAATTGCGGTTATTACTTAATTGCTGCCTATAAAAATAATTTACACGGGTAAAGAAATATTACCCATTGCAAATCAATAAATTGAACAGCCACATTATTTCTTTTTTAAAAGCTTGGATGATATAATTTTCGGCTATTAAAATAAAAGAGGAATATTTTTTCGATAAAACCGCCAAAATAATCGGTGAATACCTTAAAATAATAGCCGAATTATATTTTTAACTATCGAGGTACGGAAACCAATTGAATTTCTCCACCGGCAGCAAATTTATTTACCCCTTGAATTGCTTGTTTCGTAGCCCCCTTTGCTTTATTTATCGAAAATTAAAACCAACAGAATTATCCCAGATTAACTTGCGCCCAATTTTGAATACTCCAATTTAAGAATATATAATATCAATACAATGAAATCAAAAAAAATTGCCATATATACATCAGTAAACCCGGTTGGAAAAAGTATCGTTGAAGAAGCCCTCCGAAGGGGACATATTGTAACAGTTATCATAAATGATAACCATGAATTTAACCTAAGCAATCCCAATCTCACTATTAGAAAAGGGGACGTAAATAAGAATGAAGATTTGAATAGAAATATTAAGGACATGGATATGGTAATATACGACCAGGAACTAAAACCAGACCGTCCCGGAGAGTGCTTTAAGTCTATCCGTTCGTTAATGGAAGGCTGTAAAGGTTCAGGTATTAACCGCTTAATTATTTCGGGGCATATCCATCTTTTTACTTCAACCCTGACAATGGAAGAACGTGAAATATGGAAACCTGTTCAGGAAGAACAACTGGACGCACTTGGACTGTTAGATAATGAATTAGATATTGACTGGAGCTATTTTTATACAATAGAAACAGATCTTGCTAAAAAAAGCAGTCGGTATATTACGGGCACAGGCAATAACTTTATTGTTATTATTCCAAATAAGGGAGACAGGATGACGAGAAAAGAGTATGCACAAACTGTTATAGATGAGGCAGAGAAAAGAATTGTAAACCCTGATAAAAAAACCACTGCATTAGTAGACTATACCGGCTACCTGCTCAAAAATAATTTCGGCAGGTAGTTAGATGCTATAAGGAAACACTTTTTATAAAATACATTCAGCTATGATTTTAGATAGTTTAACGAATATTTTAAAAAATCTGCAAAGAATGATATTACCTTCGGTATGAAAATCAAAAAAATAATTAATAATACATACTGTGGTTATGAAAAAATTAATTACCTTTAGCTATGTATGCGTACTTATAAGTATCGCACTTTCATCATGCGGACCCAATGCTTCAATTGTTAAGCGCCATTATACAAAAGGTTATTACGTTGATTGGGGCCGGAGTAAATACGGTAGTACGATATCTAAAAAAGAGAATACAAGTGTACGAACTGATTCCAAAATTTCTTTAGCTGCTGTATCTGTAAAAGAAGTTGGCAACATTTTGCCACTTAATACTACTATTCCGATAACGAATAAAGTTGTTTCTACTGGTAGAATAGAACATTATAAAGCACTTGCTGCAACAGCCGCAAAGCAAATGCCCAACCAAAATATTAGCACATCCCAGAATCCTTCTACGGCAAATGAAAAACTTTTATACCAGGCTGGTAGTGAATATCACGGAGATGATGAAGGTGCCCGGGCAGCTCTAAGCTTGCTGTGGATAGTTATCATTGTAATATTGATTTTATGGCTAATTGGGATATTAGCAGGAGGATTTGGTTTAGGCGGGCTAGTTAACCTGTTATTAGTAATAGCACTAATACTTCTAATTTTATGGCTGCTCAGGGTCATGTAGCCGGCTAAGAATAAGCCCAAAAAATAGATTAAAACAGGCTAATTTTCAAGCTTTCATTTGTATATTTTATCTATCCAAAAGTGTAGTTTGCCGAATAATTAATTACTCTGGCAAATAGGATGCGTAATTTAGAATGGATTAACTCCAGGTACTGTTATTGCAAATAATTAACGAGAACTAAAAATTAATTAATTCACAGATGGAATGATGAAAGTACTTGAAATAAATTTATTGGGAAATGGTAAAAAAGGAAAAGCATGGATTACTACACGCATGGGAAAGAGAACTTCGTTTATTTTATGAAAGGGAAAATCATACAGTTGGAAACTTTGTTTTTTTATATACAATGGTATTTATTGGTATCTTTATTTTGTTAGTCACTGCTGAAGTTTTTCTTTTTTAAAATAAACCAATTATACCTTAATAAGGTCAAATTTATAATGCAATTGTAGTAAGAGTCATTAACTAATTAAATTACATAATATGAAACGGTTGACAGTAATTTTAAATATTTTATTCTGTCTCTTATTAGGAGCGCAGAACATACATGCACAGGTTGCCGTGGGAGTAAGTGTCCGGGTAGCCCCGCCTGTGATACCCGTTTATGTTCAACCGGCCTGCCCTGTGGAAGGTTATATTTGGGAACCGGGGTATTGGGCATATGGCGATAATGGATATTACTGGGTACCGGGTGTATGGATAGCTCCTCCGGCTGTGGGTTTGCTTTGGACACCCGGTTATTGGGGTTTTGTAGGTGGTTTTTACGGATGGCACCGGGGTTATTGGGGTCCCCATGTAGGGTTTTATGGCGGAGTAGCGTATGGTTTTGGATATACCGGAGTAGGATTTTGCGGAGGAAGATGGGAAGGCGGAGCCTTCCGATACAATACAGCAGTATGGCACGTAAATAGTGCCGTAGTCCACAATACATACGTAGATCGAACGGTTATTAATAATACAAGCGTAAGCCATGCCAGTTTTAATGGACCCGGGGGAGTAAATGCAAGACCAACATCTGCAGAGCAGGCAGCTATGAATGAACACCATGTTCAACCAACTGCGCAGCAAACAGCTCACCAACAGGCAGCAAGCACCAATAGAAGTCAACTCGCATCGGTAAATGGGGGGCATCCTTCTACAACAGCTATGAGTTCAGTCCATGGGCGACAATATAATACGCAGGGACATTCCATAAGTAGTACTCCACGAACTGCAGCAACCCAAGCCTCTAACGTGCATAGCTCTGCACCCCAACAGCATAGTGCTGTTCAAAATAGGAGTGTACCTCAACAGCCGCATAGTAATATGCAAAGTAGAAGCATGTCTCAACAGCCGCGTAATGCTCCAAACGGAAGCAGAATGCCACCTCAGCCCGGGAGCGGGAGGCCAAGACAAGGAGGAAATATGGGCGGAGGAGGAGGGAGAGAACACAGGTTTATGTAAGTTATTTCTCTCCTAAAATATTTATAGCAGACTTTTCATATATATATCATAGGGAGCATATATGCGAGGGTATATTCACCTACAGCCAAAGTATGTTCAGCCTTTAAATTATGGTTTTAATCTATTTTTTAGAGAAACGCTATCATTCCATTGTAGCTTTAGCAAAAGAATTTAATTACAATCTAAATTTTAAGCATTATGAAAACAAACTTACTTATTGCGGCAGGCATTGTTATTGCCTTTTCTTCCTGCGTTCCTAAACGTAAATTAATAAGCGAACAAAACAGAGTAAGGGCTTTGCAAAGTGATAGTGCGAGTACCCACCATAGCTTGGATGATTGTTACGGAAGAGTGGCCGGACTCTCAAAAACTAAGGATTCTTTACAGAATAACTTGCAAAGCCTTGCTCTCAATTCAAAAATGACCATACAGGAACAGGCTAGCAGATTAAATAGGCTGGAGACACTAATCCAGTCTCAAAGAGATGTTCTTAATAAGCTAAAGAAAACGGTTGCAGATGCCCTTATAAACTTTAAACCCGATCAGTTGACGGTTACTCTGAAAGACGGAAAGCTTTATGTATCCTTGCAAGAGAAATTATTATTCAAATCAGGGAGTGCAGATGTAGGCCCTGAAGGGAAACAGGCTTTACAATCGCTGGCGGCTGTACTTATTAACTCCCCCGATATTGACATTGATGTAGAAGGGCACACTGATACGGTTCCCATAACCGGTAAATTCCAGGACAATTGGGCACTCAGTGTAGCTCGTGCAACTGCTATTGTTCGAGTCCTTACAAAAGATTATGGTGTAAATCCACAGGATATTATTGCCTCCGGAAGAGGAGAATTTCATCCGGTAGCTACTAATAATACTCCTGATGGAAGACAATTAAATCGCCGGACAGAAATTATACTGCAACCCGATCTCAGCGAACTCTTTAAACTACTCAATCAATAAAATATAAGGCCAGGTTCAGCCCATCAACCTTTTGTCAATCCCACACATTAACACTGCTATCATTACATTGAACCTGGCCTTGTAAAAATTATCATAGAAGATTTATAACCTGAATCCTACTGTCAGCTGCCCCCACAGGTTCCGATAACTGGGCAGTGATGGTTCATTTTCATCATCATTACCATCTTCTAAATCCCACGCTATTCTACCTCCTAACGTTATAACATTGAAATTAAAATCAGCACCAAAAATGAGTCCTAAAATGCTATGGAGCATATTGTCACTTTCAAACTGCTGTTGAGTGGCCTCACTTGTTATTCCGTGTGTAAAACTATAAGAGCGTGACAGCAAGTATGAGTATTCCGGCCCTCCCAATAAATAAATATTAGGTGCAAGTTTTATTTGTATCATCAATGGTATGTCAAGAAAATTTAGTCTTTCAAAAAAGGAATATTCCCCGTCGCTGATTGTTCCACTACCTGCAAATCCTTTTTCAGAAAGGAGTATTTCCGGCTGAATACCGAAATATTTTCCAAAAGGAATAGATAAAAAGGTGCCTGCAACAGGGCCATATATAGGATTAGCTGAAAACCCCTGGCCGTGAATATCATAAATATCGGAATTATTAAATCCAACTTTAAACCCAAGTTGCAAATTATTACGGTTATCTACCGTGCTCACTACATCTACACCCTGTGCCATAACTACGGCAGCAAAGCAGGAGAATATAGCAACTGTTAAAATTTTAAGTGTTTTCAAATTATATTAAGTTTAATACCTACTTCCTAATTTACAGCCATAACAGCCGAAACGAAAAAAAATTCGCTGAACGTTATAAACGAATAGACTAGTTACTCTTTACAGAATCTAAAAGCTATCTACTGCGAGAAACACTGTAAAAACTTATACTTGATAAGGGATTTCACCAAAGCCTATTTCAATTCCTTTGAATGGCCATTTTGATTCATTGTATCCCATTTTCCGGCGGGAATAAGCTGTTTTAGCTCATACATATCTGTGCGACGGTCTTTAAGATTCTGCACACTTCCATGCGAACGCATCGTTTTTAGCAGATTCAGTTCCAAGTCAGCAATCAATACTGCTTCGGCATTGGGTGTTGCTTCTGTTTTTATTCCATTGGTTGGAAATGCAAAGTCAGCCGGTGTAAATACCGCCGATTGCGCATATTGTATATCCATATTGTGCACCTTAGGTAAATTGCCCACACAACCTGCAATAACAACAAAACATTCATTTTCGATTGCCCTTGCCTGTCCGCAGCATTTAACGCGGGTGAAAGCATTTTGAGTATCGGTAAGAAATGGCACGAATAATATTTCCATGCCCTGTAATGCCAATAACCTGGCGAGCTCCGGGAATTCTACATCATAACATACCAGGATACCTATTTTCCCGGCATCGGTATCATATACCTTTAATTTATTTCCACCTACTATTCCCCAAGAGCTTACTTCGTTAGGAGTAACATGTATCTTTACGTAGGTCTCTATAGAGCCATCCCTCCTGCATAAGTAACCTTCATTGTATAACTTTCCCTCGTAAAGAATAGGCATACTACCTGTAATAATATTTATATTAAAAGAAACTGCATAGTTGCTAAATTTATCACGCAGTGGTTCCGTATACTGAGCAAGACTTCGTATAGCTTCGGCCTGTCCCTGGTGGTTAAACTCAGCCATCAGGGGGGCATTAAACAATTCCGGGAATAAGATGAAATCTGCTTTATAACCTGCGACTGAATCAACAAAAAACTCAATTTGCTCACAAAGCATCTCAAATGTTCTTAATGAACGCATTTGCCATTGCACTAATCCAACCCTCACAATGCTTTTTAATGGTTTAGAATGTTTAGTTGTCTTTTCATATAGTACGTTATTCCATTCCATCAACGTGGCATAAGCTTTTGATTCCTCATCATGAGGCATATAGTCTTTCAACAGTTTAATTACGTGGAATTCATTTGATAATTGGAAAGACAATACCGGATCATAAATTTCTTTTGTTTTTACTTTTTCAATATACTGGCGGGGGTTTATTTTCTCAGAATATTCTTGGTAGTTAGGTATCCTACCTCCAAACACAATAGCTTTCAGGTTTAGTTTCACACAGAGGTCTTTGCGTGCATCATACAAACGTCCTGCAAGCCTGAGTCCACGATAGTCAGGATGAACAAAAACTTCTATTCCATATAGCACATCCCCGTCAGGATTGTGTGTATCGAAAGTATAGCCCCCCGTAATTTGTTTATAGGTATGGTCATCTCCAAAATCATCGTAATTTACAATTATTGAAAGGGCTACCCCTACTACCTTATCATTTACAAGAACAACAATTTGTCCTTCCGGAAATATTTTAATAAGCTGCTCTAACGTATCTTCTGCCCACAGTGTTCCATGCCAGTTTTTATACGCTTCTCTCATGGAATCATACAGGCCTATATAATCCGTAACCCGGAGCAGCCGTACTTCCACTTTCCTGATTTCTGCCGGCACCTCAACTTTGCTTTTTGTTCTTGGCATAACTTGTAGCTTTTAATATTTCCCTGTTTTACCAAAGTTATTAAGAGATCTCCTGAATAACCGTCATAATTCGTTGAGATGCTCATATTAGCAGATGAACGAATGAAAAATAAAGACGATACATATTAGTATGAAGAAGCATCTTCTTCGCCATTATCTATAGAGGCGTCGCGCTGTAAAATGACAATTAAAATAAGAATCCATTTTCACCGATTTAAATAGAATCTTCAAACCATGTTTACCTGCATTGAACGAAAATCCCGGGTATAAAAAGCGCCGTGAGCTACCTTGCGTTGGGACAAAAAATTCCATGTTAAATTAATCAACAATCTAAAAATTTAAACACCATGAATGCTCAAAAAATTGCGTTGTTTACTTCCACCGAAGGAGTGGGGCAGCGCCTCACAGAAGAAGCCCTTAAAAGAGGGCATAATGTTACTGCAATCGTTCAAAATGAAAATGAATTTAAAGTAAACCATCCTAATTTGAAAATAGTGAAAGGAGATGTAAGAAACAAGGAAGATGTTCGCCGTTATGCCCGTGGCAACGATGTGATAGTATGTGCATACAATCCTTTCAAAACCCAGCCTAAAGAATATGCTGAAATAACCCGTAGTATTATCCAGGGGGCAAAAGATGCCGGGGTAGAACGAATTATCGCAGCCGGCCATCCGGTAGAACAGGCAAAAGAAACCACCCAGGAATTCTATGATGAATTTAAACCTGTAATGCGTGCCCAACAGGAAGCTCTCAACTTTTCCAAACTGAAAAGGGGTTACATTGGGGTTATGCACACTCCATTGAACCCGAAGCTGACAAACAAAAACCGGGAAAATATCGCATAAGCAATGAATTTCTTTTTACCAGCCCTGAAGGAGAAACAAGGGTTCCGGAAAAAGATTATTCTACCTCTTTAATTCAGGAACTGGAAAAAGGTGAACTTCAACTTCACGACTCTACCGAAGAGCGTGAACTATAGTTCTTTACTTCATAAGAACCAGCACCTTGGTGTTTATTATTGTAAAACTTAAAAACCCTTCTTTACTTTAAAAGAAGGGTTTTTGTATTTATCAAATCTCTGTAACTTATGTCCCCTGCTGGCTGTATAATAGTATGCGATTAACAAAATTTTGTATTTTTATCGGACTAACGCCACCTGTTATTCTTTGCCCTGTATTTTAATACAAAAGTGAATATTCTTTTTCCTATATTTTTCAACCTGTGATTGCGACAACAAAATGAAAGATTTTCAATTTTTCAAGGGCATAAAAAATATATCCATCACCAGGAAACTATATTTCGTAGTGGGCATCATGGCTTTATTAATTGCCATTGAATTATTTGCGCTTTCATTTATGATACATACCCTATCGTCTGCAAGGGCACTGGTAGGGGCTGAAGGACTTTGGTCGAAAGCGGAAAAGGATGCTGCGTATGTTTTAACCAAATACCGTTACACACATAACGAAAAGGATTACAAGCAGTTCCAAATATTTCTTTCCGTTCCCTTAGGCGACCATAAGGCCAGACTTGCACTTAGTCAGGCCACTCCCGACTTGGCTTTGGCACGAGAGGGCTTTCTTGAAGGCCGGGTCAGCCCCGATGATATTGACGGAATAATAAAACTTCTCACCAGGTTCAAGAATATTTCTTATGTAAGTAATGCCGTTATGCTTTGGTCAAATGGGGACAAACTAATGGAAGAATTACAATACCTGGGGGCTCGCCTTCATACCCAGGTTTCTTCCGGAGAAACCCATGATGATGAAATTAATGAAACACTTGAAAATATATATCAATTAAATGAGCGCCTAACTGTATTGGAAGATAACTTTTCATACACATTGGGAGAAGGTTCCAGGTGGATTGAGGGACTGATACTAAAAATACTTTTTTCAATCGCTATTACGGTTGAATTTATCGGGCTCTTTCTCATCATGTCGGTAAGCAGGAGCATTACCCGCGGACTGAGCGAAATAGTCCGTATCGCAAAAAAGGTTTCGAAGGCTGACTTTAGTGACAGGGCAAACATTTTTTCGAATGATGAAATAGGCCTTGCAGCAAAGTCATTTAACCAGATGACTGACAATTTACAAAAAAAAATAAACGAGCAGGAATATACGCAGGAAGCCTTACGAGCCCAGAGAGACCTATATGAAACACTTTTAAAAACCCAAAGCGAAATGGGAGAAGGAGTTTCTATTACTGAGGGAGAGAGAATAATCTATGTAAATGATGCCATTTGTAACATCTACGGATATAGCAGAAAAGAAATATTGGCAATGTCTTCTTTCCTTGACCTGGTTGCAGAAGAAGAAAGGCCGGTTATCCTAGAGCGTTTTAAACAAAGGAGAGAAGGAGAAAGAGAACAAAGCACAGGAGAAACAAGAATACGGAGAAAAGATGGCAGAGTAGTAGAACTTGAGTACACCGTAAGGAATTTAAAAAAAGAGGAAAAAAACCAAACCATTTCTATTATCCGCGATATAACAGATAAAAAACGTGCTGCTGAACTTTTACGAAAGGAAAAAGAACGTGCCGAGAGTGCTGAAATCGCTAAAAAAGTTGGGGAGCAGTTTCTTGCCAATATGAGCCATGAAATCCGTACCCCTATGAATGCAATCATTGGATTTACGGACATAGTTCTAAAAACACCTCTGGACCCGGAACAGCAGAAATATCTGGAAGCAATTCAAACCTCGGGAAACAATCTTCTTGTAATCATTAATGATATTCTCGACTTTTCTAAAATAAGATCAGGCAAAATGCTTATAGAAAAAAAGGACTTCATCCTTTCCCGGATTGTTGATACTTGTGTAGAAATGATGATCCCCAAAGCACAGGAAAAAAATTTGAATCTATTTTCATTTATTGAAAAGGATGTTCCTATACATCTCATTGGCGACTCAACAAGATTATCGCAAGTATTATTCAACCTGGTAGCAAACGCTATTAAATTTACAGAAAAAGGGAAAGTAACTATTTCTATAAAAAAATTAAGTGAAACAGACGACCAGGTAAACCTTGAAATATCTGTATTGGATACAGGGATAGGAATTCCAAAGGAAAAGATTTCGACTATTTTCTATGCGTTTATACAAGCCAATAGCGATACTGCAAGGAAATATGGTGGAACAGGATTGGGCCTTGCCATCGTAAAACAACTGGCGGAATTGCAAGGTGGAAGCATCTCCTTAACAAGCAAAGAAGGGGAAGGTTCCCAATTCACATATAAGATACCCTATGGGAAAAACACGCACCCCTCCAAGCCAGCAGAAGATATTGAAAAAGATGTCCTGCCCCACCCCAAGGAACTGAATATTCTTTTAGTGGAGGATAATGAAATGAACCAACTATTGGCAAAGAAAATCCTGAATGACTGGGGATGGAAAGTCCAAATAGCTGAAAATGGAATCATTGCACTGGATATACTTGAACATAACCCTTCTGACTTAGTATTGATGGATATACAATTGCCTGGCAAAGATGGTTATGAACTAACACGAATTATACGGAAGGATTTCCCTTTACCAAAACGTAATATTCCTATCATAGCCATGACTGCTAACATTATGCCGGGGGAGGAAGAAAAATGCCATAGAGCAGGAATGGATGATTATGTATCGAAACCCTTCAATCAACAAACTCTTTACAGGAAGATAGTTTCCCTGGTTAGCAAAAAAGGCACACTAAATGGTGCATAAATATTTGCCCTGCTGCCTTAAAAAGGGGGGTATTATAGATTATTTCTATATTTGTGTTTGAAGTAGATTCTTTTCAACCCCGGTCTTTCTGATTAACAAAACATTAGCCTATGAATGCGATAATTATAGATGATGACGATGCTTGCAGGGAAATATTAGTGCAATTGATTTCCCATGTAGATAGCCTTGAACTTACTGGCTCTTTTAGCAGGGCTAAAGATGCCTTGAAAGCCCTTAAAGATAATGATGTGCATATCGTTTTTCTTGATGTAGAAATGCCTGAAATGACGGGGCTTGAGTTATTATCCAGCCTTGAGATTAAGCCCCAGGTAATACTCACCACATCCCACAAAAAATATGCTTTTGATGCATTTGATTATGAAGTAGTGGATTACTTGCTTAAACCCATTACACTTCCACGCTTCCTTAAAGCAGTTGAAAAAGCCGGAAAAAACCTGGAAAAGTCAATCAACAAAGGAATGGTGGGCAATAAAGAATACTTTTTCATCAAAAGCGATTCCATTATAAACAAAGTATTTATTAAAGATGTTTTGTGGATTGAAGCGCTGGGCGACTACGTTAAAATTCATACACCCGAAAAAAGCTACGTATTGCATATAACCCTTAAAGCACTGGAAAGTAAACTGCCTGCCGATAAGTTTGCCAGGGTTCATCGTTCTCATATTGTGCAGTTGGATAATGTGAAGAATGTCCAAGATACCTCCATTTATGTAGGAGATCTCTTTATTCCGCTTGGAGCACTTTATAAAGAAAATTTTCTCAAGAAATTAAATCTATTAACCTAAAGACTATCCGGTTATTTCTTGAAAATTTTGTAACTTTATATAGTTTTTTACAGTATTATTTAAACGTATATTGCCCTTTCGTTCTCAAAATAATGAGTTGCCCCAGTTATTTTTGCAATTTGTAAACTTGAGATTATGGAAAAGCCCGAAGAAGTCAATGTTATAAGCATCTTACTGGTGGAGGACAGTTTGCTGGGGAGCCAGTGGGTTTCAAGCTGTCTGAACAACCTGAAAGGGTTTCCTTCCTCACTAACCGTTTGTAAAACCATAAAAGAGGCAGAAGACCAGTTAAGTAAGGCTACATTTCAAAGTATTATTATTGACCTTTCCCTGGAGGGGTGGCAAGGAATTGAAGCATTTGAAGAAATCCATAAAAAGGCAGTCAATACGGCTATCATAGTTCTTGCAGAAAGTGAAGATGAAGAACTGGGAATAGAAGCTGTAAAAAACGGTGCCCAGGATTTTTTGATAAAGGGCCAAATTGAACCCAATGAATTAATACACTCTATAAACTACGGCATAGAGCGCCATAAATTATTAGCCAAGCTTTCTGAAAAGACTATAGAGCTCGAACAAAAAACGCTGGACTTACAAAGGGAAAAACAAAAACTTGCTCTGGCTAATAAAATAGCGCGTATTGGTAGCTGGGAATGGGATTTGGAAAGTGACAAAGTCACCTGGTCTGATGAGTTATTTAAACTTCATGACCTGGAACCGGGCAGGGGACCTTTCAATTTCCGCGAGTTGCTTTCATACATCCATCCAGATGATAGAGAAAATGTATGGAATGTGATAACAAAATCTACTCAAAGCCTTAAACCGGTTAGTTTTTATTACCGTATCATTGGCAAGGACGGAAGCATTCGTACATTTTATTCTGTGGGGGAACTTGTTGCAAATGAAGAAGGAAAACCAATCAAAGTGGTCGGAATACGACAGGATGTGACCGAAAGTAAGCAGGAAGAGGAAATGCAAAAATTGGCTATGGTTGCAACCAAATCGTACAATTCAGTTGTAATTGCTGATAAGTCAGGAGTAATTGAGTGGGTAAATGATGGATTTACAAAACTTACCGGCTATACGCTGGACGAAGTTAAAGGAACACATAGTGAAATTTTGAGAAGAGGAGCAAAAACCGGCATCTCCCAGGATACAGAAGCCTACCTTACAGTAACTAAAAAGAAAGACCCTGTTATGTATGAAAGCAAAAACTTTTCCAAATCAGGTACTGAATACTGGACAATTACAACCCTCACTCCTGTTTTAGACTTAAATGGGAAAGTAAAAAGAATCATTGCCATAGATGCAAACATTACAGATAGGAAACAAATGGAGGAGGACTTGAAAAAGGCAAACCAGGTTGCTGATGAGTTATTAGAAAAAGCCAATAAAACCCTCGCTGATCTTAAAGTAGTGAATAAAGAGATGGAAGAAACTATGCAGGTAAAAGAGCAGTTTCTTGCAAACATGAGCCACGAGATAAGGACCCCAATGAATGCTATAGTAGGATTTATAAATATTCTGCAAAAAACTGCGCTAACACCCGAACAGCAGCGTTATATCAGTACTATCAAGACTTCGAGCGGAAATTTGCTTGAAATTGTAAATGACATTCTTGATTTTTCAAAACTACGCTCCGGAAAAGTTACATTTGAAAATATTGAATTCAGCCTGGTTGAAAAAATAAAAGCAATCTCATCTCTGCATTTACTAAAACTGAATGAAAAAAATATAAAACTCACTACTGAGATTGACCCAAACATTCCTGAATTTCTATTTGGTGACCCGACACGTCTTGGACAAATTCTTAACAACCTTATAGGAAACGCTATTAAATTTACGGAACAGGGAGAAATCAAAATTTCCACCGGGGTTGCAAAAAAAGAAGAGAAAAATATCTTTATTAAGTTCTCGGTGTCGGATACCGGAATAGGCATAGACAAAGACAAATTGGGCTCCATTTTTGATTATTTTACCCAGGCCAGTTCTGAAACAACTAGGAAATATGGAGGAACCGGCTTAGGACTTTCCATTGTAAAGCAATTGGTAGAACAACAGGGAGGAACTATTCATGTTGATAGCACCTTAAAAAAAGGAGCTATTTTTACGGTTCATCTTACATTCCGTATTGGCAGTGGAGATGAATATAGAGCACGCAACAAGCAAAAAATAGTTGAGCATCCCTTGTCAGCAGAGGGTTTGAGTGTATTATTGGTGGAAGATAATGAACTTAACCGTATGCTCGCGGAAAAAATTCTTCTCGACTGGAACTGGAAAGTAGAAACGGCTGAGAATGCATTTGTAGCCCTAAATAAGATTGAGCATTCTAATTATGATGTAGTATTAATGGATATCCAACTTCCGGGAATGGATGGATATGAAGCTACCCGAAAAATACGGAACGAACTGCAGCCGGACAAAAGAAATATCCCTGTGATAGCAATGACAGCCCATGCTCTGGCCGGAGAACAGGAGAAATGTATGAAAGCCGGAATGGATGGATATATCTCTAAACCATTTGAACCGGAAAATCTTTATAAAAAAATAGTATCTATACTTAACCTTAATGGAAACCATATAGCTAAAGAAAATAATATGGCATCTCCAGTCACTCAAACAAATCCTATGAAACATAGTGACCTCACTTATTTAAATGGCCTTGCAAATGGTAAAACAGATTTCGTGATTCAAATGCTGAGCATATTTATAGAACAAACCCCCACAGTGCTGGAAAAATTGAACGAGGCAATCACTAATAAAGATTGGGCTACGGTAAGAACTATTGTTCATAAAATGAAACCTTCCATCACGTTCACGGGGCTTAAAGAAATAGAGCAAGATGTTCCCGCTATGGAAGAATATGCAGAATCGGGGTCGCATCTTGAGTTGATTCCTTCGTTGTATGAAAAGATGAAAAAAGTTTGCACAGAAGCCATTCTTGAGCTAAAAGAAGAAATTGAAAAATTGAAAGAAGAATAGATATTAGTCAAACTCCCCTTCCAACCATACGAATTTTCTTTTTTCGGCTTCATTAATTAAAGCCGTGCTAAACTCCCTAAAAGGCATTTTAGTTACCCCCTCATTCGATGCAATCACAAAATCTTTTCCCAAGATAAACCTGCTATTTATTCCATCGGGTTCAGGCTCCAAAGTATAGAAGTAGCTCCAGCGCAATCCGGGCTCTGAACGTATAACACTCAATGCTAATAGTTGTTGATGTTGAACAGACGGCCATTCCTGGTACTCGCGATAGGTAAGTATTATTGGCTCTAATAAGCCATGCCCTGACACAATAAGATTTTTTATCCGGGAATTTACTCCCTTTATTAAGGAAAGAGCTATCATAACATCCTCTTGTTGCTCACATTTGGTAAACTCATGTGCATAAATAACGACTTCGCACCCGCCAACATAACGTTTCACATCTCTGCTGTTCATTACGTTACCTTTCACTACCTCTAAACTTGGGTGAATAATTTTAAAATTAGTTTTATCAGGGACCACCGCCGTCACCGAATGCCCTCTGCGCAATGCTGCTTTTATTAGGTTCTCTCCCATAGGTCCATCAGACGTAAAAAACGCTATCTTTTTAGGGCGTATTGCTTCTTCCTGATTTTTATAAAGGTGAAAATTATTTACGGTTTTGAATACTTTCGTAACAATCATATTAATTCATTTTACATATTTTATTTCTCCATAAAAAGAACCTTACTTGAAATCAAATAAGGTTCTTCTCACCTCTTTATTTTACCCAATATCAGCAAGTAAAATCTTATTTTACAGCTATTACTAAATACTTATTCTCGCTCCAGAAAGAAGAATGATCGGTAATGAAAAGTGAATCCGCTTTCTTATCTCCGGTTATTTTATATGAGTCAGAAGGATGGTTGCTCAATAACTTTTTAAATTTAGCATTAAGCGGTATCACACTCAATTGTGTTAAATCAGTTTTAGTAAAATAGCCTGTGTTGAAGTCCGGTTTCAGCTCTGCATTTCTTCCAATACCTGCAAATCCCCCGCTTTTGTCTATTACTTTATTATCTTTTAGTTCTTTCATGGTTCCAACAGCATAATACACAGTATTCATCTCGTTGGTCATGGAAGCAATTCTTGCATTCTGATTCTGGATTACCGTAATGCTATCATTAAATTGTCTCGTAACTTCCCTATAGTCGCTATTAGCTTTGGCAAGGTTTCCCTGTAGCATAGTTATTTCGGAATCCTTTTGGGCAAGCTGCAATGTCATGTGAGCTATCATCGTTTCCATTTCTGCATCCTTCTTACCCATTTTTTTCAGCTTCGCATGCAGGGCAGTTATTTCCTTATTGCTGGCTATAATCAGGTTGTCGAGCGCTTTAATGTCAGACAATGCTTTTCCCCCTTGAGTATTACCTTCCTGTTCGCGAACCGATAGTATTTTTTCTTTTGTGGTAATACTATCCAAGTTGTCCTGAATATCATTTAAGGTATGAATGTATCCCTTAATAGTTGAATCGTCGGTTTGTGTTTGCATCGCAAGCAATGAATCATGTTCGTATAGTGATTTATATTGTTCAACAAGCTTGTCATTATTATTGCATGACATAAATGCGACTGCTACTGCAAGGGAAAAAAAACATTTTGAAATAAATAAAACTGAAAATGGCTTTTTATCTTTAAGGACTGCTGCTTTTACATTTGGTGTTTTCATGTTGAAAATTTTTAAAAGGTTAGTATCACTATTTGTTTTAACCAGCCCCCTTCCTTCTTTCAGAAAGGGGGCTTCCCCGTGGTTAAAAGGCATCTACTGCCTGGTTTCTATTACTATCTATGTTCAAGCTCAACATTTTCACTTTTCTCAGCTTCACCAATACTCCCTGAACCGGTTATTGAACCTGACATAACATCAAGCGTGATGTTAGAGGCCGCATCCAGAGTACCCGATACATTTATTGCAGATAATAAGCCATTAAGAGTAACATTATTATCCATTGTTACCGTAATGCCTATACCAATATTAACCTGGTCAGTTGCTCCTAAGGTAAATGGAGGTGCTGAACCACCCCATGTGGCGCCGTTACTCCAATTACCTGAGGCTACTGCGGTGTAAGTTGTTGCTGAGGCAAAACCACAGACCAGCAAAGAGGCTGCTAAAAGCAATCCGGCTTTTACTGGATTTAGTAAGTGCTTTTTCATAACATTAATTTTTACAATAATTATTAATAGTACCAATCTGGGAGCAAAGCTATGTTGCTGGTTTCCCTCAATTGGTAAAATTTCGATGAACAATGATTTTCGTTATTCGAAATAGAATTATCACAATGTAAATGATAGAGGCCATGTTTCTTCCCGGGTATCGCTATAAATAAAGTATATAGATAGAGAAAAATACAGCTTGAATTTTGAACTGCTATTTTGATACTTACATCAACCAATTTTCTGCATTCACCGAAAATTTAGCCACGCGGCTATTATGCTAACCTAACTTGCGCCCAATAATTATGCTATATGAATGAAAGATGTTTACCGGAGAACTAATCAAAATTTAAACTTTCAATTCATATAACAATGGAAACAAAAAAGATTGCGCTGTTTACTTCTACCGGTCCGGTGGGAAGGCGCTTAACAGAAGAAGCCCTAAAGAGGGGACATAGTGTTACAGCAATTGTACGCGATGAAACAGAGTTCACCCTGAAACATCCAAATCTTAAAGTAGTAAGGGGAGATGTTGGCAAGAAGGAAGATGTAAGCAGATATGCCAGGGGAAATGATGTTGCGATTTATGAGCAAGAGGTGAAACAAAAAGCTGAAGGAGATCACCTCAATACAATTAGCTCAGTTTTGGGAGGTGTTAAGGATGCGGGCATTCAACATTTGGTTGTTTCGGGTCATACGGTGAGTCGTCCTACTGAACTTACCCAGGAGGAGTACAATAGTTGGAAACCTTTCCAGGAAGAACAACTTTCCGCCCTATCGCTTTTGGAACGTGAACCCGAATTGCAATGGAGCT
>Ga0206823_1062_pt1 | contig 30622 bp, 30 predicted proteins | sample Alteio_BWOrgCont_81_FD_152868 | JGI IMG/M metagenome (GOLD analysis project Ga0206823, IMG submission 152868) | Enriched cells from forest soil in Barre Woods Harvard Forest LTER site, Petersham, Massachusetts, United States -... | ecosystem: Environmental > Terrestrial > Soil > Temperate forest >...
ACAATGCTTATGTGACCAACCTGAACGCTGCAATTACCGGTAAGCCGGAAGAAAAATTAAGCATAGAAGAAATCTGCAAAACGATTTCCAAATACCCCGTGCCGGTGCGTAACAACGGCGGCGGACATTACAATCACAGCCTCTTCTGGACGATCATGAAACCAAATGGAGGAGGAGAACCAACAGGAGAACTGGCAGACGCGATCAAATCAACCTTCGGCAGCTTCGCTGATTTCAAAACACAATTCGCAACCGCAGGCACCACCCGCTTCGGGTCGGGCTGGGCATGGCTCAGCGTAGCCGGAGGAAAACTGCAAGTCAGCTCCACCCCCAACCAGGACAATCCCCTGATGGACATCGCCGAAACAAAAGGCACCCCCATATTGGGAATGGACGTATGGGAACACGCCTATTACCTGCATTACCAGAACCGCCGCCCCGATTACATCACCGCTTTCTGGAACGTCATCAACTGGGATGAAGTCTCCAAAAGGTACAAGGCTGCTAAGGGTTCGTAATCTATTTTGCCGCCCGGGACAGCACTGTAAATCGTCAGCATAAAGTGTGCTAAATGTAGTCACTCAATAATTTGGAGGCTAATTAAACAACATTGGCACAATAACTGCGTTAATTTATTATTAATGCAGGACTAATTAATGGGGATTCTAAAATACATACAAATTGCTGCTTTGGGATTTCTTCCTATTTGTGACTTTGCACAGAATGATGCAACTAAAAGTTCGGGTATCCCATCCACAAGTGCCACCGATTGCCCCACCTGGAATACTAAGAAACCAACTAACCGTGGAAGTTTTTTGGAATATGTAAGGCATTCACAAGTTCAAGGTAAAAATGAATCTTTGGAGAAACAACCCGCTATTTCTGAGTCGACCTCTGCTTCTGATTTAAAAGACGTGCCTGCTGCTTCTCTCGCAACTGTGCAAAAAGAGTCGGGGAATAAAAATTTGGAAAACGGAGGTACCCGGATTAGCTCGGGCAAAAAGCAAACATCCAGGCTTAAAATGAAACTCACTCGTCTTTTTTCTAAAAAGACGAACAGGCCTGCCAAGCCAAACTATGAGAAATGTACTACCCGATTTTGATCCCTTGCGTTAAAGATAATCCTGAAAATGCTGATTTAAAATTTCCATCATCATTTTTTCACTTAGCGGTTTGGTCTCAAAACCGGTTACTTCTTCAATTTCTTTAGCCCTCCGGATGTCTGCGGGATTTTCCGAGGTCGTTAAAATCATAATCACTACCCTTGCTTTCTGTTTGGCATCTAAATGTTTATACTGTTCCAGAAACTCCCATCCATTCATCTTTGGCATATTAATATCCAGAAAAATCAATTCAGGGGGAGTTTGTTTTTCCCTTTTGAGATACTGCAGTGCTTCTAACCCATTTACAACAACATCGATGCGGTTAACAATATCCATTCTTTCCAGGATAATTTGATGGAAAAAATTGTCATCTGGATTATCGTCCACCAATAAGATGCATTCCAATTTTTTTTTCATACGCTGTCTGTTTTATATTTTGGGTAATGTAAAATTAAATATACTTCCCTTTCCAAGTTCTGATTCAACCCATATTTTCCCTCCGTGAAGTTCAATTATTTTTTTGCACTGTGAAAGACCTATTCCCGTGCCCTCGTATTCTGATCGATTGTGAAGACGCTGAAAAATAAGAAAGATTCTTTCCTGATATATTTTTTCTATTCCAATCCCATTGTCCTTTATGGAGAAAAGAAATTCGTTTCCTTTGTCCATTACTGAAACAGTTATAACAGGTTGCGTTTCCTTTTTTTTGAATTTGATGGCGTTGCTGATAAGGTTTTGAAAAACAGACTTTAAGTAAGGGTAGCCATTCACAACAGGTAATTTTTGAAAGTGAATTTCTGCTCGAGATTCCTTTATACCCGCCGTCAAGTCACTTAATACTTCACTTAGCAATTTGTTGCAGTCAATAGGTTCTTTGCTGATGTTTTTCCTTATTCGTGAATATTCAAGCAAATCAAAAATAAGGCCCGACATGCGTTTTGTTCCTCTGTTGATGTAACCTAAATATTTATGAATTTCATTATCAGGAAATGTTTCCAGTTTTTCCGTTAACAGCGATGAGAAATTGGAGATCGTTCGGAGAGGTTCCTGTAAATCATGAGAAGCCACATAGGCAAATTGCTCTATTTCTTTATTTTGCCTTTCTAATTCCATTGAATAGGATATTATTTTATTCTCCGCATTTTTTTGCTCACTGACATCCTGATAAGAAGTTATCGTATATTTTTTATTATCCATTTCAATCAGATCGTAAGAAACAATAGCATAGAACGTTTCGCCATTTTTTCTGGTGTATAAAACATCCAGACCTTTGTCGCCCATTGCTTGTTTTAGCCTGATAATTAATTTTTCACTCTCCTCTGGGGGCAATGCCTGCAATTCGGAAACAGAACGGGTCTCCTGGAGGTGGTCAATCAAAATAGGATACAGCCTTGCCTCCTCCTCAGGTGATATTAACTTTAATTGTTCCGAACTCCGACCAATAACTTCTTCCCTGCTGTAGCCAAAAAATTTATAAAAAAGAGCATTAGCAAAAAGGATTTTGTCCGTTCCAATTTCCGAAAGCGACATGGCAATCGGGTTTTCATCAAAGATTTTAAAAAACCGTTCGCTTGAAATGGCCAGTTCCTGCTCTGTTTTTTTGCGCCTGTCCAGTTCCCTGATTATCAGGAATGTCAAAAGTAAGGTTACCAGAAATGAAAAAATACCTTCTACAATATAAATTACCTGTGCGTCGGCAATACTCCCGTTTGTTTTTGTTGTTCTTTCTTCCCTTAACACCAATTCCTCTGCCTGCATCGATCGGATAATGGCCCGTATTCGATCCATGGTTCTTTTACCTTCCCTAAAGAAAGGTAGCATCGTTTCTTTCGTTTGTTGATCCGTTTGTTTTTTTAATGCAATAAGTGTTGTTATAATAGAAAGTTTCTTATTTATTAATTGTTCAAGGGTATCTAAGTTTTTCTGTTGTATCGGATTATCTTTGGTACGTGTTCTAAGTTCAATTGTATTGCGGGTAATATTTTGGAGCGCCAGGTTAAAGGGTTCCAGGTAATTGGTATCACCGGTAGCTATAAACCCCCGCTCACCCGTTTCGGCATTAAGTAAAGAAATCAGGTTATCATTCAATGTAAGCATTACGGTTGTTGTATGAACCTGCATTGCCAGGTTGTTCTTCAAACGTTGAATGGTAAACAATGAAAAGAGCATGGTAACAATGAGCAATGCCAGGATTACCCCGGTGAGCGAATAAATTGGTATTTTAATTTTCGAGGAAGCCAACGGGCAAAAATAAGAGTATTCTTTTACAGATAAAAACCTGAAAAACGGTTAAAATAGAATTGAAAAATACCTCTTTTCAGCTTTTAAATAGGTATCCTCAACGACTTTTTTTTCTGATTGCAGATAGAATTACAATCTTTATTGCTCCGTTTTGAAATGAACGAGAAAGGAAAAATAATTTTAATTGATGACCATCCCTATGAGGTAGACTTGTTAAATCTTGCCTTGGAGAAGCTGCATTTAGATTATGAAATAATCTATTTCTCAAATGCCATAGAAGCGTATAAATATTTTGAAAAAACAATGGATCACATTTTTATGATTGTTTCCGATATAAACATGCCCGGGATGAATGGAATAGAATTAAGAAAGGAAGTTGACCGAAATGAAAGATTAAAAAAGAAAACGATACCTTATCTTTTATTCAGCTCTTCTACAGAAAACTATTATGTCGATAAAGCCTATGATTACAACGCACAAGGTTACTTCAAAAAACCGATGGATCTGGATGAAATGACCGAACTTTTTGATATTATAATTAAATACTGGCAAAAGTGCAGACGTCCCAATACCCAAGAATAATATTAAAGGGTACACTTGCTGAGTACCCTTTAATATTATTAATTTAAAAAAACTGAATCGATTAAGAATTATTCAATATCAATCAGTTTTTGGACGGAAGGGACACCATCAATAATTGACCTTAAAAAATAAATACCCTTTCCCGAAACATTTAAATCATATTTATAATTCCCACTTTCTAAAAATTTATTTTCTATTGTTGAAACTTCCTGTCCCAGCGAATTATACAATACCATGTGAACGCTTGCATTTTCGGCTAATTGAAGCGATACAGCAGATTGCATTCTGCATGGATTGGGTAACAATACAATCGAATTCTTTTGATGAGAGGAAACCAAAGAAATGCCAGTGCTCACATCATTGCTACTGGTGTAAGTAACATATTTATATTTATACGAGCCGACAGCGCCATTCAAAATGCTGAACATTACGGTACCACTTGGCTCATTCATCCAGGTATAACTATTTATATCGGATACACTTGCGTATCCTTTTATGCTTAAAATAGAATCTACTGTGTGTTCTGCGGTATGAAGCCGCACAACATTAGAGTAAGTGCCGGAAGGAAGTTTTAAAGTGCCATAACCATCATACGTGACGGTTTTGGAAGTGTACATATGGTAAGAATTATCATTGGGAACCGTGAGGTAAGAAGTCTCACTGTAGTTATTTCCGTAGGCAAAAGGACATACAATTTGTTTATCCGGATTCGTATTTATCGAATAATTAGTCGCAGAAGTATAGCTGCCCAGGGTAAGGATACTATCCGCCACCGTGTTTGAATAGGAATATCCGCAGCCAGAACAACCATGTGACGCTATGGTAGCTTTTGGGAACAGACTGAAGCCAGGTGTCTTGGAAGGATCGAGGTAAGTTACTGTATCATTTGCACCCACAACCGGTTTTGAAAGTGTGCTGAAGTCCCAGGTAACTCCATTCCCTGCATTTCCAGGTACAACCCCTGTGGTATCATACGTTGTAGATTGGGTAATAACAGAGCTGCCAAACACCTGATGCGTCCCGCAGGTATTGAACGTATATTGAGCATGGCTGTTGATGATGCCTGAGCCAAAACAGACAATAACAAATAATTTTGTCTTCATTTTTTTGATTTGTTTTAAGTATTGCTTTTACCTTCAGTTTGCTGTCGCCCAATAGGAAAGCAAAGAGAGGTTTTATTGCAGACTTAAAAGTGCAGTTTTACTTAACGTTGGATTAATTTTATTTATCGTAAGCTATTTTCTAACTAACGTTCTGGAAGGAAGCATTCGAAGCGCATTTAGAAAAACTGACAATGAAAGAACTGCTGAAGAAGCAACCTGGATGAGTTTTATTCCAGCACAACCAGCCTGGTAGCACTTCCTAGTTTATTCGCAATCCGAAGAAAATAAGAACCGGGCGGTATTTGGGATACTTCCATTTCGATAGTTCCATTTGAATTTATCTGGTCTGTTTTGTAAACCTCTTGTCCCAAAAGATTCAGAAATTCTATGCTTATATTCTCATTCGCATCTGAATTAATCTGAACGGTAAATGAACCATGATTGGGATAGACTAATTATTCCCAAGCCCCGGAATACTCTGTATCATCCATTGTACGTTTCTGTGTGGGTCATAGGAGTAATAAGTATATACGTTATCTCGGTGTACGTATAACTTATATTATTTTGCAAAAAGCTCTGGGTAAGGTTTCCAATAAAATAGACGGTCGGTGAAGCTGGGACGCTGTAGACGGTATAGGTTCGCTCTTTATTATCAGCAGAGACTGAAGGAGAGTTTGGTTTATTTACATTCAATGCCAGGTAATTAGTGCTGTCGGTACTTTGTCCCACTTCAATAATACGTGAGGTTATCATATTTTGTATAACTGTATGTAGGGGTTGCTAATCGCTTCTGTTTTTTGTTTTGGGTAAATCTTACCTCGCCCTTGTAATCATACCAGAACCACGTACTATCCCCATCAGGCGTGCTTTGCAACACCAACTGCTTTAAACTATTATACTTATACCTTGTCGCCATGGTATCCGCATTGTGCTGCATGCTGTTTGTAACGGAAGTTCCCGTGTTATCCTTCAAATTAACATCCCTTGGTGCTACGGTACGCACCAGATTACCCGCTCTGTCGTAGTAGTAAAACCCTGTGTGATTTTTCAGGAAACAAAATGCAGACTTATTATCGGACTTCAGAAGCCGGTTTCTGTGATCCGAATGCGGAAGAAGTCCCATTAAACCGTATAGCTCTATCGGTGATTTTTCGTACTTTTGTCGTGCATGACCAATAAGGCAATACTTGCAACTATCAAATCAACGGTAAAATCCTATTTGCCCGATGCGAAGGTATTGCTGTTCGGTTCCAGAGCAAGGGGAGATGAAAAGGATGGTAGCGACTTTGATTTGTTAATTATTACCCCGAAAACTTTTACTCCAAGAGAAAAAATTAGCTGGTGTAGCTTATTAGACAAAGCATTAGTAAAATCCATTCACGCTCCTGTTGATGTTCTTTTTAACAGTCAGGACGAAGTGAATGTAAAAAAAGACCTTCCTGGTCATATCATCAGTTGGGCAATGAAAGAAGGCGTTGCTCTATGAAACCAGAGCTTAAGGACTACATTAACGGTTGGATTTCAAAGGCTGAAAATGATTTGGCAACGGCTCAACGATGTATTGAAATTGAACCAATGATCCTTGACAATGCGTGTTTTAATTGTCAGCAGGCAATTGAAAAATATCTCAAAGCGTATCTGGCATATAATCATCGGGCAATAGAGAAAACTCACAATGTCAATTTCTTGCTTGATGAATGTATAAAACTGGATAAAGATTTTAATACTATTGATGTGAAAGACATTAATGCGTATGCTGTGCAAATACGTTATCCTGACGATGCAATTATACCTTCGGCCGATGAAGCCAGAGATTATTTCAAAATCGCCCTTGAAGTAAAACAGCTTGTCTTAAAAAAGATAAAGCTGTAATCACCCCATCGGGTGTATCTGTTTCAGCAGTTCCCGGTCTTCCAGTTCAGTGGTCTTTAACGTATGACCGGGTAATCCTTGTTGATTGCCCGCCTGGGCAATAATCTGCTTTTCTGTTTTGTTAAATACATAGCTCAGGCCTTGCTGGGTAATGTAAATATCCACTCCCTCACTGCAACCCTTAAATAATAGACTGCTGACGGGTTTTCCATCCTGATCGGTCATTTGTCCTTTGTTCTCTGTGAAGCGAAGTTTATTTGTATTCTCCCGAGTTTGACACTTGATTTTTAACAATTCTTCATTGATGCTGGTTTGCGGGCATGGAGTTATGTTTGTGCCACTACATTTTTGACTCTGTTTTAAGAATCTTAGGAGGTATCTGCATCCCCAGAGTTTTAAAAAGCTGAACCCCGTTTGGTCCGATGTCTGTTCTGATCCAGATACGCTTGGAAGGAGTTTCTACCGGAACAACCAACAGACTTGCTAATTCCTCTATAGCTGTGGGCGCTGTGAGTGCCCTATCCCGGATAATATTTTCATCTATCGCTTTTGATTTGAGAGCAACTTTTTTCTGGCGAAGCTTTTTTGTCAGATGGGCCTGGCAGAGATAGGCTAAAAAACAAACCGTCAGATGTCCGATGATGCGCTGATTAGTCCAATGAAAGATAGGTCTTACCTGTAGATTTCCTTTTAACTCGCCAAAAGCATCTTCTATATGCCATAGTTCTTTGTACTGTGTGACAATTTGTTCAGGTTTCATATCTTTCACATTGGTAATGATTCCGAAAAAGCCATCTTTTTTTTCTTCTTCTGTAATTGCCTTTTGATTTAGAATGGGTTTCTTGCCGTCTATCAAAATGTATTTTTTGAATGGTTTTTGAGTGATGAATTGTTTTGCTGTTGCCCTGCTGGAAGACAGTTTCTTCTTTATTTTTTCCAATACTTCCTCCCGTGTTTTGCGGTCTTTGTCTGCCCTGGCTTTGGCCCAGGTAATGATAAGCCTGTCTCCTTTATAAGTTGTTTCATAATAGGCAAGGTTCTCAGTGACCCATCTGTATTTTTTTATGTCATAAAATGATTCTGTTGACTTTTGTAATTTCCCCAGGCGCATTCCAACCACGAACTCTCCCTTTTGTTCTTTGATGTAGGTCAGATTGTCCGATGAAAACAATCCCCTGTCAGCCACAAAAATAAATCTGCGTACCTGGAATTTATTTGTCATTTTGTCTACAATACCTTTGAGTGTTTTCCCTTCAAATGTATTGCCCGGATGAACTTCAAAGCACAGTGGGATACCCTCTGTGTCGGTCAAAAGGCCAAGAACCACCTGGGTGCAATCGTTGCGATGTTCTTTGCTGTATCCAAACCTGCGTAATGAATCGCTGTCTTCTCTTGTGCTTTCAAAACGGAGGGTAGTTAAATCATACAGCACAACATCGGTTCGCATGGAAAACAAATCTCTTCCATGATTGTAAAGAAAATTCTCAATCTCATCTTTGTGTTTTGCCATCACATCAAGGCAACGGTAAAACTGGTGCAGACGAACATTATTATCAACCAGCACCGGGTAAAAGCGGTCTATCCACTTTTCATATAACTCCAGTTTGCTCACCGGCTCAACCCAACGGGAAGCAATCAGGGTAAATAAAGTTTTAAGAAGGTCAAAACCCAACCGCTCATGCCTTCCGGCAAGCTGCTGGACAATCTTTTCTATTCCCAGCTCTTCCATCACCCGCTCCAATATCAGAAGCGGTCCGGCTATATAGGCGTGTTTGACATCAATCTTTTGAGCTGATTCCATAGCACGGATCACTTCACTGTGCTTGCTTAGTGCTGCAGCCAGTTGACCAAGTTTTCCTTCTTCCTGTCTGCCAAGCGAAAGAAGCACACGCTGCTTTACTTTGCCATCATGGCGGTAAGACTCAACTAAGTGATAATAGGCTTGTCCAGTGCTGTTACGGGTAGTTTTTATAAACATGTGATGTTTTTTAATTCACCACACAAAACAATAAAATCACTTGTATAAATGCAAGTATTAACAGCAGAATGTTAATGTTTGTTCACTACAAATTTATTTTTTCAAAATAAAAACGTAGATTTATCAATGGCTTCAGAGGAAAATTTAAAATTAAGTGTCAAACTCGGGAGCATGTGATTCTACAAGCTACCTGGTTTGTTTCTTCTTTGGTTCCATAATGTTTAAATTTATTAAACTTTGGAAACACTCACGTAGTAGTGAAGAAATTTAGTCCACTTTATGCTGACGGTTTACACTCATGGGAAAAACAGCTTATCTTTTTAAGTGGGATTAGATATTTATCATCAACGATATCTAATTTATGAAGCAACGACTCCTTCAGGATTTGGAACGCGAGCACCCCAACTATTTTTTTCATCCCTACTATATAAAACAAAAGTTTCCGATGTACTGTCCCATTGCATTTTGCCCATCTCCTCAACCTGATGTGGCTCAGTAGAAAAAAGTTTTACTCTTCCTATTTCCTTTTTATCGCTATTTAAAAAAATTGTTTCTGTCCGAAAAAAATCAATATCGTAAGTACAGTAGATTCCTGCATACCATTTTTTATTAGGGGACATGAGATATTTGTTTTTTCTCAACCACTCGTTTTTAAGTTGTTTTTTTAAACAACAATTATAGGCGTCTAGAAATTTATCCATGCTCATCTTCTGGGTCTTAGCAACATCGATAACTCCCAATTGAAGAATATCTAACATCATTTTTTTTCTTTGATCCTTATTCTGTTTAAAATACTCAACAAAATCGAACTTTTTGTTTACGATAATCACATTCAACAAATGTTCAATTTTATTTTCATTTTTTTGCTGATCATCTAATCTGACAAGTATTTTACTTACCCCATAAGTATTGTATTTACCCAAACACTTAAGATATAAATCCGTTATACTCCACATTTCTTTATTAAAACGTAATTGAAATGGATGATCATAAACAGTAGATACAGTGATGTCTCTTAAAAGCATTGGATTACTTTGTTTTGGGCCTTATATTACCAACAGGTGGCACTCCTTTTTTATCCTTATATTCTTGAACTTTGGACTTCTCAGCTTCTAAACCTTTTTGTCTTCCAGGAATATCCTTCTGAACTATCCTTGAGTAATACTTTTCAGTTCCTGCAGCTTTATTTAGTTTATTTACTTGAGTATTTGCTCTTGGCGATGTCCCATTTTTATTAGCATGCATGTACTCTTTGACATAATCTGTATAAAAATCTGTACCCTTGTAGTTTTTTGCGATTAACAGCGTTCTTTTCTCTGAATGTCTGACCAAGTCAGGAATTTCGTTTTTATTGGAGTGTGGCATTTTGTTGTTTTTTGTGACTCAGACCTTATAAACAATGGAACAAAAAATCATTTCGAAAATAATACAAAAAAAATATTTTTTTCTTTTTTAGAAAATCCATCCTTACGCATGAAAGATTATTTAAATATTTTCGTCAAAAAACATACCGCTTTGCAAAAAATAGGTACAGTGCAATAAAAGCCCTCCCCGGCCTTCCCGGAGAAAAAAGCGCACAGTACCCCCAATGAACCTTCAAGAGGCGCTGAAAGAGTGCTGGAAAAAGATTTGCTTAAGTGCTTTCCGCAGGTTGGGGTAGTAAACGTCTTCCGGAATTAACCGTTATTTCATTTAACCCTTTCAATGCGGATACCGGCATCCATGATCAGAGGGAGTTTGTCCAGGCGCATAGCCTGCTCCAGCTCAAAGGTATAGGTTCCTGCCTGACGGAACTGGACATTCCTTTTGAAAAGTATCTGATTGTCGTAGATATCCCCGGCTCCGTTTCCAAGCCATTTTCCGTTAGCATCCGCCAGCACACACTCAAGGGTATCCGTATGAATTTTACCGCTGGGATATTTACAATGTATAAAAAGATACAGGTTGCTGTAGGGAAATCCTTCCGCATTGCGAATATTGACATAGACATTGTGGGGTGATAAGGTATCTTTGATGTTCACTTCGAATTTCAATGTTTCCTTTCGGTCCCATATATTATCTTTGAATGAGGCGTTCTCATCAAATACCCTGCGGGGGTCGCAGGAAATAAACAAGAGGGAAATTCCAAAGAAAAGAAAAAAAATATTTTTCATGGCCTTTTTCTGGGGGCAGGCCGGTTAGGCCTTGGCGGCATTTTACGATTACGGTTCCTGTTGTTTGGTTTTTTATTTTTCTTCTTGCTGCTGTCGAACCGGGTAAGGCTATCCTGCCCGACCACATTTTCATAATCCGGTTCGCGTTGAAGAATTTTCTTTTCTTTGGTAACTGCTTCTCCCAAGTCAAAAGGGAGTTCAGCCTTTTTATTCATTTCAATGATTTCTTTTACCCGGTCAACAGTCAGTGGGATAAATTGTCCCATATTATCAAAATAAGAAAACCACATGGTGCGTCTGAAAATATCGGTCTTCTGATGCACTGCATCCCCTTTCTTGGTTTTTAATTTGAGATCGCTTGCATCCGGAAAATCCTTTATGGCGTCCAGGTAACTGTCCAATTCATAGTTCAGGCAGCATTTTAGTTTACCACACTGGCCGGCCAACTTAAGGGTGTTGATTGACAATTGCTGGTACCGTGCTGCACTGGTAGAAACAGACCGGAAGTCGGTCAGCCAGGTCGAGCAGCAAAGCTCTCTTCCGCAGGAGCCAATTCCTCCCAGGCGGCTCGCTTCCTGGCGAGCCCCGATTTGCCTCATCTCGATGCGAATCTTGAATTCCTCCGCGTATTTTTTTATTAATTCCCTGAAATCGACTCTTTCATCTGCGGTATAGTAAAAAACTGCTTTTGTTTTATCCCCCTGGTATTCAACATCACTTATTTTCATTTGAAGACCCAGGGCAACGGCAATGGTGCGGGAACGATGCATTGTTTTCTCTTCCAGCTCCTGCGCCTCTCTCCACTTGTCAATGTCATTTTGTTTGGCTTTGCGGTACACTTTCTTAATTTCAGCAGAATCTGCTGTTAATCCCTTTTTCTTCAGCTGCAACCGTACCAGCTCTCCGGTGATGGAAACGACTCCAATGTCATGCCCTGGAGAGGCCTCCACAGCTATCACATCGCCGACTACAAGAGAAAGGTTATTGACATTGCGGAAAAAATCCTTGCGTCCGTTTTTAAACCGAACTTCCACCAGGTCAAACGTTGTTCCGCCAGGAAATTCCATATTGGCAAGCCAGTCGAAAACACTCAGTTTATTGCAACCTCCTGTGCCGCAAGAACCATTGTTTCGACATCCACCCGGTAAACTTCCGCTTACGGTGCTGCATCCTCTTCCTGTAGAACATCCACTGCATCCCATCCGGCAAAAGTAGCATTTATTCGGGAGAATGTCCCGCTTTCAAGTGGAGGAACTCATTCACCTTGAAAGAAACATCGAGGAATAGAATTTTGGGATTGGCATTTCGTTCGATGTGCCAATATGCTTTATTAAACTCACTGGTGAACTGAAGGCAATTTTTTCCATTCACATAGGGAGCGAACCTCTTAATAAATTCCTGCTCGCTGCTGGTCATCAGAACCAGGGTGTCAAGTCCATAGTTCGTCATCAGGCATTCACGGACCATATGCAGGCAATAACCAAGGAAGTTTTTCTGTCTTTCCCTTCCAAGGTCACTGAACTTGGTAATCAGCGTATTTATCTTTTGCAAATCAAACCTAAGACAGGCCCTCATCCATAACTGGAAGGTGCTTAGGTTAAACGCGATGGTCTCGTTGTCCTGTATTAATTTCTGAGCCGCACGGTAATCCCCTTCGGCCAATGCGGTAATTCCCTTCGCTTCTTCTTCAGACAAATTTTGCTCCTTCATTAATGCCCCGATCATACTCAGCTCGTCGATTCTCTTCACTTTAACCAATTGGGTGCGGGAAAGAATGGTGCGAAGTAACTGGTCCTCATCTTCAGCAATCAGTAAAAACAAGGTTTTTTCAGGAGGTTCTTCCAGAATTTTCAATAACTTATTGCCGGCGCTGGGATTCATTTTTTCGGCCATCCAGATGATCATCACTTTGTATTCTGATTCAAATGCGGTCAGTGAAAGTTTACGCAGGATCTCTGCACTTTCCTCGGCACCGATAATGGGCTGTTTGTTTTCGGCTTCGATCACCCCGAACCAATCCTCCAGAACTAAATAGGGGTTTGCAATCAGTGCCTCTCTCCAGGCAACAATTTCCTGCGTGCTGTTTCGTACATCTTTGCTGAGTGAAATGGGATAGGCAAAATGGAGATCGGGGTGAATGTATTTCTGATATTTGATGCAGGAACGGCATTCTCCGCATGAATCCTGATCAGATTTCTTCTCACAACTGATGTATTGAGCATAGGCTATGGCCAGCGCAAGGCTCCCGCTTCCTGTTTTTCCAAGAAATAGCTGGGCATGGCTGATGCGTTGGTCCTTTACAGATTGAATCAATCGCTTTTTCGTTTCCTGCTGACCTATTATTTCACTGAATTTCATGCTTTAGTATAGGAAATTATTCCGATAATAATTGGATGGTTTCTTCCGGGTTTTCGACTTCGATAACCAGCTGCTTATACTCTTCATCTTTTAAATCAACCACGATGCATTTCTCCTGGTTTGAAACATCCCAAAAAATCTTATTTCCCGATTTATAAAAAGTGCCAGCGGTAAAAATCCCTGGGATCGAAGTACCAGGAAGCCTCCAGCCAGCCCAGCCCTCCAGACTTTTTTTGTCCTGATAGGCTTTTAAGACATGGTTGAAAGGAATTGTTAGTTGATTTTTGAAAGCCCATAATTTATGCAACCCTTTTACCTCGAAAAGGAAGCCATTGCTTTGTTTTGTGACTGTTACCATTGTTTGCTGATTTTTATTTATTGCTTCTTTTTTGTAGGGCGAAAATCATAAATTCAGTCAACTTCAGTTCCGCAAGTATATATATTAATAATATTGATTACTATATAAATATTATTTATTATTTTAATTTTCTATTAATAAAAATCAGGAATTATTCAGCTGGATCAGGGAGAAATTCCATTGACCTGTGTCGCATCCTGAAAATTAAAAAAAACATACATTTGCGAGCATTTATGAAAACAATCGACAACTTCAATTTTGCCGGAAAAAAGGTACTGGTCAGGGTTGACTTCAATGTACCACTGGATGATCAATTCAAGATTACAGATGATACCCGTATCCGCGCTGCCTTACCCACTATTCATAAAATACTGAATGATAAAGGGGCAGTGATACTGATGTCTCACCTGGGCAGACCTAAGGATGGTCCATCGGAGAAATATTCCTTAAAACACCTTGTTACGCCTCTTTCGGCATTGCTGCAAAAACCAGTTCAGTTTGCCAATGATTGCATCGGTGAACAAGCCATGAAGGCTGCTATCGGGTTAAAAGCAGGGGAGGTTTTATTGTTGGAAAATTTACGTTTTCACAAAGAAGAAGAAAAAGGCGATCCCGACTTCGCAAAAAAACTTTCTCAACTGGTAAACAATGACAACAAAGGGAATGGGTTTTATGTGAACGATGCTTTTGGTACGGCTCATCGTGCCCATGCCTCCACTGCAATAATAGCCAGGTTTTTTCCGGAAGCAAAATGTTTTGGATACGTCATGAGCAGCGAGTTAACGAATGCAGACAGAGTTATAAAAAATGCGGTTAAACCCTTTACGGCCATTTTGGGCGGTGCCAAAGTTTCGGATAAAATTGTAATTCTGGAGCAGTTGATCGGCAAAGCGGATAATATTATTATTGGCGGAGGAATGGCCTTTACTTTCATAAGGGCCCAAGGCGGACATATTGGAAGTTCATTGCTTGAAAATGAGCGACTGGATAATGCGCTTAAAATTATCCGTGAGGCTAAAGAAAAAGGCGTTAAGCTTTTTTTACCTGTGGATGCTGTGATTGCTGATAAATTCAGCAATGAGGCGAGCAGAAAGACAGTTGCCGCGGATGCCATCCCTGAAGGCTGGATGGGACTTGACATCGGTGAGGCAAGCCAAAAAGAGTTTGCAGGAGTTATCGCTGCTTCAAAAACAATATTGTGGAATGGGCCCATGGGTGTTTTCGAAATGGATCATTTTGAATCGGGAACAAAAGCGGTTGCCCTTGCCCTTGCCGAAGCCACAAAAAAGGGTGCCTATTCGCTGATCGGAGGAGGTGATTCGGTTGCTGCCATCAATAAATTCGGCCTGGCTTCTTCCGTGAGTTATGTTTCCACAGGCGGAGGAGCATTGCTGGAATATTTTGAAAGTGGAACCTTGCCAGGGATTGAAGCGATCAATTTTAGTTAATATTTCGGATAGCCGGAACCAGGATCTTAAAACTTTCGAGGTAAAATTTATACAGCAGAGAAGTTTCCTGTGTTTTGGGTGGAATCATCCGGAAACTGTTTTCCAGGATGCTGATCAGGTAAAGTATTGCTCCGGCAATAAGAATAAATTTGAGGGCGCCAAAGAGGGCGCCTGCGATCTTATTAAAGATTCCAAGCGCAGTCACTTTTACAGCTTTCTCCATTAATCTGGCCAGTAAGAAGACCAGTAAAACAATTCCAATGAAGGTAATTCCAAAGGCAATTAAACTGGCATGGGGAGAATGCCAGCCTAGCTTGTGTTCCATAAATCCGGAAACAAAAGCTGAAAAATGGATGGCTCCGGTCACGCCCAGCAGGAATGCGGCTATTCCGGCCAGCTGAATGATAAAGCCTTTTAAAAAGCCTCTGATTAATCCCCACAGCAGAGGAATCATCAGAATTATATCCAGTTCGTTCATTGCTGATACGAAGCTACAAATTGTTAAAGTAAAAAAAATGTACCTTTGCAGTCCTCTGTTCAAGGACAATTTATTATGACGGAAAAGCATTTTAAACTCGGCTTGTTTGGTTTTGGTTGTGTTGGTCAAGGCCTGTACGATGTATTGAATCACTCTCAGGGACTAAAAGCAGACATTGAAAAAATCTGTGTGAAGGACCACACCAAAAAAAGAAAAATTGATTCGAATTATTTTACCTATGATAAAGAAGAAATTCTGGGCCGTAAAAACCTGGATGCCATTGTTGAACTGATCGATAATTCAAAAGATGCCTATGAAATTGTGAGTCGTGCCCTCGGCAATGGAATAGACGTAGTCACTGCCAATAAAAAAATGCTTGCCGAAAATTTCGAATCCTTATATCAGTTACAGGAAAAAAACAATGTTGCTCTGATTTACGAAGGCTCTGCGGGTGGAAGCATTCCGATCATACGAAACCTGGAAGAATACTATGACAATGAACTATTGAGCAGTATCCGTGGTTTGTTAAACGGCTCCTGTAATTATATTCTCACCTGCATGGAACTGGAGCATATGGACTACAGCAAAGCCCTTGAAATGGCTCAAAAATATGGTTTTGCAGAGTCTGACCCCTGGCTGGACGTGGCGGGGTATGATACCTTATACAAACTGGTGTTATTGACCGTTCATGCCTTTGGGATTATTCTTAAGCCTGAACAGGTTCTTACTTTGGGTATACAAAATATTTCTTTTGATGACATTACGTATGCCAGGGAAAAAGGACTTCGGATTAAACTGATCGCTACTGCTCACAAAGTTGGTGACAAATTCAGGGTTTATGCAATGCCTCATTTTGTCAGTAAAGAAAGTGACTTATACAATGTCTTGTATGAAAATAACGGAGTGGAAGTGGAAGGAGCCTATTCCTGCAAACAAACTTTTGTCGGAAAAGGGGCAGGAAGTCATCCTACAGGCAGCGCGGTCCTTTCCGATATTTCTGCACTGACATACCATTATAAATACGGCTATAAAAAATTAAAAAAGCTGAGGCAGCTGTACCATGGTAGTTTTGATGGTGGTACTTTCCTGGATGAAGATTTTAATATAAAGGTTTACATCCGTTTTTCAGACAAAAAGGATCTTTTTGGAATTGAGGTCGTTTCAATTGAAGAAGAATTCAAATCTGCCAAAACAAATTACATTGTTGCCAACGTTAAATTTAAATCCTTGTTCAGGCTGAAAGGGAATGCAGAAAGCAAGGTATTTGTCTGCGTCGTGTAAGAAATTCACCTGAGACTATCCCTTTTGTCTTTAGAAAGTTCTTGTTCAAGTTTATCCAATGAAAGACTCTCTTTGTAGTAAAGTATTTTTGCTTTGCTTCCCTGGGGGTATTCACTTTCTTTTGTATCAGTTACCGTGTCGCCTTCTGGTTTACCTGTTACAGATACTGAGTCAACCAGGTTCTTGTCCATCATAGGTTCCGAACTTACCTGCTGAACAGCATTTGTTTCCGGTAGATTCGTTCTTCCCGGATTGGAATTTTCTTCCATAGGAGCTGATTGATTCAAGTCCGCTGGTTTACCTATGCTAGCTGGCGCATCGGAGACCTGATTGGGCGGAGCAACCTGCTCTTCCTCCTTTTTAGAAAGTTCAGAAGTACTTACCTGAGGGTAAGCGGGAGCCTGTATATTTTTGGATTCAATATTTCTAATTTCGCTTCGATGCAGTTTTTTATTCTTTACAGAATCCAGCCATAAAAATCCGCCCGTTGTCACCACGATTACAGTTGCTGAAACATAAATGGCAACATACCATCTCTTTGTAAAACTCAGAAAAGACTTTATGCCTGTTATTGCTGTGGAAGATGTTACCGTCGCCAGTGCGTTCAGCGAAAATGGAATCTGAGGTCCTCTAACTTTCAGACTCGTTCCGCTAAAAAGTATTTTTTCAAGTTCAGCCCATTCCAGCCTGGTGTTTCCCATGCAGTTCAACAAACTCTTTTTGAGCGCGTTATCCAATAATAGATGGTTTGCAGCTTTGTTAGACACGGCTGGATACAGTTAGTTGAACAATATTTTTTCTGAACCGATGCATTGCCTTTTCAAAATTCATTTTAACGGTACCTTCGGCAATATCAAGCTTTTCGGAAATTTCTTTCACGGAATAACCATCTGCAAGATGCATATTTACAACAACCCGGTATGCCGGAGGCAGTTCCTGCATGGCTTTAAGAACTAGTTCATCAACGAGTAAGGGAATCACCTCCTCATCGGAAATAGTTGATGATGAAACGGATACGTCCTCTGCCTTTGCCGTACTTACAATTTTATATTCCTGTTTATTTTTTTGAAGAATTTTAATAGCCGAGTCAACAAGGCATTCCTTCATCCATGCCTCAAAAGCTGCCTCATCCGGTATCTGTTTACCGTTCTCAAAAATGGACAGGAATGTTTCCTTTAGAATTTCTGTAGCTTGCTGTTCATTTTTTGAATAACGAATGCAAATCCCTGCCAGCTTATCCTTAATTAATTCAAATAACGCCTGCTGAGCATTTTTGTCATTCTTCCTACATTCTCTGATTAGCCCCTGGAAATCCATAGCAGAAATTTCAAAATTTCCTTTTACTATTTTACGGAATTATTTGTTAAAGGTTATGGATTAAATTAGCATTCCTGCAGATTCTATATATATAATTGATTATCAATCAGTTGAATTTAATGTAATATTATTAATTTTGCTATCCGCATACTAATTAATTAAAAATATGAAAGTAGCAGTAGTTGGGGCGACAGGCCTTGTTGGAACGATGATGTTGCGTGTTTTGGAAGAGCGCAATTTTCCGGTCACCGAATTGATTCCGGTGGCATCAGAGAAATCAATTGGTAAAGAGCTTATTTTCAGAAAAAAATCATTTAAGGTAGTTAGCCCAAAAGATGCCATTGCAATGAAACCGGCCATTGCACTTTTTTCGGCAGGCGGAGCAACTTCTCTTGAATTGGCACCTCTGTTTGCCGCAGCTGGTATTACCGTAATTGATAATTCTTCTGCCTGGAGGATGGATGCGACAAAAAAATTAATTGTTCCTGAAATCAACGCGCATGTATTAACCAGAGAAGATAAAATTATAGCGAATCCGAATTGTTCTACGATTCAAATGGTGGTGGCCCTCAATCCCCTGCATAAAAGATATGGCATTAAAAGAATCGTTGTATCAACGTATCAATCTGTTTCGGGAACAGGCAAAAAAGCAGTTGATCAGTTAATGAATGAAAGAAAAGGGGTGAAAGGACCGATGGCCTATTCCTACGCGATTGATCTGAATGCCATTCCTCAGATTGATGTTTTTCTGGATAATGCGTACACCAAAGAAGAGATGAAAATGGTGAATGAAACCAGTAAAATAATGGGAGATGATTCCATAAGGGTTACAGCAACTGCTGTTCGGATTCCAGTGCTTGGAGGACACAGCGAATCGGTAAATGTTGAATTTTCAAATGAATATTCAATGGAAGAGGTTCGCGCCCTGCTCTCCCGTTCACCTGGAATCAAAGTGGTGGACGATGTAAAAAACTTATCCTACCCCATGCCGAAAGATGCGCATGACAGAGATGAAGTTTTTGTAGGCCGCCTGCGAAGAGATGAGACTCAGCCTAAAACACTAAACATGTGGATTGTTGCTGATAATTTGCGCAAGGGAGCTGCCACCAACGCCGTTCAGATTGCAGAATACCTCCTGAAAGAAAAATTGCTCAACGAATAATTTTGTAGTTTTTGTATTCTCCGGGTTTCCAGCCTGTGTTTTTTTCAATAAAATAAAGGAGCCTGACCAGGGTACTTTGCTTTTTTTGGGTCGGATCGAATGAAAACTTCCAGTTTCTTTCTTGAATACGTTTCGCCATAACGGAAGGGTGGGAATCTTTAAATAAGCTAAGCGAGTCTATCTGAGCATAATTAAATTCATTCACCTGGGCAACATTTTTTTTGATCCATTCTTCATCATGCCATAACTGGTTAAAATAAAGTTGTTTGGCTTGTTGGATTTCAGGTGGTTTTACCCAACCGTAATGATAAATAAATGCGTCAACAGGTTTTACATTCAGTTTACCTCCGTTTCTGCGGAAGCCCTGAGCGTCTTTATAAGAAGAAATATCGGCGTTCCTTCGAATGATGCGGATTTCTTTACGATACCATCTCCTGGAATCTCCGGTATAATCATAGGATCCATAAAAATGCAGGTAGTTGAATAAAAGGCCTTCCACTTCTTTGTTGTCTTTCCATCGATGCATTGATTCTTCAATCACAGCAAGGTATTTTTCATGCACGCACTCATCTGCCTGAAGATAAAAGCACCAGTCACTTTCCAAAGAAGTGGCTGCAAGCGCTTTATTTGTTTCGATCGCAAGCGTTTGCCCGCCTTGCCTCTGATTTTCGTCCCAGATGGTATCAATAATTTTGATTTTAGGTGATTGCAGGCTTTCAACGAGTTGCCTGGTTTGATCTTCTGATTTTCCAACAGCCACTATAAATTCATCGCAAAGCGGTAAAATGGACTGGATGGATTCCAGTATTGGATAATCATATTTCAGTGCATTTCGAATAAATGTGAATCCCGATACTTTCATGGAAATCAGAAAAGAGGATTAGATACCGGTATAATTTGAAGGAGTGATTTTTTTCAGTTCATTTTTCAATGCAGGTTTTATTGATAAGGAATCAATAAATACAGAAATGCTTTGCCGGGTAATCCGTTCATGGGTACGGGTCAAATCCTTGAGTGCTTCGTAAGGTTCAGGATATCCCTCCCGCCGTAAAACGGTCTGGATTGCCTCTGCAACCACTGCCCAGTTGTTTTCCAGGTCAGCTTGTAACGCGGAAGGATTCAATATCAGCTTATCCAGGCCCTTCAGTAAGGATTTATAGGCGATGAGCGAATGAGCGACCGGAACTCCGATATTTCTCAGGACAGTGGAGTCTGTCAAATCACGTTGCAATCTTGAAATGGGAAGCTTGCCTGATAAATGCCGGAACAATGCATTTCCGATTCCTAAATTTCCTTCCGAATTTTCAAAATCGATCGGATTCACTTTGTGAGGCATGGCAGATGAACCAATTTCTCCCTTTTTTATTTTTTGTTTAAAATAATCCATGGAAATATACTGCCAGATATCACGGTTCAGGTCAATTAAAATTGTATTGATCCGGCTGAGTGCATCAAACTGCGCTGCAAGATTGTCGTAATGATCGATTTGTGTAGTAAACTGAGACCGGTTCAGTCCAAGGGTTTTGTTTACGAATTTATTGGCAAATTTGACCCAGTCAATCGCGGGATACGCAATGTGATGCGCATTAAAATTACCTGTTGCCCCACCGAATTTGGCACTGAAAGGGATGGCGGCCAGCTGAGCAGCCTGCCCTGATAAGCGTTCTACAAAAACCATCAGTTCTTTTCCAAGACGTGTGGGAGAAGCAGGTTGTCCATGCGTGCGGGCCAGCATGGGCACGATTGCCCACTCTTTGGATAAATGAGTAATTTTTCGGATGATCTCCTGGATTACAGGTTGAATTTCATTTCCAAGGGCTTCTTTCCAAAGTAAAGGAACGGAAGTATTATTGATGTCCTGGGAGGTAAGCCCAAAATGAATAAATTCAGATGAAGGTCCCAGCTTCCGCTTCTTCCAGTATTCTTTCAGAAAGTATTCTACTGCTTTTACATCGTGATTGGTTGTTTTTTCAATTTCTTTGATTCTTTCTGCATCGCGAAGATTAAAAGTTGAATACACTGCACGCAATTGCTTGTGCATATTTTTATTGATCCCGTTCAACTGGGGCAATGGTAATTCGCACAGGGCGATAAAATATTCCACTTCAACCCTCAGCCTGTATTTCATTAAGGAAGATTCAGAAAAATACGCGGCAAGTGGATTCGTAATTTTCCTGTAACGGCCGTCTACGGGGGAAATAGCTGTTAATTCCATTATATGAATCGATGGTCCTTTTTGAACAATTCTTCTTTGGGTAAATTCTTAAAATAGTCATACGTAATTCTTAAGCCTTTGCTTCGGTCGATTTCAGGACTCCATCCAAGTATTTTTTTTGCTTTGGAAATATCAGGCTGGCGTTGCTTTGGATCGTCGACGGGCAGTGGAAGTGAAACCAGCTTTTGTTTCGCCCCGGTAAGTTTTAAAATTTCCTCTGCAAATTCCCTGATCGTAATTTCCGAAGGATTGCCGATATTCAATGGTTGCGAATAATCGCTTTTAAGCAAACGGAATATCCCTTCTATCAGGTCATCCACGTAGCAGAAGGAACGGGTTTGTGATCCATCTCCAAATATGGTAAGGTCTTCCCCTCGCAAGGCCTGACCAATAAAAGCGGGCAACACCCTTCCGTCGTTTAACCTCATCCGCGGCCCATAGGTGTTAAAAATCCTGACGATACGGGTTTCCAGACCATGATACGTATGATAGGCCATGGTGATTGCTTCCATAAAGCGTTTGGCCTCATCGTAAACGCCTCTTGGTCCGACAGGATTCACATTGCCCCAATATTCCTCCACCTGAGGATGAATCACCGGATCACCATACACTTCCGAAGTGGAAGCAACCAGAATGCGGGCTTTTTTAGCTTTCGCCAGGCCCAAAAGATTATGCGTCCCCAACGAACTGACTTTTAGCGTTTGAATGGGAATTTTTAAATAATCAATGGGGCTTGCGGGAGAAGCAAAATGCAGAATGAATTTTAATTCTCCCGGTACAAAAACAAATTTAGAAACATCGTGATGGTAGAATTCAAAATTTTTATTTTTAAAAAGGTGATCTATGTTTTTTAAATCGCCTGTGATCAGGTTATCCATCCCGATTACAAAATATCCTTCTTTAATAAACCGATCGCAAAGATGGGAACCTAAAAAGCCCGCTGCTCCAGTAATTAATACTCTTTCTTCCATTTCTACTGTCTTATTGATTCGCGGCCAATGCTGAAGTAATCAAATCCGGCATTTTTTATTTGTGCCAGACCATATAAATTACGTCCGTCAAAAATTACTTTTGCTTTCAAAAGGGATGCTACTTTTTCAAAATCGGGTGTCCGAAAAACGCTCCACTCCGTAGCTATAATTAAGGCATCCGCATTTTTCAGTGCTTCATACTGGTCATTGGCGTAACTTATTTTATTTCCAATCTGATTTTTAACATTTTTCATTGCCTCCGGATCAAAAGCGGTGATCTTTGCTCCCGATTCAATCAACTCCTCAATCATATAAAGAGCAGGAGCTTCCCTGATATCATCCGTATCCGGTTTAAATGAAAGTCCCCAAAGCGCAAAATTCAGCCCTTTAATATCATGGTTATAATAAGCCTTTATTTTGGGAACCAGGATTGATTTTTGCTTTTCATTCACTGCCATCACTGCATCAAGCAATTTAAAATCGTAATCACATTGAGAGGCTGATTGAGCAAGTGCCTGAACATCCTTTGGGAAACAACTGCCCCCGTACCCAATACCGGGAAATAAAAAACGTTTGCCGATCCGTTCATCCGATCCGATTCCGGTTCTGACCATATCGACATCGGCACCGAGTTTCTCACAAAGATTGGCTATCTCATTCATAAATGTAATCTTTGTTGCAAGAAAAGCATTGGCTGCATATTTTGTCAACTCTGCAGATTTTTCGTCCATAAACAGGATTGGATTTCCGGAACGGACATAAGGAAGATAAAGTTCTTCCATGATTTTTTTTGCCGTTTCTGACCGGGTTCCGACAATGACCCGATCTGGTTTGAGGAAATCATCTACCGCAAAACCTTCTCTTAAAAATTCAGGGTTAGACACGACGTCAAACCAGGTTTCGCTGAACCCTTCTTCTTTCCCTTTTGCCCGTTGCCGGGATTCAAGCATTACCTGTTTCACCTTTTCCGCCGTTCCGACGGGAACGGTACTTTTATCCACGATGATTTTATATTCATTAATAATTTTACCCAGCTCCTTTGCCACTGCAAGGATGTAACTTAAATCAGCAGAACCATCTTCTCCGGGAGGAGTTGGCAAAGCCAGAAAAATTACTTTCGCCCGATCCACCGCCTCTTTCAGATTTATAGTAAAACTCAGCCGGCCGGCTTTAATGTTTCGATGAAAAAGCGTATCCAGATGCGGTTCATAAATCGGAACCCGGCCATCTTTCAGGCTCTTTACCTTGGCTTGATTGATATCCACACAAATCACATTGTTACCGGTTTCTGCAAGGCAGGTACCGGTAACTAAACCAACATATCCTGTACCAACAACTGCTATGTTCATTCCAATTTATATAGGTTATGACCCGACAAATTCCAAAACCGAATCTGTTATGTATTTTAAAGTATCATTATCCAATTCTGTATGCATCGGAAGCGAAATAACTGAATCACAAAGCCGCTCGGTAACCGGGAAGTCTCCTTTTTTATAACGGGGATCGTGATACGCTTTTTGCAAGTGCAATGGGATCGGATAATAAATCATTGCAGGAATATCCTTGGAAGAAAGGTATTCCTTTAACTGAAGACGATCAACGTGATTCAGGCACAAGGTATACTGATGAAAAACATGTGTTGAGTTTTTTACCCTTACCGGTGTTTTTATTTTTGAATTATTTGCAAATGCTTTATCATAAACGGATGCGGCCATGTTCCGCGCAATCGTATATTCATCCAGATGACGTAATTTAATGCGAAGGATCGCTGCCTGAATGCTATCCAGCCTTGAATTAACGCCAATCGCATCATGGTAATACTGAATGGACTGACCGTGATTCGCAATCATTCTGCATTTTTTCGCCAATTCATCGTCGTTCGTAAAGATGGCGCCTCCATCTCCGAAACAACCTAAGTTTTTGGAGGGAAAAAAAGAAGTACATCCCAGGTTTCCGATCGTCCCCGCTTTTTTCCTGCTGCCATCGGGAAATATATAGTCTGCATGAATGGCCTGTGCTGCATCTTCGATGATCAATAAATGGTGTTGCTTAGCCAGCTTGATGAGTTCGGACATCTCCGCACATTGCCCGAATAAATGAACCGGAACAATGGCCTTTGTTTTAGAAGTGATGGCCTTTTCAACTGCCTTAACATCCATTTCAAATGTATCCGGATCAACATCTGCCAGAACCGGGTTCAGTCCAAGCAAAGCAATTACCTCTGCCGTGGCAGCATAGGTAAAATCAGCAGTAATCACTTCATCCCCCGGAGATAATCCGGATGCCATCATGGCAATCTGCAAGGCATCTGTCCCGTTTGCACAGGGTATCACATGTTTGACAGAAAGGTATGTTTCAAGCTCCGTTGCAAATGCTTTTACTTCAGGTCCATTAATGAAAGCCGTTGAATCAAGGACATTCTGAATGGCGGTATCAACTTCGTTTTTTATTTTTTTATATTGACCTTTCAGGTCAACCATTTGAATTTTCCGTATTACGCTTTCCATCTGGCCAACATTAACTTATGTCCGCGAATATACTTAATTTTATTCTACTTTTGTTCCGTATTCATTGTCAGTAAGACTTTCAGAATGGTTACCCGATTCAACTTTTTATCAATTGTTACGACAATTTTGTCGCTGGTTTGTTTCAAGGGTTTTTCGCAAAGGCACCTGGTGGATTCGGTCATATCGGTTCCTATGATCGGTACTTCCTACTCCTTTCAAATTCCAGGTGGCAACCTGGCAAACAGGTTCGGGGTAAACTCCGATCTTCAGTTTCAGTTTTCTTATAAGACTGACCGAAATTGGGTTTGGGGAATCAGTGGTGATTATCTCTTTGGAAATCATGTCAAAGAATCGGGAATATTGGACAGCATTTCCACCTCTTCCGGTTTACTCATCGCAAGCAATGGGGACCTCACAGACAGAAGCTTCAGCGAAGAGGGGTTTTCGGTGTTTGCAAAGTTAGGTAAGTTGATTCCAAAATGGGGACCCAATCCCAATTCAGGTATAATGGTAACAGGAGGAATTGGCTTTCTGGAGCATCACATTCGTATTGATCAGATTGATGGAACCGACCAGCTGGTACCTCAGCTGAATCCCCAGATGAGAATGGGTTATGACCGGCTTACCAATGGAATTGCATTTAACGAATACTTCGGCTATTTTTTTCTGGGAAACAGGAGGATTGCCAATTTTTTTGCCGGCATTGACATAACAGAAGGTTTTACCAAGGACCGGAGAAACTTTGATTATGACCTGATGAAACAGGACAATACGCAACGCGTTGATTTGCTTTATGGCGTTCGGGCAGGATGGATATTGCCGCTTTATAAAAGATTACCCAAAGAATATTATACTTATTAGATTTTTTCTTTTCTTGCGTGCACTCTATTCTATATTTATCCGGCTTTATTCTTTTGCGATCCGTATTGCTTCCTTGTTTAATTCAAAAGCCAGGTTATGGATCAAGGGAAGAAAAAATATTTTTAAGCGCCTGGATCAACGGATCATTTCAGAATTACTTCCGGATGACAGGATGATCTGGTTTCACTGCGCTTCCTTGGGTGAATTTGAACAAGGCAGGCCTTTGATGGAGCATTACAAATCGGGTAAGGGGAGCGTTAAAATACTGCTGACTTTTTTTTCTCCATCGGGCTATGAGGTTTGCAAAAATTACCCGAATGCTGATTTTATATTTTACCTGCCCGCGGATACAAGGGCGAATGCCAAAAGATGGGTAGAATCACTTCCACTGAAGGCTGCGTTTTTTATTAAATATGAATTTTGGTTTAATTATTTATTTGAACTGAAAAAGAAAAATGTTTCCACCTACCTTGTTTCCGGTACATTTCGTAAAACGCAATACTTTTTTACTTTTTACGGAAAATGGGCGCTCGGTCACCTGAATTATTTTAAACTGCTTTTTTTGCAGGAGGAGCATTCGAAATTATTATTAAAGCAATATGGGATACTGAATACCGAAGTGTGCGGAGATACGCGTTTTGACCGCGTTTTTGAAATTGCCAGGAACAAAAAAAAATTTCCCCTACTGGAACAATTTGCTCAGGACAGCCAGGTGCTGATAGCAGGAAGCACCTGGAAAGAAGATGAGCAAATAATGAAGGATTCACTGCAGCTTGCTTCGGGACAACCGGGAGTGAAGCGGAAGGATTTAAAATTAATAATAGCACCGCATGAAGTGGATGAGCATCACATCCATTGGCTGATGAGTTTATTCTCCCCGGAGCAGGTTCTTCGTTATTCCAAAGCCAACGAACAAAACATAAAAAATGTCCGTGTTTTGATCGTTGATAGCATCGGGATCCTTTCCTCTCTTTATCAGTATGGACAGGTTGCTTACATCGGCGGTGGGTTTGGCAATGGAATCCATAATATTCTGGAACCGGCTGTTTTTGGTTTACCTGTTATTTTTGGTCCTAATTACTCCAAATACAATGAAGCCGTAGAATTAGTAGAATTGGAAGGTGCATTTGTCATTAAGAATGAGCGGCAACTGGATCAGGTCATTTGCTCCTTGTTTGGTGACCTGGACTACCTTAAAAAGGTTACCGCTGTTTGTCAGCGGTATTCTTTAAAAAATAGAGGTGCAACGCAGGCAATCATCCATCAGGTAAATCTGTTTTCAACAAACACTGTACCCGCAACTTTTACACTTTAAACACCCTTCTTCGAAAATCAAGCCATCAGGGTCAGAACAGGAAGGACATACGTGATCTGCGGGAATTGTTCCTGTTTTCAGGTACCGTTTCAAAGCTCTGGACACCCCGCTTTTCCAGGTATTTATTGTATCCGTGTATAATTTTAAATTTTCAACAAGGTCTATCACCTGCACCAGAGGCATTCCATGACGCAATACCCCTGAAATTAATTTAGCATAATTCCAGTACTCCGGATTAAAGGAACGTGACAAGCCCTCGGCAATTTTTGTATTTCCCTGCTGGTCAATGTATACAAAGTCATACCGGGACTCCTTATTTTTCATTCCTGTAACTTTTACTACCCAGCCCTTTTCTACAATCTCCGGTACAAAAAACTGATCGTCTTCTCTGCCTGTGAAAATTTCATAGGGTTTTGAATCCATTAATCCGACCACTGCCACCCACTTTTCCGCTGCATTTCGAAAGCGTATAATTTCAGCATCTAATTTTTGAGGACGTGCGGGTGGTTCCTGACCGGGGACTGAAATTTTTACTGATGAACCCGGACCTTCTTTGTCACTGATTAATACGCCCGATCTGGCACCTTCTCTATAAACCGTAATTCCTTTCAGACCGCTCAGCCAGGCCTCCAGGTATATTCCGGACACCTGACTTATGCTGGTTTCTGATGCCAGGTTAATGGTAGAACTGATTGAATGGGTAACGTATTTCTGAACAACTGCCTGCAGTTGAATTCTTCTTTGCCATTTTATTTCACTCGCGGTAGCACCCTGATAAGGACTTTTAGAACTGTCCTCCTCTCCACTGAGCTCCATCCAGGTTTTGAACTTGGGGTGATGAACCGAAAATTCTTCCCAGCGCTCTCCCAGTGAATCAGTAAAATCAGTCTTTGAATTTTTATTGCCTGTGTTTATCTTCCTTCTGCGTTTATAGGAGAGCATAAATACCGGTTCTATTCCGGAAGAAGTTTGCGTAAGTATGCTCAGGCTGCCTGTTGGAGCGACCGTACTGATGGAAATATTCCTCCTTCCGAATTTCATCATTCGCTGGTAAACACCTGGTAATTCCTTTTTCAGCATTTTTACAAAACCTGACTTGTTTTCAGTACGGGGATTAAACTGCCTGAATTTTCCCCTTTGAATGGCGAGATCAATGGAACTTTCAAATTCAGCCTCGCATTTTATTTTCATTATTTTTTCTGTTTCGATCAGCGCTTTCTTTGAATCAAATTTATGACCCAGGGCTGCCAGCGTATCTGCAAGTGCGGTAAATCCAAGGCCTGTTCTCCGTCCTTTCTTCCCCGTTTCATAAAGCAATTTCCAGGTTTGTAATTCAATTTGTTTAATGTAAACCGGTTCACGATCCTGTTCTGTTTTCCGGATGATTCTTGCAATCGCTTCCAGTTCAAGGTCTACCAGGTCATCCATCAGTCGCTGCGCTTCATACACCGTTTCAAAAAATTTCGGGTAATCAAACTTAGCTTCCGGGCTGAAGGGTTTATTTACAAAACTGAATAAATTAAGTGCGATCAAACGACAGCTGTCGCCGCCCTGCATGGCGATTTCAGAACAGGGATTGGTGGATACATTTTTAAATCCGGGGTATAAAGAAGAGGTAGAATACGTATGTTGTTGGTCCCAGAAAATAATACCGGGTTCAGCCGAATGATGAGCGCATTGCACGATTGTCTTCCACAATTCCAAAGCCTTTATTGTTCTTTTAATCACAGGTTTGGAAGAATCTACAGGCCAGCGCAAAGTAAAGTCGGAATCATTTTTTACTGCCTTCATAAATTCATCACTGATGCGGACAGAAATGTTGGCTCCTGTAATCTTCGACAGATTCTGTTTTATGGTAACGAACTTAACGATGTCGGGATGGGCTATGTCCATGGTTATCATCAATGCACCCCTGCGTCCATTCTGAGCCACTTCCCGCGTAGTATTGGAGTAGCGTTCCATAAACGAAACGGCACCGGAGGTGGTTCTTGCAGCATTTGAAACCGGATATCCTTCCGGCCGCAAAGTAGAAATGTCAATCCCCGCCCCACACCTTCTTTTGAACAATTGTGCAAGTTGCTGATCGGTGTAAAGTATACCGGCATACGAATCAAAAATTTCAGGCAAAACCACACAATTGGAATAGGAAGCAATCACTTCAGGATTTCCCAGGGATGCCATTACGCTTCCCTGAGGTACGATGTACCTGAAATTCTTAAAAAACTCATATATTTTTTGCTCCGTTAAAGGCATACGCGTTTTGCCATATGCCGATAAGGACTTTTTATTCATTCCGTGATTCTTGTATTTTTTTTCAATCCGTGCAAATTCTTTTGACATCCGAAGGTGCATCTGATCGGGATTTTTCTCCAGTAATTCATTATTGGAATCACGGACAGCGTATTTATTGATCCAGGTAGTTGCGGCTAATTCATCACCGTTAAAATAACGCAGGCATTCTTTCAGCACCACCGAATAGGGATATGTTTTTTTTTGTTGGCTGATTTTTTTCATACCGAATTATTTACGTGTAAATTTATGCAAAAGCAATTTGAATTCTATGAACACTTCTTTTTCCGTTATTCTTTTCAGAGTAGGTATTCTTTTAGTTGTCTTAATCCTGATTGACTTGTATGCATTCCGGAGTATCAAAACTGCTTTTTCTTCGGTCCAGTCGCTGCGTTCCCGGCAACTTATTTCCTGGAGTTATTGGTCGGTAAACATTCTTTTTATAGGGTTAACTGTTTATGCACTGATGAAATTTGACCGTCATTCAGGTCCGCAAAGGGGTCTTTTTCCCATGATTATCGCTTTGTTTGTTCTGCTTTACATCCCAAAACTGATTCTTGTTTTATTTTTATTATTGGAAGATTCTTTCAGGATGCTGCGGGCAGGAGGAGTTACGGTAGGAAAAATGGTTTCAGACAGTTTTGGCGCTACCCCCTACTTTGAGGGCAGAAGGAGATTCATCAGTCAATTAGGCATTGCCCTTGCCAGTATTCCATTCTTTTCAATCCTTTATGGGATTACCAAAGGAAAGTATAATTTCAAAGTACGCCGTGTTACATTGAAATTTAAGGATCTTCCGGAGGCTTTTGATGGTTTGACCATTACCCAGATTTCAGATATTCACTCCGGTAGTTTTGATGATCAGGATGCGGTGAAACGCGGGGTCGATCTGGTGAATGCGCAAAACTCAGACCTGGTTTTTTTTACCGGTGACCTGGTGAATAGCCTCGCCAGTGAAATGGAACCATGGATCCCGGTTTTTAAACAAATAAAAGCGCCCATGGGAGTTTATTCTATTTTAGGCAACCAT
>Ga0206823_1058_pt2 | contig 29885 bp, 21 predicted proteins | sample Alteio_BWOrgCont_81_FD_152868 | JGI IMG/M metagenome (GOLD analysis project Ga0206823, IMG submission 152868) | Enriched cells from forest soil in Barre Woods Harvard Forest LTER site, Petersham, Massachusetts, United States -... | ecosystem: Environmental > Terrestrial > Soil > Temperate forest >...
TCTTTAAGTTAAAATATTTCATATTTACCTTCAGTCTGCTATGAATATAAATAGGTGTGAGGTTCAGAAACATAATTTTTAGCAATGAAAAAATTGAAAAGTTTTTCGAATTATCTGAAAGAAAATTGTTTGAAGGATGTCGCATTGGAATATATGCGAATATTTAAAGAAAACGATTTTCACTTAACGGAGCACTGGATAACCTATAATGATAATCGAATTGAAGAGTCATGCACGGCTGAAGTACAAAGTATTTTAATATCTATAATTGAGGGTAGAGAGGTGTATAATCTGAAGTTGGTTAATAGTGGAGACGAAAGTGATGAATTGCCGGGCTTTATGAGTTCGAAAATTCCTCCAATGCCAATGATTCTTTTGTACTCATTTCAGCAAAAAGCGATTTTGAAATTTCTTCCTGAATTTTCGAAAAATGTAGAAGAAATATTAGTTGTTGTAGGCGAATTACAGGATTTCTTTAGTAGGATCAATGATAAGATTTTGCAAACTGTTTTTAAAACCCAGGAGGATTTTAAAGTTGAAATTTTAAAGCAGAAAATGGACCTGGGTCGTTCCAATGAGGAATTGGAGCAATTTGCTTATGTAGCATCACATGATTTGGAGGAACCTTTAAGAACAATAACCAGTTATCTGGAGTTAATTGAAAACCGCTACAGGGATAAATTGGATGAAGATGGCACAAGGTTCATTCATTTCGCGATAGATGGTGCAGACCGGATGAAGAGTCTTATAAAGAGTTTGCTTGAATTTTCGCGATTGAATAAATCCTCTTTTTTTGAAAAGATTAATGTATCTCTTGCAGTTAATGATGTTGTAAATAGTTTAAAAGATTTAATTAATGAGAATCATGCAATAATAAAGGTGGGTAAACTTATTCCGATTTACGGAGATGCAATTTTGAACATACAATTATTTCAGAATTTGATTACTAATGCTGTAAAATTTAAAGGAGAAGCAAGGCCGGAAATTAGAATCAGTTGTAAAAAAGACCGAGATCAGACCATTTTTTGTGTTAACGACAATGGTATTGGTATAAAGCCTGAAAACTTTGAAAGGGTCTTTGTGATATTTCAACGATTGAATAGTCGGGAAAAATATTCCGGAAATGGAATGGGTTTAGCAATTTGTAAGAAAATAGTTGAGCTGCACGGAGGTAAAATTTGGGTTGAATCTGCAGCCAATGAAGGATCTAGCTTCTTTTTTACAATTAAGGACAGAATTACAACTCCTGAATTCAATTTTAATTAATCTATAAAATTTTTAAAATGATTGGACAGTTTAATGTTTTGTTAATAGAAGATAATCCTGCAGATGCTATTCTGATTGATATTTATCTTCGTGAAGCGTACGATAAGAATCTCTATACACTCACAACAGCTGTTGATTTAAAAACGGGTCTGGATTTTGCTGTTTTACAAGAATTCGATGTTATTCTCGTTGATTTGTTATTACCTGATAGTTTCGGTTTAGAAACATTTAAGAAAGTATTTGATGTAGCTTTTGATACGCCTATTATTGTGCTCACGGGTGTTGATGATGAAAAGATAGGACTAAATTCAATGAAATTAGGAGCTCAGGATTTTCTCATCAAAGGAAAGGTAAAATCAAAAGGGTTAAGGCGCTCCATTAATTATAGTATTGAACGAAATAATCTGCACAAAGAACTTTCTGATAAAAATTTGAAACTTCAGGAAAAAACAGAGGATCTGGTCAAAGAAAAAAGAAAGCTTTCTGATGCGCAGAGATTTGCTCATATTGGAAGCTGGGAATGGAATATAAAGAGCGACACATTCAATTTGTCGGACGAACTCTGTAAAATTTATGGTATAGATGCAGATAAAAACGACCTGACTCTTGAATTATTTTTTGAACATGTTCACCCGGAAGATAAGAATATTACTAAAAAAATCATTGAAGAATCCTATCAATTAAAAATACCATTTAGTTTTTTTCATCGAATTATTCATCCCAAAAAGGAAGTTAGAATAATACATGTAAGGGGTGATATTGTCAAAAATGAAAGTGGTATCCCTTTAATTATGCTTGGCACAGGACAAGATGTCACCGAGCAGAAACATGAAGCTGAATTGGAAAAACTTGCCATGGCTGCTACCAAATCATTTAACTCTGTGATTATTGCAAATGATAAAGGTGAGATTGAATGGGTCAATGAAGGATTTACCAAGTTAAGTGGGTATTCAATCGTGGATCTAAAGAATATAGGTAAAAGTCTTTTTGAATTTATTACTATTTCTAAGTTCAGTGAAATGCCAGCTTCCTATGAGAGAGAATATTTGACTAAAGATGGCGTGAAATATTGGGCAATCACTACCCTGTCACCTATGTTTGGGGAAGATGGAGAAATTGCAAGAATCATTGCCATAGATACCGATATAACATTGAGAAAGCAAGTTGAAGAGGACTTGATTAACGCTAACAAAAAATTGGAGGAGTTAATGAAGGTGAAGGAGCAATTTCTGGCTAATATGAGCCATGAAATCCGAACACCCATGAATGCAATCATTGGGTTTACGGAACTTCTTTTAAAGACCAAGTTATCTGAGGAACAAAGTCAATGCGTGGATGCTATTAAAAGTTCAGGAAAGAACCTGATTGTTATCATTAACGATATTTTGGATTTTTCTAAAATACAGTCTGGAAAGGTTACTTTGGAAAAGATTGAGTTTAACTTAACGCATTTAATTGCAAAGCACTCTCAATTAATTCAAAATAAAGCTTTGAATAAAGAAATCAGGGTATCTTCTAGTGTAAGTGAATCCATACCGCCTATTATGGTTGGTGATCCTACCCGCCTGAATCAAATCATTTTAAACCTGGTGAGTAATGCGGTTAAATTTACGGAAAAGGGAGAAGTAAAAATACTTGTTGAGCTGCTTGACGAGGATAATAATATGCTTGAGTTGAAATTTTCTGTATCAGACACTGGTATTGGAATTCCAGAAGATAAACAGCAAAGCATATTTGATGGTTTTACGCAAGCCAATAATGAAACGACCAGAAAATATGGCGGAACCGGCCTTGGTTTGACAATAGTCAAGCAATTGGTGGAGTTGCAAGAAGGGTCGATTCAAGTCGAAAGTACTGTTGGTATTGGTTCAAAGTTTATTTTTAAAATGAAATTTTTAAAATCGCATGAAATAAATGGTGCTAAGAATGACTTTCAGCCTGAAGTCCTGGATTTATCTTCTACTGAAACCTTATCTGTTTTATTGGTTGAGGATAATAGTCTTAATCAGTTGCTGGCAGAAAAAATTATCACAAATTGGAATTGGAAAGTTGAAATAGTTGGGAATGGATTACTTGCTTTGGATAAATTAAAAGATAATGACTATGATATCATCTTAATGGATATTCAGCTTCCTGAAATGGATGGGTATGAAGCAACAAAGCGAATTAGAAATACTTTCCCAGCCCCTAAATGCAACATACCTATAATCGCAATGACCGCCCATGCTATTACAGGGGAAGATCTGAAGTGCAAAAATGCTGGAATGGATGATTATATTTCCAAACCTTTTGAAGAAAAGGTGCTTTATCAAACAATGATTTCGGTTTATAATAAACAAACTTTAAAAATCACTGAAACAATATGACCGATCTCACTTATTTGAAAGAAATTGCACAAGGAGACACTAGTTTTATTAAAAAAATGGTGATCTTGTTTATTAATAAAACGCCTGAAGAAATTGGTAATCTTGAAAAATATAACGCTGGTAAGAATTGGAAGTTGCTCAATGGGGTTGCTCATAAAATGAAACCTTCATTCACTTTTGTAGGACTTCAAAATCTTACAGGTATTTTAAATTGCATTGAGGAATATTCTGAAAATGAAAATCATCTTGACTTGATCCCTGGATTAATAGCAAACCTGAAGGAGTCTTGCCTTTTGGCAATTTTAGAACTTGAGTTATATAACACTAATCTTTAGGCTGGTATGTAAATATCAAATCTGGCACCATTGTCAGTTTGCCCTGTTGCGGTGATGATTCCATTGTGATTTTCAACAATTCTCCTGCAGATAGCGAGCCCAATGCCTGTTCCCATGTATTTTTCATAGCTATGGAGGCGCTGAAAAACTTGAAAAATCCGTTCATGGTATTTTGGATCAAAACCAATACCATTGTCGGTGTAGACAATGTGGCAGTAGTTTATTTTAGATGATAACCGTTCAATATGTAAATTACTCCCATGTTCTATTTTACATTTAATAGTTATTTGTGGGGCAATATTGGTTTTTGAGAATTTCAACGAGTTGCCCAAAAGATTGTGAAAGAGTTGACGAAATTGAAATGGTATTATTTTGATTATTGTGGGATTGATAATTTTAACGATGGCTCTTTTTTCGGAAATAATGTCCTCAAAATCGCCTTTCACTTCGTTTAGAAGTTTATTAAAATCAGTTTTTTCAAAATTGCGTTCATCGCTTTTAGCCCGGGAATAGGTTAATAAATCTTCTATTAAGGTTTGCATTCGCTTTGCTGTTTCCCGCATTTTTTGAAAATATCCCCTCCCTTCCATAGAAAGATTTTTTACTTCCTTTTTAAGCAGGTGAGAAACAAAGTTTTGAATTTTGCGTAAGGGTTCTTGCAAATCATGACTGGAAACATAGGTAAATGTGGTTAAATCTTTGTTGGCACTTTCTAATTCGATGTTTTTTTGTTGCAATTGTCTTGTTCTGCGTGTTACGGCCTTTTCTAAGGCTAATTTATCCTCTTTGTGTTCCCTAAGGTCCATTTTCAAGTATTCTTTCTCTTTTCTTTGACGAAGGGATCGTTCTGTGATGTCTTCAAAAGCAAGAAGAATCAGTTTCTCCTGATGTACTTTTTGAATAATCCGATTCCCATTCAGAAGAATTACTTTTTGGCCTAATCCGGGAAAAATGTGATCCACAATTAAGTTTTCAAAGTGAGAGTTTTTAGAAAGAATATTTTGTAATAATCCTCTCAATTTAGGGATCTCCCATTGTCTGTTGCCTAGTTCAAACAACAATTTTCCTTCCGTTTCTTCTTTACCAACCTGAAATTTTTTATAAAATGATTTATTGGCTGATTTCACATGCAGTTTGCTATCAAGGATAATCATAGGCTCATGGATGGTAGCTATGATAGCTTCTGAATAATTATAGGATTCCTGTAAGAGGTCATTGTGCTTTTTTAATTCCTGATTGGTGAAATTTAACTCTTCGTTGGTAGATTCGATTTCTTCCTTTGAAACTTCCATTTCTTCATTCAACGTTTGAAATTCTTCATTGCTTGATACAATTTCTTCATTGGCTACCTGTAATTCGTCGTAGGCTGCTTCTTTTGCCTTAATGATTGAATTAATCTCTGAATGAAAATTGTTCAACTCCTTTGTCAACTTGGCAATTTTACGTTTGCTTGGGTTTATATGGTCATTGTTATAATTTAGATTGTCATTAATTGGTTTGGGTTTATCTGCTGAAGTGAAAACAATAAGAAGAAGCGGTTCTTCGAAATTAGCACGAAGAGGGAAAACTTCCAGTCCGGTTTTTTTGACAGATTGTTTTTTGGTGAATGCGAAATGAATTGCGCTTCGAAGATCAAAAGTAATTTCAGGGCTTATCATCTCAAATATATTTAAACTTGACTTCCCCGAAGTATGTGAAAGATATGGTGATGTTAACCCTCTGAATTGAAGTATCTCCATTTCTCTGTTAATAATTGCGCAGGCAGGCATGTAATGAGAAAGAAGAATTGAATCAATCGTACTTTCCAACTGCAAAGGATTTGCACTCAAAAGATTTGAATTATCAGCTTTTATATTCTTTTCATGACTACGTGCCTTTGAGACAAAGGGACTTAGTTCAGGAATTTTTCTTATTCCACTGTTCGCTTTGCGGGAGTAAATTTTAAATTTTTCGTTTATTTGTTTGAAAAGTGTAGATAATGTTCCGATGCTTTCGGATTTTCCAAGTACTAAATAGCCATAGATATTTAAAGCAAAATGCAGGGTTTCAAGAACTTTTTTCTGTGTCTCCAGATCAAAATAAATCAATAGATTCCTGCAGCTAACTAAATCTAATTTAGAAAAAGGTGGATCAGACATGACATTGTGGGAAGCAAATACACACATTTCCCGTATTTCCTTGTTGATCTGGTAAGATGCTTTCTTTTTTACAAAATATTTTCGTACTAGGATTTTAGAAATGTTTTTTAAATCACTTTGTAAATATTCACCTTTGCGCGCATATTTTACGGATTTATCACTTATATCAGTAGCGAAAATCTGAATACGAATCTTATCCGCTTTTTTTTCCTGGAGATCAGCAATTAACATGGCGATGGAATAAACTTCTTCACCTGTAGAACATGCTGGCACCCAAATTCGTATTGAATCACCGGTGGTTTTGCTTTTTAATAAATGGGGAAGTATAAAAGATTTAAGATAATTGAATGTGTCTGTATCTCTGAAAAAACTGGTTACGTTGATCAGTAAATCATTGTAAAGAAGGTCAATTTCCTTTTTATTATTTTCTAAGAGAAGTATATATTTTCTCGCTGTTTTTACTTTGGACTGCTGTATCCTGTGTTTAATCCTCCTCTTAATTGTGGATATTTTATAATGACTGAAATCAACACCTTTCTCCTTTATTAAATTGGTAAATATAGAATTTAATAATGGGTCCGTGTTTTTAACTTTTTCTTCTAAAGACAGGGAGGAAACTTTTGGTTTTTTAAACTTGGATTTGCTTATTGATGCTAGCTTGTAAGCGATTTTTTCAGGAGATAGAATGAAATCTACGGCACCTGAAGCAATGGCTGATTGTGGCATGCTCACAGCAAGTGCGGAATTATCCTGAGCAAAAGTCAAACCTCCCCCATCTTTTATAGCTTTTAAACCAATAGAACCATCCGTTGCATTTCCTGAAAGAATCACGCCTATGGCATTTTTTTTATGTGTTTCAGCTAATGATGAGAAAAGTATGTCAATACTGAATTTTTTTGGTCTTGGAATTAGTTTTATATGACCATCAGTGACCTCTATTCCTTTATTATAAGGAATAATATAAATATGGTTAGGAAGAATTTGATCCATATTTTCAATTTCCTTTACTTTCATTTTGGTAATTCTGGAAAGGATGGAAGGCAGAAAACTTTTATATGCAGGACTAAGGTGTTGTATGTAAATAAAAGCCATTCCAGTGTTGCAGGGCAAATTTTTAAGCAAAAGGGAAATTGCTTCCAGACCGCCTAAAGAGGCACCTATGGCTACAATTGGGAAAGCATTTGCTGGCTTATATTTCATTTATGTTGAGTATAAATTTATTCCTTTTAGGTTTTGAAAATTTATTTTTAACAATTAAATTGAGAATGTAATGAAGTACATTTTTAAGTTCTAACAAACCTGCTTTTCGGATGTAATAGTAGGCACCTGTTTTATAAAGTTGATCAGCGATTGAAGAATTTAAGGATGTCGAATAGATAATTACAGGAAGCTGCTGAAATTTTTTATGAAGTTTGATTTCAGTAAGGGATTCTGAACCATTTTTACAAGGCATATTCAAATCTAAAAAAAGGACGTCAGGCAGATTATCGATATTTTCGGTAAGATAGTTTAACAACTGCTCTCCATCTTCGAAAGTATTAAGAAGGGTTGAAAATGGCAATTCACTTAGAGCTTCTTTAAAAAAGAAGCGATCATCTCTGTCATCATCAGCTAGTAAGATTTTAATATTTCTGAGTGTTGATGGTAAATCCTTATGAATTTTCATTGATTAAAACTATGGTTTATTCTGATTGAAATTACGCGTTGGGATTAAACATGTTATGTGTTGGAATTAAACATGTATAATCGTTGGTGCAAACGTACCGCTTGAATTTCCAAGCTTGTTATAGATTGGTTATTTTCATTTGTATAATTCACACTATAAAGGAGGTATTTTTCTTTTTTTTGTAAACATTCAGGTTTGGGGCTCAACGTATATGCAGCTTGGGAAATGGCCCAATTCCGGGGAACTTACGCCCAGATTTTGATCAGAGTTGGAGACGATGATTGATCGTAAGAGAATCTTGTAACAATTAAAAAATGATATGTAACTGTAGAAATGTACAGATACCCATCTTTGTCAAAGTTTATAGCGTTTAGTATAGAACCCAATTTAATATTACCTAAAATTAAAAACATGAATTGTATTATTGTTGATGATGATCTTTTGTCAAGAACTGCTATTAAGTACTTGATGGAACAGGTGGAATTCCTTCATTTAAAAATGGAATTTCAGAGCGCTGTTGAAGCGTTTAGCTATTTGGCATTAAACGAGGTTGATTTAGTTTTTCTGGATATTGAAATGCCTGGCATGACAGGATTGGAGCTACTGAAAAACCTTAAAGTCCATCCCATCATTATTCTGATTTCATCGAAAAAGGAATATGCTATAGAGGCCTTTGAACTGAATATTGCTGATTATATTGTTAAGCCACCTACTATTGCCCGTTTTACCAAGGCTGTTTTGAGGGCTAAAGAATTGTATGACAACAAGGATCAGGTAATAAAAATTGCAGAAAGTGAACAGGGCTATATTTTTGTGCGCTCTAACTCCGTTCTTACTAAAATAAAGTTAGATACGATACTGTATATTCAAGCACTTGGAGATTACGTGAATATATTTTTACCTGAAAAACGTTATACGGTTCATAGTACATTAAAATATTTGGAAGAGAAACTGCCGGCAAATAAGTTTTACAGACTTCATCGTTCTTATTTGGTTTCTCTGGATCACATCGATACTGTTGAAGATGGTACTGCTTTTGTTTTGAAGAATAATTTGCCAATAGGAGAACAATATAAAAAGGGCTTACTCAAAAAGCTCAATTTTGTTTAAGTTAATTTTATTCGTTTGAATTAATTTGATCTGTCAGAGCAATAATAATAAACAATTATTTTTGCGGTATCCTTGAGAAAATCAATGCGATCAATCCTGATCTTATGGATATTTAATCCGGTTCTTTTTTTGAGGTCTTCCAATAGCAATGGATGATTTTCTGGTCTTATCAAATCAATGTTTTCATAGGTAATATTTTTAGTTTTTTCATTTTTGATTAGAAAATTGGCATCTAATGCATATGCTACAATCAAAATTATCAGATTGATAATGATGGTTTCTATAAATGTTCCCTTACTAACGGCGCTGATCAGTCCAAAGGCAATGACTACAAATAAGTAGGTCATGTCCTTAGCTGAGATATTTTCAGTTCTGTACCTCAATAGGGAAAATACAGCGAACAATCCAAATGCAGCACCCATGGAGAGATCAACTTTGTTCAAGAGATAGGTGATGATGAAAATTACGACATTAAAAAGAAAGTAGGTAAAGAAAAAATCTTTTTTATGGTAAATGGGATAGTAGATAAAACGAATGAGAATGAAGATCGAAAATATATCAATTGCTAAACGTGCGAAAAAGTTGCCGGAGAGTTTATCAAATCCTATAACAAAAAAGTCTGTTTCAGGGACTATTTTTGTGAATTTATGCTTAAAGAATTCCTTGTTTTCCTGAGGAAATAAAGAATGCATGTAATTAGTTGTATCCTCCGCTTTTGTGATACTTGGGTTGGAAAGAAAAAGGATGATCAAAATCATTTTTAAAAGTAATTTACAGGCGTCGTTCATTTTATATGGTTTATCGGATTGATTTTGTATTTGTCATTTAGTTAGGGCTTGTTTGGGCATTTAATTAAGGATTGTTTTAGCATTTAATGCATTCATTTTGATGAGAGAAGACTTGAAATTATTTTTTTTAATGCCAGGTAAGAGTGAAATAACTCCGAAGCAGTATTTGCTTATGGAACCCTGACGAACATGGTTGGTTTTCATGACTTTAATAAATGGTGAAAAAGCAGGATTTTGTTGTTTGACTTCTGCAATTACCAAATTTTCATATGTGTGTACTTGCTCGCCCATTTTCAAAAGAAGATCAAGATCGATTGTTAAACGCTCAGCACAGACTTTATTTACAAATGTGATACGGGAATAGTTCACCCATAGTTTAGATTCCAATCCCTCTGGACACAAGGGAGCTTTTTCGTTAATAAATTCGATCGGTTTTCCTTCAAGTGTTTCAGCCATTCTGTTTCTTTTTATCCGGTTTTTGAGTGTACGGCCCTTATTATTTTTGTTTTTTATTTCAAAAAATACAAGATTTGAATCAACGTATTTTCTAAATCTGACTTTATAACGATTGATTCTGCCATTGTGATGGTCAAGGTATAATTTGAAATCAGGAGTATCAAAATAGAGGGTTTCATACTTGTTTTCATTGACTCCTTTTACTTCAAGTATTCGGTAATCATTAGTCAGATTGCTTAATATATTGGGCAATTTATTTATGCTGAAAACATATTTGGTATCTGTTCTGTCAAGTAATTTCACATCATCCATTTCAGATAGCGTGACCGGTTTAAAGGATTTTAAAATTTCTGTTAGCTCTGGATGCATGATCAAATGTAATCGTTGATTTTGTCAGTAAACTTGATTATTCGACAGGGACTATTTATCGTAAGCCTTCAGCCAACTTCGTCATGGTCTAGGCTGAGTTTTTCAATAACCTCACAAGCACAGTCGAATGCTTATGGCCACGAATGTATTATTCAGAGGCTGATCGAAAAATAAGTGCCAAAGAGAAATTGTCAAGTCTGGACTGGGTAATTGAGGCTATCAACGAATAGAGTGGTAGCGCATCTAATTCCAAATTAGTTTTGTGACTCATAGTATTAATAACAATTAAAAACAAAATATAAAATGAAAACGAAAAAAGAAATCAGGAATCCCGCTTTGTTACTTTCTGCATGCATACTATTTCAAGGAGGTATTTTGTTTGGTCAGTCACAGGTCTATGATAATTTTGAGGGTAAGAAATGTGTTCAATATGGTGAACACAATGGAGTATTGGATACAATTGCAAAAAATCCTGCCCGAAGCAAGATTAACAGTTCAGACAAATGTGCATTATATGTCCGTAACGGGAGTAAAAAGTTTGACAATATTAAGATGAAACTTCCGGATAAATTATCGGATGTGAGTCAGTATGCTACCTATATCGGAATACCTCCAAAAATAAAAATGAAAATTTATACAACAGCTCCTGTTGGAACACTTGTAGAAATTCTTTTGGGAAGTAAAAGAGGAAACAATGATTATCCAGCTGGAACGAATAGTCAGTATCAGGCTCATACAACTGTAAGCGGTCAATGGGAGGAGTTGGAATTTAAATTTTCTCAAATACCTCAAGGTAGTGAAACTTCACTTGTTCAGATTGATCAGGTTACATTGTTATTCAATCCGAACTCTTCTAATTCTGACACTTATTATTTTGATGATCTTACCGGACCGGCTTTATTGTCTGATAAGTCTGCTGCAACAATTAAAAATTAATGATGTGTTTAATAAAAGAGGAAAATATGCTTTTGGTTGGCCGGGTATTGAAGCGAGCTGGACTTCGAGTGCAAAAAGTGGTGTTGGTACTTCACTTAATTCGGTAAGCAAGGTTTGGTATTCAATCGGTCAGGGTATTTTGAATGAAATATATTATCCTCAGGTTGATCAGGCTTGTACCAGAGATTTAGGTTTGATAGTGACCGATGGGAAAAGATTTTTTTCTGAAGAAAAAGTGGACACCTCTCATCGTATTAAGCAGTTCGCAAAAGGTGTACCAGGATTTCATATTACGAATTCCTGCAATCATCACTTTTACAGGATCGAAAAGGAAATAATTTCTGATCCCTTTAGAGATACCCTCCTGCAAAGGATACAATTCTTTCCCTCAAAAGGGAAAGAAAAAAGTTTCAAGTTATTTATGTTATTGGCCCCTCACCTGGAGAATTCCGGGGCGGGAAATACTGCATGGGTGGGTAATTACAAGGGATTCCCAATGTTATTTGCGCAACGTGGAGGTGTTTCCCTGGCAATGGCCTGTTCCATACCCTGGAAAAAAGGGTCAGCTGGATTCGTTGGTGTTTCGGATGGATGGCAGGATTTGATTTTACACAAGCAGATGAATTGGGAATTTGAACGGGCTGAAAATGGAAATGTTGCATTAATTGGGGAAATTGACCTTGCGCAGGTTAATTCTTCAGGCTTTGATGTTGCCTTGGGGTTTGGAAGAAATCCTGAAGAGGCTGGTCAAAGAGCCAGGGCGACTTTGTTTGAAGGTTTTCAATTTGCAAAAAACCAATTCATTCGTGAATGGGAATCCTGGCAGAATAAATTATTCAGCCCAAACAATGAACTCACAAAAATATATCCAAAATATTTTAACATAAGCGCAGCCATGCTTCGGACGCATGAGTCCAAAAGACACCCTGGGGGTTTAATAGCCAGCTTGTCCATACCGTGGGGTTTCAATAGGGGGAATGATGACCTTGGGGGTTATCATTTGGTATGGCCCAGGGATCTGGTGCAGACAGCAGGTGGGCTGCTGGCTGCCAATGCAAATGCAGATGCAAGAAGGGTGTTGAATTACCTGATGGTTACTCAGGAGGAAGATGGACACTGGCCTCAAAATATGTGGTTGGATGGTGAGCCTTACTGGAAAGGAATTCAAATGGATCAAACTGCACTGCCCGTTTTATTGGTGGATCTGGTTAACAGGGAAACGAAATTGACGGAAGAAGAACTGAAACATTTTTGGCCAATGATTCGAAATGCAGTCAGTTACCTTGTTGTCAATGGCCCTGTTACCGAGCAAGACAGATGGGAGGAGAATGCGGGTTATTCCATTTTCACGTTGGCAGTTGAAATAGCGGCTTTGCTTATTGCTGCGGAATACGCAGAAATAAATAATGAACCACAGGTTGCATTATTTCTAAGGGAAACTGCAGATTCCTGGAATTTTAATATTGAAAGATGGACGTATGTCTCTGGTTCAAACCTCGCTTTAAATGTTGGAGTAGAGGGCTATTATTTGCGAATCAATTCAAAAGAAACGTTTGAGAGAAATTATTTGGGATATGATTTTCTTACCATTTCGAATCGTGTACCGGGAGAAAATTGTTGTCTCGCGAATGAAATGGTCAGCCCGGACGCTCTTGCGCTGGTGCGCTTTGGATTAAGGGCAGCAGATGATCCTCGTATTTTGAATACCATTAAAGTAATTGACGCCACATTAAAAATGGACAGTCCTTTGGGTCCTGCCTGGTATCGGTATACTGGAGATGGATATGGGGAACAAAAAGATGGCAGTCCCTTTAGAAATACCGGAATTGGCAGACCCTGGCCTTTGCTTACCGGAGAAAGGGCACATTATGAAATAGCCGCCGGTAATTATCCCTATGCTGAGAAGTTGTTAAAAACCTTTGAAAATTTTGCCAACGAGAGCGGTTTGTTCCCGGAGCAGATTTGGGATATGGAAGATATACCTGCTTTGGGTCTTTATTTTGGAAAACCTTCCGGATCAGCTATGCCTTTGGTATGGGCGCATGCTGAATACATTAAATTATGCCGTTCATTGAAATCAAAAAAGGTATTTGATATGCCTCCTCAAACAAGGGAGCGGTATTTGGTTGATAAAGTTGTTTCCAAAATTTTTATCTGGACTTTGAATAATAGGTACAAGCATGTTCCAAATGGAAAAACGTTGCGGATACATTATTCTATCCCTTTTACCCTTAGATGGACCTGTGATAATTGGGTTCGCATAAATGAACTCAATTCTTTGGATTCTGGGCTAGGTATTCATTTCGCTGATTTGTTAACGGCAAACCTAAATCATAAAACTAAAATTGAATATACTTTTTTTGGGCAGGGGGCTACTTGTGGTGAAAATAAAATTCATACCCTTTCAATGGAAGAAAATGAAATGGAACTGGTTAAAGGATAAATGAATAGTGTAAAACATTTTGTTTCAGTTTTTGCAATGCTCAATGCATTGAATACGCTTGCTTTTGAGAAAGTTGAATCGGTCTATCTCAGAAATGATTCTGCATTGATTTATTGTGAAATTGGCATTACAAAAAATGATGATCACGATTACATAAATGCGATTTCGTACTTCACCAAAGCGCTGGATTTAGATTCAAATTTAGCTTCAGCTTATTTAAACAGAGCGCTGGCAGAAAGGCAGCTTCTGGATTACAAAAGAGCCATGGAGGATTACAATCGCATGCTTCGCCTGAAACTGAATTGGGAAGAATCCTATGAAGTATATTTTAATAAAGGGCTTACTCAGGCATCGCTGAATAATATGAAAGAGGCTATGGCGGATTTTAACAATGCGATAAAAATAAATCCGGAATTCGCGGATGCGTATTTCAACAGAAGTATTGTTAAAGGACGATTGGGGGATTTTCAGGGTGAATTATGTGATATTAATAAAGTGATTCAATTGAGTCCGGGGGATGCAACTGCCTTCAATAGCAGAGGAATTGTGAGATCAATGGAAGGAAATGAGGAGGGTGCTATAGATGATTTTACGCGATCCATAGAATTGGATAATGCCAATGCCAATGCCTATTTTAACAGGGCAGTTGTACAATATGACCTAAGGGATTATATCTCGGCATTGAATGACTATAACAGTTCAATTCAACTTAGTCCTGATGCAGAAACATATGACAGAAGAGCCAATGTTAAATGCAGATTAAAAGATTATCGCGGAGCTTTTGATGATTACAATACTGCATTAAAAAATCGTCCGGGAAATTATATGGCGTATTTTAATCGCGGGTTATTGAAAATGGATTTAAAAGACTATAAAGCGGCAATAGTTGATTTTACTATTTCCATTCAGTTAAAACCTGATTATCCGGAGGCATTATACAATCGTGGATTGGCCAATGGAAAATTAAATTATCATTCAGAAGAAATTGCTGATTATACGATGGCCATTCATTATCAGCCAAATTATGAAAATGCATATTATCAAAGAGGATTAGCAAGGTATGGAATGGATGATAAAAGTGGTAGTTGTGATGATCTTAATAAAGCAGTGCATTTGGGGAGTGATTTGGCTTATTCTGACCTTGATAAATATTGTAAATAACCTGAAATGTGTGTTGGGAAAATTCCTTTTCGATTGTTTCTTTTTTCATTATGCATTATTGCGAAGCAGAATTTTGGACAAATTGTTGTTGACGAACCGCCTAGAGCTGTTTATTACCAAAGGACCATGCGGATGAATAAGGTCTTTAAAATGCAAAACATGAAAGATGTCTTGCACTATGATAAGTTTTTGCTCGGACAGGACAGGATAAGTGGAAATATTTCTTACAATACCGGCAGGGTGGTTGTTAATAATGGATACGAAACTCAAAAAGAGTACAGAAGTGCTATCGGATTTTTTACCCGTATCCGTTTTTTTGAAGAATTTAGTTTCAATTCTACTTTTTATAAAGATTATAATCCTTATGCAGTTGCCCCCTGGATAGCAGATTATACATACTCCATTGGGCGTTACAATTGGCGACCGAATAAATTTAATTATGGGTATGAAAATTATGTTAACAATAAATACACCGATGATCCCAGAATTTTCGGGGAGAAGTTTTTACAGGGTTATTATTTTTTATCCTATAATCAATCGCTTTCCAACCACTTAGACAAAAAAATAAAACTGGACAGTACAACCAGTATCAAATTCGTATATTTTGCCCGTTATGCTATTAATTACCTGAATCAAAGTAACGAAATAGAAGGAGGGGTATTAAATGGGAAAAGCACTGTTGGAGTTGGTACACGATTTACCATTTATCGTAATGTCTATGTTGAATCTGCTGTTTATTACTATTTAGATCGGTCCAAACAACAGCCCTGGGATCCCGACTATACTTACGGATTTGGATATTTTGACTGGCGGGCCTTTCGTCTGTCATTAACCTATGGAAACTGGGCTGTTAACCGGTTTCCCTGGGATAAGACGTATTATCCTAAGTATGGGTTTCTGGATGGAAACTTTAGAATTGTAGCCAATTATATCTGGTAAAATTAAAAATGGTGAGTTGGAGAATAGTTTTTACTCTTTTTCTTTTTGTTGCCCTTGAAGGAGGTTTGCATTGTCAATTGAAATTTGTCGTAGAAGATTTTGAGGGTTTTTCAGATGGAGCTACAGACTTGAAGGCTAATGGAGTTTTCACTTTTGGGGACGTCACGGCAAGTGTGGTTCAGGGAAAGACTTTAGGACAAAGTTATTCAGGACAACGTTGTATCGAATTGAATAAAAGTGGAAATATGAAATACGGGGGCTGGGGGAAAGGCATAGGCTTGAATATAGACCTGGACCCTGATCAGGATTATTTGAATTTTTATGTTTTTCAACCCATATCCAATGGTTGGAATACGGTTAAAATAGAAATTCAGGAGGATGATAACGGAGATAATATTTATGAAAAAGATCAGGATGATTCCTGGATTTATTTGCAAAACCTGGTAGGCAAAAACAGCTGGGAATTAATTTCCATCCCTCTTAATAAATTTAAAGACAATAATAGAGGTGGAGACGGATTATTTAATGTTAACTACAAAGAGGGTAAATTGTTTTGCCTTATATTCAGTTTTTTAGATTCCTCTGGTACGAAGAAGGTTTCTACATGGAATTTTGATTTTGTTTGTTTTTCGAAAGGCAAATTATCAACGGGAACTGGTTTGTTCGACGCACCTTTGGCGATAGAAAATAATTATTGCACATTGGGTGCATGGTCCAGGGATAGTTTTGAAAATAATTTTAGGAATGAAACAAAAATAAAATTGGGTGTAATTCATTTTTTTCAGCCTTTTGCAGTGGACGGTGGAAATAATCAGAATCTGTATCCTTCCGTTGAAAGAATTAATAACATTATACGCAGAGGTTGCATTCCCATGATCACGTTGGAAAATCACTATGTAAACACCAAATCTTCAGTGAAACAGCCTAATTTGTATAGCATACTGGAGGGACATTTTGATCGTTTTTTTGCTGATTGGGCAAGGCAAATTAAACAAGTGAACGGAACCGTACTGTTAAGGATATTGCATGAATTTAATGGCAATTGGTATCCCTGGTGTACAGTTAACAATGATAAGAATCCCAAGCTTGTAATCAATGCCTATCGACATATTTGCGAGATTTTTAAAGCAGAAGGTGTCACCAATGTAAGGTTTATCTGGTGTCCGAATTCCATGTCTTTTCCGCAGGAAGAATGGAATTCGATAATGGAAGCTTATCCTGGTGACAGGTATGTGGATTTCGTTGCTTTAGATGTTTACAATGGTGCAGGTAAAGGTTTTTCTGTGTGGCGTTCTTTTCGGAAGGAAGGGATTGAAAATTATTTTGTTTTGACGCAGTTACTGCCTGATAAACCATTCCTTATCTGTGAAACATCTTCCAGGGAACGCAAGGAAACAGAAAGGAAGCCGGCTCAGAACAAGTCAGACTGGATAATGCAAATGAGTGAAGCTTTAAGCAGTGATATGTCACAAATTAAACTGCTAACCTGGTTTAATGAAAAAGAAACATTTAAAATTAATTCTTCAGAAGATGCGAGAAAAGGTTTTTTGAAGTATGTTATAATGAACCATCATTTTAAGCATGGGTCAGAATATTTGAAGCCACTATTGACCAAAAAAGATCCTCTGAATTAATACCTGTGAATAGTATAATTATTTTTCGGGAGGATATAATGTTTTTCTGTTAACAAAATCTAACCTTTATCCAATTCTAATTGAAGTAGGAATTATATGAATGCAGATCAATGTAAGGAATATAAATTGAAAGCAGCGTTTAATTGGGTTGATTTTACGATGAATAAAATTGAGAAAGGGAACAATTTATCATAACGGTAAAAAAACATGGCGTCTTACTGGAAAGAACAGAACTGGATTTTGAACAGGAAGGTGTACTGAACCCTGGAATTATCCAGGATATAGATGGCACAATTCATTTGTTGTATCGGGCAGTCAGAAAGGGTAATTTTTCTTCACTGGGATATTGCCGGCTTTCTTCTTCAGGTAAAATTGAAAAGCGCAGCAAGCAAGCACTTATTTCTCCTGATTTTGACTACGAAAAACATGGCATGGAAGATCCCAGAATTGTAAGGATAGATGACCTTTATTATGTGACGTACACTGCATACGATGGTAACAATGCCCTGGGAGCTCTGGCTATTTCCAAAGATCTGAAACATTTCAAAAAGATGGGGATAATAACTCCCCAGATCCATTATAAAAAATTTGCCATTTGCATTGAATCAATAGTAAACTTAAATGAAAAGCACCTGAGATTTTATAAAATCTTCAAAGAGCGTGTAGGGATCACACGGAGTGATCAATTATCGGTTTGGGATAAAGATCTGGTATTCTTTCCAAGAAAATTGAACGGAAAATTTGCGTTTCTGCACAGACTATACCCCAGTATACAAATTGCATATTTTAAGAAAGTAGAAGATCTTACTGAAGATTTCTGGATGGAGTACCTGAGTAATTTGAAAAGTCACATTGTTCTTGAATCAAAATATGCTTTTGAAGCTGCTTATATTGGTGGAGGATGTCCGCCAATTGAAACGGATGAAGGTTGGTTGGTTATATATCATGGTGTTGAAGATACCCCAACAGGTTACATTTATCACGCTGCCGCAACTTTGCTGGATATAAATGATCCAATGAAAGAAATTGGAAGGTTAAAGGAGCCTTTGTTTTCTCCTGACGAAACATGGGAAAGAGAAGGGTATGTTAAAAATGTGGTATTCCCGACAGGAACAGTTGTTTCCGGAGATACGCTTTATATCTATTATGGGGCAGCGGATTCAAGAATAGCCGTTGCTTCGGTTAGTTTAGCCGGATTGCTAAATGAAATTAAACGTGAAAACAATAACAATGGAAGTTAAAAAGGAAATTCTTTTCGTTACCAGCTATCCTTCACGTGAATGTGGTATAGCTACCTATAGTCAGGACCTGGTTAATGCAATAAGTGAAAAATACGGTAATTCTTTTTCAATTTCTATCTGCGCTTTGAATAATGGAAATGAAAAAAGAAACTATCCTGAAGAAGTGAAATTTATTCTCAATTCTTCGGATGTTGATAGTTATATTGAAATAGCTGATAAAATAGGTTCAGACGGAAATATTGTTTGTGTTTGTGTTCAACATGAATTTGGTCTGTTCACCGGGGTTTTTGGTGAAAATTTAATTTATTTTCTTTGCTCTCTTAATAAACCCATTGTCACTACATTTCATACCATTATGCCTCAACCTGGGTTACAGCAATTGTCAGTTGTTCAAACAATTATAAAATTGTCCGATGGAATAATCGTTTCAACTCAGAATTCAGCCCGCCTTCTGAAAGAAATTTACAATACACCATCCGAAAAGATTTCCGTAATTCCTCATGGTACACATCAAAGAGTTTTAAAAGATAAAAATGTGTTAAAATTAAAATACAATTTATCCGACAGGCTGGTACTTTCTACATTTGGTCTAATCAGTAGTAATAAGAGTATTGAAACTGTATTGGAATCATTGACGACGATAAAGCGGATATTTCCAAATGTAATCTATCTTGTTTTAGGAAAAACACATCCTACTGTGTTGGAAGAAGAGGGGGAAAAATACAGGGATTATTTATGGAAAAAGGTGAAGGATTTAAAATTAATGGATAATGTACTTTTTGTAAATAGATATCTTCCATTGGATGAATTACTGAATTATCTTTCACTCACGGATGTTTATCTTTTTACTTCAAAAGATCCCAATCAAGCTGTGAGTGGCACATTTGCATATGCGATGTCTGCTGCCTGTCCGATTATTTCAACACCTATACCGCATGCAAAGGAGGTGATCGATAAAGGAACCGGACTATTTTTTGATTTCGGAAATGCAAAGCAGCTTGCAGAAGCTGCCATAAGCCTTTTAGGGGATGATGTATTGCGAAAAGAGATGGGAATAAATGCGCTGCATAAGATAAGGTCATCTTCCTGGGAAAATGTGGCTATTTCACATTTGGTTTGTTTTAATCAGTATGTAAAACCTAATATAAATCTGACATATGAGATACCTGCTGTTTCTTTGAATCATATGGATTCTTTGACAACGAGATCGGGTATTCTGCAGTTTAGTAATTTATCTACCCCGGATTTGAGTTCCGGTTATACCCTGGATGATAACGCGAGGGCCTTGATTGCATTGATTTCTTATTATGAAATTAAAACGGATTCAACCCACATTGATAAAATAGACATTTACCTGAATTTTATTAAGTATTGCCAGCAGGAAGATGGGACATTTTTGAATTATGTAACGGATCAAGGAAAGTTTGACTCAAAAAATTCGAACGAAAATTTAGAAGACGCCAATGGAAGGGCAATTTGGGCTTTGGGGGTTTTTATTTCCAAATGCAGTCACTTGCATCCTTATTTTCAGCAAAGAGCGGAAAATATTTTTGAAAAATCACTGGATCCGATCGTTAAGCTTACTTCACCCCGTGCCATGTCATTTGCCATTAAGGGATTGTTTTATTATAATAAAATCAGGGAAAGCCTGAAAGTAAAATTTATTATTCATGTTCTTTCAAAGAAATTAATAGACAATTATTACGACAATTTTGATCATGGATGGGAATGGTTTGAACAGTATCTCACCTATGCAAATAGTGTTTTGCCCGAGGCAATGCTGTATTCTTACCTTTCTTCTGGGGATGAAATGTACAAGATAGTGGCGAATGATTCGTTTGACTTTCTATTATCAAAAATATTTTCGGACACTTCGATTCAGGTTATTTCCAACGCAGGTTGGCATCAGCGTGGGACAGAGCTCATTAAATATGGTGAACAACCCATTGATGTGGCCTATACCATTCTGGCTTTGCAGACATTTTATTCCGTGTTTAAAGAAGATAGATACCTTGGACTTATGGATAAGGCTTTTGACTGGTTTTTAGGAAATAATCATTTCAAACAAACAATATATACTGCAGCTTCGGGTGGATGCTGTGATGGTCTTGAAGAAAAAAGTGTTAACCTGAATCAGGGTGCAGAATCTACGGTATGCTATCTATTGGCAAGGTTGGCTATGGAGGAAAAAATGATTACTCAAACCGGGGTTGGGAAGTCTGAATTGATGCATGACCTGTTGGTGTTGAATTCTCTTTGATAGCCTTGCATTAGAATCTCTTGACGAGTCTATTACAGACCTGAACGAAATTTCACTCTGTTCGCCATGTTTTCAAAGTAAATTTGTTCTTATGAAAAGTGCTGATGTATCTTCTGACATTACCAGTAATGATAACTGGATTGGTAATTTGTTTCTTAACCTTCTGAACGAGGTTTATTGCTCTGAAAAGGCACTGGCGAAAATAATGCCCAGATTGATTGATGTTGCGGTTTCCGAGGATGTGGTCGATGCATTGGTAATTGATCTGGAAGCATCGAATAAACACGTCCTGAGACTAGATGAAATTTTTGTTTTGATTGGTAAAAAAATGGAGATAAATAAATGTAGGAGTCTGATGACTTTGATAAAGGAAATTGATTTAATACTTGAAAGTGCTAATTCTGGTGGGATCCTTGATTCCAGTATCGTTTTTATGGGGCAAAAAGTGAAGGAATATGAAATGGAAACGTATAGGACCCTTTGTTCGTTGGCTAAAACATTAAATGAGCCACTGGTTACCACTTTGTTGGAAAACACATTGGATGAGGAAATGCAGGGAAACTCAAAGTTTAAAAAAATGAGTGAATTATTGCTTCGGTCTAAAATTCCGGGTGAGATGGAATATGTTTAGGTTAATTATGGTAAAAAAATGAAAACAAGAAGATTATTTCTATTGATTGCTTTAGTGATGGGATCTATAACGATAAATTATGCCCGGAAAGATTCGATCGATTTCGTGAAATTTAAGGAGTCCTCAGAAATAAGGTTAAAGGAGAACGAAAGGAAAATTCGGGATTTTAAGGCTGAACTTTTGAAAGAGGAGAGTGGAATCAGAGACAAATACAATTTAAAAATTTCTGTTATTGAGAAAAGGAACGATGAATTGGAGGAAAGGCTTGCAGGAAATAAAGAGAACGGTTCTGATTCGGATCAGTTTGAACATACTTTCAATAAGGATTTGGATGACCTAAGATCAGAGTTAAGGGAACTTGTCGATTCGAAAAAGGATCCTAGTTAAGGAATAGGAATTTATAAATGGAAATTAATTTTCACTAAAAAAATAACTATGAATATTTTAATAATAGATGATGATAAATTTACGCTTCATTCGCTGAGGTTTAATCTGGAGAATCTTAGTCACACTGTTTATTCTGCTGAGAATAGTGAAGAGGCAATAAATATGATCGTCGAAGGGAAGGGAGATGTCAGATTCGATCTGCTTATCTGTGATATTATGATGCCGGGCATCTCAGGCCTTTCTCTGGTTACCGTTCTTCGTTCAATCCATATTTGCACTATTCCGATTATAATGATGTCTACACTTACAAATAAGCATTTACTGGAGTCTTTATTCAAGTTAGGGGCCAATGATTTTATGTCAAAACCGATTGTTCTTAAAGAATTGACAGCTAAGATTGGTAAATATGATGTAAGCTCCCCCGTTTTGAACTAATTAAATTCTAAATGTTTAGAATAGTTATCATCGCATTCTTAACATCTCTGTCACATTCATTTGGACAAACATTGAGTTATGATGAAAGGGAGGTGCATGGCCTTCCTGTTTACCTTAAATTGTTAACAGGTGATACTGACAATACTTTATTGAATTATAAGATTGGGATGTGTTATACAAATTCGAGGTCACAAAAAGAAAAGGCAGCATCTTATCTCAAAAAAGCTATCCAATCAACTGCTACTCCTATAAACGCCTATTGGTATTTGGGCGTTTCATATCAATTAAGCTATAAATTCAGTTCTGCAATTTCGGCGTATACTCATTTTCTGAATTTAATAGATCAAGAGGATCCTTCTGACTCTGCTCTTGTAAAAGAGGTAACTGCTAAAATTGCCTTCTGCAAATTTGGAAATCAGTTAAATGTACTTGTAGATTATTCTGATAAAAATCCCCCTTATGATTCACGTTATTTTGAAAAGGACTTTGAGCATTTGGTTTCAGTGCAATCTCCACCTTATGTCGCTTTGGACACATTGGTAAATGAAGCTACTATCGCTACTTCAGTAGATGGACAACTCATCCTCATTTATAAAGATGAAGGCGGAAAAGGAAGTTTATTTGTATCGGGCTTAAAAGGCAATGAATGGACTTTACCTGAAAGATTAAATTCTCCTTTGAACTTGCATGGTTGGGAGAACGATGAATGCGTTTCTCCAGATGGTTCTGCTTTATATTTTACAAGTGACAGGAGTGGCGGTTATGGAGGTAAGGATATTTATTCTTGCAAAAGACTTTCAAATGGGGAATGGGGAAAAGCTGTAAATCTTGGTCCTTCAATCAATACTGCATTTGATGAGGAAGCGCCGGTTATTTACCCGGATGGAAAGAATTTGTTTTTCAGCTCGAACCGGAAAAGTGAGAGCTGTTGTTTTAATGATTTTGCGAGCACCTTGTTAAATGAAGGAAACTGGTCAAAACCGATTGCTATTGGGTATCCTGCAAAACCGAAAGGTATGAAGGATGATTTTGATCCGGGAAATAATTACAGAGTCACTTTTGTTAATCAAAAAGAAGTTTCATCGACCGTTTTAAAAGGAGAAATAGAAGGGTTGAAGGGAGAAATACTTAAGAATGTTAAAATAATCACTTCAGACTATGAAACTGGTGCGAAATTAGGCAACTATCATTCAACTACCAATTCAGGTAATTACATTATACTACTACCTTCAGGAAAGAGCAATTTAATTACGTATGAAGCAGATGGGTATTTATTTTTCTCGGAAAAAGTGAATAGTACTGAAGAAAATAATGTTTATGAAAAATGTAATGTAATTAAGCTTATTCCTATGGTGCCTGGCTCAAAGAGTTCATTAAACCAGGTATTATTTGATTCCAGCCAATCTGTCATTTCAGATGCCTCCATTGTTGAGTTGACGAATGTTTTTATTTTGCTGAGGGATTATCCTGATTTAAAAATTCAATTGTCGGATTTTGTTTATAGCTCAGATAAAAATAAGATTACTGAAAAGCTTGCACAGGATAGGGCAGAGGCTGTTGTGAGATACCTTGATGAGAAGGGGATTAATAAAAAAAGGATGGTAGCCAAAGGGTATGTGAGCACTAATTTTTCTAAAAATGCAGCTGGTAAAGATAACCTTGAGTTGACAATCCTAAGCATTAAATAAGCGTGTATTCAAGAGGAGGAGAAAATTGGAAAATTGCAATATATTGTTTAAATTTTGTAACATTAAATCTGATGACTGAGGTAGATTTACAGCATATCAACGTTCTTTATGTTTCCACAAAAATGGCTTAGGGATGAACTTTCCGCATTGATATTTTGGATTCGCGATTATCGTTTTGCGCGTTAGTTCATCCGCCATTTTTTTATGATGCTGATTTCTTCCTTCGATTCATTTTGACTATTCTAACGGAGCAATGCAATATTTCCTTTTTTACGAAAAGATTGTCCATTATTTAAAGTTCCCGTGATGTAGTAAAAGAAAACTCCCATGTCTTCTGTTTTCCCATTAAATTTCCCATCCCACCCCTGTTCTGGATTCAATGTTAAGAAAACCAATTCTCCCCAACGATCATATATTTGTAACGTAAGATCAGAAACGCAATTTCCCTCATTGAAATGCATCAGTAAAACATCATTTTTCCCATCTCCATTAGGAGAAAATGCATTTGGAATAAAAAAATTCAATGAATCACATGGATTGGGTTCTTCAACTGTAATTGTGACATTGGCACTATCCAAGCAGTTATTTGCCCCAGTTACTATAACAGTATAAGTTGTTGTTTGGCTTGGATCAGCAATAGGATTGTAAATGTTTGGATTAGTCAAAGATGTGGATGGTGTCCATGAATAAGTACCGGCACCGGTGGCTGATAAGGTTACACGTTCACCTTTCATGATGGATTGACTGATACCCGCAGTGACAGTTGGCCCATGTAATACAATAACATTTACAGTGGCTGTTGTGGTTCCCCCACAAGCATCCGTCCCTGTAACTGTATAAATAGCGGAGGTTAAAGGAGTGGCGACCGGGTTGGAAATGTCAGAGGCATTTAAACCTGAAGAAGGATTCCACGAATACAAAGGCGCTCCACTCGAATGCAATTGAAAAGAATTACCATTGCAGATACTCGTATCCCGACCCGCCACGAAACACGAGGTATTGAATTTTGCAATAAAAACAGTTTCACTTGGCGAAGTTGAAACAGTATTACTGATATAAGCCGGTGGGCCTGGATTTACCGGGGGATAATCATTTAATTCAGCATCTCCGGTCACAAATACATTTTTCCCGTCACTTGAAATAAAGCTCCCCTCATTTTCAGCATCATTCCCATAGAATGTAGCCCATTGCCTGACTCCGGAAGTATTGAACTGCAAAACAAATACATTATTGTTTGTTCCAACAAGTGTTCCCTGGAAATAACCACAAGCGGGTTTCATCGTCGGAAAATCTGAAGAGCCCGAAGAACCGCACACCCATACATTCATTCCATCGCTGGAAATAGAATGACCTATATCGCCTCCGCTGCCGCCATAATAGGTGGCCCAGAGCAGTATATTGCTAATGCAGCTAAATTGCAGAACAAATGCATTATCAATGATGCCATTCAGGTTGGGTTGATAAAATGCACCAGTTAGAGGTTGCAAGGGAAAGTCTGTTGATTCAGTTGCGCCTGTAAGCCAGACACTTCTGCCATCACTCGAAAGAGAAAAGCATTCATCGTAGTTGCTTCCCCCATAAAAGCTGCCCCAATTGAGAACCTCCGTGCTTACCGAAAATTGTAAAACAAATCCATCCCCATTGCCTCCCTGAACACCTTGATTATAGGCCCCTGTAAGTGGCTGTTTCGGAAAATTGTCAGATTGTGTGTATCCGCACACCCAAACATGTTGACCATCACTGGAAATTGAATTACCATAATCAAGGCTATTGCCCCCGTAATGTGTAGCCCAAACCAAGGCGCTTGTCAGACAATTAAATTGAACTATAAACGCATCTCCCCCGCCGCCTTGGTTCGATTGGTTGTAAGCCCCTGCAACGGATAATGTAGGGAAATTGGTCGATTTTGTTTCTCCTGTAACCCATACACTATGACCATCACTTGAAATTGAATTGCCAAAATCAACCATATTGCCTCCATAATAAGTGGCCCATATTAATCCTGCCGTGCCAGCACTAAACTGTAAAATGAACGCGTTATTAGCTGCCGTTCCCCCCAGTGCAGATTGATAATAAGCACCCGTAAGATTCTGTGTAGGAAAATCTGTGGATGATGTACTGCCGGTAACCCAAACATTTTGACCATCACTGTTTATAGAATAACCTATATCAACACCACTTCCTCCGTAATAGCTAGCCCAGATCAGTTTGCCACAAGTAGTAAATTGAAGGAGGATCAAATCGGTACCGCCACCGCCGTAACTCCCCTGTATATAAGCTCCAGCCGGATTAACTGTCGGAAATCCAGCTGAAGTGGAAGTCCCCGTAACCCAGACATTCACTCCATCACTGTTTACAGAATTTATTTCATCATTTGATTTTCCATCATAATAAGTAGCCCATAAAAGAGTTGGGTCAATGACCAGCGTATCGGTTGGATTGTTTTTATTCACTTTAAATTTTATCTCATCACCGGTAAGAATATAACTGGTTTTTGTTCCATGTGCTTTATCCTTCCCATAACTGAAAGGTGTTCCCTCGATTATATCTCCCATAGGAGTACTTATTTTCATTGAACCATCTTTTTGTAAATTTGGCTTCCCAGTCCATTTATACTTAAGTCTAATTAATGAAAGATCAGCTCCCGGGTGTATAACAAAATCATATTTTATTTTTTTGTTTGTAGAATACAATACCCAGTCAATTCCGGAATAGATATTTTTTATTGTAATTCTTTCATAACTATGCACATTTAAAATTCCATCCGGACATGTTCCACCTAAATAATAATCGGTGCGCTTCTCGCTTTCGTACTCTTTCGCAATATTTTCCTTCCTTATGTCAGCGCCTACCAATTCCATATCAGCCCTGCAATAGTGAACTGTAACATTTTCATGCATACCTTGTTTGGGTAATTTATTTGAATTACCCAATTGTGGGATGACGGTTTTTTCCATTTTAGTAAAAACATAACTGAGCCCCCAGGTAGTTACATACATATCAACTCCTGAACCACTCGCCTTGAACAGTAAATCTTTCATAGGTTTATTTTGCAGATCTGCCATTTGGCCCTTGTTTTCCTGGAAGCGAAGGCCTGTTGAATTTTGCATCCAGTCATTTACTTTTGACTCTAATGCGGGATCATTATTCTTTTGTATTTTTTTTTTATCTGCAAAAGCATTATTAAACATAAATGGTATAAAAAATAACAGACAACCTGCAGTTTGAATTTTCATTCAGGACATTTCTATTTAATGAAGAGATAATTGCGAGGTTTGCAATTATTTCAATGTAAAATTTGGTAGTTCAAATATAATAAATCTGATCCATTACTTTTGCTGTTCTTGATTGTGGTGAAAATATAGTAAGTTCCAAAGGAATGATCCTGACACAATAAATTTCTTGTAATCTTAGAGATAAAAAGCCCGTTTATTCACTGGCTTTTTATTTTTTCTATCAATCAATTCCAATGATTTTTAGAAATTCTCGGAAATACTGACTGTATAAAATGGCCAAATTTCATTTATTTGGCCATTAGCAGGTGATTTATTGTTTTTAACAGAAGGATTGCTGAATAAATCCGTAGCTTAACACGCTCACAACTTCTCAGAAATGGAAACCCTGATTAAAGAAGAAGTCAAATCCAAAATCAAGGCCGGCCGGCCATTTGAATATGTCTGCTTTATTCCAATTGAATTTCCTACGGAAATTGGAAACGTTTACATGTTTATGGCTGTTGATTTCTTTACAAATCATTCCATTCATGCCGGAACTGAAAAGGACGGTTCATCAAGGTCAATGCTTAAGCACCTAAAACTCCTGATGACTCATAAAGATTTTATCAGGCAACTGGGGACGGGCTTTACCATAGTACTGGATAAATACCCGGAAATTGCTGAGAAGATTAAAGAAATTATCACTCCATTTGGAGGTAAGCTGATATACAATGATACTTTTGTTGCAAGTGTTACGGCTCCTTTCTCAATAGATCTGATTGCAGGATTGAAAAGGAAGCAAAAGAGGTAATGCGGAATTACCTCTTTTGCTTCCTTTTAGTTTTGAAGTGCGATTTTTTTGCTGAACAGGGTTTGATCCTGAGTTAAGATTTCGACAAAATAGATTCCGTTATCCTTCGAAGATAAGTCAAGGCTTATTTTACCAGTTGACCTGTCTGCTTGTGAATCGATTAACTGCCCCATAGCATTGTAAATATTCAGTTGAACTTGTTGATCGGTTAATTGATTCAAATCGATTGTAAAATGACCATTGGATGGGTTGGGATAAATCGTCAACTGATTTTGATTGTTTTTGGCAAAAACAGGGATGCCTGTGGTCACTGGTGATATTTTTGTAATAAAAAAGTCTGTTCTGCTGTATTGGTCAAGGTGTGTGTCCCCGAAGATACCTCCCTGCAATGTACTGCCTGTTGCGTAGGCATTTCCTGCTGCATCTGCGGAAATGGCATTTCCCGATTCATAGCCCAATAATTCAAGAGAATCCGGAGGGCCACCGACAGATTTTGCATAGAGAAAAGTGCCGCTGTTGTTTAATTCTGCTACAAAGATATCGGAGCTATCCGCTGCCGTTAAACTGGTCGGACCGAAACTTGCAGTGGTGATGGTGGTGTCTATACCTGATATGCTTGTGAGACTCCCGAATTGTCCGGTGATATACTGATTGGTTCCGTCGGTTCCTATGCCCCTTGCTCTGTCAATAAGTTTCCCTCCTGCGGATGTTGCCCACTGTACATTACCATTTTCATCGTAACAGGTTACAAAAACATCCGCCATGCCTTGGCTGATCAGTTCTACATTGCCGAAATATACGGAGGCATTAAATTCCCCTGTGACATAGATCAAACCATTCTTATCCAGGGTTAATGCCCAGGCGACATTATCATCGGGTCCCTGGGAAGAAGATTTTACCCATAGTAAATCCCCGCCAGAAGAATATTTGGCTAAGAATGCATTGTAATGCCCTGTGATTGGAAAGAGGGGCAGGTTTCCGAATTGAGCGCTGTCTGAATATAAACCGCAGACATAAACATTTCCTGCAGCATCACATCCGAGCCCTTTTGCTTCATCCCTGCCTGGTCCGGTGGCTTTCCTTACCCATAAGAAATTGCCATTCTTATCGTATTTGGCGATAAACATGTCGTTTAGACCGTTGGTTGAACCTGTTATAGTAGTGGTGTTAGGTCCAAATAGGGTTGAATTGGTAAATGCAGTATTGCTTGAAAAATAAGCAGTATCGTTGTAGAAGCCGGCAACAAAAACGTTGCCCTGGTTGTCGTAACTTACTGCCTGTGCCTTGTCGTTATAATATCCTCCCATGTTCCTGGCCCAGAGTAAATTGCCATTCAGATCGTAATTGGCTACAAATGCATCGTTGTCTCCGATGTCATTCAGGGTAATGGATGAACCAGGGAATATAATTGTTGTGGTGCCTCCGACTCTTGCTGCAGGGCCATTGAGTAGATTCTGAATTTCACCGGAAATAAAAATGTTATTGCTTTTGTCACAGGCAAGGGCATGTGCATAGTCTCCTGATGGACCACCTCCTGTATGTATCCATTTTAAATTACCTGAAGCATCGTATTTTACTGTAAAAATATCATGATTGCCCTGATTGGGTAA
>Ga0206823_1065_pt1 | contig 29875 bp, 24 predicted proteins | sample Alteio_BWOrgCont_81_FD_152868 | JGI IMG/M metagenome (GOLD analysis project Ga0206823, IMG submission 152868) | Enriched cells from forest soil in Barre Woods Harvard Forest LTER site, Petersham, Massachusetts, United States -... | ecosystem: Environmental > Terrestrial > Soil > Temperate forest >...
CATACTATGGCGATTTTGCGGTGGACAGGAGGACGGGTACATCTTATATAACCAGTGGTTTTTGGGCGGATTCTGCACAGGTATTAAAAGTGAACACGGTTGGTAATTTACTTGCCGTTTTTGACGGAAGCCGGAAAATGAATGAAATGTGGAGAGTCGCATATAATGCCTGTTACGATAACATAGTGATAGGGGCCGGAGGAACAGGGGATACTAACCAGGCAAGTATGCTCGATACCAACCTGGTAAATATAATCCCGATTAATTTTTTACACGCCCTTGCTACAGACCGTGATATTGCATTACTGTGTGTTGATCCTTCCGGGCTCCAGTGTTATATGGCAACGGTTCAGACCTCGGGAAATGTTTTTGCCCAACTACCTTTACCTAACCTTTTACCTGCCGCCTATGTTAAGCCCGACCATTTTAATTTCCAGGAATCTTCAGTTGCTAAGTATGTAGATAACATTACGTATGCTACCGGAGCCATGAATGGTATGGCTGCCAGTCCGAGCTGGTTGTATATGTACGACGGGCAGTCGCTCAAGCAATTTCATAAAAATACGGGTGTTTTAAATGACAGTATTGCTGTGTCACGTGACAGTGCAGAATATTGGGGAGGTATAGATGTGGATCCCTGTGATGATATATTTTTGGGCTGCCGCGATTCTATTAAATATTACAATACTTCTCTAAAAATACAGGGAAGTATAAAAATGCCTAACGATGTATACTGTTTAACCTTGGGCCAAAATGATTTGCTATATGCCGGAGGAAATGGTTTTGTAACTTCTGTCAGCCTCCCTTCACCCGCTAAATTAATTTCGACTTCTGCCGGTGTGCCTTCTTCCTGTTCGGCGTGCAATGGGAGAGCCAGTGTTACTGTAAATTGCGGAGTATCTCCTTTTAAATTTTTGTGGAGCAATGGTACTACCAACCAAAATGACACTGGTTTGTGTGCAGGCTTGTATTCGGTTGTTGTAACCGATGCATCTTGTCCCCCTAGAACAGATACAGCCTTTGTTAGTGTTTCCAGCAAGGCAGGTTATGGAGCTTCCTTAGCAGATTCAAACCCAGCGTGTGCCAAATCCAATGGTAAAATTATTGTTACTCCATTCGGGGGGAAAGCACCATATACTTATTCCTGGAGCAATGGAGCCACTACGCAAAAAGATACGGGTTTGGTAGCCGGAACATATACCTGCACTGTTACGGATGATTCAGGGTGCAAATATGTAGTGTTTTCTGTTCTGCAAAACCCCGAGACGCCCATTATCACTATCAGGCCTCCCTTTGACAGCCTTTGTAGCGGCGCTAAGGTCACCTTATCGGTTTCAGGAGCCAAGGGGTATTTATGGACGCCACATGCGGGCTTAAGCTGTTATAATTGTTCATCGCCTATAGCAAGCCCTACTGTCACTACCACATACACGGTTGTGGGGAGTGATAGTAATGGATGTATCGGCAACCAGACTACTACTATAAAAGTGGCTACCTATCCCAAACCAATAATTACGGGAAGGAGTTTAGTCTGTCCCGGATATACGGATACCCTGACCGTAAAAGGAGGAACTACCTTTTTGTGGTCAAATAATGATACGACCTCTATTGTAAAGATTGTCCCCTTTGCAAGTCAAACGGTGACCGTAAAAGCAAGTAACGAATTCTGTTCGCATGATACTTCTTTTGCTATAACTACCACATCACCTGCGGCACAAATAAGTGCCAGTAAAGATTCTGTGTGTTCGGGCGACGCGGATACCCTTACTGCAAGTGGCGGAATAAGTTATAGATGGAGCAACCAAAGCAACGCAACCAGTATTATTGTACACCCAATAAAGCAGACGACCTACACGCTATATGCCCAATCAGGAACTTGTAAGGATTCTACTACTATAATTATAAATATGGTTAAACAACTGGCGGTTTCTTTAATAGCCTTTCATGATTCGATATGTCCCGGAGATACGACAACTATAGATGCTTTTGCTATAGGTACGCCTGCTTCAGGCTATAGTTGGAATACGGGCTCTACCCAGGCATCTATTGTAGTTAATCCACAACAAACAACAACGTATTCTATTTCTTTAACAGGTAAATGCAACACGGCTCAAAAGACTATTACGGTAAATGTGATTCCGCTGCCGGTGCCTGTCATTACAGGCGATACTTGGAAATGCCACGGCGTGAGAGATACCTTATACGTAAGTGGAGGCTACCGGTATAAGTGGAGTAATGGTAAGACAACCACCGAATATATAACCGGGGGTATAAACAAAGATTCTACCGTGTACGTAACGGCAACAAACAAATTGGGTTGTCCTGCTGCAGACACTTTTCATGTTGCTTTAAGGTTGCCGCCAACGGTAGGTAAAATAAGCCCAGCTGCGATAGCTTGTGCAGGTATTCCTGTTTCGTTCGGGGTGACCGACGTATCAGGGCAAGGCCCATATACCTATTCCTGGTCGCCGGGAGGGCAGACAACGGATAGCATAAGTGTATTCAATCCTGATTCGGCAACGGTGTATACAGTATATGTATCAAATGGATGCTTATCGCATAAAACAATTACGATTACTCCCGATTATCCGGTATTAAATGCCTGCTGCAACCAGACCCTGATAATAGAAAACGACACGACTACTCTCACCGTGCAAGGAACGTCTACCCATTACCAATGGCTGGAAGCTAACCAGGTACTTTGTTTAGATTCATTGTGCGATTCGGTGCGAGTTACTCCGAAAGTTACAACCACTTATACGGTAATAGGAACGGATAAATTAGGTTGCGAAACCCAGCAGCTTGTAACTGTGATTATAGATGTGCCCTGTTTTAATTTGAATGTGCCGAATGTGCTTACACCCAATTTTGCAGGCCCCTACGGAAAGGACAACGAGATGTATATAAAAACAGAGAATATAGATGGATGGGCTATGACAATATATGACCGCTGGGGTAAGGAAGTTTATACTTCAACAAACCAATACCAGTATTGGGATGGAAAAACAGAGGGAGGCAGCCATGCACCTGACGGAGTTTATTATTACATTATAAATGCAACCTGCCAAAACACCACGTATAAAAAAGAAGGTTTTGTACAATTGATAAGATAATTTATTGAAAATAAAACTTAAATTGAAATAATTTTAAATGCAGGAACGATGAGGAGATATAGTATTTTATTAAGCCTGTTTTTTTTATTCATTAATGTTGCATCCTACTCCCAGGGAACAACTAAGAAGTCAGCAGTTAAATGGACGACCAATCCATTCGACCACCAAGTATTTATTGAGAACAATGGACAGTTCGACGGAAAAATAAATTCGGGGGAGAAAATTTTGTATGGGGTTCAGTTGGGCCATGTAGGTATATATTTTACTGCTAATAAGGTGATATATAGGTATGATAAGAACTATTTTAAAAAATCTGCTTCTGATGACCCCGATGATATCAGGAATTTTAAACATGAAGTCTATTTTCTTAGCGCTGAATGGAAGGATGCCAATAAATCCACAAGTGTTATAGCAAAAAATGAGAAGACCGATTACTATACTTATGGGAAAGGGGCAAATGGCACCATAAAAGCAAATCTCTTCAGGCAAATAGTATACCAGAATCTCTATCCGGGGGTGGATGTTGTATACCAGTTTATACCCGGCAAGGATGGAATAAAATATAGTTTAGTAGTGCATCCGGGGGCAAATTTATCGAACATAAAAATCAATTATTCCGGCGCAAAAAGTATTACTAAAAATGCCAAAGGCGATATCCTGATTAATAGCGACCTTGAGATACTTAAAGAGCACGCCCCTGTATCGAATTATGAGGGCGAACCGGAAAAGGTTGCTGTATCAAGTGTTATAAGCGGAACCACCGAGACGTTTAATGCCGGTGTGGGTTATGATAAGTCAAAAGTACTCGTGATTGACCCATGGCAAACAGATCCTTTGTTTACACCTGCGGCCTCGGACGAAGCTTACGACCTGGATTGGGATTACCAAAATAATGTATATGCATATGGCGGAGATCCAAGGAGTGTGTTACAATTGGTTAGATTGAATAGTGCCGGGGTTATTCAGTGGACCTATAATGCATCAGCAGTAAGCGGCTCTTATTATGGTGATTTTTGTGTGGATAAAAGAACGCAAACATGTTATATAGTGCAAGGTTTTTCGGGCGGAAAGGTGCTTAAAGTAAGCCCTCTCGGAGCACTCACCGGAACATTTCCCGGTTCTGCAGTGAATGAATTGTGGAGATGTGAGTACGACCAATGTAACGGGGACGTGGTAATAGGAGCGGGGGGAACTAGTTTGGCCGACCAGGCAGGTGTTTTAGATACTAATATGTCTTCTATTAATCCGGTGAATGTTATGGGTGTTCCTACCGCCCTTCATGATGTATCCTTAATGGCTATTGACCCGAACGGTTCTTTTTGCTATATGGCTTCAGCCTGTTCAGTACTTCATCCCTCCATTGCCAATGATATTGTGATGCAAATGCCCTTGCCTACTCTTTCACCCACCACTTATATGGTGCATGAGCAAATGGGGTTTGAAGAGGTTGGGAGTGTTAAGTATGTAAATACGAATGCGATGAACGGGATGGCTGCTAGTCCTCATTGGCTATATCTTTATAATGGCGATACGGTAACCCGTAACAACAAGAATACAGGGACCTATGTATCTGAAGCCTCTATCCGGACTAATTCACCGTACGAGTATGGCGGGATAGATGTAGATGATTTAGATAATTTATACATAGGTGTACAGGATACCATGTACATTATGGATTCTACCTATAAAGTAAAAGATAAAATCCTTCTTCACGGCACCGTATTTGATATTCGCCTGGGGCAGGGCCAGGCTTTATATGCTTGTGGTGTGGGATTTGTCAGCCAGTTAGTGAACCCCATTTCACAGAATCTTGTTTCTTCTGCTTCCGGCTCCCCATCTTCTTGTTCTGCATGTGATGGCAGGGCTTCGGTTACTATCAATGCCGGAATTGCTCCCTATAAGTTTTTATGGAGCAATGGTGGTACCAATCAAACTGACACGGGTTTATGTGCAGGCCTTTATTCTGTTGTGATAACCGATGCATCTTGTCCGCCAAAAATGGATACTATTATTGTGAATGTGGTTGGTAAAGTGGGATATGGAGCATCTGTAAAAGATTCAAACCCTGCCTGTGCAAAAGCGGATGGTGAAATTATTGTCAACCCATTTGGAGGAGCTACTCCCTATACCTACTTATGGAGCAACGGAGCCACCACGCAGAAAGATACCGGATTAATAGCGGGTTCATATACCTGTATGATTACCGATAATGCGGGTTGTAAATACGAAGTATTCCCCGTTCTCCGGAACCCTGAAACCCCTGTTATTTATGTTTCTCCTCCCAATGATAGCTTGTGCCGGGGTTCCCAGGTAACTATCAAAGCATCGGGGGCAAAGGGCTATTTATGGTCGCCGCATACCGGGTTAAGTTGTTATAATTGTGCATCACCTATAGCCACCCCAACAACCACTACTACTTATACAGTTTTAGGAAGTGACAGTAATGGATGTACGGCAACCCAGGTTACCACTATACGAGTAGCCAGCTATCCAAAACCTGTAATTACCGGGAAGAGCTTTGTCTGCCCGGGATATTCGGATACGTTGACTGTAAAAGGCGGAAACTCGTTTGTATGGTCGAATGCTGATACCTCATCGACTGCTATTATAGTGCCACAAGTAACGGAAACAATAACGGTAGCAGCGAGTAACAGTTTTTGTACACATGATACGAGCTTTGTAATACATACTACCGTGCCTGCAGCCATTATAACAGCCTCAGCAGATTCGGTCTGCAAGGGCGGTGCGGATACCCTGACTGCCAGCGGAGGGATAACTTATAAATGGAGTACCCAAAGTAATGCCAGTAGCATCATTGTGCATCCGGTGCAACAAACGACGTATACCTTATATGCTAAGTCGGGTACTTGTACAGACTCTACCACTATAACCATAGGCATGATAAAGCAAGTCGGGGCTTCATTAGTAGCAGTACGTGATTCGATATGTCCCGGAGACACTACTACGATTAGTGCAATATCACTGGGGACACCTGCCACCGGGTATTTGTGGAACACAGGAGCTACCACCGCATCTATTGTTGTTAACCCACAACAAACTACCACCTATTCCACAACTTTATCAGGCAAGTGTAATACGGCACAGAATACCATCACTGTAAATGTGATTCCGCTACCAGTGCCTGTAATTACCGGGGATACTTGGAAGTGCCATGGAGTGAGAGACACCCTGCATGTGAGTGGAGGCTATCATTATAAGTGGAATAGCGGTAAAACTACCACTACCTACATAACCGGGGGTATAAACAGAGATTCGACGGTATATGTAACCGTAGAAAATAAATTGGGGTGCGCTATAGTAGATACATTTCATATTGCTTTAAGGTTGCCGCCAACAGTAGGTAAAATCAGTCCTGCTGCAATAGCCTGTGCAGGTATTCCTGTATCATTCGGGGTGACCGAGGTATCAGGGCAAGGCCCTTATACTTATTCCTGGTCGCCTGGAGGACAAACAACGGATAGTATAACTACACTGAATCCTGATTCGGCAACATTGTATACTGTCTATGTATCAAATGGATGCTTATCGCATAAAACAATTACCATCACTCCCGATTACCCGGTATTGAATGCTTGTTGCAACCAGACCCTGATTATAGAAAATGATACGACTACTCTCACCGTGTATGGAACATCTACGCATTACCAGTGGCTGGAAGCTAACCAAGTACTTTGTTTAGATGCATTATGCGATTCGGTACGAGTTACTCCGAAGGTAACAACAACCTACACAGTAATAGGAACGGATAAATTAGGTTGTGAAACCCAGCAGCTTGTTACCGTGATAATAGATGTACCCTGTTTTAATTTGAATGTACCGAATGTGTTGACACCTAATTTTGCAGGCCCCTACGGAAAGGACAATGAAATGTACATAAAAACAGATAATATAGATGGTTGGGCTATGACAATATATGACCGCTGGGGTAAGGAGGTGTATACTTCAACAAACCAGTACCAGTATTGGGATGGGAAAACAGAGGGAGGCAGCAATGCGCCTGACGGGGTGTATTATTATGTGATAAATGCCACCTGCCAAAACACTACCTATAAGAAAGAAGGGTTTGTACAATTAATAAGGTAAACTACATTCTTTCCTTAGCCCAGGAAAGAGCCAATTCTAACTGCTGTACTCTTGTTAAATTAGAATTATCAAGTACCAGGGCATCGTCTGCTTTGCGAAGGGGGCTTTCTTTGCGTTGGGTGTCGTCTTTGTCGCGCTGTATGATATTGTTTCTAACTTCTTCTTCGGTTACATGCAGCCCTTTTGTTTCCATTTCGAGTTTTCTTCTCTGTATGCGCACATTTACGTCGGCAGTCATAAATATTTTCAATTCGGCATAAGGAAACACGGTAGTGCCTATGTCCCTTCCATCCATTACCATGCCGCCTTTTTTGCCCATTTCCCGTTGCAGGTTTACCATGGTTACCCGCACTTCGTGTACGGCACTTACTTTACTCACCAATGATGCCACTTTCATAGAGCGTATGGCATTTTCCACATTTTTTCCGTCCAGGTAAATTTCAGACTTACCGGCATCTTCCGAGAAATGGAACTCCAGTTTTATTTTAGGCAATTCTGCTATAATGCTTTCTACCGAAAATTTTTCAGGGCTAATTATGCCCTGTTCCATGCAGTGGAGGGTTACAGCCCTGTACATGGCCCCGGTGTCAATATAACTGTAGCCGAGCGCACGGGCAAGGTCACCGGATAGTGTACTTTTTCCGCAGGATGAATACCCGTCAACAGCTATTGTAATTTTACCCATTTTTAGAAACAGCTTCTAATAAAATTCAGAAGTATTAAAGGCAAAGGTAAATGTATTGGATAATGAACCCACGCTATATTTTGCCAGGGCGTAACTTATATGAAACCGGTATATTTTCATTTCAAAACCACCTGACATGCCTACCAGGCCTGGCTGTGTGGTTAGAGCAAGCTCTTTACGCATTTCATAATTATAGCCATAGCGTATGGCGAAATTTTTACCTAAAATTAATTCCACGCTGCCAATAAGGTGTCTTCCTAAATTATCAAGAAATGTACTTGACCCGCTTGTTACAATACGCTGCTGGGTAAGTGGGTTAACCGTCTGGGTATCGGTAGGGTCGGAGTAGGTGAGGGTCCATGTTTGCAGGTGAGTAGCTGTAAGGCCAAGCCGAAAGGGGGCATGCTTGAATTTATAAGCGACCCCTAAATCAGCATCGGCGGGCATTGGTTCAGAATTACCGGGAGCATAGTATTTAATTTGGGAACCCACGTCTCTGATAATGGCTCCCAGGAAAAGGCAATGGTTCGGGCTGACATACGAAATGCCGACATCAACCAGTACACCAAACGAATAATACTGGTCGAGTGCAGAATAAACAGCTTTAATATTTGCCCCTACCGAAAAAAGAGAATCTTTCAGTTGGTGCCCATAGCCGAGGTTGTACATATATTCGGCTGCGGTAAAAGTGCCTGTTATATTGCCGGCATCATCGGCCTGTGTAAACGTTCCGTAGTTGATATCCTTAATGCCGAAATCAAACGTGCCAATTTTAGGGAAGCTGTGCGCATAGGATACATACCCATAATCAACCCCATCAAACAAGGGGGTATAGGTCATTATGACAGTATTGTTTACGCTATTGTCAAGAAAAGAGGGGTTGGTGGCTGCCAGCCCTAAATCACCGTCGCGCACACTTATGGAAGTACCGCCTAAGGCAGCCTCTCTTGCAGAGGCAGGCAGGTTAAGGAAATTATAGGTGCTGCTTCCCCCGATTTGTGCAAAAGAAGTTTTTACAAGGAAAAATACTACCAGTGAAAGGAAAAATCGTTTAGGGAAAAGCATGACCGATAAACGAAAGGTTGGTACTTTTATTTTATAATCTTTCTTTTTCAGGCGATAAATCACGCCAATACTTTTGATTTTACTAATCCGGCAATGGTTTTTCCGATTATGGCGGGAGATTCCACTACGGTAATTCCGCATTCACGCAATATTTTCATTTTTGCTGCGGCAGTATCTTCAGTGCCGCCTACAATGGCTCCGGCATGGCCCATAGTACGGCCTGGAGGAGCCGTTTGCCCGGCAATAAAGCCAACTACCGGCTTGGTTCCTTTTTCTTTTACATAATATGCCGCTTCAGCTTCCATAGTTCCGCCAATTTCACCAATCATGATTATTCCTTCGGTTCCGGGGTCATTCATTAAGAGTTCTACTGCCTGTTTAGTAGTAGTTCCAATAACAGGGTCGCCGCCAATGCCTATACAGGTAGATTGTCCAAGCCCTGCTTTGGTAACCTGGTCCACTGCTTCATAGGTCAGGGTGCCCGAACGGGAAACAATACCAATAGTTCCTGGATTATGAATAAACCCGGGCATAATACCTACCTTGGCTTCTCCGGGCGTAATAATACCGGGGCAGTTTGGGCCTATGAGGCGGCAATCTTTATCGGATAAATAAGATTTTACTATTACCATATCTTTCACCGGTATTCCTTCGGTGATGCAAACCACCAGCTTAACTCCGGCTTCGGCTGCTTCCATAATGGCATCGGCAGCAAACGGGGGAGGCACAAAAATGATGGAAACATCAGCTCCGGTAGCTTTTACAGCATCCGCCACTGTATTAAATACGGGCCTGTCAAGATGCTTGGTGCCACCTTTTCCGGGTGTTACTCCGCCTACTACATTGGTGCCGTAATCTATCATTTGCTGGGCGTGAAAGGTGCCTTCGCTGCCTGTGAAACCTTGTACCAGTACTTTTGAATCTTTACTTACTAATATGCTCATACCGTTTATATGTAAAGTTCCAAAATTAGCCTTTTTTTGGAATGTCTCAATCTTAGATTTTAATCCATTTTTTAGCATGGCAAATGCTATAACAAAATATTTTGTCAAAAGTCATTGACTTGTCCATGCCGGACGGGCAATAAGGCTCTACCTGTTTTTTTCCTTCTCTGCTATATAAAGAAGAGGAAAAAGAAAGGTCACCGCTGAAATAAATTCCTAAGTAAGGAGAGATGGTTCAGGCAAATATTAGCCTTTCATTCTGCCGCGCCTTGCCGTTTTGCCTCTCTTAATAAGTTTCTCCTTTATAGCCTCGGCATTCTTGATGTATTCCGACCGGTAAGGGTTCCCGTAGAGTATTGGTTTCGCCGACTCTATTATCTCAGGAACACGCGGCTTGTTGTTCTCTTCCCGCTCCGCATCTAACTGTTCTTTCAGTGTACTCATTTAATTAGGTTGGTTTTAGCTGTAAAAATAGTAACCCTATAGGCAGGATTTATTACCACCTTTTATCGTTACCTCTTCTTCTGTCGCCGCCGCCGGAGTTTCTATCCCTGTTTTCAGTTCTTTCCTTTGCAACACTTACACTAATGTTTCTGCCATCGTGTTCAGTACCGTCGAGAGCATCAATTGCTTTCTGTCCTTCGGCTACATTATTCATTTCCACAAAACCAAATCCCCTGGATTTACCGGTAAATTTATCCGTTATTATCTTGCAGGAATTTACCTCGCCATAACTTTGAAATAACTCCTTTAAGGAACCTTCATCAAACTTAAAACTCAAATTAGATACAAAAATGTTCATCATAAAATTTAATTATATTATTTATTAAGCTACAAAGATACTCATTTCTATCGCCATATTCAATAATGCAGCTTTATTTTCAGCAGAATGGCCTTTTGCGTTTCCAAAACCAACCGATAAACCGGCATTAATTGACTACAGCTTTGTCGGCAAGTGCAATAACAATGGGCTGCTCCTTATCTTTAATAAGAATGGTATAATTATCTGCAACGTGTTCAGCTTCATCAAAAAACATATGAAGCGGTGTACGAAGAGAGTGAAAGTAGGAAGCAATTAAAACATACATTTCTAAACGGGACTTTGGTTTTTTTCCATTAATTGTTGCATGGCCGGCTGAAATGGCAACTATTGCTTCATTGATAAGAACCAAATCGACTCCCCGAACAGTGTTTTTAACCTTTTTCGGCAAGTCTTCTATAAATTCTTTTCGGGATTTTATATGTGCCGGGGCCGGAATGCCTGCAACTGGTTTTAAATGTTTTGATGGAAATGCCATATATTTTATAATTTAATGAGTGACTAATAAGAGGATTCATGCAATATACCACTAATAACCGGATAAATGAAGAATTATCTTTTGATTCCGTCTTTACTTGTGCTTGCAGAGATTCTTCAATGCGTTCAGGATGACAAGGAAAGAGCTAAAGATAACGAAGTTCATAAAAAAATGGGCACAGGTATAAAAATGTTGGTTCTATTCTAACCTGTGACTGATATAGGGGTAAATATAGCAAAAACATTGAGTTTTTTGAAACCTTTTTGATTTTTTTACGTTTGAACCCTTCCAATGACATTTGAAACGATAAAAGAGAGTTCTTTAGAACTGCCTGTTAAGGACAAAATAGAGCTAATAGGAGTCTTAAAGAGCAGTTATAGCAGATTTGATGAGCATGCTACGGAAGTATCGGCCTGTCCTGTATGTTATTCTGAACGCATTGTAAAGAATGGAACCAGGAAAGGCGTACAAAAGTATGTTTGCAAGGATTGCAAAAAGAATTTTAATTATAAAACAAACACAGTTTTATCCAAGGTCCAAAAGCTCAATCAGTGGAATGAGTTTGTAGAGGACTTTGTATCTTTGAATATCACACCCATTAAGGCTTTAAGTCAAAAATTAAATCTAAGTGAGCAGACTGTATTTAACTGGAGACATAAACTATTGTCAGCAATGGTATTAAAAACAAATCCTGTATTTATAAAGGAGCCAGTTGAATTTGACGAAACGTTCTTGCGGATAAGTAGAAAAGGCAGGAGGAACCTAGGCATAGCAGACAAACATAAGTATAGAAGATGGAGAAAGAGTTTAACTGGAGACTCCTATAACAATGTGAAAGTATTTTTCGCTGCTGGCCGCAATAGCAAGCAACTGGATATTTGCCAATCACACACTGGTAGAACAACAGTTATTGATATGAAAAACTACTTTACCTCGGATAAATTCAAGAATCCGACTATTTACAGTGATGCGCATATAACCTATAAGTCATTTTTTAAGGATGCCAATATACCCCATGAAATATTTAAAGGAAAAGACCATATAAGTCCTTTAAATAAAGAGGTTCATAATCAAGCGGTAAATGCGTTCATCCGCAACTTCAAATACTTCGTAAACGAGCATTTAAGGGGCGTTTCAACAAAGTATTTGCCTTTTTATATAAAGTGGTACCAGTTTATAAACGACAGCAAAGAACAAGTATTTAAAAAAGATATATTGAAATTCAATCTGGCCGATAAAGTTTGTAACACCATGGTCGAAGATAGAAGTGGATTGGAACTATACCGACAATCAGAAACTGGATTTCTCAGGTTCTTAAATAATAATGGTAGGACCAATTACGGAAACTGTAAACACCATTATTACGCAGATAAAATAGCGGCGTAATAAAATTGTTTTTTTGATGGAAGAAATAATAACTTTAGAATTTGTACAAGATTATTTAAATACAACTGTATTTGATTTGTATTCTACTCATGACAAAATATGCTTCCCAACATTAGAACGAATCTTTAAAAAAATAAAAAGTGGGGAAAAATTTAGACCAATTAACGTTGACAATGATGCTATAGTTGATGGGCACCATAGATATATATGTTTACACATTTTAGGTTTAGAAATTGAAAAAATAAATTGGACAAGAAGTCCATCAAGTAAAATAACACCCTGGAATCAAGTAATTATCGAAACAATTGACTGGTATCATCACAAAAAACATAAAAAATAACAAATTCAAGTCAATCAACTATGCTAAATATATCTCAATTGGAGTTTTGGGCTCTATTTATTGAAAAATTTCGTATATTTGCAATATGTTAATACTATTAGACATAGATGGTGTAATGGTTCCTCAGAAATCTTGGAAACCCGTAGAACAATTAAATGACGGATTTTCAAAGTTTAGCGAAAAATCTATTAGAAGTCTCAATAGGATTATTTCTGAGACCCATGCTTCTATTATCCTAACTTCATCTCATAAGTCAAGATATAGTGTTTCGAAGTGGAGGGATATTTTTAAAAACAGAGGAATTAATACCTCTATTACGTTGTTAGATGAAAATACCCGAAATTTAAATCGCAAAGAAGAGATATTAAATTGGTTGAAAAATAGACATACCAATGAGGATTATATAATTATTGATGACGATAAATCATTGAATGCTCTACCAAGCAATATTAAGAAGCTTTGTATATTGACAAGTCCATTAATTGGACTTGACGAAAATTCTTATGATATGACTAAAATTATAACTAAATCTCAACCACATAAAGAATTGGTTAATTACTAAAATAGATTAACTAAGAGTTTTGAAAAGCCTTTGGTAGAAATATCAAAGGCTTTTTAGTTGTCGTTTTTTCTATTAACAATGTGACAAAATCCGCCTATAATAAGAATAAATTGCTTATTTTCCCTTATATCAGTCACAGATTAGAATTGAACCAAAATGTTTAATATCTTTGTGATATCATTTTAATATCAACTCATATAAACTTAAACAACATGATTAAAGAAACAACGCTGAAACCCGCTTCCGGATATGGAATGCTGGTGGTTGAAGCAATTTTAGTAGCTGTCATTATTGCATGTGCTTCAACGGAGATGCTTATGCTAAAGGGAGTGGCAATTTTTTTTATTTTCCCTTTTGTATTTATAGCCAAGGGATTTATTATTGTAAACCCGAATGAAGCCAGCGTGCTGGTACTTTTTGGTACCTACAAGGGAAGCCTCAAACAAAGCGGGTTTTATTGGGTAAACCCATTTTATTTAAGGAGCCGTATTTCACTGCGGGCGCGCAACCTGAACGGGGATATGTTAAAAGTAAACGATAAAATTGGTAACCCGGTTGAAATTGCAGCAGTGATAGTGTGGCAGGTGGAAGACACCGCCAAAGCAGTATTTGAAGTGGATGATTATACCAAATATGTAAACATTCAAAGTGAGGCGGCTGTGAGGCATTTGGCAGGTAGTTGCCCTTACGATAATTACGAGGAAGAAAATGCAGAAATAACCCTGCGGGGCGGTGCAGCTAAAGTAAATTCGTTGTTGGAAAATGAATTGAATGAACGGTTAGCCCCGGCAGGCATTAAAGTACTGGAAGCGCGTATTAGCCACCTTGCTTATGCACAGGAAATAGCCAGTGCTATGCTAAGGAGGCAACAAGCTGCTGCTGTAATTGCGGCACGGCGCTTGATTGTAGAAGGTGCTGTAGGTATGGTAGAAATGGCGCTGGTAAAGCTCTCGCAAATAGAGTCAGTGCAACTGGATGAGGAACGCAAAGCAGCTATGATAAGTAATTTATTAGTTGTTTTGTGCGGAGATAAAGAGGTGAGCCCTGTAATAAATACCGGAACCTTGCATAACTAAACGATGCCGGATAAAAAAGCATTTATATTACGAATTAGCCCTGAAACCATGAAGGAGCTTGAAAAGTGGGCAGAGGATGAATTTAGAAGTGTGAATGGACAGATAGAATATTTGCTGCAAAAAAGTTTGAGGGAAAGTGGCAGGGCTAAGGCAAAGGAGAAGAAGGGAGGAGCCGGAAAGTAAGGCTGCATTTATTTTCTCCCGCCTAAGGCTTGACCGATAATTTATAGAAGGCGGGGTGGCAGGCGACTGCCAATTAGTTGGATGCCGGGTGGGGAATCTCCACCTTATTTCTCTATAGAAGAAGGGAAAGTAACAATAACAACAGTAATGCTTTGATCAGTACACTCTTTTGATTCCATGGTCCAGAGCCGGAAGGCTTCGGCGGCGCTATAGAACTGAGCAATAGAATCTATTTGAAACCGGCAAGTGCAATTTTTAATTTTCTCCTTGGGTAGCGCTGCTTTGAAATTGGATGTGGCCCATTTGGTCAAATAATCGGAGGGATAGGATGATGCGTTTTTGGGCGGATTATAGGCCCAACAGAAAATACTTGAAATGTATTCCGTATTCTGGTCAATGTCATTAGCATAAAAATGGGCATAGGCGTAGTATTTTTTACCCACGCTGTCTGTTTGGGCAGTAGCAGGGCTACTATAAGCTGTTAACACAAGTGACGCTATTAAAATTACATAAACCTTCATGACCCCAAATATATTTATTCTTTTCTTTGCCTGCCACGCAAAGAAAAGAATGAAAAGAAAGGTCACCGCCTTCTAACACAAAGTTGATATTCTTGCTGTTATTCTTTATGTGTGATACATGTAAGTTTCTCCTATTGAAGTGTAATGCTATATAGAGCAGCTCGCTCTATTTTTGCACTAAATTATAAACAAAATGAAAAAATCAAGAACTTTACTTGCAGCTGCTTTATTTGTCGGTATATTATTTGCTTCATGTAAAAAGGCCGCAGATGCCAATTTTACATACACAGAAAATGCTACGGGAACGGTGTATTTTACAAATACCTCTTCTAATGCATCTTCCTATACTTGGAATTTTGGTGATGGAACAACCTCGACGTTGACATCTCCATCGCATACATATAGTAATTATGGCTCCTATTCGGTTACACTTGCAGCCGATGGTTCCGGAGGTGATGGAACAAATACCCAGAACATAAATGTTCCATAGGATGGTATAATTACTGTTCAATGAAACGTAAGTCTGCCGCCCAAAGGGCTGGGCAATAAGGCTATGTTTATTCTTTTCTTTGCCTGCCACGCAAAGAAAAGAATGAAAAGAAAGGTCACCGCTGCCTATAAATTATCTGAAAATAAATTTTTGCTGCACTAAACAAAACGAACTCATCTCGCACAGCGAGATTCAGACAGCGTTTTGTCTTTAACGTTTCGCAGTATTTATTTTCTCCCGCCTAAGGCGTGACCGATAATTTATAGAAGGCGGGTTGATGGTTGACTGCAATTAGTGGAATGCGGATTCTCCATACCCGAAGGGGCGTACCCTAATCATTAATCGCCTTCCAAACTACATCGAGTAATTCAGAGATGCCTTTGCCTGTGGCGGAAGAGAAGAAAATCACCGGTACTTTTTTCAATTTGCGGCTGTTGGCTTTCAGTTCTTTTTTCAGCCCATCCATTAGTTCGTCATCTGCCATATCGCATTTGGAGATACCCAGTATTCTTGATTTATCAATGAGTGTAGGATTAAATTTTTCCAATTCTGATAAGAGAGTGAGGTATTCTTTGGTTATGTCTTTTGCATCGGCAGGCACAAGAAAAAGTAAAACCGAATTACGCTCAATATGGCGCAGGAAGCGCAGCCCCAGGCCTTTTCCTTCGGAGGCTCCTTCAATTATCCCTGGAATATCCGCCATGACAAAGGATTTGGAATCGCGATAATTCACAATACCGAGATTGGGCACAAGGGTAGTAAATGGATAATCTGCTATTTCCGGCTTAGCTGCCGACACCACCGAAAGTAATGTTGACTTTCCTGCATTAGGAAAGCCTACCAATCCTACATCTGCCAGCAATTTTAATTCCAGTATTTTCCATTTTTCTTGTTTTGGTTCTCCCGGCTGTGCATGGTGGGGCGACTGGTTGGTGGGGCTTTTAAAATGGTCATTTCCTAATCCGCCCCGGCCTCCTTTCAAAATAATATATTCCTCACCATCCTCTGTTACTTCATGTTCTTGTTCACCCGTTTCGGCATCGCGGACAATAGTACCCACAGGCACTTCAAGGATTTCATCTTTACCATCGGCTCCTTTCATTAATTGGTAAGAGCCATTTCCTCCATCGGTAGCTATAATGTGTTTACGGTACTTCAAATGGATCAGGGTCCAAAGCTGTTTGTTGCCTCGCACAATAACATCTCCACCCCGTCCGCCATCTCCGCCATCGGGGCCACCTTTGGCAATTTTTTTATCCCGGTAAAAATGAACACAACCTGCACCACCTTTCCCGGTACGGCAACAAATTTTCACATAATCAACAAAGTTCGAATCAGCCATGGAGGGAATTATGAGTTATGAATTAATATTAGGAATGGTATGATAATTTATAATTGATACTTATGCCATTATCACTTTTCCTGCTGCGGCAAGTATATCATCTGCAATTGCAGCAGTGGGGGCTTCGGCATAGGTACGTAATACAGGTTCGGTGCCCGATGCACGCAGCATGAGCCATGAATCATCATTGAAAAAGAATTTAAACCCATCAATAGTTTCTATCCTTTTTACTTTATATTTTCCGAAATGAGTATATTTATTTTCGTTACAATTCTTAAGAACTCTCTGTTTGATATGCTCCGTCAGATGCAGGTCTATGCGCCGGTAAGCAAACTTGCCGGTTATTTTAAGGGCTTCTTTCACTAATTCATCCAGTGTTTTGCCTGTTCTTGCCATGTATTCTACAATAGTAAGCCCTATCCAAACGCCATCTCTTTCGGGAATATGCCCTTTAATAGCAATGCCTCCCGACTCTTCTCCGCCCAACAGCACATCTTCATTTATCATCACATCGCAGACATACTTAAAGCCAACTTTTACTGCCTGCAGAGGCAGGTTATAGTGTGCGCACATCTTTTTGATTTTTTCGGTAACAGAAAATGCCACGCAAACTTTTCCGCTCATCTTTTTATACTTTACCAGGTAAGTCACAAGTATAAGGATGATAAGGTGGGAATCTATAAACTGGCCTTTGCCATTATATAAACCAATGCGATCAGCATCTCCATCTGTTGCTACACCAACATCTATAGATTTTGTTTTTTTTATGAATGTTTTTAATTCCCCCAAATTGCGATCAATTGGTTCGGGAGCTGTACCACCAAATCCGGGGTTATAGACACAGTGCAGCAAAGCAGCGTCAGGCAGAAGGCGTTTTATCACATTTTGCCCTGCCCCATACATGGCATCATAAGCTATTCGTATACCTGATTTTTTGATAAGTTTAATATCGAAGTTATTCTCTACATGCTTACAGTAGAGGCTTTCAAGGTCTGTATACTCGATAAGCCCTTTTTTTAGAAAGTTATCTAAACTTAGTTTTGAAACATCTACAGGCACAGATGTTGGAATAATATCTTCTATCTCCTTCACTTTATCTGCAAGGAGGGGCCCTCCATACTCACCTTTCAGTTTGAAACCATTATAATCGGGTGGATTATGGCTGGCTGTGATAATAATTCCAAAGCTAGCCTTATTTTTCACTACCCCCAGCGAAACCATAGGTGTAGAGGCAATTCCGGTAGAAAGCAATGTTTTAATACCATTATGGGCTAATACCTTAGCGACTGTTTCTGCAAACAACTTGCCTCCGAACCGGCAATCGTAACCAACTACAGCAAGAGGCTTTTTGTAGTTTTTTACTAACCATTCTGCCGTTGCCTGTGATACCCTCACTACATTATCTACTGTATAATCATCTGCAATAATTGCGCGCCACCCGTCGGTACCAAATTTTATTGAATTCATCTATTTTAATATATATCAGCCACAAAAATAGCCGAATAAGTGTTACCTACCCCTGCCCTGTATTACGGTAAGTATGGTATATATAAGAATACGCATATCAAGCAGGAAGGAAATATTCTCCAAATAGAGGATATCATATTTCATTCTTCGTATCATCTGGTCTACGTTTTCGGCATAGCCATATTTCACCTGGCCCCAGGATGTGATGCCTGGTTTTATTTTATGCAGGTGGGTATAATGCGGAGCTCTTTGAATTATTTGCTCAATGAAAAAGCGGCGCTCGGGGCGAGGGCCAACAATTGACATAGTTCCCATTAATACATTAAAAAATTGCGGGAGCTCGTCCAATCGTGTTTTACGAAGGAATTTCCCGAATTTGGTTATACGGCTGTCTTCTTTGCTGGAAAGCGCAGGGCCATTTTTTTCCGCACCATCATACATAGAACGGAATTTATAGATGGTAAATGGCTTTCCATGCAACCCGATTCTTTCCTGGGAATAGAATATGGCACCTTTCGAGGTTAGTTTTATAATAATGGCAATTACCAGGTAAACCGGGGAAAGAATTAATAAGCAGAATAAGGAAACTGCAATATCAAAAGCACGCTTTAAAATGACTTGCTTGGGTTCCAAAACATCTTTCGAAACAATAATGAGAGGTGCATCAATAATGGATGAAAACTTTACAGAACCCGTCAGGATATCGTACATGTCGGGTATAATTTTTATAACTGTTTGCGTATCGCTTAATTTGTTTATGATGTTTTCAATGTATTTATGCTCTGAGGATTCAATGGCAATGATAACCTCTTCGGCATTCTCTTTCAGTATAATATCATGAATGTTTTCAAAGTCCCCCAGGTGTCGTAACCGGCTACTAAGCTCAGAAGAAGAGCCATTACTGGAATCTACATGAACGAAACCGACAAATTTATTTCCTGCTGAGGCGTGCTGGTTCACCATATCATCATACAGTTGGATAGCCCTGCTGTTACTTCCAATCAAAATGGTGTTAAAGCCAATTTTGCGGGAGTGGATTTTTCTATTTGTCCTGGTTGTTATCAGCACATGGGCAATGGAAGACAATATAAACTGCAGAAAGAAAAGAACAGAGATAGAAAAATAGTAGGTTTTATAGTTTAGAATAACATCATTTAGTAAAAGCGTAAAAAACAAGATTACTACTCCAATTAAATCGGTTATAAATAACTGCCTTATTTCTGCAAGCCTTGATTTGCGGTAAACATTTATATAAAGGCCTGAAAGCAGGTTGAGGAATATCCAAAAGGCGGGAATAACAAGAAGGGCAAGGAAGAATTTTGCATCAAAGTGTAAGGATACGTGTATACCAAATTTTTTTGACTCGATATAGGCTTTTCTAAAAATCCAAAAAGCTGTCCACGTTAATGCAGAACACAGATAATCGGCAATAACGTATTTAAGTATTTCGCTTTTCCGGTTCAAGGGGATTAGTCTAATAGTTTTACGTTATCCAACAGCAGCGTATCACTCACATCACCGGATTGTAAGGTCATGGTAAAAAAAACACGATATGGTCTAATGGGATATGCTACAACGGTAGGGGCCAGGTCAATATATATTTTATTCCAGCCGGTGGTTGGATAAATAGCAAGCCCCAACTGAATAAGATTGGTGGTATCTCCTTCCACTAAGCCAATTGTAAAGACACCGGTTGCACGGTAATTTGCTTCCAAAAAAAGAGCTGAACTAAGGGAAGGAATAGAATCGAAAGGTGGGTCAGTTATGCCGATGTAATAGGGGTGAGCCTGGTTAACAACAGCTATTCCGGAACCTTTACCACTATATACAAGAGATTTTTTATACGTAATTTTCATGGTATCCTCAGAGGCACCAATCTTATCGAGACCACGGTAATTAATAATATGAGCAGGCGGTGCACCGGGGCTTTCAGCATCAAAGCTTTCAATTAGGGGAAACTTTACCCATGTAAAGTAAAGGGATGTAGGTTGGAATTTATAAACAGAGCCTTGTTGTAAATTTACGTTAACAGAATAAAATTGGTAGAAGGGATATATCATGGCAGGAGAACCACCGGCAGCGGGTATTATAGCCGGGTAAATTTTAATATTATGTATACCGTTGCTTGCAATGATAGGGAATGTGCAGGGCATTTGATAAGCGCCTACGCTGGCGTCGTCGAGGTAAACCCATGCATATGGAATTTGGGCAGAAGCTGAGCCTTCTGTTGTTAGGCTATCTGTAGGTACGGTGAAGTGGATACTATCAATATGCCCATATACAGGAACGATAATGGGCGGGTCGAAGGTATTGCAGGAAGAAAAAAGAAGGCAGAATGAAAAGCTGAAAATGAAAAATGAAAAATGAAAGGCAAGTTTATATTTCCTTGCTATTATGGGCCTTTGCGAGAGTAGAAGCAATTTTAACATGTAAGTGAAAACGAATTGGAAATTACATTATTGCGTGCAAAGCTACTCAGGTTGAATGAAATTTATTCTCTCAATAATCCTGAAGGCGGTTTCAAGGGCTTTAGCTCCATCTTCAATAGTCACTATTACAGGTTTGTTTTGTAGGATAGATTGGGCAAATTCAGACAGTTCCATACGAATGGCATTATTGGGGGTAACTCCAGGATTTTCCAGGTAAATTTGTTTTTTGGGTTTTCCTCCTCCCGGGTCAATTACCATTGAAAACATTCCTTCTTCATCATCACCTCCCATTTCTTTTATTTTTACTACTTCGGTTTTATGGGAAAGCAAGTCTATAGAAATATAAGCATCCTTTTGGAACATTCTTATTTTTCTCATGTTTTTGAGGCTGATCCGGCTGGAAGTAAGGTTTACCACACAGCCATTGTCAAACTCAATTCTGGCATTGGCAATATCAGGTGTATCGCTGACAACAGACACTCCGCTGGCACTAATCCGCTTGACGTCCGATTTAACCAAACTCAGAATAATATCAATATCATGAATCATCAGGTCAAGAATGACTGATACGTCGGTTCCTCTGGGGTTGAACTGTGCCAGGCGATGTGCTTCAATAAACATGGGGTTCTCACAGAAGTCTTTCACGGCCAGAAAGGCAGGATTAAATCGTTCCACATGGCCTACCTGCACTTTTACATTGGCTTCGTGAGCTAGGGATACCAAGGCTTTAGCTTCCTCAATGGTTCCCGCAAGAGGTTTTTCAATAAAAACATGCTTTGACTGGCGAAGGGCAATAGTCGCATATTCATAGTGTGCAACGGTGGGTACTACCACATCCACCACATCCACATTTTTAATCAATTCAACAACTGAAGAAAAAGCAGGTACGTTTAATTCTTCGCTTACGGTTTTAGCTACTGCCGGGTCATGGTCATAAAAACCTATTAGCTGGTATTGTGGGATTTCCCTGATTTGTTTCAAGTGGATTTTACCCAAATGTCCTGCTCCCAGTACACCGATTTTAAGCATTGATTATGTTTTGGAGTTTAGACAAAATTAAGAAGAATAACTAAGAGTAGTTGGAATGCAGTCATCAGTTGTAAGTATTCAATTGTTAGTAATGAGTAAAACCTTCATTATTTTTGAGAATGCAACTACTTACTTTTGTGGGGTGGAAGATACTTTTAAACACCAGGCACTGCGCAAAAAACTGATTCTGCATTTAAAGAAAAGCGGAATAAAAGATTTTAAGGTGCTGCAGGCGATGGAAAAAATTCCCCGGCACTTTTTTTTCAATAGTGCATTCCTGCAGTTTGCATACGATGATGTAGCTTTTCAAATAGGGGAGGGGCAAACCATTTCACAGCCTTATACAGTTGCCCGGCAAACGGAGTTGCTGGAGGTAAGAAAAGGAGATACCATTTTGGAAATTGGGACTGGTTCGGGCTACCAGGCTGCTGTGTTAAGTGGATTGGGAGCTACTGTTGTTTCTATTGAACGAAATAAAAAGCTGCATGAGCGGGCAAAGAATATGCTGGAAGAATTAAAGTGCCATGTAAAGTGCTTTTATGGAGATGGGTATAAGGGCCTCCCGGAGTTTGCTCCCTATGACAGGATAATAGTAACCGCGGCTGCTCCTTATGTACCTGATAATCTTTTGAAACAGCTTAAACCAAGGGGAATATTAATAATACCAGTCGGCAAGGATAACTTGCAGGTAATGAAAAAGATAAGAAAGATTGATGAAAACGAGTACGATATAAAAGATTTTGGTAATTTCTCTTTTGTTCCCCTACTGAATGAAACTAGTTAAATAAAATTACGGTTGCAATTTTTTTTAAGCGGTTCCGTTAATAGCTTTCGAAACTAAACAAAAGTAGTTTTATATTTACTCCCTATTAACCAGAATATAATCTCACACTCTATGAAGAAAGCTTTGATTTTGATAAGTATGGGTTTGCTTACGTCTGATATTTTTGCACAGGCAGCAGCTTCTTCTTCCGAATCCACTCCCATCACTTCTAAGAAAGGGGAAATGTACCTTCCGCAGGCCGGAGATTGGGCTATCAGCCTGGATGCTACTCCCTGGCTCAATTATTTTGGCAATTTGTTCCATGGCCCTGCCAGCACAGCATCCACTACATTTTTAAATTCAAATCAAACTATTGTTGGGAAGTATTATATAAATGACCATACAGCATATCGTTTTTTGGTAAGACTCGGGGTAAATTCAACTTCGCAAAACCAGTATATATCATCCAGCGATACGGGAAGCAGCACTTTCCCCGTACCCCAGGTAGAAGATAAAAGAACCATATCGAGCCATTATATCGGGGTTGGATTTGGAATAGAAAAGAGAAAAGGAAAAACGCGCCTCCAGGGTTACTATGGGATGGAGGCAATGATTTATATTGCCGGAAGCGATACCACTTTTTCTTATGGCAATACTTACAACCAGAATACTGACCCTTCACCCGGCTGGTGGGATTGGAGTTCTTCAACAACTGCAAGCGGCTTGCCCAGGCTTACACAGGATGCGCCCGGTTCAACATTTGGTATTAGTGTGCTGGCATTTGGAGGTATTGAATACTTTATTGCCCCTAAAATATCTATTGGCGGAGAATTTACCTGGGGTATAAACTTTCAAACAACAGGACAGGGCTCTTACAACAGGGAAGAGATAAACAGTGTAACGGGTGCCGATCAAACGGATACCTATAAGTCGGGCGGCGGCACTACTTTTTCCCTTGACAATGGCTGGAACCAGGCATTTGGAAGCGGTAGTGCAAGTTTGTATATCATTTTTCACTTTTAACCTGGCAAAGATTTAACTAAATAGTCTTGTTCCCGGAGGGGAAAAGGTATTGCAGTGATATTGTTTTTTTGATAACTTTGCGTTTGTTCTCATGCAATTACGGAAAAATCATTGTCTCCAATATTTGCTTTTATAGATTTGAAAAATAAGGCCTTTACCCAACCCGGATTCAAAAAATTACGTATGAGTTGAAAAATACAGATTGGATGAAATGTAATTACCTTGCGAGGGGGAGGAGCATAAAAAGTGTGAAGGTTCTTTTACTGTGTATTATCTGTATTCTTATGTATGGCAATGCTTTGTTTGCACAAAGCTATTGGATGCAAGACGGAGGAAGTTCCGGTGCCGATGAGGGATATAGCATTTCTGTAGATAATAATGACAATACTTATACAACAGGATATTTTACCGGTACCGCTTCGTTTGGTGCCTTTAATGTGACTGCTTTAGGGGTATCGGATGTTTTTGTAGCTAAAACCAATAGCAGCGGGGTTTATCAATGGGTGGTAAAAGGTGGTGATGGTGGCTCGGACAGGGGCTTGGCTATTGGTACTGATGCCAGTGGAAATAGTTACGTCACCGGATATTATTATGGTACGGCTAAGTTTGGTGCATATACTATAACCAGCGCGGGCTTACAGGATATTTTTGTAGTTAAGTATGATCCTAATGGCAATGTACAGTGGTTAGTAAGTGCAGGCGGGTCTGAGTCTGATATTGGTAATGGCATTGCTATAGATAATTTAGGAAATGTGGTAATTACCGGGCAGTTTACGGGAACAGCCACTTTTGGCGGCTATACTTTGCATAGTACCAATAACAATACGAATGTATTTACAGCTAAACTGAATGGTTCAACCGGGAGTTTTATGTGGGCAAAATCGGGAGTTGGTGGACATACCGATATAGGGCTGGGTGTGGCATGTGACCTTTCGGGCAATGTTTATGTGACCGGACAGTTCTCCGATACGATTACCTTTGATAATCCGCATTACAGCCCATTTTACAACGCCATTTTTGTAATAAAATACAACAGCTCCGGGACGGAACAATGGTTTACCAAAGCCGGCGGAGGTACTTTAAATATTGCAACCTCGATTGCCGTTGATAAAAGTTCAAACGTTTATATAACCGGTAATTTTACGGGAACTCTTACTTTTTATGCTAATGTTATAGCAACTTTAACCAATACTTATCCCAACCGCATTTTTGTTGCCAAGTACGACCTTTCTGGCAACCTTAAATGGGATGTGGCAGACGGCTCTACCAATGGGGTTAATTCGAATAGTATTTCCCTTGACGGCTCAGGCAATCCCTATATTATGGGCAATTTTGAATGTATTTTTAACGGGTATGCTGACCACTATGGGCAAGGTACTTTTAATAGTGTAGGCAAGTGGGACATATATGTGGCCGAATACAGCTCTTCCAGCGGTGCCTGGCAGTGGAGCAGGCAAATAGGCGGACATGGAAATAATTATGGTTATTCCATTGCTGTAGATGGTTCTGCCAACATTTTTACAGCAGGCAGCTTTGACCAGGATATGATAGTTACTGATGTTCCCGGCTCCTTCCTGGGATATAATGTGACAGCCAGCAATTGTAATCAGACATATTGTTCAGACCCTTATTATGGGTATTTTTCATATTTCAATACGGTAGGTAATCTGGATGTTTTTATTGCTAAACCTATTAATCTGAATCGGCAGCCCTATGATTTTTATTTGCGAAGTGGGAATGCTTGTAACAGGCCCCAGGAAGGAGTCTGTATAGGCACAGGCAATGCCTGCATGGACACTGCGAAATTTTGTGTAAGCGGCACCATTTATGCCATACCGAGGGAATGCCCTGTCATATCCCCGAACTATACATACTCATGGTCTAATGGTTCCCCATTTTCTTCTATTGGTGTTTCAAAAAATGGATGGTATTCTGTAAAACAGACTTCCGTAGATGGGTGCTTTACGAGTAAGGACAGCATATATGTTCTCATTCATCCTGACCCTGCTCAGCCCACTATATCAGATAATGTGGTTATTAATACCAATTCAACCAATCCTAAGCCTATCCGGGTGTGCGACGGCCCTGTAACTCTTACAGGAGGCAATTATAATGGTAATTCCAGCTGGTATTGGACAACACCCAATAATGTGCAAAAGGACTCTGTTAAAATTAAAGTGGGCCTTAACTCTGACAGCGGGTATTATTGTTTTAATGTAGTGAGCGCATTTGGATGTACTAACCAGACCTGCGTGTGGGTGGCTATTGACAGTGCCTTCAAACCTATTAAACCTAAAATAGCTTGTACCAATTGTAAACACGATTCAGCCTTTTTATGCCAGGGTAATTTTTTTACACTGCTTCCTTACGATTCTATTTCAAACCCACTGGCTAATCCGAATAATTGTATGTCTCCTCCCTCAAGTCTCTATAATAAGTGGCAGGCAACCCCTTCCAAATATATCAGTTATGCTTCTATAACAAGCTGTTTTCCTGATTTGGATGAAAATAATTTTTATCCTACTGATTCCGGCTGGTTTCACATTATTGATACCATTGTCCGTTCCAATGCTTGTGGAATTAAGAAAAATGTAGTGACGGATTCTATTTTTGTGAGATTATATCCTATCCCGCAGGTACAGGCAAGTGTTACAGGCGGTCAATCTCTTTGTCCAAACGACTCGGAATGGATAGTAGCCCATGTAACTCCTAATAATGCTCCTTATAGATGGTCGAATGGAAGTACAAAAGATAGCATAAAAGTCGGTTCGGGCAGCTATTCTGTTTCTGCTATGTTGACAAGCCCTCATGGCTGCGTCGGCTCTTCCACAGGATCTATTTCTGTGTCCACATTCACTCTTGCAGCACCTGCCGTTAATGCAAACCCGGTAAGTGAGGTGATTTGTCCCAATGATTCAGTGGAGTTAATTTGTACGGGGGGAAGTTATCAAGAATATCAATGGTATGGGCCTTCAGGGCCTTTGCCGGTGAATACCCCAACTGTTTATGTAAAAGCACCCGGCAGTTATTATTGTGATGTGGGTGATACACTACCATGCCCTCTTTCAAAACTTTCGAATACGGTTTCATTGGAGCAATATGCTACTCCGTATTTGCAGTTGCCTCCCAGCCTCAATATTTGTCCCGGAGATTCAATAGTTCTTACGGTTGAGTCGTCTAACAATGCGGTAATAACATGGCTGCCCCCATTGAGTGGTAATGCTTTGACCCAAACTGTTAAAAAAGCCGGTACGTATTCGGTGCAGGTTGTTTCCTGCGGGATAACTACCCTAATACATGTTGCCATTACCCAGTCTACCCCATATGCTATTATAGCTATTTCACCTAGCAAGACTTTATGCAATCCGAAGGACTCTGTTTTACTCTCTGCCGATACGGGGATGGCGGCCTACATCTGGTCTCCGGGAGCAAATACTAACCGTAATATATATGTGAAGACTGCTGCCACATATACATTAAATGCTATAGACGCTTTTGGGTGTGTTGCCACTTCTTCAGTGCTTATCTCTCCTCCTGTAAAAGATACGATAATGAGTCCTGTGAATGTTAGTTGTAAAGGAAGTAGTACGGGTAGTATCACATTAAGTGTAAGTGGAGGTGCTCCAGCATATACGTATCGATGGTCTCCTAATGTGGGAACCGGCGCAATAGTTTCAAATCTGTCGGCAGGCTTTTATTCCGTTACTGTTACCGATGCCAATGGCTGTGCAAAAACGGCTTCTGTTACCCTAACCCAGCCTCCTACGTTATTGACTTCCGGGATTCTTTCATCAGCCAATGTAAATTGTTTTGGAAACACGGATGGCGCTGCTGTTGTGGGTGCTTCCGGCGGTGAGCCTGCGTATACATATTCATGGATGCCTGGAAACCAGGTTACAGCTAAAGATTCAGGGATTAGTGCAGGTACGTATACGGTTGTGGTTACTGATTTAGCCGGATGCAGTTTAACTTCCACTGTAGATATTACACAACCTAATGCGCTTGTAGCAACATTGTCTCCTCAAAATGCCTCCTGCATAGATACAGATGGAGTTATGAGTGCCTTACTTACTGGAGGCACCTCTCCATATTTGTATAAATGGAACCCCGGAGGGAGTACGAATTCATCTATAGCCAATTTAAAGCCCGGAAAGTATCAGGTAACTGTTACCGACGCGCATGGATGTGTGGATACTTTGTCAGGGACTATAGGGCTCGATAACACCCTTACAGTTATCATTGCCGGAATAGACACTATTTGTAAAGGGCAAAGTTTTACCCTTACCGCTTCCGGTGCCAATAGTTATGTATGGTCCAATGCCAGTACGGCTGCGTCAATTACTGTATCGCCTCCGGCTAATGTCATATATTGGGTGAAAGGCACAATAGGTGTTTGTACTGATTCTGTTCCTCACCCCATCACTCTTTATAATCCTTTATTAGCATTCATGCCTCGCGTGGATAGTGTTTGTCCCGGTAAGCCTGTTATTTTGCAAGTATATGTTTCAGGTGGCAAACCTGCGTATCTGTATTCTTGGAGTAATGGGATTACCAATGACAGCCCGGGGCCTTTTACTATTCACCCTACAGCAAGCGCCACCTATAGTGTAAATATTACCGATGGATGTAAGTATGACACTTCCGCTTCCATTTATGTGGGGGTATTTCCCAAAGAAACAGCAGCATTTAAACCCTTGCCTGACACGGTGCAGGGAGGTCATGATGTAACTTTTGTGAATTCCAGCAAGGATATGAATTCCTATTTCTGGAACTTCGGAGATGGTAGTTCTTCAGACCAGGAAGCACCTGAACATAAATATATCAACCCGGGTGAGTATGTAGTTACACTTACGGGATACACTTCAGATGGTTGCCCAGATACAGTTACAGAAGACGTTTACGTAACACCTGAAATATATATTCCGAATGTGTTTACACCGAATGGAGATGGGGTGAATGATATATTATACTTTATTATTACAGGCACTACCTGTTTCCATTGCAATATATATAACCGCTGGGGGCAATTGGTATATGAATTATACAGCGAGCCGGAAGGTTGGCCGGGAATAATAAAGCAAACCGGATTACCTGCGTCTGACGGAACCTATTATTATATTATACACTATTGCGATTATAAAAATGTTCCCCATGACCTGGATGGGTTTGTTACCCTGATAAGAGACAGGAAGTAGGCTATTTTATTTTCCTTCCCAGGCTCCTTTGCAGTTCCCTCTGTTTAATAGTTTCCCGTTTGTCGTAGAGCTTTTTCCCTTTTGCTATGGCAATTTCTATTTTTGCCCAGCCATCTTTATTTATAAATAATTGCAGGGGCACAATAGTTATATTATCATCCATGGCATTAGCCATTTTTTTGAGTTCTTTCTTATGCAGTAGCAGCTTGCGGTTTCTCAGCGGTTCATGATTATAATAACTGCCATTTGTGTATTCGGTAATTTGCATCCCTTTTATCCACAGCTCCTCTTTTTCAAAAAAACAAAATGCTTCTGCAATGGAGGCCTTACCTTCCCGTATCGATTTTATTTCCGTTCCTGTCAGTTGAATCCCGGCAATGTATTTATCCAGCAAGGCATACTCAAACGATGCTTTACGGTTTTTAATATGGATTTCTTTCTGAACTGTTGTCATGGCTAAAGCTATTGCTTTAGAACGTTTAATTCGATGAAGCTTTTTTCTTATCTATATCGAATTCAATAGAAAATATATTCGAATAGACTTCTGCAGTTGTATTGTCTGTAAGAGCATAATCAAGGGAGAATGCTTTGATTTTTATACCTACGCCAAAATCGGGGCTAAAGTAGGTTGCTGCCTGCCCGGTTGGGTCGCTGGATGTTTGTATGTTGCTAACTCCTACACGTAAAAAAATAAATCCTCTGTAACCTGCCTGTATTCCTATATGGGGGTCAACACTTACCACGTTGGTGCTAATGATTGTATTTCTTGCCCCATCAAATGTAATGTCAGCTCCCAATTCAGGCATGATAGAAACTTTATCATGAAAACATAAAAATGTGCGTGCCGCTCCCAGCAATAG
>Ga0206823_1066_pt1 | contig 29413 bp, 19 predicted proteins | sample Alteio_BWOrgCont_81_FD_152868 | JGI IMG/M metagenome (GOLD analysis project Ga0206823, IMG submission 152868) | Enriched cells from forest soil in Barre Woods Harvard Forest LTER site, Petersham, Massachusetts, United States -... | ecosystem: Environmental > Terrestrial > Soil > Temperate forest >...
CCAAATAGAAACAAGACTGAAAATAAAATCCGTTTTGTATTTGTAGGCCGGTACGAAGGGCGAAAAGGTATAAATGAATTGCATGCTGCCATTAAAATGTTGTTGCCTTCAGAAGAATTTAGTTTTGATTTTATCGGGCCCATTCCCGATGAGCATAAAATACAATCTTCCAATATCTGCTACCATGGAAGCATATCATCCGAATCGGAAATAAAAGAAATCCTTGCAAAAGCAGATGTATTGGTGTGTCCTTCTTATTCTGAAGGGATGCCGTATGTAATTATGGAAGCTATGGCATGTGGGCTTGCTATACTTGCTACCGATGTGGGAGCAGTTTCGCTATTGGTAGGCAGTGAGAATGGGTGGGTCATTTCTTCACCTGAACCGAAAGAAATACAAAAAGCACTGGCAGAAATAATACAGGAGAAAAAAGAAGTAATTGAACAGAAAAAATTATGTTCAACAGAAAAAATTAAAAACTTTACATTCGAAAAAGTTTCTCAAAGCCTTGTCCGGCATATAGAAGAAGCGGTAAAGACTCCGCTTAAATAGACTATTCAATTAATCCCCTTCCGGCTTTTCCTAATTTATTTTGAGCACGAAGGTCCTTCACTACAGCATCGAGTATACCATTAATAAAGGTATTGCTCTTGGGTGAGCTATATAGTTTCGATATTTCTATGTATTCGTTCAATGTAACTTTTACAGGTATGCTCGGGAATTGCAAAATTTCGGTGATTGCCATTTTCATCAGTAGCATATCAATGGCTGCAATGCGTTCCGGTTCCCAGTTTGATATTTTGTTATTTAGCAGTGCCGCTGTTTCTGCCTCATCCAATATAGTATGCCTGAAAAGGGTAACCATGTACTCTAAATCATCGTCGGCTTTGTAAAGGGGCAGCAGCTCAACATCCTTGTTTTCTTTTAAACCCTTAATGGTTTTTAATACCGATAATATGCCGAGGGTGTAATCGCTTGTCCAGTATATATTCTTTTCAAACAGAAACTGTTTTATCGTTTCATTTTCTGAAATGTATTTTTTGTAAATGGTATGTATAAATTGCTTACTGTCTTCAAAAGAAGGGGTGGCAATACTACGGTAAGCTTGATAAGCGGAAGAAGCAATAATTTCTGAATGTATCTTTTTTAATTCAGGATCTTCTTCTTCGGTCCACATAATTACTCTTTCCTTCTTCAATTGGGCAAGCAAGGGGGAGTTGCTTATTTTAACAAGTATAGGGTCGTCAACAAACCGCATATTGGGGGTAAGGTCTTCATGGCTTGGGAGCAATCTCTTTTTCCTGTCTTCGATATTGCGTTCCGCAATAATTCGCAGTTCTTTTAAAATAAGAATTAGATAGAGGTAGAGGTCGTACAGCTTATCAGCACTATTTATGAGTTCCTTTTCTTTTAGTGCCAAATCAAAACGGTCATCCCTGTAAAAAGAATATAGGGCTTGCAGCGTTTTTATACGCAAATAGCGTCGGTTGAGCATACGATGTTAAATGAACAATATGGAACTAAAAGCTGTGCCGTCAATTTTTAGTCCCCATTCTTTCTTTTTAGCTTAGTGATTTAATTTTACTTTTCCAATTGTCTCAATACGTGCTTCTGCCAGCCTGTTTGCTGCCAGGTAAGTAGGTATATTTTCTTTCGCCGAAACGTGGAATATTTCAGCCGTAATATTGAATATCTTATCAGCTTGTGTAATAGCCCTCTCGCGGCTATAGTTGCCTAAAAATTCGGAATACACATTGATTAATCCCCCTGCATTAATAACAAAATCGGGAGCATAAAGAATACCTTTTTTCATCAGCATTTCTCCGTGTACTTTTTCATCAGCAAGCTGGTTGTTAGCAGCTCCTGCAATAACGGAGCATTTCAAGCGGTTGATGTTTTCTGTATTCAGGGTGGCTCCTAATGCGCAGGGTGCGTAAATGTCCACATCCAGGTCAAATATTTTTTCCGAATCAACTACCTCCACTTTCAATTTATCGGCTACTTCTTTCAGTTTATCTTTATTTATGTCGGTAATGTATACTTTGGCTCCTTCATCAACAAGGTGTTTGATAAGGTTTTCACCCACATTTCCTGTACCTTGCACAGTCACTTTTTTTCCGTTCAGGCTATCGTTTCCCCACCTTTCTTTAGCGGCTGCTTTCATACCGAGCCATACTCCATAAGCAGTCACCGGGGAAGGGTCCCCGCTTCCGCCCATAGATGCCGGTATGCCCGTAACATGGCGGGTTTCCATGTGAATATATTCCATATCACGGCTGTTGGAGCCCACGTCCTCTGCCGTAATATATTTTCCTCCGAGGTCATCAACAAAGCGCCCAAAACGCCTCATCAAAGCTTCGTTTTTAATTTGTCTTGAATCGCCAATAATAACAGCCTTTGCACCACCCAGGTTTAAGCCCGCAACCGATGCTTTATAGGTCATACCCCTTGAAAGGCGAAGTACATCATTCAATGCATCCTGTTCCTGTTCATATTTCCAAATGCGGCAGCCTCCCAATCCTGGGCCCAATACGGTGTTATGTATGGCTATGATAGCCTTAAGGCCTGTCTCATTATCATTACAAAATAAAACCTCTTCGTGGTTAAATTGCATCATTTGGCTTCGTACACTGCTGTCCTCTTTCATAGCTGTTTTTTGGGCTTTAGCTGTCTCTATCATGACTAAAGTATTTTGAGTGGAATGGTCGTGAATGGAATTGAAGTACAATTTATGGGCGGGCAAATATATTAAATATTAACTATTCCTAAGAAAAAGAGTGAAATAGTGGCAGGTTGATTTATTACGGGTAATGGTTGGCCTGCACATGGAATGAAACTAATATATATTTGCATACGAATAATAGTCATCATATGCTTCTCATTGCAGATAGCGGCTCATCTAAAACAAGTTGGAGGTTAGTTAATAAACAAGATGTATTATCTTTTCACACGGAAGGGTTAAATCCCTATTATAAAACAGTCGGAGAGATAAAAACAATTTTACAGCAAGACCTTATTTCCCATTTGCAAGCAAAGCCTGAGGATATAACCCAAATTTATTTTTATGGGGCAGGATGTTCTGCACCTAAGAAATGCGAAGAAGTAAAAAATGCCTTATCTCATTGCTTTCCCGCTGCTAAAGTAGTGGTAGATCATGACATCATTGGGGCTGCACGGGCTTGCTGCGGGCATGAGAAAGGTATAGTAGGTATTTTAGGTACCGGCTCCAATTCCTGTTATTACGATGGGAAAAGTACTACAGAAATTATTGGGGGGCTCGGATATATATTAGGTGATGAAGGCAGCGGTGTGCATATAGGTAAAGCAATTGTATCGGCCTATTTAACCCATGAAATGCCCGGGGAACTAAAAAAGGTTTTTGATGAGACATATCACCTGGATAGAGCAACCATTGACAGTAAGGTATACTTGCAACCCAACGCTAATCGCTTTCTTGCTTCTTTCAGCCTGTTTGCCGAAGAATATAAGGCACATCCATTTATACATCATATAATAGAAGATTGTTTTAATCTTTATTTAGACAAACACGTTTGCCGGTATTCAAATTATAAAGAAACGACAGTCCATTTTGTAGGTTCGGTGGGCTATTATAATAAAGACATCCTGGTTGAACTTTGTACCCATAAAGGTATAAAAACAGGTAGGTTTATTTTACAGCCTGTAGATGAACTCGTTGGGTTTCATAAGTACAAATAAGGCTGTAGCAGGGATAGTAGATTTTTTGAGTAAAAACTGCTATTGGCAACTAATTGGATATTCAAAACTCTTTTTTATTACCTTTGCGCCCCTATTCTTAAAAAAATATGCAAAATAAAGGTGTTATTCGATTGTTTGCTATACTATTAGCCCTTGCCTGTGTTTACTATTTCTCATTCACATATTTCTCTACTAAAACAGAAAATGCTGCTAAAGAATATGCAGCTGATTATGTTACCCAAAAATCGGTAGTAGATTCTGCTAAAAAAGCCACTAAAGGCGATTCGGTAAAACAAAGATTTTACTTAGACTCCCTCCAACTTCAGGTGAACGATAATTTCCTGAAGCGCGTAAAGGACAGCGTAGTATATGGCATATTTGGATTTACTTATGAAGAATGTAAGGAAAAGAGTATCAACCTTGGTCTTGACCTGAAAGGTGGGATGAACGTAACCCTTGAAATCTCTGAGGCTGATATTATCAGGGGTATGTCGGGGAATAATAAGGATGTCGTGTTTAACCAGGCAATAAATGAAGCCGAGGCGGAGCACATGAAATCTACCAAACCTTTTATCGATCTTTTCAGCGAAGCTTATGACCGCCTGAAACCGGGTGGCAAACTGGCAACTTATTTCCAAACTATGGAATTAAGAGATGCTATTCCTTATACCTATACAAATGAACAGGTTTTAGCGGTTCTGAAAGACCGTATCATCGACGCTATAGGTACTGCGCAACAAACTCTTAGGGCACGTATTGACAAGTTTGGTGTAGCACAACCTAATATCCAGGTTCTGCCCGGTTCAGGAAGGATATTGATTGGGTTGCCTGGTGTTAGTGATAAAGAGAGGGTTCGTAAACTCTTGCAGGGAAGTGCCAATCTTGAGTTTTGGGAAACCTATTCCAATGAAAGAGTATATCCTTTCCTTGCCCGCGCTGACCAGCGCTTGTCAAGCCTGCTGAATGCAGTTAAGGATACCACCAAGAAAACTGACACTACAAACCTGGCAGGAGCAAAGCCCGATACTGCGAATGGAGTAGCTGCTGCTAAAGTGGATAGCAACAAGAATAACAAACTAGATACCTCAAGGGCAGGAATTGCTAAGAGAGAGCCTTTATTTGCGGTTCTGCAACCTGTATTGGTACGCGATAAACAAAACAATTATGCACCACCCAAAGGCCCTCAGCCCGAAGTGGGATATGCCCGTTTATCAGATACCGGCAAAATTGGCACTTATTTGCGGATGCCTCAAATAGTAGCTATTTTTCCTCCTGACCTGAAGTTTTTGTGGGAAAAACCGAAAGATAAAAACACTTCCATACTCGAATTAGTTGCTATTAAAACCCTTAAGGGCGGGCAAAGCCCTCTCTCGGGAGATATCATTGCCGATGCCAAGAAACAATTTGACCAGATGAACGGAGGCAGCCCCAGCATTGAAATGACAATGACTCCGCAAGCCGCACAAGTTTGGAGAAGGCTTACAAATGTTAATAAAGGGCAATGTATTGCTATTGTTTTGGATAATGTGGTGTACTCAGCACCGGTAGTGGAAAATGAAATCCCCAATGGTATTTCACAAATTACAGGAAGCTACAAACCCGAAGAAGCCGATGACTTGGTAAACATATTGAAAGCCGGACGTTTACCCGCACCTGCCCACATTGTGGAAGAAAGTGTAGTAGGGCCTACACTTGGTAAAGAATCCATTAATTCAGGATTGCTTTCATTTTTGGTTGCGCTCTTACTCGTGTTAGTATTTATGGCACTCTATTACAACCAGGCAGGCCGTATTGCAGATGCCGCCATGTTAATAAACGTATTCTTTGTATTAGGTATACTCGCTTCATTGGGCGCTGTTCTCACACTGCCGGGTATTGCAGGTATTGTGTTAACGGTGGCTATGTCAGTAGATGCTAACATTCTTATATTTGAGCGTATACGTGAGGAGTTGGCAGTGGGAGGGAAGACCCTTAGCAATGCCATTAAAGATGGATTCAAAAATGCGAGGTCTTCAGTACTCGACTCGAACATCACCACATTTATTCTCGGGATCATACTATATATCTATGGTACAGGTCCAATCCAGGGATTTGCTACTACGCTTATTATTGGTATTCCATCTTCCTTGTTCTGTGCAATGTTTATTACACGCCTGATGTTTGAACGTTCATTGAGCAGAAATAAGGATATTAAATTTGATACAACTATAACCCGCAATGCTTTCCGCAATATTAAAATCAACTTCGTAAAACGCAGGCACCTCTATTATATCATTTCAGGAAGCGTGCTGGTAGCCGGGCTTATTTCCTACCTGAATACCGGATTTAACCTGGGTGTAGACTTTAAAGGTGGCAGGAATTATGTAGTACGTTTTGATAATCCGCCATCTGTGGAGAATTTGCGTAAAACATTAAAAGTATCTTTTGGTGGGGAAAACCCTGAAGTACAAACCTATGGTGAAAATACCCAGGTGAAAATTACAACAGCGTATCTCGTTAACGACCAGTCAAAAAATGCAGAAAGCAAGGCTGAAGCTGCACTTAATTCCGGGCTTGCTCCCTTGCATAATCATTATGTAATAATGAGCTCTCAATTGGTTGGTGAGTCTGTTTCGCATGATATAAAATCAAAAGCAATATGGTCGGTGCTGTTTGCCTGCTTGCTCATGTTCATCTATATATTCATCCGTTTCAGGGGCTGGCAATATGGATTGGGCGCTGTTGTGGCACTCTTCCATGATGCTTTGATGATTATGGCTGTATTTACATTATTTAAAAATGTAGTACCATTCTCATTAGAAGTTAACCAGGACTTTATTGCGGCCATATTAACGGTGATGAGTTATTCCATGAACGACACCATTGTGGTATTTGACCGTATTCGCGAATACCTTACCAAGCGGCACAAACGCGATATGGATAAAGGAGAAAACAAAGCCGAAATTATTAACTATGCCTTGAATGCAACCTTGAGCCGTACCATCAATACATCATTAAGTATATTCTTTGTATTGTTAGCCATATTTATTTTCGGTGGAACAACCATTAAAGGCTTTGCTTTTGCACTGTTGGTAGGTATTGTGGTAGGAACATATTCCTCTATTTGTATTGCAACTCCTATCGTTATCGACTTCGACCGCAAAAAGAAAGAGCCGCAGGCTAAAGCCTGATTATGAATTATAAATTATGGATTACCTTTGTAACTCATAATTCATAATTAACACGTGTTACTATTTCTCGATTTCAGTGGTGGGGAGTTTATCCTGGTAGCATTAGTTTTCCTGATGTTCTTCGGTTCTAAAAGCATTCCCGGGATGGCAAGAGCATTAGGCAAAGCCATGCGGGAGTTTAAAGAAGCCGCAAACAGCGTGCAGCGTGAAATACATGAAAGTGCAACAGTGGAGGAGCATGAAAAAGTACAGCCCAAGCCCGATGCTCCTAAGATAGAAGAACCCAAGCAACCCACTCCTCCCGATAACCCCGAAATCCCTTCAATTCCCAATTCATAATTCATCATTAATAATTCATAATTCTTTTACCTATCTTTGTAAAAGTCTTTACGTTATGGGGCCGACAGGTTTTGACAGCAGGCCGAAATAGCGGATAAGCATGCCGAGCATCGTGAATTTGGCTCGTTAATATCAGTTCTCAACAATTCAAACGGCGAATCTAATTACGCCATAGCTGCTTAATTCTTAAAGAATTAAGTGCTATGTTTCCCGGGAAGCCCCTTCTGCCGGCGTCCCGATCGAAGCATCGAAAATGGCAGGATAGTCATTGTATCGTTCCGCTATAATGGCAAAACTTTAGGAACTAAGGTGTCAATAGCTTTGATTTGCAGCAGTTGCCACTCTAAAATTAAGTAAATCTAAGCATGTAGAAGGTTCGTTGTTTCCTTGTTTGGACGAGGGTTCGAATCCCTCCGGCTCCACGGGTAAAATTGTAATTTGGTCGAGAAGCTAGTGATTCAAAGATAAAACTTCTTAGTGCTGATGGGGAAAAGCGGGTACTATTTTAAAATCAGCTTTTATAGCTGCGCCATAGCCGTCCATGTTTTTACCTGCACCTGTTACTAACCTTGTTCCGAATGATTTTATTTTTATTTTAATTATTGCTTTTTTACCTTTAGGTCTTGGAACTGATAATGTATAACTGAAATCTTTCGGTTGTGGACATACATCATTACCATAAGTGTCAGCAACCTCAGTAATGGTATTTGACCATACAACTTCATTTACTTCATATTCAAATTTTAATGAATATACACCAGTCCAACACCATGCCTGCTTTTGTGGGCATAAGTAAGTAGCACAAGGCGCACTTGGATGAGCTTGACCAGTAACATGTATTGTTATAACACTATCATTTGGAGAATCAGGTAAATTATAAAAAACAACACTTGTCGAAGTGTCATTAGGTCCCAATGATTCAAAGCCAAAAGAATGTTCTCTTGCGGTATCATGGTCATACTGTTGTGCTGACATTGTTAATGGCTTAATTACTACAATTAAGAGTAAAAATAACAAGAAGGGGAATTTTGGTTTCATAGTTTATTTTTTAATCATTAAAATTAAATTATTTGTTAATAATACAATTAATTTTCCAATAACCCAATTGATTATCAAAATATGTTCATTTTTAACTCCATGGGGTTGGAGTGGAGTAAAAGAATATTTATAACATAAAATTAATTGGAAGTTGCCACACAAAAAAAGCCATCTAAACTTAGATGGCTTTTAATACTAAAAAATATGCTGTCTGTTTTTATTGGTTGCCCAAATTATGCATCGCCGCCCACATCAGCACTTCGTATCCGCTTTTGTCAGCACCAAATGCAGCTTGTACATCCTGTAATGTTTTGTTCCAAACACCGGGGCCGCTTGCCTGGTTAGGAACACAGAAATATTTGTCTGCCCCTTTGCCATGGAATATTAATAAAGCACCTGCATAAACGTTGCCGCTGGTGCGATACAGGTATTTCACATTCACACTTTGGCCTGCCCCCAGGTCCAGCGGAACATTACCTTTATCTACCATCGTATATCCTTGTTTCATATCTAATCCCGATGTGATTTGCACGGAATATCCTTTTGTTAAATAATTGTACTCATCATCACTGGTAGCTTGCGAAAAAGCAATACTGGAACTCAAAACGAATAATAGAAGAAATAATTTTTTCATAATAGTAAGATTAATTGGTTTTTATTTTTCAACGCTGTGTTGTCCTACAAATGTATGATAAAATCCGATATGGTCTCCTGTTGACAAACAAAGGCAAAGGTAAGTCTGCGAGAATCAGCAGACAATAAATTTTGGCTAATACAGAGTACTCAAAACCGTATCTCGCATCCTATGCCTATTCCTATAGATTGGTACGAAATCGTGGGGTTAACTTCCCTTTGCTTGTTATAATCGGTAATGGTAGTGGAAGTGTTAGTATTAACGTTGTTACTATAAACAGAGAGATTATAAACCACCGGAACATCTGTAAAGCCAAGGCTGCTTCCTTGGTACTCTATGCCGGCAAACACCCCGAATTTTTCATTAAACATATAGTACAAAGCTGTGCCAACACGGTATGTGAGAAAATAAGAATACATTTTAGGTGTGTTCCATGTTTCAATGGTGTCAATGCTGTTACCCTTGCCATCAGGTGCTCCGGGGTTATGATAGCCGACCACTTCAAGCTCAGGGACACTGCAACTCATAATACCCAGGTAGATATGCGATTTTAAAAACATTCTGCCACTCTTGCTTAATGGCAAATCATAGTAAGCCCCCACCATCAGCGACTGGGAGATGAGTTCTCCATTTTTTAATACGGTTGCACTTTGATAGAGGTTTGGGTAGTCGTCTATCAGTTGTGTCACACCCAGGCTCGATGGGTCAAGCTCATACAAGCCCTCCGACAAAGATATTTTGAAACCAAATTGGTCATTGTATTGATATCCCAATAAGAGGGTGTAAATGCTTCCGGCATTCACCGATGAGTTGCAGGGAAAACTTATAATGGCATTATTAAAATTTCCGACAGGAAATCCTCCCGATAGTTCAAATCCAATTGAAAATTTATTTTTATCGGAAGAAAACGCATTCATGTCTTGAGAAAATAAATGTTCGGCGTTAAAAACGCCCAAAATGCTAATAAAATAAAGGGAAAGCAGTTTCATTTTATAAATCCGTTAAAAATAAAAAAAATACAAAAAAAAATATTTTCTCGCAGAATCTGTTTTGAATTGGATATGAGCAATAAATGACAAACATAAAGATTATTTTTTTCTTAATAGATGTTAAAACTAAAGAATATCTATTTCAATATTATATAAATAAGTACTAATATTGCGCTATGACAAAACTAATAGAAACAAAAGTATCGGAATCGCTTCCTCAACTTAAGTCAATACTTAAAGAAGTGAAGCCTTATCTGAAGCCCAGGATAAGAATGTTACTCGCACTCAAAAAGGAGCGCAGGGCCACGAGAATTAACACAGCCAAATCAGCAGGAGCCAGTTACAGTTCTATTCTGAAATGGAGCGAATTGTATGAAAAAGGCGGGTTGAAAGCCCTTATGCAGCTACAGGATAAGGGGCACAGAAGGTTTTTATGGCCCGAAAAGGTGCACCAGGACCTCGCAGCTCGTTTACAAAGCGGCGAACCCACCAGCTATAAGGAATTGCACAAATGGCTGCAAAAAAAGCACGGCTTAAAAGTCAGCTTGCCTACTTTGTATAAATATGCCCGGAAGGATTTTGGTGAAGAAATCCGCGAGCTGAGATTAAACCAGCTTCCTGAAATAAAAGAATCGCTTGCCGAATTGAAAGAGGCATACAAATTAGCTCTGCCCCGCATCAAGCCGCGCATCCAAATTCTTATCATGGTGAAAGAACGCAAGATAAATGGCATTGGTGACATTACCCGTGAAACAGGAAGCTCATTCATGCGTATTATGAATTGCCTTGAATTATATACCAAAGGCGGTTTGACAGCAGTTCGCCAAAGCCAGGCAGGGCCTTTCAGAACGGTTATTACAGAAGAAACGCATAATGCTATTAAAAAGCGCCTTCAAAGTAAACCCAACGAAAAGCTTTCCGATTTGCACCGCTGGCTTCAGAAAAACCATGCTCCCAAATTACAGTATGTTACCTTACACTCACATTTAAGGAAACATTTTCCGGGTAAATCAAGAGCCGGTAAAAGTAAAAAGAGGTTTTACTAGTCCTGTTTATTAGTTATTAATAAAATAAAAGCCCTGTGAAAACAGGGCTTTTTTATTATTCTATACAGCTAATTTAATTTCCCGAGTTCCTGTGTCCGCCTCCACCCATCGGGTGCGATGCTTGCCACTTTTGATATTGGCCATACTGGTCAGCCGTCAGGATACCTTTGAGTTGTGCATCTCTGGTTTCTCTTAAGGGTTGAATTTTGCTGCGCATGGCGTCACGGTCGCCATTGCTGCTAATGCTGGCATCCTGGGCTCCTTTTGCAAAGGTTTGCTCAGCAGCCAGAATTTTACTTTCCTGGTCGGGAGTAATTCCTGTAACATTTTGTTTAACCTGCTCGGTCATCTTTTGAGCCCTCTGGTTAGGGTCCATGTTCATGCCTTGACCGCCCGACATTCCAGCCGGTGGCGTTGCGGTTGACGTTTGTGCAGAAGCACCGGCTGTTATAAAAGCCAAGCCAGCTACTAATGCTACTGATTGAAAGAATTTCATAATGATTTTTTAATTGGTTAGTAAATATTTAGACGTTAAACAATTTTGAAACTTGCGTGAGGAGAACGGGGTAAAGCGCATGACGTTTAGTATCATTTCAAAAAATGTTCCTATTTTAGACAACCTCAGTAAAGAAGGTTTAAACAAGCTATGAATAAAAATCGCCTCGAAGCTTTTAGCGATGGAATGTTTGCCATCATCATGACCATTATGATATTGGATTTGAAAGTTCCGGCAGGGGGAACTTTTAAAGATTTGCAAACTGTATTTCCTGCCTTCTTTTGCTATCTGCAAAGCTTTTTATTTGTAGGTGTTTACTGGAACAACCATCATCACCTGCTACACACCGTAAAAAAAGTAAACGGGAAATTGATGCTTGCCAATATGGCTATATTATTCTGGCTGTCGCTTATTCCTTTTGTAACGGCTTGGGTGGCACAAACCGATTTTGCTACAGAGGCTGTTGTAGTCTATTCCATTGCCTTGTTATTACCGGCCTTCTCATGGCAACTGTTGCAAAGTATAGCCGAAAAAACCAACTATTGGAGCCCCGAATTAAAACGTATTCTTGATAAGCAGGGAAAGGTAAAAGGAACTATATCATTAGTTATATACGCTAGTGGCATTCCGTTTGCTTATATAAACCCCTACATTTCAGAAGGGTTGTTTTTGTTGGTTTCTGTAATGTGGCTTATCCCTAATAAAGAAATTGAAAAAGTGTTGTGGGATGAAAAAGATTAAACTCTTACAGCTTCCTTATGCTTCACAGTTTTTTCCTGCTTTGGCGCTTTCTCCTCTTTTGCCTTTTCCTGGTAGGGCCAATAGTATTTTTCTAAAAATTCTTTTTTAGAGTTATTATAGGAAGAAACGCCTCCAATTCTGCTCAATATCCAAACATATACCCAGGCAAGGTCAATCTGGTGAGGTAGAAATCCTGAACGGGCACTTTTCGGGAAAAGATGGTGGTTATTATGCCATTCTCCTGCCACATAGCCCGGCCATTTTTGATTTATCGAACGATCATCCCAATCGAAATCAGTACCTTTCGTCCGTTTATCCTTGCCTTTTCCATGCCCTTCGTAGTTGAAGGTGCGTATTCCTACTGCCCAAACTGCTGCGCCTGCAAAAAGTGCAAATGCCAAAGGCAATCCTCCGATAAGCGCAAAAACACCGAACCAAAATATCCAATTAAATATCCAATTGGCAATAACCCTGGCAGGATGTGCTATAGAGCCCCAGTAGAGGTATTGTTCGTATGTATTGGGTACTACCCCCGTATCTTTCAACAGGGCAGCCACGCGGGGATAATCTTCCCTGCTTAATGATTGGGAAATTTGCTGATGATTGGTATCGGCAAGAAAACAGTATAAAAAGCCCAGGTGGGCATTGTAAGGGTCTCCCGGCTGGTCCGATTTGCAATGGTGCACATGGTGCGATACTACGTAGGTTTCCTCGGGTACTACTTTTATTACCAGGTTGCGGGTAATAAACATCCAAAACTTATTTTTAAAAGTATAAGCCCTGTGGGTACAGTAGCGATGATACCAGATGGTACCATGCGTGCCCATGCAAATCATTCCATACACAAATGCACCGATAAGAAGCGGTATGCTGAAATACTTAACAAAAAAGATGACAAAAAAGGGAACAAGGCATAATACCTCAAACCAGCCAAAAAAAGCGAGGAAGTTTTTTCTCGACTTAAAGATATTCATCCGGCGGAGGCATTCCCGTATTATTTCGCCATTGGATGGCTGTACAGCCTCTCCGGTTTCATCTTGCCAGCCGTAAGAAGGGGGTTCTAAAAGAATATCAACGAATGTCATTCACACGTATTGGAATAAGCAAAGATACGAAAGCACGTTTATATAAAGCAATTATTTTTAATGTTTATTAGGTGAGTTTGGAACAGATGTGTTATCTGCTGGATTTCAGTTGATAAATGGCTAGGGGATGTATTTTCCCATTAGCTTTTCCCGCCGGTTCCTTTAGTATCTGCAGGGGCGGAAGCCGTTTTATATCTCCGTATATTGAGTTGGAGGTTCAGCATATAGTAGCGCCTTAATACTACTGTTTGGCTATCTTGTATATAGGTATCTGTCACTGTGCGTGTAATGCTGGTATTTTGATTAAGTATGTCATTGGCGCTAACTGATACCTGCAATAATTTGTTTTTCAAAAATTTATATCCCAGTGAACCGTTCCAGAGGTAAATAGCCTGGTTATAAGCCTGTGCTAATCCTGTGTAAGAAGTTTGGCTCAGGCTGCTGTTTACAATTAATCCTTTAAAGAAAATTAAATTTATTTTTCCGGTGGCTATTCCTGTATAGTAGTTGTCATCCTCCTGGTTTGGCAGGGTATTGCTAACCGTACTGTAATTACCGGTATAGGAAAGAGTGAAATCCACATTCTCATTAATATTACTGCTCAACACAAGCCCTTCGCTATAGGTATGGTTAGTAGAGTAATTGCTAACTTCATTTATTGTTGCTGGGGTACGGGTAAGTGTAACGCCGGAGTTAAGGTTCAGGTTTACTTTTAGCGGGCGTATAAGCCAGCCATAAGTAATAAACCCTTTTGCGTTCCAATACCCTTGCAGGTTTAAGGGCTGTGAGAGCTGGGAACCTTTATATAGTACCATTCCATTAGAAAGTATACTGTCTTTCAAAGGAAGGAAAGAGGCATTGCCTATATAGTTTCTAATAGTATTGGCATAAGTGTAAACAAGAAACGTAGTTCCGGCATTAGCATTGGTAGCACCATATCGGGCTATAAAACTCTGCTCGAAATCCTGTTTCAGTGCCGGGTTACCGGTATTAAGCAATAAGGGGTTACTATTGTTTACCACATCCTGCAGTTGCGATATGGTGGGCGCCGTGACATTGCTCCGGTACATGATGCGTATATTCTTACTTTGAGTAAAGCGGTAGTTAAAGACAACCCTTGGGAGCACACTGGTATAATTACGTTGCAGCGATGTATTGGTAGGGTATTGCTCCTCGGCAACGAGTGTAGAATACTGGGGATTTACGCTTACCATCACATAATATTTTTTCCCATGGTTAAGTCGGTAGCTGATACCCAAAGCCTGTGTTATATATGTATTTTCATATTGGTTGGATAGGGCGGTGTCAAGCAGCACATAAGCCCCGGGAACCGAATCGTAATTGTACACCCTCCTGTTCGTATTATTTACATTTACCGAGGGAGTATAGTTGAATTGCAGGATACTGTTGCTGTCAAGTGGTTCCGTATACGAAAGGCTTGAACCCAGTGTATAACCGTATGTAGGCTGTGTATATTGCTGGTTGAGTAGGGTAGTGGTAGTATCTTTTGCATAGTAATCATCCAATGAAAAGAGATTTCCCGGCACACTCTTGTTATTGTCATCAAAGCTAAGGTTCCAGGATATGGTACGGTGTAACTTATGGAATTTATGCATATATAAAATATTACCCGAGTAATCATAGCCCCTGCTCATGGAGGATGAATTAGTCTGGGAAAAACTTTGTTCCATTTCGCTTAATAAGTCATATTCGGTGGCATCGGCTGCTGTATGCGTTTGTTGAATATTGCCTTTTAGTATTACAAAGATGGCGTTATTGGTGTCGAGATTCCACTCCAGCCTACTATTAATGCGGCTATTGTAATTAGTACTTCCTGAGCTGGACGTTTGGTCGTATATGTTGCTATTTTCTGTTCCTTCGGTGTAGGCTGTTGTAGAAGTAGTATTATTATTGTTCACGGCATTATTAAAAAAGTAGCTGGCACTTAGCTTCACCCTGTTTTTATCCCAGGCATCATTATAGTTCATACCTAAGGAATTGGTAGTGCTAATACCACCCTGTGCCCCCACCAGGTAATTCCCATAACCCCTTGTAAGCCCTCCACCCGTAGATGAAATATTATTTCCGCCACCTCCACCTCCGCCACTGCGTGGTCCGCCCCCGGAGCCTCCTCTGCCGCCGCCTCCTCCGTTGCCGCTTCCACCCAGCATGCCCAATATATCTTCTGTAGCAAAGTTTTGTTGGTTCACATTATTGGCAAGTCCGATAATGGAAAAGCGGCTGGGGCCGTTAAAGAAATTCATATTGCCGCCTGCCAGGTAACGCTGGTCGGTTCCATACCCTCCATACACTTTGCCGAATTGGCCATTTCGCCTGTTTCGCTTGGTTACTATATTGATTGTTTTTTGAGTATTTCCATCATCAAATCCTGTAAATTGAGCTTGGTCACTGAGTTTATCAAATACTTGTATTTTATCTATCACCTCAGCCGGAAGATTCTTCAGTGCAACCATCGGATCATCGCCGAAAAAGGGAGTGCCATCAACCAGCACCTGGGTCACTTGTTCGCCATTCACAGTCACTGCTCCGTTTTGAGAAGATATTCCCGGCATTTTGTTTACAAGGTCTTCGGCAGTGGCATCAGGTTGTGTTTTAAATGCATCGGCGCTATATTCAGTAGTATCTTCTCTTTGTTGCACGGGCACAACACCGTGAATGGTAACGCCCTTTATGTTTGTCGCATTCCATTTCATTTTCAGGCTGCCCATATTGATATCTTTGGTTGACGCAGCCAGGCGGATAATAAAATCAGTACACCCAATGTAAGTTGCACGCAGCCTGTAGCGGGATACGGGGACATTGTTGAAACTAAAAAAACCGTTATTATCGGTGGAGGTTATATATTGTTTGGTACTGTCAGGAGTATAAAGAATTATACTCACTCCGGGTAATGTTGATTTATCCGTATCACTGACAAATTTGCCATATATTTTTATAAATTGTGAATTCTCCTGTTGTGCATTTACTGTAACGAGGAAAAACACAGGGAGGGCTGCAAGTATATATCGGATTAGCTTCAAGTTCCCTGTGATTTATATGGTTTCTACAAATGCTGGGTAGACAAATGAAATTTTATATGTGCCGTAAGTATATCTGTTCCCGATGCACTGGCACTCGGGCCTGTTCTTTGTTCACCGCCCATTTGACCGCCTCCACCTCCGCCTCCCATGCCTCCACCGCCTCCATGTCCGTGTCCTCCTTTGCCACCTCCACCTCCCGGGTTTTGGCTGGGAACAGTCACTGAAAAAGAAACACCTAAAACTTTTGCACTATCCGATGGAGACAGGGATTTTTTATAAAAAGTGCCGAATGGAATAGCAACTTCATAAATCATAATGCGATTTGAATCCCAATTGAGGCAAACGTTTATTCCATTTATGTTGGGTACTTGTACAAGGTCGTTAACAGTATTTGGAAATCCTGAAAGCCTCACCTGCTTACTAACTCCCGAATATTTTTTTTTCAGATTGTTTGCCAGCGTCATTTCATCTTGCGAGTGCTTGTTGTCAGATGGGTTTGAGGCTGTCATTGCACTCCTGTCGATTACCGGGAATTGGATACCTACCTGTTTTCTTTTTCCTCCTGTGGTATCAATCCATATTTGCAAGCCGTTACGCACTATTGCTTTTTGTGTTAAATCTTCAGTGGCCCGGATGCAGAAAAAAAGAGTTGATTTATCATTCGACACCGAGAAATTTAATTTTGTTTTATCATCGAAATAATCCAGAGGAATTTTCCACTCCGTGGCTTTTCCATCAACCGCTACGGGTTTGTCCTGCCATATACTACTGTATATTAATGGGGAAGAACAACCAATGAAGAATAAGAACGACAGACATGCAACAAACTGTAACAGTAGATTTTTGTATTTCATATATAATATGCTATTTGATAATGACGACATTTGAGGCAATACCTTGCATTTAATAAAAGTACGTCACAATATTAATTAAACCATGTTAATGATGTGTATCTTTGCTTTTTAACATAGTAGAAAAGATTAAGCTGCTTTAGTCGTCTAAAGAGCTATTAAACTTCCCAATAGGTGGGGAGTCTATAAATTAAACCTCGATGATATGGAAATAATGAAAATGAACGTTAAAATTATAGTGATATGTTGTTTGCTTGGATGCATAGTTAGCAATAGTGATGCCCAGGATTATTATAGCGGTGGCGGAGGGTCATGGAGAAGAAGGCCTGCGGACAATCCTCCCCCAAAAGACAAACAAGATCAAAGCAATCCCGAACCCAGTGGATATATTTCTATAAATTTTGGATTTGCCAACCCCGAAGCCACCTTTGGACAACCATTCCCCCAAAATAGCTTTGCCAATAATTATAATTACGGAGTTGGAATAGGCTATGGGGGCTACGCCTCACCGGGCAGCGTATTTCATCTTTCACTTGCATTTCCTGTTAACCACTCCAATTTTGGTGTCGCCCTGATGTTTGGAAGCTATGACAACCAATACAATCTTAATTCTTATGTTAACGCCCTCAATAATTCCCCCGCGAATTATAATCCCTACAGCAATTCTCCTATTTTAGCTTATTCAACGGCTCCTTCCACACAACCCGATTATTCGGCAAGCAGCATATTGGCAGGGTTGTTTTATACCTATCCCATCGGTAGGCTGTCTATTGATGCCCGCCTGATGCTCGGAGTTCTTTTATCCGATCTTCCCGAACAGGATGTGGCAGCCATAGATGGCGCCGGAGACCAGTTGCAATATGATGTAGAACCCTCCAGCTCCACTTCTTTTGCGGTTGATGCAGGTATTGGAGCAAGGTTCTTGGTTGCCGAAATTGCCAGGAGAAAAATTTGTGTGATGATAAATGTGGACTACCTCTATTCCAGTATTTCATATAATACCCAGCAAGATTTATATGTGGTACCTGCCACTGGGCCTAATGCAAACCAATTGGAGCAACTAAGCCCTACTCCTGCCATTACAGGAAGTATTCCTCTGCAACTGTTCAATGTAACCTTTGGTATAGGGTACCAGTTGTAATATTTTCGGTTAATAGTCCTCTCGGAGAAGAATAAGAGTAGGCCTTATCTTATAAGCTGCACAAATCCGTCTTTCTTATATGTTGTATTTTGACAGGTGGCATTTATGATGTAATAATAAACTCCATCGGGAACCTTGTTTCCACTTTCGGTATTGCCATTCCAATAATTGTTTGGATTAGTAGATGTGAACATTTCTTTACCCCAGCGGTCATAAATAGTAATGGTATAAGTATCCAGGTATAAAACTTCCCCGGGAGGAAGGGGTAGAATTTTGAAATAGTCATTTATACCATCTCCGTTGGGGGTAAACACATTGGGAAGAGCAAAATCAAAACAATATTCATCCACCAAAATAGTGATGGTTGTTTCAATAGTACATCCATGAATATCAGTTCCGGTTACGGTATATGTTGTAGTAATGGTAGGCGATACGGTTACTGTTTTGCAAGTGCTGCAATTTAAGCCCACAGAAGGGGACCATTTATATGTGGTATCTCCCGTGGCGGTTAATGTGGCGGTATCGCCCCTGTCAATAACGGTATCGCAACAGGTAAATAGCGTGGGGCTATAAACAACTATAGTGGTTTTACTATTGATGTTTTTACAACTGTTATGAACAGTGATGGTGTAAGAGGTATCTTTTGTAGGGCAAACCGTAGTAGTGTCGGTAGTGGCTCCATTACTCCAGCTATAGTAAATATTTGTACCTGTTGCCGTAGCTTGCAATGTAGTGCAATTATTAATGCAGATTTGTTTATCATTTACCGATAGAACAGGAGGCTCTATTACCGCTATTTTTATAGTGGTATCTACTATGCAGTCCTTATTAGATAACTGAACCGAAAGAGTAGAGTCTCCGGTTACTTTTTTAAGTATATAGGTTGAAGAGGTGCTGCCATTGCTCCATAAATAAGTAGAGGCACCGCTAACTTTGAGTGTATCATTTAAGCCGCTGCAAATGCTGTCTTTACCGGTTATAACAGTTTTGGGAAGCGGAATTACATTAACAGTAATGGCTTTATGTACACTGTCACACTCTCCATAAACGGTTGCGGTATAGGTAGTAGTAGATAAGGGACTTACCGTTATCATTGAACTCGTAGCCCCGTTACTCCATTTATATAAAATTTGTACCCCCGTGCCTGTTGCTGTTAGGGTAGCATTGTTATATTGGCAAATAGTGTCAGGCAGGGCGCCTATGCTCAAGGTGGTTTTTGGATTTACGGTAACTGTTTTTGTAAGTTTCACGCTATCGCATGTTTTATAAACGGTCGCCGTATAAGTGGTAGTTACCGTATCGCTCACCCGGATGGAAGATGTGGTAGCTCCATTGCTCCATAAATAAGTAACGGGACCATTAGCTGTTGTAATGGTTAAATAGGAAGAATCGTGAGGGCAGACAACAGAATCTTTTATATTCAATTTCGGAGTAGCGTCAGGCCTTAATAAAACTTTTGAAATAGCTGAATCAGTGCAGGAGCCTAAAAAAGCATGGAGGGTATAATTAGCAGATACATTAGGCTTCACCCAAATGCTTCTGGAAGTGCTGCCTGTGCTCCATTTGTAAGTTCCCCCTCCGCTACCTGTAAGTTGTACACTATCGCCTTTGCAAATACTATCGGAAGCAGGAACTACACTTACGGTAAGCGACGATACGGATGTAACAGTCAGATGAAGGGTATCCTGTTTTCCTAAATAATCTTTAACTGTAACCATATATGTTCCTCCACATAAGCCGGTGGCTGTTTGAGTGGTTTGCCCATTACTCCAGGAGTATGTATAGGGCGCATGCCCTGCAAAAGGCGAGGCTGTGAGAGTGCCGTTGCAAGAATGACAAACAGTATCTCCCCTGCCGGTAAGTAAAAAGGGATTATTGGCGCAGTTTTCCCATTTTACAAGAATCGGATACTCACCGCCAAATCCGGGAATAAGGCTGTCATTCTGGAACCTATAGGAATATTGACTAAAGAAGTCCTGTCCCAAATAGCCATTATTACCGGATGCATCACAGGTCATTGCACCGTAGTCATCGCCCCCGCTGGGAAGCATGTTTCCGCACAAAAAATTTCCCAGGGAATCAAATTCAGCTATAAAACCGGGGTCCCCTGCATTGGCATAGCTTATGGTGTCATTGCCAAAAACAAGCATCTGATTGCTTGCTGCACCATTACTTGCACCTCCGTAATAATAAATATGCCTGCCGGCATCAACAGCTACTGAATTTCCTTTCCAGTTCCTATTAGGCACGATTACTTCAGGAGCTAACGCCCACAAAACATTTCCTGAAGAGTTACATTTGGCAAGAAAGACATTAATAGTCCCAAGTGGGTCTGTAAACCTGTATGCCCCCATGAGAAGGGTATCTTCAAAACTTCCTCCTAAAATAACATTTCCGGAAGCATCGGTAGTAACACAAGTTCTCTCGGAACTGCCTTTATCAATAAATCCTTTTGTCCAATTTACTCTTCCTGCTGTATTATATTTAGCTAAAAAAATATTAAGATCACCAGGAGCAGGTGAAATAAGAGTGTCTCTGCCCCCCAGGTAAAAGGTTCCATAATAATTCCCTGTCAGGTAAATATTGGTGTCCTGGATGGCGAGGGAATATGCATAACTACCCGTGGTAGAATACTTAGGTTCTTTTGCCCATACCACATTCCCATTCGTATCATATTTTACAAGAAATGAATTGTATGTATTCGATGAAATTAAGGTATAGTGACCAAAGCTAACCGTATCTTCAAAATAACCTGTTATATAGGCATTTCCCAATGCATCTGTGGCTACGCCATAACCCTCTCCCGTATTATTGCTTGCAATGTGTTGATAGGATTGTTTTGCCCATTTTAGATTGCCGTTTGCATCATATTTAACCAGGAAAATACCCTGGGAAAAAAATATATTCTGTGGATTATTAAGCGTATCCGGTCCAAATGCTACACTTTGTCCAAAAAATCCGCATACATAAGCATTTCCGTGAATATCGCTGGCTACTGAATATGGAATGCACTCCCCAGTTATATAATTGGATTGCCTTGCCCATAGCGCATTGCCCTGGGGGTCATATTTTACCAGGAATACTCCCGCATAGTTCATAGAGCCATGCAATGTATGTGAACCAAACTGAATAGAATCATAAAAACCTCCCGTAAAAAAGACATTGGCTTTTGCATCTTCAGCAACTGAATATCCTTCGCCTAAAGGGTAGCAAAATCCTTGCCTTCCCCAAACCCAGGTTTGGGAAAAGGCTAAATGAAGAACAAAAAAAGAAAAAAATAACAAAAAGTATTTTTTCTTCATCTTTCAAATATAAACATTTTTTATTTTAATATTTTCAGGCAGAGCCATCTTAATAGGCTGATTCTATCTTGGCAGTATCGGGTTAAAAGGCGGTGTCTGGGGGTTTCCTTCTCTTTTCAGGTAAGTTAAAAAGATGGTAATCTTTATAAAATCCAGCCGCGTTATTTGCTGCATTACGGCATGGTTTTTTGCATCTCTTGCCAAAAAGTGGGAAGCATAATTATCAATCTGCACCTTGGTGAAGTTTGAAATCGAATCTTTTCCTTTTGTAAATACACCATGACACTGGGCACAATTAGCTTTAAATAATACCTTTCCCTGTTCCCACTGGACTAATAAATCTTTTTGTCGTGCTTCCGGGATATTCGGTGGAAAAGCAGGCTGCACGTTTTTGTCGTTGCAACCGGCAGGAGAAACAATCAGGTATAAAAAAAATAAAAGTAACAATCTCATTTTAAAATTCTTTAATATATACCTCCAACCTTCCTGCTGTTTAAGTTTTTATCTGATGAAAGCGGCAGGTGGTCGGGTGGGAGTTGTGGAGGCACGTCTTCATCTAATGAGTTGATAAATGTAAGTAATTCCCTTATTTCCTCTTGGGTAAGGTGAAGTTGTTGAGAAGATAAAGTTTGGTTTTTTACCTTCAACCCCTTGCCTGCACCGCCGCCTGAATTATAAAAATTAACCACTTCCCCGATAGTGCTAAAAACCCCATTATGCATATAGGGCTTGGTATAGCCTGAATTCCGTACAGTATTGGTGCGAAACGCATGGAGCATCTCCATCGAAAAATATATATCGGCCCTGCCTGAATCGTTGCTTAATACTGTATAATTTGTATCAACAGGAACTCCTATTACTTCAAATTCCGATTCAATATAAGGGGGCCTTACTCCATTAAATTCCGGAATATAATGGCAGGTTCCGCATTGTGCCTTTCCCATAAACAGGTTAAAACCCTTTTGGCATTCGGCATTGGCATCTTTCATTCTGTTCATATCATCGTCAAAAGGAGCGGTGAAATTGCTGAAGTCACTTTCGTATGCTGTAATAGCCGATATAATGTGGTCGAATGTAACCTCCTTATTTTTATAAGTGTATTTCTTAAATTTTTCAAATGCTTCTTTGTATTCTTTGCACGACAATACTTTTTTCAATGCTTGGTCTTCAGTACTACCCATTTCAACAGGGCTTGTAATTACACCTACTGCCTGGTTTTGGAGGTTTATATGTTTCCCGTCCAGCATTAGTAAATGATTGTGTACAACATTGAGCAGCGAGGGAGTGTTCCGGGGTAATTTCCTGCTTTCATCGAAATTTAAAGCTGCTGTAACGCCGGTATCTGTAAAATGCTCGGTAGGCTTATGGCAGGAAGCACAACTACGTTCATTATTTCCTGAGAGTATGGGGTCATAAAAAAGCATTTTCCCTACTTTTTTAATATCGCTCTTAAGTTCTTTGTCTGTAATGCCTGAATAAATTCCCCAGGCATTCTGTCCTTCATAAAGATTTTTATCGAAAATAGTAGTAACGTTATTATTCAACGTATAATCATTCAGGTTGGTAGATACTACCTTATACTCTCTTATATACTGTTGGTTAAATGCAAACAAAGGATTAATGTAGTCACGTATATAAGTGTAATTATCAAATTGCGTGAAATTTTTAGGCTGTTTACTAACAAATACTCTAAGTTTTTCATATAACGTAAGGTATTCTTCTTTGAGCGGATACTGTGGAAAAGAAATATTGTAGGCTTTGTAAATATTTCCCACATCCTCAAGCATTCCCTGCAGTTCAGGTATAATGCTGTCATTGCCTGGGCACTCGAAACCGGTAGTATAAATAGCTGCGAGGTTAAGTAAAAACAGCCTGTTTGCCAGGAAAAAGTGGTCGAACGTGTTTAGGGTCTTTGTAATCGAATCGGCTTTGTATACATCCAAAACAAGAATGGAGGGCAGAATAAGTTTTTTTAACGACTCTTTATTGTATACATTACTATCCAATATATTTTCGAGTATACTTAGTCCATAGCCTTGTCTTTTATAAGGTTTTTCAAATTTTTCAAAAACCTCGGTTTCCCATTCCACAGGCAGAGGGCCATTTAAACTCCTGTATGAAGTAGCATCCAGGTAACGTGTCCAGAAGTCGGTTTTTTTAAGTGCCTTTCTACATAAATGGAGTTCGGTGTAAACGGCTTTTTTCCCTGCATCAGTTGAAATATTGGACTGTATGATGGCCTGTTCAAGGTTCTTAAGTTCACTTCCCAAGCCTGAGATGTTTTTTAAATAAAGTTCCGAATAAGCATTTACTGTAGGAGCATCAGGATAATTAGTTGCAGAAGAAACTATAAATAAAATAAATAGGACTATTGCAAATACCGGTATACTTAACTTTTTTGACATAAACTGCACTGTCCAACAAATATATAATTTCTCTGCTAACAGAAAATTTTCAGGCTATTGCTGCGCAAATTTGGGAAATAGGTAACAAATCCCCTCTCGATCGGGGGTAGGGGCTTACCTTATAACCTGCACAAAACCATCCTTTTTATATGTATTTCCCTGGCAGGTAGCACCGATTATATAATAGTAAACCCCATCGGGAACCTTGTTTCCACTTTCGGTATTGCCATTCCAATAATTGTTTGGATTAGTAGATGTGAACATTTCTTTACCCCATCGGTCATAAATAGTAATAGACCAGTCACTCATATTTTCTGTTTTAATGTAAAAGAGAGTATTTACTCCATAAGGGCCTTTATAATCCGGGGTAAATACATTGGGGATAACTAAACTGACGCAGGTTTCTTCTACTATTATCGTAATAGTTTTCTCTACTTCACACCCTGCACTATCTTTTCCTGTTACCGTATAAGTGGTGCTTACTGTAGGTGAAACCTTTACCGAATCACAAAGTGGATTTAAACAGGTTACCCCATTGCCCCCTTTCCATAAGTATTTTATTATTCCATTCCCACTGGCTACTATAGTAGTGTCATCACCTCCTAAAATTATTCCATCACAACAGGCAGTTAATTGTGGGTTGTCTATCCTGACAATAGCAGTATCAGAGGTAGAACAACCATTGTGTACAATAACCGTATAGGTGGTAGTTGTAGGCGGGCTCACTTTTATAGAGCTGCTGGTAGAACCGGTGCTCCAAAGGTATGTTCCTCCACCACTGTCGGTGAGGATCACACTGTCGCCCGGGCAAATCATCTTACTCCCCGTTAATTTAGTAAAAGGTGGCAGGAATACAGTTACTTTTATACTGGTATCTTTTGTGCATAATCCATTAGTTATGCTTATGGTATAAATTTGAGTAGTGGGAACATTTTTAACTGAAATGGAATTGGTAGTTGCCCCTGTACTCCACAAATAATTTGTTCCTCCACCGGCATGGAGGGTAACAGAACTACCCTTGCAGATGGAAGTATCTTTTGAAAGCATGATGGAAATAGTATCTACGAGTACTTTTATAGAATCTATACTATTTCCACACCCTAAGCTATCCACAGCAGAAAGGGTATATACAGTAGTAACAGTAGGGCTTGCAACAGGGTCAGCTATATTGGTTGCACTTAAACCGTTTGCAGGGCTCCAACTGTATGTTTCTCCCCCACTTGCCCTCAATGTAGTTGAACTGCCTCTGCAAATGGAAACAGTAGGGCTTACGGATAAGCGTCCACCCGCTATAATAAATTTCCCTACAAAAAGAGCTTCCTCGCCCATAGCCATGTCAAAATAATAAGCCCCGCCTCCCGGGTCCACTAGCGGATACCTATTGGCCTCTGCATCTCCTGCTATAAATAGATTTTGCCCATCACTGCATACATAGCTGCCATCATTCTCAATGTCAGTTCCATAATAAGTGGCCCATTTGCGTACCCCGGCTGTATCGAATTGTAAAATAAATACATCCGCATTTCCGCCACCCATAGTGTCCTGGTAAAATCCGCATGCCGGCTTAAGTGTTGGAAGATTAGCTGACTCGGTCATCCCGCATACCCAAACATTGCTGCCATCGCTTTGTATAGTATAGCCATCATTGTCTGAACCACTTCCTTCATAATAGGTAGCCCATTTACGTACCTTGCCTGTATCGAATTTTAATATAAATGCATCATGCCCTATGGCATTTGTCCCCTGAAAATAGGCTCCACCTCCCGGATTCAGCGTAGGAAAGTTGGTTGAAGTTGTTATTCCTGTCACCCACACATTCGTTCCATCGCTGTTGATAGAGTTTCCTACATCTTGTTCTGTCATATTATTCCCGCCATAATAGGTGCTCCATTTTAGTACCGCTGCTGTATCAAATTGCGATATAAATATGTTGCAACTGCCGCCTGCAAATGCCCCTTGGAAATAAGCTCCCTTTCCGGCATTCAATGTGGGAAAATTACTTGAGCTTGTCGCGCCTGTTACCCACACATTTGTTCCATCGCTATATATGGAATTTCCCATTTCCACCGAGCCGTATATATTATTTCCTCCAAAATAAGTGGCCCATTCTCGTACTCCTGCCGTGTTGAATTTCAATATAAATGGGTTCCCACCTCCTCCCAGTACACCTTGAAAATAGGCCCCGTTTCCCGGGTTTAGCTTAGGAAAATCAGGGGAAGTTGCTATCCCGGTTACCCACACATTGCTCCCATCGCTTTGTATAGAGTTGCCTTCATCGCCTCCTAAACCACTTCCTCCATAATAAGTGGCCCATTTACGTACCCCTGTGGTACTGAATTGTAATATAAATAAATTCTTCTTCCTTCCCAGTGCTCCCTGGAAATAAGCCCCATTCCCGGGGTTAAACGTAGGAAAGTCAGGAGAAATTGTATTCCCGGTTACCCATACATTCTTTTTGTCGCTATATATGGAATAGCCTTGATCATACCCGCTTCCTCCATAATAGGTACCCCATTGCAGAACCCCGGATGTGCTGAATTGTAAAATAAATAAATTAGCGACGCCTGCATTTACTCCCTGGAAGTAGGCTCCATTACCGGGATTTAATGTTGGAAAACCCGATGGCCCTGTAACTCCTGTTATCCATACACTGGTGCCATCTGCCTGAATGGAAAACACATCCTCTGCCTCCCCGGCAGCGTTGTCGTAATAGGTCGCCCATACTAATACAGGGTCTATGGTCAAGGTTTTAGTACTAACATATGGATCTGTTTTAAAATGTATTTCATTGTTTTTTACAAGGTAAGAAGTTCCTACATGCCCATCCGCAGTATAGCTCAAAGGGGTTCCTTCGGTAATGGTTCCCATAGGCGTATGTATTTTTATAGAGCCGTCTTTTTGCAGTTTAGGTTTATCCGCCCATTTATAGCGCAGGCTTATTTGTTCAGGGTCAGCACCCGGGTGTACCACAAAATCATATTTCAACCCATGCTTACTGCTATATAATACCCAGTCAATACCCGGGTAAATATTTTTAATGGTTATTTTTCCATAGCTGTGAACATTCAAAATACCATCCGGGCAAATACCTCCGTAATAATAGTCTGTCCGGTCTCTACTTTCATCTTCCTGTGTAATATTTTCTTTTCGTATATCCGCACCTGCCAGTTCCATATCGGCACGGCAATAATCTTCTACTATACTGTCATCGTCGCCACGGTTGGAAAACATGGTGTTCTTTTGATATTTCTCCGGGTATGTAAAAACATAACTCAAACCGGTGGTAGTAACATATATATTCATTCCAGGCGCACTTGTCTGGTATAATACATTGGGCACAGCTTTGCGCTGCATATCGAACATCTGTCCTTTATTTTCTATAAAACGCAAGCCCCTGGATTTGCTCATCCATTGCTTCACTTTTGTACTTAAAATAGAATCGCTTTTAGTTTTCGGAGTATAATTACCCGCTGCAACGTGAACAGGTAGTACTATTCCTCCCACAATAAAAGTAAATAGTAGTAAAGTTAATTTTGGTGTTTTCATTCTGTGGGGAAATTGAAACACTTATACGTCAACAAACTTTTATTGGTTGGGTAGGATAATAATGTTTTATAAAAAGACAATAATGAAACATATCATTATCTTTATTTATATATTTTTTCGAAAAAAAACTGTAGTGGCTTCACCTTATCACCTGCACAAAGCCGTCCTTTTTATATGTATTTCCTTGGCAGGTAGCACTGATTATATAATAGTAAACCCCACCGGGAGCCTTATTTCCACTTTCGGTATTGCCATTCCAATATTGGTTTGGATTAGTAGATGTGAACATTTCTTTGCCCCAGCGGTCATAAATAGTAATGGACCAGGAACTGGGAGCATTTATTGTAATGTAAAACAGATTATTAATGCCATTGGGACCCGCATAATCAGGTGTAAATACATTGGGTATGTTGAAGTCGGCACAAGGTATTTCAACTATAACTGTTACCTCTTTTTCCAACTGGCATCCGGAGCTGTCTGTCATGGTTACCGTATAGGTAGTGGTTATCGTCGGCGAAACTTTTACCGAATTGCACAGCGGGAGATTAATACAAGTTGCTTCAGGAGACCATTGATATAGCTTCGCTTTATTTCCCTTTGCTGTCAATGTAGTATCATTTCCAACAACAAGTATTGCGTCACAGCAGGCACTCAAATTAGGAATATCGGGAATGAGGGTAATGGTTGTGTCGTGATGGCATCCATAAGAATTATATGCAATTAATGTAATGGTTGAATGGGCATTGATGGCACCCGTGTAGTATGTTGTTGTTGTATCCCCATTACCCCATAAATAGGTAGTTCCTCCGCTAACAGTAAGTGTATCGGCCTCTCCTATACAACTGCTATGTTTTGTTGTAATTACAGGAATGGGAAGCGGAATAGGATGAATGGCGATAGTCGTATCATGAGAACATCCATAAGAATTATACGCAATTACTGTAAAAGTTGAATTCGCTTTTATGGCACCTGTATAATATGTCGTCGTGGTATTACCATTATTCCATAAGTAAGTAGTTCCTCCACTAGCCGTAAGTGTATCAGATTCTCCTGTACAAATGTTATGTTTTGCTGTAATCACAGGAACAGGGAAGGGAACGGAATGAATGGTGATAATAGTATCATGATAACACCCATAAGAATTATATGCAATCACAGTAATGGTTGAATCTGCATTGATGGCACCTGTGTAATATGTTGTTGTTGTATTGCCATTACTCCACAAATAAGTAGTTCCGCCACTAACCTTAAGTGTATCGGATATCCCATGACAAATTTTAGTATTCCCTGACAAATGGATACCCGGTAAGGGAATTACAGTTACTCTTACGCTTGTATCCTTACTACATGCGCCATTGCTTATGCCCAAAGTGTAGGTTTGGGAAGTTAATACATTTATGGCAATTGAACTAGTGGTAGCCCCGTTGCTCCATGTATAGTTTGTGCCTCCGTTTGCATTAAGAGTAATGGAACTGCCGGTGCATATTGACGTATCCTTTGTTATAGCCAATCCGGCAAGGGTATTTACTATTACTTTGACAGAATCTATTAATTTCCTCCCGCATGCAGAGGTATCAATACTCGTAACAGTATAGGTAGTTGTAACCTTAGGGCTTGCTTTAGGATTAGCTATGTTCGTTGCACTTAAGCCTGTTGGGGGGCTCCATTGGTAGGATATGGCTCCACTGGCTGTCAGGGTAGTTGAATCGCCCCGGCAAATAGAAACCATAGGACTTACATTGAGCTTTAGCGAATCAATAGTGAATTTTCCAATAAAGAGATTTTCCTCTTCGTTAGGTGTATCGAAGTAATAGGTGCCTCCTCCGGGGTTCACTAATGGATAATCTGAAGATTGAGCATCCCCTACCACAA
>Ga0206823_1063_pt1 | contig 29263 bp, 31 predicted proteins | sample Alteio_BWOrgCont_81_FD_152868 | JGI IMG/M metagenome (GOLD analysis project Ga0206823, IMG submission 152868) | Enriched cells from forest soil in Barre Woods Harvard Forest LTER site, Petersham, Massachusetts, United States -... | ecosystem: Environmental > Terrestrial > Soil > Temperate forest >...
CATTACCATTAAGCTCGATATTTCTTCTGTGAACCCGGGCCTCCCTAGCTGATGATCCGGGAGGCGGGGCGCCGTAAATGGAATCATTTAAGAAATTTGCAACAAGCTCGGCTGATAATATAGTCGGTGTATGAACCAGAATCGGAGTATCCATAACCCTTGTGACAGTTTCATGATATTGCCTTAGCGCAGTTAATGCACCATTAACCAATCTTCCAACCATATCAATCGATCGAATCACTTGCGGCCCAAGTTCCGCATCGGCGGCAACGGAATTAGTCCATGCCGCTAACTCTTGTTGCCATCTCTGTACGTCCTGATTAGCCCTTTAGGAATCTCCGCTTGTTTCCGGCACCATATCAACACCGGCTATTATGGCATTTACCCTTACAGGCCCATAACCATCACGTATGCCTGCATCTAAAGGATAACTTCCAATTCGTGTCTGTCCTGGCAATAAATCCGCTTCTATCCGTCCGGCTGTTGCGCTGGAAGCAAGGCAGGTGGCATATTTCATGCATTCTGTCACAAGAGGGCGAGTCTCATCGCCGCGAACATATCTGTCCGCCTCGTCAAATATTGCACGACCAAATATAAATCTCCGGGCGATATTATTATTTCTAAATCGTTTGAAGGCCTCTTCATCTGGTGCGACGACTCCTTCCTGGATTAAACGCAAAAATCCCATATTATGAGTAATAATGGTAAGCGGATGAACTCGTTGCATCCTATCCAGAATCTCAGCTATAACTTGCTGGGCATTCCCCGCTTCCGAATCAAATACAATAAATCGGTTGGCGATTAAGCCCAGATGCTCTGCATCTGTAGCGCGGTCGTATAAATTTCTATTTGATTCCAATTTTGTGGTTACCAACAAACTATTGACGCCGCAGTTATAGACGTCAAAAAGATTCATTCTTCCTTTGCCAAATCCCCCAAACGCTTCCTCAAACCCTAAATCATAGAGTTTTCTTCCCCCTTCCCGGCGATATTCGCCATTTGGCAGGCGTTCATAATCCGGCATACCCGCTGCATTGGTAATAGGATAAAGCCGCCCCATAAAATCAAGATGCTCATTTTGAGCTGCTGCAATAAATTTTGCTCTATTTCTAAGATATCTAAGTTGATCAGGAAAAAGCTCCATGGGAGGATTTCTGTTTGCCGCTATAGCAGTCTCAACGGCTTCGATAGCACTTAGCAGACTAGATGAAACTATTTGATTTAATTGGGGATTGGACATATTAAACTCCTAAATTTTCATTACTTATACAATAGAAATGTTAAGGAATTATTAACAAACCTCTAAAAGTATAAAAATTTTAGGAAAAAACATGTGGAAAGTCCGCACCAAAACGGAAAAATGTTATACCCTCCCCACTATTTTGTGTAAAAAAACAGATAGTTAGTTGCCTACAAGCTCGAAATCATGTTTTTGGCTATAAATTATGCTGCATTGCTCTCACGTCGATAAAGCTCTACAGATATCCTATTATTGCATTTCTTCTAGATTAAAATATTTACCATGCATCCTTAGTGTTTTCTAAGATAGTGTAATTTCAACTTCCTGGGATGTTGGTCTCATAAGGCCTTCAGTAACAGCAATGACTACAGAATCCTTTGTATTGCTTAGAATGCTAAAATTTAACTCACTAATACCGCCAAAGGAATAAACGGGAGAGATATTAATAATTCTTATTTCATATGGCCCATTTTCTAATTCTGTTACCAGTTTGATAGTGGGAAGAAAAGTGGAGGCAGGAGTAGTAAGACTCATATTGCGATCTAAAATCGCTAATTTAACACCTATTTTATCAAATATCGTGAGATCGCGTTTATCAGCATCATATAATAACTTAACACTGGCCAAAGGTTTTCGATCATAATTTGTCTTCACCTGGTCGATTTTTTGATTACGGTGTTCGCTATTAAGTACCCCCTTCTTAAAGAAAATTGGAGATTTTATTATAACTGGAATATTATTCTTGTCTTCTTTTCTTAAAGCTTCGGCAACATCTTGTCTTGCCAAATAAAAAGCAACTCTAAAGATAATCCAAACGGCAATGCCAGAAAAAATTATAGGAATACCCCATTTAACAGCAAAATCTATTACTTGTGTAATGCTTGGGCTTATCACGCCAAATCTCTCAGCGATTCTATCATCACCCCATCCTAGAATAGCATTTTCAAACAAACGCCAAGATACGCGGGCAGGAAAAATAAAAAGGATGATGGAAATGAGTTTAAGAAATGGCTTTTTTGACATCCAATAAATTCTTCTTACTATAGAGATTCTTAAGGTATAGAGAGTTGATGGCCTAGAAGTAACTACTTTGCATGGCGGAAAGTAGCGAGGATTATTGTTGCACGGTTATTGGAATAGCAAAATAGGTATATATTTTGTGAAAACTAAAACCGCCGCCAATTCCTTGCTTACCTAATAAAACTTCTTATTGGCCCTTAAATGGTGCCCCCGGTCGGAATCGAACCGACACGCCTTGCGGTACCGGATTTTGAGGCTAACACCCGAAGCTTTGTCGGACTATCGGGAAATTCTATTCCTTCTTCCCTTACTATCCGCACCATCTATGCGGATATCCGGCTTAAACCTGCTGAATAATCGCTCTAAACCTTTTCCAATGCAGCTGCCTTCTTCTTAGCTGGCTTTGGCTTGCGCACGTTAATAGCCGCTGCATCCAAAGAATTTTTAATATGCGAGGCGTAAAATTTTTCTATCATTTCTACGCTCGTGCGGCAGTTCTTAGCAATTTGATATATGTCAGCACCCTCCATTAAACGCAGACAGACATAGGTGTGGCGCAAACTATACGCCGTGCGGGGGTTGCCCTCCCGGTCAGATTTAAGGTTTTCCTCTTTCAATATCTTATTGAAAAGCCTGTGGTGTGTTTTCGGAAATATGCGGTCGTTAGCCTTGGGCTTCTCCGCTTGCTTTCCTGAAAGTTTTTCTTCTTTTGTTAGTGGCCTTTCACGATTCTTCAATCGTTGGAAAGGTAGCACCGCACCTTTTGTGCTTTTGCAGTATCCAACACCGCGTTTACCGCGCACTTCGATTTCGAGGATGCGTTCGCCCGTTGCTTCATCGGTAACGATGGCAACGTCTCGAAATTCTAGGCGGACGGCCTCATCCGGCCTCAAACCGGTATTGGCCATGAAAAGAACGTAGTCATGGAGTTGAGCGCATTCCCAGCTATATTGCGTTTGTTTAGGGTTTTGTGCACGGCGGCGAGTCGCCTCATAAAGGGTTTTATATTCCGTTGGAGAGAACCAGGCACGATGTGAAACCTTACCTGACGACTTGAATGGTTCCGAGAGATCAGGGATGAACGGAATCCATCCATTGCGGTTGGCGGTTTTGAGAACGTGACGCAGAGTGACAATTTCCTGATGGATTGTCTGGCGGGCAGGTGGTTTACCCTTCTTTTCCAGCACCTTCAAACGCCGATCCATTCGGTATTCCTGTACCAATGTCGGGGTGATTTCGGTAAGCAGCTTGTCTCCAAAAAACGGTAAAAGATAGTTCTCCAAGCGCCGGCTTTGCTGATTGACATAGTGGGCGTTGCGCTGTCCCGCAGTCATCACGGTAAATTCTCGAACAAATTGGGTTGCTGCTTCCCTGAACTCCTTGCCGTCGCGTATTTCGCCTCGTTTGTGTTTACCTTTGAGTTCCAAGTACCAATCCTCAGCAAAATCCTTGGCTTGGGCTATGCCCTCTTCCTTCGTACTGGTTCGGCGATTGCGCCCGCCAAGATAGGTGGAACACTGCCAATAACGGCTGTTGTCCCGCTTGTAGACATGAAGCTTTCCGCCCATGAGTTCATGGTGTGCCATTCCCCCTCCCAAATACTGTGAAAGTGTGTAAGGTATGTGTAATAGTATTTTAGGGAGAAATCAGAGTCAATATAAATCAACGCCATTCTAAAAATATCGTTGAATAACAGCACTTTAAGAGTGGTGCCCAGAGGCGGAATCGAACCACCGACACAGGGATTTTCAGTCCCTTGCTCTACCAACTGAGCTATCTGGGCAATATATATACATACAAGGAAATTCTTATTCCCCGAGAGCAAACCTTATAAAAGATAAGGAAATATTTGTCATCAACTTATTTGTACATAATAATTATGTGAAAATTGAATTTATTAAAAATATTAGCTTATTAAGCTTCCTCAACAGGCTTAAAGCCTTTGAATTGAAAGTATTTGGTCTGAGAAAACTGCGAATGATAATATCCTAGCTTTCCGGCTGCCCAGGCAACATCGGCAAAATTATCATGAATTAGAATTTATATATGTTGCTTTCCGTAACAATAAAATCCATTTTTTCGTCATGCCGCCCTTTGGGAATTTGAGGGATTTTCTGTATCCCAAGCCCTATGCCAATGGCCAGGATAGTTTTATGGACGCGTAAGTGGGCCAGAGTGCGGTCATAATAGCCGCCGCCGCGGCCGAGACGCGCGCCGGTTTCATCGAATCCTAATAGAGGAAGGATGACTATATCGGGAATTATTTCCGGCTTGGCGGGGCTGGGTTGCAATACTTTATTGTATAGAGAACCTGGCTCTAAAACATCGCCTGGTTTATATTCACGGAATATCATCGGCGTATTTTTTTGCAGCAAAACCGGCAGGCATATTTTCGGCTCCGGCAGCAAATCCACAACCGGAAAAATATCAGGCTCGAAGCCGATTTTTTTATATAGGGCGATGGCCTGGGCTTCCCAGCCTTTCAAGATAGATGCAAGATTTGCGATTATTTCCGGTGATTTACTTATTAATTCCCGATTTGGAACAACGGAGATTTTTTCTTTAAGCTCCCGTCGCAGCTCCTTTTTACGCTCGATTATTTCGGGTTCGGAGAGCAAAATAGATATGTTCGATTATTCTAAAAAGGAGGAAGGGACCGCCTCTGCCGTTTGTTTTTTTATCCTCGTAAAGCCCGTTTATTACAGGTGGGCGCCATATGAATAAAGACAATGCCTAAATCCAGGGACAGCTCCCTTACAAGGTTACATTGGCTCCTGGGATATTAACTGTTAACGAACAGCGCAGCCAGCCTTCCTTGAATAAAACTCTAGCATTTTTCAAGCTTACCCGCAAGCTGTTCTACATAGCCGGAGAGTAAATTTATTTTATCGGCGGCCTTTATTAAATATTGACTATTAAGATTATTATTAGCGACTCCGGTGGCTTTTTTATTCATTTCATTGATCTCATCCTGCATCATCAGCGCAGTCATCACTAAAAGCAGTTTATCGGAGCCTTCATGGTCAATGCTCAATTCTTTTATGCGGGCGTTTAAGGATTCCGCAAGCTTCAGCAGATGCGGCTCATCGCCATCGCCACAGGCCAGCTGGAATTGCCTGCCTCCTACATTCAAATCGACTATCGCCATAGCTTTTTAAGGATAATGGTTGCGGAATTTAAGCGACTTTTTCCAATTGCTCTATAAGATTCTCGATTCTACCGGAAACATCGAGTTTCAGCTTCACCAGCTTCTCGTTTTTGGCGCGCTCAGCCTCCAAAGCGCGGCGGGCCTCCTCTTTTTCCTTCTGCAATTTTTTATTTTCTTCCTGCAGATTCTTGATTTCCATATTGCTGAGCAGCGGCACTTCCTGGTTTTTCTTCTCGGCGACTTCTTTCTTTAATCTGTCGATATTTTCTATCGCGCCGCTAACCGTGCCATCCAGTTTAGCCAGTGCTTTCATCAAGTCCACTTCCGCCTTCTCGAAAATTTCCTGTGTTTGATCTTTTTCCAGTACGCTTACCATATTTAGTTCACCTATTAGTTAGTTTATGAGTTTTTGTGTCTTTTATAACTATTGCCGTAAAGAAATAAAATTTCAACCATTGTATTTGGTGGCAAAATTTGTTTTTGCCGGAAATTTCTGTTAATTCGGAATTTATTCCTAGGGGAGAATTTATGTATCGCAGCAATCCATCCGGCAGACTTAAGCGCGCATTGAAATTGTTTTTCTGTTTCTTTACACCGGTAATCGCAGTGCTGGCGCTGGGTTTTCACATTAGCATTCAATCTCTGGAAAAAGAGGTGGAAAACCAAACCATAGAGGAATCGCGCATCTATAACCAGGTGTTCAAAGCCGATTTCATTAATTATATGGGCACGCTGAAAAACGAAGTCACCGCGCTCGGCAATAATCCGCTAATAAAAAAGCTGACAGTGGATTTAGCCGCGATTTATAAAAATCTTGGCAGTGATTCAGCGGCAATTCTCACGAAAAAATACGGGCGGAATAGTGCGCCTATCGCTCCTGCCATGGGCGAACCGGCCCCGGGCGCAGCAGCTGAGCCGGAAGCCCCGCCCGCCGCCGCTTCTACTGCCGCCGCTCCAGCGGCCCCAGTCGCTCCTGCGCCCGAGCAGCCTGCCGCAGCGACTGATTCCGGCTCCGCTCTTTATGATTCGCTGCATGCTGCCTATAACCCGATTTTTTCCGAGCTCGCGAAATCCTTAAATATTTACGATATATTGCTTATCGATGCCGAGGGCCATGTTATATACAGCAAGGAAAAATATAGTGATTTTACCGCGGATTTGAATGACGATAAATGGAAGGATTCCACGCTGGCGAAAATTTTCCGCGAGGCAAAAGAGCTTAAGGAAAATAATGTTGTCCTGCATGATGTAAAGCCTTATGAAGCGGCGCACGGCGCGCCTTCCGCGTTAATGGCGGCTCCGGTTAAGGATAATGATAACCTGGTGGGAGTAGTGGTTTTTCGTCTCGGTTTCACCCCGCACCCAACAACTTTCGATTTCCCGGCACTGCTCAAGAATGACGAAAATATATTCATTGCCGCCAAAGACGGCTCGGTTGCCTATAGCATAGCCAACAATCCATTCCGCAAAGAATTGCTGGATATCGCCAGTATGGGAAGCTTCACCGTTGAAGTCGCGCCCGGCGAAAGAAGAACCGTTTCCATGCAGGAGCTGGAATTCTTAGGCAATAAATGGGAGCTGGTTTCTGAGCTAAACCTCAATTATCGCTTAAACGCCATCGCCGCGCCGCTTGAAACCGAGCTGCAATATAAATATCTAATGATTGCAGGGATAATGGGAATAATTTTCCTGGGGCTTGCCTTCCTGCTAACCCGCAAACGCCCGGAACCCTTTCCGGAAATTAGGCCGGAAGGGGTTTAAGATAAGGCTATAGGGGCTTGCAATATTACGGAGTTGTTTCCCCGGCAGTGAAAATATCGAGATAGGATTTATACATATATGACTGGCCGTATTTTTTATCCTTATATTTCGGCGATAGTATTCCCATATCGATAAACCGGTTAATCACTTTTTGTGCTCCTTTGTCTGTAAAACCTGTCCATTTTTGTATTATGGCGTTATTGACAATTGGCTGGCCGTATAATTTAGGTAGAACCATTATAGCACTTTCTGAAGCACGCTTGCTCAGGCTCTGTATTTTCCCCATTTCTTTTTCCCGCAAATCTGTAATCTTACCCACAATATCTATAGCTTCGCCGGCTATTTCAATCACCCCGTCCAGGAAAAATTCTATCCATTCGGAAACCTTACCATTGTGATATCCGAAAAGCTTTTCGTAATAGAGTTTCCGGTACTTTTTGAAATAAGAGGATAGAAATAATACCGGCTTATCCAAAAAACCTTCCTTCCATAGATAAAAGGTAATCAGCATTCTTCCCGTCCGGCCATTGCCGTCTAAAAACGGGTGGATGGTTTCAAACTGGGCATGGATAAGCCCCGCTTTTATCACTATTGGTGTTGTATCTTCCTTATGCATAAATGCTTCAAGTTCGCCAAGTGACCGATGCATTTCATCAACCGGAGGCGGAACGAATCTGGCATTATCCGGCTTGGTACCGCCTATCCAATTCTGGCTTTTGCGGAATTCTCCCGGGTCGGAAAAGTGCGTTACTCTGGCTTTATCCATCAATTCTTTATGAAGCTCCCGCACAAACCGGAGCGCCATGGGAAAATTTTCTTCTCCGGCGCGCTTCATTCCATAATTAAGAGCCTTGATATAATGCAGAATATCATCGACATCTGCCGGAATAAGCTCACTCGGGGCTACTTCCGCTTCGATCGCATCCACCATGGTTGCCATCGTACCCTCTATTTGGCTTGAGGAGGCGGCGTCTTTTCGCAAATACATCAATAGAAAAAAATCGGCATCGGGAAGCAGCTTGGTAATACCGTCAAGTTTGCCGAGAAGCCGTGTCGCCTCATTATCTTTTTTCAAAACCCCAGGCTCGAAGAAAAATCCCTCTTTCGGAGGAAAAGTATTGGGAATAAAGGCATTAAACTTCCCGGGTTGAAATCCTAACCTGCCAATTTCTAAAGGTTTCATAAGTTTGTTCGCATCTTTTTTTTAATACGAACAAAGTCTATAGGTTTGTTCGTATTCAGTCAAGATATAAGTACAAACCTACCCTCGTTTCTTCAACTCCTCGGAAATTAAAAACGCCAGCTCCAGGCTTTGGCTGGCATTAAGCCGCGGGTCGCAGTGGGTGTGGTAGCGGTCCTTTAAATTCACCTCCGATATCGCCTGAGCCCCGCCGATGCATTCGGTTACGTCCTGCCCGGTCATTTCGAAATGGATGCCGCCGGCGTGGGTGCCTTCGGTTTTGTGAATTTCGAAGAAGCTTTTCAGTTCCGCCAAAATACGGTTGAAGGGCCGGGTTTTATAGCCGTTCGGTGATTTTATGGTGTTGGCATGCATTGGGTCGCATGACCAGACGACTTTGCAGCCCTCGGCTTTAACCGCGCGCACCAGGGGCGGCAATAATTCCGCGATTTTGTCGGAGCCCATACGCGCAATCAGCGTTAATTTCCCCGGCTGATTTTTGGGATTCAGGGCGGCGATTAATTGCAAAAGTTCGTCCGGCGTCATCGAAGGGCCAACTTTAGTGCCGATCGGGTTGCCGAGGCCGCGCATATATTCAATATGCGCGCCATCCAAATTGCGTGTGCGGTCGCCTATCCACAACATATGCGCTGAGCAGGCATAAGCTTCGCCGGTTGCTTCATCAATCCTGGTCAGCGCCTCCTCATAGCCGAGCAACAGCGCCTCATGCGAAGTATAAAATTCCGCCTCGCGCAGCTGCGGCATTTTATTCAGCGACAGCCCGCAGGCGCGAATGAAAGAGACGCATTCATTAATGTGATTCACGATATCCTGGAATCTTTTCCCCTGCGGCGAATGGGCGATGAAATCGGCGTTCCATTCATTTATACGCTCTAAGGAGGCATAGCCGCCCTTGGCCAGCGAACGCAGGTAATTCAAGGTGGCGGCGGATTGGTAATAGACTTTCAGCAGGTTTTCCGGGTCCGGGATGCGGGCCGAGGCCACGAAATCCATGCTGTTTACCATATCGCCGCGATAGCTTGGCAATTCCTTACCGTCAATGATTTCGGTATCGGCGGAGCGTGGCTTGGCAAACTGCCCGGCAACGCGCCCGACTTTCACGATTGGCCGCCCCGCGCCATACATCAGCGCCACGGTCATTTGCAATATCACCCGGAAGAAATCGCGCAAATTGCCCTGGTTGAATTCGGCAAAACTCTCAGCGCAATCCCCTCCTTGCAGCAGAAAAGCCTGCCCGGCAGCGACTTTCGCCAGCTGATCTTTAAGTTTCCGCGATTCGCTCGGCGAGGTTAGCGGCGGCAGGCTGCGCAGCTTTTCCTCCACTTCGGCAAGCTGTTTTTTATCCTGATATTCCGGCTGCTGCTTTATCGGCAGGTCGCGCCAGCTATTTGGGTTCCAATTGTTTTCTTTCGATTTTTTCATGCTTTGCATATAACTTACAAGTTGTGACTTGTGCTTTGTGATTTGTGGCTTGTATAATTAGTCACAAACCACTAATCACAAACCACAAATGAACACAAATAATACCATAGCCTTCCAAGGCTTACCAGGAGCAAATTCCGATCTTGCTTGCCGGCAGGCTTATCCTTATATGGATACGCTGGCCGTGCCTTCATTCGAGGATGTTTTCCGGGCGGTGGAGGAGGGCCGGGCGCTGCTCGGGATGATTCCGATTGAGAATTCGCAAGCCGGAAGAGTCGCGGAAATCCACAATATATTGCCGCGCACGAAACTTAATATAGTTGGGGAATACTTCCAGAAAATTCACTATCAGTTATTGGGCCCGAAAAATTCCACCCTGGAAACCGTAAAAACCGTTTATTCGCACCCGCAAGGCCTGATGCAATGCCGGGAAAACCTGGCGGCGCTGGGCTTGACCGGCGAGCCGCATTCCAACACCGCCGCCGCCGCCGCCGATGTGGCAAAATGGAACGACCCGGCTAAAGCCGCATTATCCTCCTCGCTTGCCGGGGAATTATATGGGCTCAAAGTGTTGAAGGATGGCATGGAGGATTCGCCGGACAATACCACGGTTTTCATCACCATCGCTAAGGAACCGGCCGACCCGGACCCGGCAAAGGGCGCGGTGATCACCACATTATTATATGGCCTACGCAATATGCCCGCCGCTCTATACAAATCCCTCGGCGGGTTCGCCACCAATAATGTGAACCTGCTCAAAATCGAAAGCTACATTCCCGGCGGCGTCTCCGGCAGCGCCCAGTTTTTCGTAACCTTCGAAGGCAGCCCGGCTGAGCGGAATGTCCAGATGGCCCTGGAAGAGCTCGGGTTTTTTAGCAAGAAAGTGCAGGTGCTTGGGGTTTATTATGCGGATAAGGCTAGGGGGCTTTAAACGGCGAAACCCCGGGCGAGTAGGCTCTCGCCGCGGGGTTTTTATCAACTATCGAAGAAAGATGCTTCCAACACATCGAGAACTTGGTCGATGGTTTCCCAGGGAATTGCGATGTTTACGGGCGTCCTCGTTTCAAGACGGGAGAGGTGTTCCTCATTAGCGATGGGGAGCACCATAACGGGCTCCGGGAACTCTGCTTCGGCCACTCTTTGCCGGAGCTCTTCGAGAGACTCAATGGGTGAGTAGATTCTTCTCTCCTTACCATCGTCGACCATGTAGAACATTGACGTTCCTCAAATCAGGCCAACTTTTACATCCGCCGACCCATAACCTTTCCCGTGCAGGGAATTAAAAATCATGGGTTCCCTAGCGAAAGAAAAGTAGCTGATGTCCCATTTTCGCAAAAGAAGAAGAAGTAAAAGAGCTTTTTGTTAAGGTTTTGTTACAGGCTTAAATGATTCGGCTATGTACCGGTAAAAAAGCGTACGTACGCTTTTTTACCGGCAAACCTAATGGAGGACTAAAAATTGTAGAACTGAACAGTCCTAATTTCTATAAACTATTCCTAAACCAGGTATATTGCCTTTTCGCATAATTCCGCGTCATTTGCTGGGCTTTTTTTATGGCTTCATTTAAGGGGATTTCGCCGTTTAAGTGGGAAATAAGCTCTCTAGCACCGAGGGCTTTCATGGCCATGGCGGAATCCGGTAATTTCATATCGCGTAGCTTCGCTGCCTCTGCCAAGGCGCTGTTTTCCAGCATTTGCAGGAATCTGGCGTCGCAGCGTCGGTAAAGTTCAGTGCGTTCCGGGAGGATTTTTGATATTTCAAAATATTCTTTCGGATAATTCGGTTTGGTTTGGTTCTGCCAATATAATATGGATTCTCCGGTTTGCAGCATCACTTCCGCGGCGCGGAGCATGCGTTGTTTATCGGAGGCCCTAATTTTTTCCGCTGCCGCCGCATCTAATCCCCTTAAATATTCATGGAATTTTTCCTTGCCGAGTTCCACGAATAAATTACGTACGTACGTACGCATATCAGCGTTTATATCCGGGATTTCTGCTATTCCCTCTATCAAGGATTTCAAATATAGCCCGGTGCCGCCAACAACTATCGGGATTATTTTCCCGCGGTGCGCCTTATCGATTTCGGATTTTGCCAGTTCCAGCCAGCGGCCGGTGGAAAATTCTTCCTGGGCGGAAATGAAACCATATAATGCATGCGGTGTTTCCGCCCGCTCCGCCGCGCCCGGCTGGGCGGAAAGAATAGGGATTTCACGGTAAACCTGCATGCTATCGGCATTGATGATGACAGAAGGCGCATCTTTGGCTAATCTGACGGCCAGCTCAGATTTACCCGAGGCCGTCGGCCCGGCGATGATTATGATTTTTTGGCTATTAGGATTCACGATATGGAAGGACCAAATAAAGTAATAACGCTGATTTCCCCGGTGAAAAGGCGCAAGCTCGGGGCGGCGGATATTGATAGCATTACCGAGGCGCTCCTCGCAAGCCGGATAGAGGTTATCGGTCATAAATGGCTCTCAATGTCGGAAGCTTGCGATTTGTTTTTCACCAAAGGCACGATAGAAGCGGCCAAAGCGGTGCTACAGAAGGAGTTGGCAGCTGAGGAAGTGGATTTTATCGTGCAGAATGCCGCCAGGCGCAAAAAGAAAATGCTGGTGAGCGACATGGATTCCACCATCATCACCGTCGAATGCATTGATGAATTGGCGGATTTCGCGGGAATAAAGGAAAGGATAGCCGAAATCACCGAAAAAGCTATGCGCGGCGATTTGGATTTCACAGCGGCACTTAAAGAACGGGTGGCTTTATTGCAAGGCCTTTCCGAATCTCTGCTTGAAACCACTTATAAGGAACGGGTGAAATTCATGCCCGGCGCCAGAAGCCTGGTGCAGACGATGAAAAAACACAATGCTTTCTGCCTGTTGGTTTCCGGTGGGTTTACCTTTTTCACCAATAAAGTGCGCGTGGCGCTGGGGTTCGATGCCGATGAAGCCAATAGCCTCGAAATCATCGACGGTAAATTATCGGGAAAAGTAGAGGAGCCGATTCTGGATAAGGAAGCCAAGAAAAATTTCCTGAAAAATTATAGCCGCAAGCTGGGCCTAGAGGCGGCGGAGGTTTTAAGCGTCGGTGACGGCGCTAATGATTTGCCGATGTTGCTGGCTTCAGGCCTTGGTGTTGCCTATCATGCCAAGCCGAAGGTAAAAGCGCAGGCGCACGCAAAAATAGATGTTTGCGATCTCACCGCCTTGCTTTATGCTCAGGGCTATCATTCTGAAGAGATTGTTAATTATTAAGGCGTTATTCGTTGTCCGTTGTTCGTTAACCGTGTTTTCGAACAACGAATAACGAGCAACGAAAAACGGAAACGAAATGCTTTACCTGATGCGGAAAATTGGCGAGTCGATCATCATCAATGATAATATTGAGGTGAAGCTCGTGGAAGTGAAGGGCAAAACGGTGAAGCTCGGTTTTGAATCGCCGCCCGGCGTTACCATAATGCGCAAGGAAATTCAGGATAGGATTATCGCGGAAAACATGGCGGCGGCGAAATCTCATTCGGTGCATGATTCGCTGGATGCCATGGGCCAGTTGAAGCTTTCTCCGCAATCCAAGCTTCCGGAAAGTTAGGAAAAATGTTCCGCAACGCTCTCATAATCGGGCTTGGATTGATGGGCGCATCGGCGGCGATGGCATTGAAGCGCAAAAAACTCGCCGATAATATTTCGGGTTACGATATAATCGAAGAGGCGGCAGAAAAGGCGCTGCTTTCGGGGCTAATCGATAAAAAAACCGATAATCTGCCTGAGGAAATAATGGCGGCTGATTTGCTGCTTGTCTGCTCGCATTTATCATCATATCCGGAAATTGGCCGGGCAATTGCGCGGTTTTCCAGACCCGGCGCGCTAATTACCGATGTCGGCTCGGTTAAAGCCCCGGCGCTGAAGCTGGAGGGTTTTTTAACGCTGGAGCAGAAGAAAAATTTCGTCTCCGCGCACCCCGTCGCCGGTTCGGAAAATAGCGGCATTGCGGCGGCTAAGGTTGATCTATTCGAGAAGAAAAAAGTCATCATCACCCCACTTGGAAATTCCGGTCCGCGCTCTGTGCAGACTATCTCCAAATTATGGCAATCAATAGGCGGAATGCCGGAAATAATGAAGCCGGAAATCCATGATGCCATCTATGCCGGAGTTTCGCATGTGCCGCAATTTCTGTGCTGGTGCTTCGCCGATTTTCTTGGCGCGATTGATAAATCCATCAAAAACCCCGATGAAAATTTCCGGTTATTCACCCGCCTTGCCGCCTCCAACCCGGCATTGTGGCAGGATATTTTTATCGCTAATAATAAAAATATCTCCAAAGTCATTGCCGATTTTTATTTGAATTTCTCTAATATAATGCGCGAGATAAAAGAGGGCCAGCGGGCCGACCTGCATGAGAGGTTCACCCGCGCCATCTATGCCAGGAAACATTTGGCCGATAGCAAGGATGACTATAAGGAAACACCGCAAGGCGCGGCGAATTTCAATATAACAACCATGGTGCCGCGCATTATCGCCATGGCGTTTCTGGAGGTCACCGGTGATATGGAATATGCCGGTTCCGGTTTCCTCGATTTCACCAGGCCGATAATTTCCGTCGCCGATGAAAATGTCGAGTATCTGCTTGCCGAAAAAGCCGTAATTTCCCGCCTGCTCCAAAGTTTCTTCGACTGCATGGATAATTTCTACAAAATATTAGAACGCAACACCAGGCCCGATATTCTAGTGAAAATAAGCGAATCGCGCGGGAACTATTTAGGTTTTGTTGAGCGGGATTAGGTTTTTGCTCCTCTAAAACGGCGATAATATATCTATCAACTGTTCGCCATAGCGCGGGGTTTGCAGGTCGGAGAGGGCGCCTTTGCCGCCGTATATTATGCGCGCCTCGGCCACCTGGTTCGAGCTGATAGTATTATCCGAGGCGATATCTTCGGGGCGGATTACGCCCTGAATGGAAATTTCCCTGACTTCGTAATTTACACGGATTTCCTGCCGTCCGGTGATGACGAAATTACCATTCGGCAACACTTGGGTGATTGAGGCGGCAACCTCGGTGGTGATGGTTTCGGCGCGGTTGATTTTACCGACGCCGGTGGTGCCGGAAGCCCCGGTTACGCCAAGCAGGTCGGACGGGCTTGCTGAATTTGCGCCCGGAATTTTCCCGAGCAGATTCTGGAACCCGAATAGCGACGGCACTCCGACCTTTTCGCTCGATGTGCGGGTGCTGTCGGTTTCATTATTAAATGCCGCCTGGTCGGAAATCTGGACTTTGATTGTCAATATATCGCCGACATTGCGGGCTCTTGGGTCGCGGAAGAAAGTTTTAGAATCCGATTGCCAGATTGAATTGGTTTTCTTCGGCTCATAATCGCGTTCCGGCGCCGGCCAATCCACTGGCTTGCTGCCGAGATGCTCTCTGGGATTTTGCACTTTCTCAAGCGGCGGCGGCTTGCCCATATTTTGCAATCTATCGAGCTGCTCATCGGTGCAGGCCGAGAGCAGGATCACAATTCCAAGGAATAGCCGATAGTAACTAATTTTTACTTTCTCTCCAGGTGTCATACTCGGGCTTGACCCGAGTATCCATCGAAAAATAACAATCAGTTTTTTGATGGACCCTCGTGTCAAGCACGAGGGTGACACCCCAAAAATGCAAAATGGGTTATTTCCAAACAGCGCTGATTTTTTCCCCGCCATTAATTAAGCCCCATAACTTTAACCAGGTTGCTGCCGGCCACCGTTCCGCTCACGATAGCGCCGCTTTTGCCGTTACGCACCCGCACGGTGTCGCCTAAGCTGCCTTTATCGAGCGACTGACCGGTAGTGGAAATTTCCAGGTTCTTCGCCTTATAAACCATGGTAACGGTGCCTCCCCTTTCCACTAATTGCCGGGTGGTGATTTCATCCTTGCGGATGGGAGTATTGGCGGCAATGGCAAGCCGCGGCGTTTTGCCGACTAAATCTTCGCCTGAATGGATGATATTGCCTTGCACCCTGGTTGCCGGAAATTCCTTGCTTACTATATCTTCACTATCGATCACATCGCCATATTGCATACGCCGCGCCAACGTGGGAACCGAAACTTTTTCTTTCGCCGGGTCTTTAGCGGGCGAAGAAGCAGACGTAGCATCTTCCGCCAAGGCCGGGAGGCTAAACAACATGCAGAAAGTGAAGGCAAATAGAGCAAGCGACTTTTTCATATTATTCAGATTATAGATATGCGGAGCCTTTTTGCGAGTATTATTCACGGTAACTTTCCAGTCATTCCCGCTTTCCGCGGAAAATAATGCTTCTCTAACTTATCTGGTTAAGATTTTGCAGCATCTGGTCGGTGGCGGAAATTACGCGGGAATTCTGCTCATAGGCTCTCTGGGCGGTAATCAAGTTGGTAATTTCGCTTACCACATCAACGTTGGAAGCCTCAACGAATCCTTGTTTCAGCGTACCGAAACCCACGGTTCCCGGGTTGCCCTGCACCGGCGGGCCGGAAGCCTCGGTTTCCAGAAACAGGTTATTGCCTTGCGCGCTTAAGCCCGCATCATTGATGAAAGTGGCGATGGTAAGCTGGCCGACTACTTGCGGCGCCAGTTGCTTATCAATCGTCACCGATACCTGCCCGCTGGAATTAACCGTTATCGCGGTGGAATTCGCAGGCACGGTGATTCCCGGCACCACGGTGTAGCCTTGCGCGGTGACTATTTGCCCTTGCGCATTTAGTTGGAATGAGCCGTCCCTGGTATAGGCATTTTCGCCGTCTGGCAATTGCACCTGGAAATAGCCATGCCCCTGAATGGCGAGATCGAGATTGTTATCGGTCTGCGTGAGGCTGCCTTGAGTGGTTATGCGATAAACGGCGCCGGTGGAAACCCCGATGCCGATTTGTATGCCGGTTGGGATGATGGTGTTGGTATCGGAAGAATTGGTGCCGGCGCGTAAATAATCCTGGTAGAGCAAATCCTGAAATTCGGCGCGCTGCTTTTTGAAGCCGGTGGTGCTTAAGTTGGCGATATTGTTCGAGATAATATTTACATTGGTTTCCTGCGCCCTTAAACCGGTTGATGCTGTATATAATGCTCCGTTCATTTTTTATGTCCTACTGCTTGTTAAGGGTGTCTATTGCTTTTAATTCCAGGGTGTGTGAGCTGTTAATCGCGCTGGAGAGATAGCCGGAATAGCGGTTGGCCTCAATCAGGTGTGAAAGCTCGGTCACCGAATCGACATTGGATTTTTCTATCATGCCTTGCGCCATTTGAAAGGAGCCGGCGGAAGGCTGCTGCGCGCCACCGCCGCCTGCAGGCCCCGCGAAAAGCGAATTCGGCAATTTTTGCAGAAGCTGAGTATTCGGAAACAGCGCCACGCCGATTTGCCCGCGCGCGCTGGCGGCGGTGGAGCCATCTTGCTTGGCGGTAATGGTGCCGTCGGATTGAATCAGAATATCTTTATCGCCCGGCTGGAAAACTATCGGCTGGCCGTTAGGGTCCAGCACCGCATAGCCTTGGGCATTCACCATCTGGCCGTTGCCATCCAGGGTAAAATCCCCGGCGCGGGTATAGCGCACGCCAAGCGGCGATTGCACGATGAAATAGCCCGGGCCGTGAATGGCGACATCGAGCGGGTTATCGGTTTCCTGAAATTGCCCTTCCTTAGCACTGATGTAAGTTCCGATATCGTTGGTATAATCAACCGACTTCGGCTTATGGTCCGGCGTATCGAGTTTCACCGGGAACCTTTCATAAACAAGGTTATCGGCCTTGAACCCGGTGGTGTTCACATTGGCGACGTTATTGGCAATAATGGCCACCTGCCGGAATATCCCGGTTTGTTTGGAAAGCATTATATACCCTGTATTATCCATGCGGGTATTATTTAAGCAAGCCGTGTGCCAAAGAATAAATGTAAGGTTTTCAGCCAACTGGCGGATGAATTTTTTTTAGTTATAGGCAAAATTTTCCTAGCGGCTATTTTTATTCGGAAATTAATCATGGATTTATCCGGCTGCGCAAAAAATGCTACAGCAAAAGAAAATTCTATTTTTAAGATAGAAAATAAAAGATTTGGTAGAAATTACTGTGTCTTGCCACTATATTTTGATTCCGGGGCTATAAATTTCCCGTAAGACAACCATTAGAAGGTTTTGTAAATGGCCGAAGATAAACACGAAAAACCTAAGGAAGCCGGTGAAGGCGAGGCGGAAGCCGGAGCGGCGGGGGCAGAAAATGCCAAAGGCTCGAAAAAGAAGCTGATAATAATCGGGGTTATTGCCTTGGTGGTGTTAATCGGCGCCGGAGCGGGAATTTTCTTTGGCGTAATAAAGGGACACGGTACGCCAAAAGAAGCGGCGCCGGTAGAAGAGAAAGTGTCAACCGATAAGCACGCTACTGATTCACGCCGCGGTAAAAAAAGGCCGGGCGAAACTCCCGGGCCCGGAGAAAACGAAAAGGAGGCCAAAACTCCTGAAGGCAAGCCCGGCGAAGCGGCTGCTCCAGTTGATGGCCAGCCGATATATCTTGACCTGCAGGAATTCCTGGTGAATTTGAACACCAGCGGCAAGCAGACTAGCTTCCTGAAACTGGTTGTCACCCTCGATATACCGGATATGGAGGCCAAGCAGGCGGTGGAGGCCAATATGCCGCGCATCCGCGATAGCTTTCAGGTTTACTTGCGCGAATTGCGCACGGAGGATTTGCATGGTTCGGCTGGGCTGCAATTGCTGCGCGAGGAACTCTTGCTCCGCATAAATAAAATAATCACCCCGGCGAAAATCGATGATATTTTATTCAAGGAAGTGATCGTCCAATAATGGTAGAACAGGAACCTACAGCGGCAGAAGGCGCGGGCGCAATCCCGGAAGGGGAGGAAGCGGGCAAGGCGCTCAGCCAGAGCGAAATCGATAATCTTCTCGGCCTCGGCACCGGCGAGAAAAAAACCGGAATTCACGCGCTGCTCGATAAATCCACCCTTTCCTATGAAAGGCTGCCGATGCTGGAAGTGGTGATGGACCGCTATGTCCGCGCGCTTTCCACATCACTTCGTAATTACACCTCGGAAAACGTTGATGTGAGTATCGATTCGATAACCTCCTTACGTTTCGAGGATTACATCAATACCGTCCCGACCCCGGCGCTGCTCACGGTGTTTCAGGCGGTGGAATGGGAAAATTTCGGGCTTATAAATATTGACAGCTCATTTACTTATTCGATGGTGGATGTGCTGCTCGGCGGCGGCCATGCCGGGCGGCCCTTACGTGTTGAAGGGCGGCCTTATACCACCATTGAGCAGGATATAGTGAAAAACGTAATCAGCTTGATGCTGGATGATTTAAGCTCGGCATTTAATGCATTGACGCCCGCCACTTTCCGGTTCGAGCGCTTAGAGAGCAACCCGCGCTTCGCCACCATCACCAGGCCAATTAACCCGATTATTCTCGCCTCGCTCAAAATCGAAATGGATGACCGCGGCGGCAAGGCGGAAATTATTCTGCCCTACGCCACCATCGAGCCGATTAAGGAATTGCTGGTGCAGCTTTTCACCGGCGAAAAATTTGGGCGCGATTCCATTTGGGAATCCTATCTTTCCAAGGAAGTTGTGAGCACCATGGTGGAAGTGGAGGCGGTGCTGGATGAAAAACAAATCTCGCTTGGCGATATTGCGCGCCTTAAAGTCGGCAGCACAATAATGATGAATAATTCACCGAATGGTGATATCCAGGTAAAATGCAAGGGCATCCCCATGATGTCCGGCAAAATGGGCTGTGTCGGCAATAATATCGCCGTCCGCATTAACGATATAATAACCAGGAAACTTGCGGAGTTAATATGATTCTACTCGATGCCGTCGTCGCCGCGTTACTTTTCGCTTCGATTATTTTTTCTTTGAAGCTGAATAACAGCATCAATAAATTAAAGGAAAGCCGCCGCGAAATCGCCGCTTCGGTGATGGAATTCAGTGGTGCATTATCCAAGGCCGAGGAAAGCATTACCCGGCTAAAATCGCTTAATTCCGAAGTGGGTGGCCAGTTGCAGGATAATATTGACCGCGCCCGGTTCCTCGCCAATGACCTCTCATTTCTCATTCAGAAAGGCAATGAAGTTTCCGATAGGTTAGAGGGAAATGTCAGCCTGCATAGGGAAGGCATCGTGAAATCCTCCCTCCCGCTGTTAAATTCGGGGGCCGGGGGCAGAGCCGGGGAGTTCAACAAACGCGCCTCGAAAATTGCCGAAGGCCAGGTTTCCGGTATATATGATAATGTGATTTCTGCTGAAGATAGCTCCTACAATAATAAAGGCCTGGCCAGGAAATATGCGATGGAGCAAGCCTTAGAGCAACTGGCGCGCAAAAACCTCGCTAAGATAAAAATGCCGGAAGCATCGCGTGAAAATATCGCCGAAGAAGCTCCCGGAAAAACCCGCCAACGCCGTTTATTCGACGCTTTGAAATGGGGGCGGCAGTTGAATGGTTAGGGGATGGTGGCTGTGGTTATAGTAATTGAAACAAGTTAGAAGGGATTTAATTATGCGGTATGCGGGGTTTTGGCTGAGGTTTGTAGCGTTTTTTATCGATCTCATATTATATTATTTGTTCAAGATCTTAGGCAATTTAGCGTTAAATCTTGATCTTGCCTTCATTAACCCTATGAGTATTAGTACTCATAGTCACCTGAGTATCTACGCAGCCACAAGATTACTTATTCTTAGCGTAGTATTTTGCATAATTCACTGGCTTTATTTCACCCTCCTTGAATCTTCGAAATGGCAGGCGACTATTGGGAAAAAGCTTATTGGTCTTAAAGTAACCGATGAGAATGGAGAGCGCATCAATTTTGGCCGCGCCAATGCCAGATATTGGTCAAAAATTATTTCTGGTATGACGTTGGGGATCGGTTTCATTATGGCCGGATTCACGGAAAAGAAACAGGCGCTGCATGATATAATCGCCAGGACATTGGTGGTGAGGAAATAAAATTATGTTTCAACATTGTCATTCCCGCTCAGGCGGGAATCCATATTCCAGAGGCTTCGAGGTTCTTGCAGTAATGCCTAGGCCTGTGGTTATGGATTCCCGCCTGCGCGGGAATGACGTAACGCGGCGGTAGCCCATGCAATTTCGTCTTCTCCCCATTATAACCTTCGCCTGCCTGGTTCTGCTGATTGTGAAGGTGGCTGATTTGGTGCAGGGCGGAAGCCGGTATTCGGATTTGATTCTGGTTCCCGGATTAAAGGCCGAGCAAGCGGAGTCTAAGCCTGCGGAGGAAAAAAAGGCCGATGCCAAACCGGCCGAGGGTGAAAAAAAGCCGGAAAAGAAAGATGAAAAAAAACCGGCAGATTCCAAAGTCAGCAGCGAAAAACCAGCGGAGAACCTGCCGAAAAAAGAATATAGCGATACCGAACTCGAAATATTAAACCGCCTCACTAAAAGGCGGCAAGAACTGGAGGCCAGGGAAAAACAGCTGGAGGAAAAAGAAGCGCTGCTTAATTTATCCGAGAAGAAAATCGACGATAAAATGGCGGAGTTAAATAAGCTGAAAGCCGATGTTGAGGATATTCTGGCTCAATATAATGAGAAGGAAAATACCAAGCTGGATAGCTTGGTGAAAATTTATGAAAAGATGAAACCGGCGGCGGCGGCGGAAATTTTCAATAAGCTGGATACGAATACGCTGCTCGCGGTAATTGGGAAAATGAAGGAAGGGAAAACCGCCCCAATTCTGGCAAATATGGACCCGACAAAGGCCGAGGAAGTCACCAAGGATTATTTAAAGCAAAGAAAATTGCCAGATGACAAACAGAAAATAGCAAAAGACAAATGAATGAGTATGGCATAAAGGATGCGGATTATGAGGATTACCGGCTAGTCCCTGCCGAACCGCCGGGCAAAAATTCGCGCACGCTGCTATTTTCCATATTCCTGGTGCTGCTGGCCTTTTTCATAATGCTAAACAGCATTTCCCTGATCGATGCCAGGAAAAAGCATCAATCATTGCAAAGCGTGCAGGATAAATTTTCGCGCAAGAAGAAACTGGTGGAGGAGCCGGATATCGTGATTTCCGCGCGGGAAACCGAAAAGGAGGCGCTCCCTTTAAGTTATTTCGGCACGGCGGAAAAAATTGCGCGCGAGCCGGTGGAACTGGTGAAGGGGAGAATAATATTGGAAGAATCCAGCATGCGCATGCTGATTCCAATCGATGCGTTCTTCGTGAAAGATAAGGCGGAAATCAAGGATTTTCAGATGGCGTTCATGCAAAGGCTGGCCGACCAGATGGTGCGCTATAAGAAAATCGATATAGAATTTTCCCTCCCCGATAGCGGCCCGGCGCCTTATGACGGCAAGCATAATCTGGCGGTGGCAAGAGCCGCGGCGTTCGCCCGGGAAATGCAGAATCTCGGCATCGATGCGGGGGAAATTTATACTGGAGTTAAGCCCGAGGATTCGAATTTTCTCACCATCGCATTTTTCCTGCGTGATGCTGAAAGCGAGGCTGAGCAATGAAGCGCGAGAAGAATAATTTTTCCGAGGAAATTTTCCACACGGAAAAGGAGGGCGGCGACCCTGAGCAATGGATGCTCAGTTTCATTGATTTGATTTCACTGCTCACCAGTTTTTTCGTGCTGTTATATTCAATGTCAGTAGTGCGTTCGGAGGATTTTAAGGAAGTCAGCAAATCCTTTAATCATGCGTTGGATATCAATAAAAACCCCGGCGGCAGCGTGCCGAAAGAGGAGGAAGGGCTTACCGTTCCGAAAATCACTATTCCGCCCGGCTCCTCTCTCGATTATCTTTATTCCCTGCTTTATGACAAGCTGGTGCTGCTAAAAGTTTCCTCGAAAGTCCGGCTGGTTCGTTATAATGATAGGATAGCGATTGTGCTTGAGGGCGATGACACTTTCGAGCCGGGCGGAGTGCAGCTGACTGGCAGCGCTGCGGAAATCCTGCCGCTGATTGGCGATATGCTAAATGCAGTGCCAAACCAAGTGGAGATTATTGCGGGCCCTGATGAGAATATGAATGGTAATCCGCTTTATTCTTCCGGCTGGGAACTGGCGGTGGCGCGGGCGCTTACGGTGGCAGATATGCTGAAGGAAAGAGGCTATTTCCGCCCCATAAACAGTTTCGGCCGCACCGTTCTTTCCGAATCCAGGCTGAGCGAAGAAAAATACAAATTCGCCCGCCGGATCGATATAGTAATCGAAGATAAGGCGGCGAAGAACATTGAGTATTAGAACCTGTTCACTATCTCTACTGCGGCGGGCTGCGAAGCATGGATTTGCTGCGCTTCGGTGCTCACGTACATTAAGTACGCTCCGCTCCGATGCTCACAAACCCACGCTTCTCGCTCCGCCACAGCGAGATATTGAACAGGTTCTGCGAGTAAAAAAGCATTCTATCAGTAGTGTCATTCCCGCGCAGGCGGGAACCCATAACCACAGGCCTATCAGTGACTGCAAGAATCTCACCGCCTCTGGAATATGGATTCCCGCCTGCGCGGGAATGACACTGCTGATTCTGATTATTTTTTTATCTTTCCCACTCCAAGCCGCAGAAAAAGAAAAAGCCGCGGCCGGAATTCAGAACGGCATTCTCACCGCCGAAGTAAAAAAAAGCGGCGCGAATTTGAGCATAATATTTCCTTTCAATCGTGAAACCCCTACTGCCGCTTTTCTCCGCGGTGCCCACCTCTGGCTGGTATTTTCCGAGCATGCCGGGTTGAAAATTCCGGATTTTGCTGCGGATGAATATTTCAGCGGTTATGACCAATTGGCAAACCAGAATTTCACGATAATCCGTTTTGCGCTGGCTGATTCATTCCGCAAGGATGCCAGCGCCTTTTCCCTTGATTTCGATAAAAGCGCATGGGTGCTTGGAGTCGGCAAGGCAGTGGCACCGCTCGGGCCCAAAAGCCCGATCGCGGTGAAGATCCAGGAAGGAAAAATTTTCCTGCCCGCTTTAAAAACCGGTGAGCCGCTTAAAATCAACGACCCTGAGCAAGGCGATGAGATAGTGATAATTCCGATTAGCACTCCAAGCGTTGGCGTGAATCTGGAGAGAAAATTCGTCGATGCCGATATAGAGGAAACCGTGCAAGGCATTGTGCTTAGTAACCTTTCCGATAGCGTACGCTATAATGTTACGCGCGAGGGTGTGGAAATCAGTGGCGGGCGAATTTCCGGGATAAATAATGAGAGCAAAAAGGAGAAGGTTGGCCCCCAGTCCGTCCTGTCATTTAACTATAAGCTTTCCGGCGAGTTTATGCCTGACCGGCGCGCATTGGATGAGCAGATAATTCGTGTGCCGGAAAAGGAAAAAAGCGCCAAGCGCTTTGATTTGGCGAAACTTTATTTCAGCAATGGGTTTTATCCGGATGCCCTGGGGGCGCTGAATCTGATTAGGATTTCCGACCCGGATTTTGCCGCCGCCGAGGCCCCGCGCATGTTATACGGCGCGGTGAATTACCAGATGCGGCATTTTACCGAAGCCTTGAAAACATTCGAGAAACTTGAGGCGGAGGATAAAGATAGCCGCGCTTTGCCGGAAATAAAACTATGGCGCTGGGCGGCAAATCTGCGGCTTGCCGATGATGCGAAATCCGCCGATTGGCAGCAGGAAGTGGCCAAGGATAAGGAGTTTTTAAAACTCCATGAAGCTTACGGCAAAACTAAGGAGGATGCGGTGAGCGGCGCGTTGCCGATATTGCAGCAATATCCCGGCTATATCAGGAACAATTTTTATCTGATGGCCGCGCGCGAAAAAATCAGCCTTGGCGATTATGATATGGCGGAAAATTATCTGGATAGCATAAATAAAGGCGGGCCTGATTTGATAATGCAGGATAGCGCGAATTTTCTCCATGCCGTCATCAATGAAAAGCGCGGAAATTTCACCGATGCCGAGATAGGCTGGCGCAAACTCAGCCAAATTCCGGAAGATAGGCGCAACCGCGTCCGCGCAGAGCTTTACTTAACTAATCTCGAACTCAGCCAAGGCAAAATAACCAAGCCGGACGCGATAAAGAGGCTGGAGCCTTTAACCGTCATCTGGCGCGGTGACCAGGTGGAATTGGAGCTGCTGAACTATCTCGGCCAGCTTTATTTTGCCGAAAAAAATTACTTAAAAGCTTTCCAAACCTGGAAAGCCCTGGTCGGCAGTTTCGCCAATACCAGCGAAGCGGTGGCGGTGGCGGGACGCATGCAAGATAATTTCGTCAAGTTATTCGATGGCGGTGAGGCTTATAATATGCCGCCGCTCGATGCGCTTTCGCTGTTTTTCGAGTTCCGCGAATTAACGCCGCTCGGTGAAAAAGGCGATAGGATAATCCGCAAACTTGCTGATCATTTTATCGAGGCGGATTTGCTGGATAGCGCGGCGACATTGCTTGCGCACCAAATCCGCTATCGCGCTTCCGGCGATGATAAGCTGGACCTTGCCGAAAAACTGATAGATGTTGATTTGATGAATAAAAAACCCGGGGACGCTTTGGAAGTTTTGGATGCCACCGAGATGGAAAAAATGGATGAGCCGCGGCAGCAAAAAAGGAAATATTTACGCGCCGAAACCTTGCGCCAAATGGGAAGAAACGATGAAGCACTGCTATTATTGAAGGGTGATATGTCCGCGCGCGCGATAGAGATAAAGGATAAAATATTCTGGATTAGCCATGATTGGAAGAATCTGGTGGATTTGTTGGAGCCGCAATTCTTGCTGATTAAAAAACAGGAGCCACTCGATGAAAAAGAGGCGGAAAAGGCCATTCACCTGGCTTTTGCTTATGCTTTTCTCGGTGATACGGAAAAGCTGAAGCAGCTTTCCAAAGGTTATGCGAAACTGATAGTTGATGAAAAAAACCAGAAGTTTTTCGCCTTCCTCACCAAAAACCGCCAGCGCCTGGATAAGGAAAATGTCGAGGAAACCGGCAAGCTGGATGATATAAGCTCCTATCTTGCCGAATATAATAAAGAAAATGAGCCGAAGCCGAAACCTGCGGAGGCAGCGCCGCCTGCCGATGCTTCTGCGCCGGCGGATTCAAAGGCTGAAGAACCGGCCCCGGCCCCGGCTCCGGCAGCTGATGCAGCCAAGCCCGCAGAGAAGAAATAGATTAAGGGGAAGGGACAGCTAGAACATTTTCCGTTTAAGGGCCAAAAAAGTCGATGTTATCCCCGGCTTGACCGGGGATCGCTCCTATCCGCGTCATGATATGCCGCACGAAGCGATCCCCGCTTAAAGCGGGGATACGAATCTGTGAGAACTTGAATCAGCGAATGCTCTAATGAAAATAATTATTTGCTACCCCGGGCTCTGCATGAATCTCCGGATAATCAGTTTTTATATATTTCCTTAGTTTATCTTCCAAATCATGCGGGTTGAAAGGTTTGGAGATATAATCATCCATTCCGGTAGCCAGGCATTTTTCCCTGTCTCCGAGCAGAGCGTGGGCAGTCATGCCGATTATCGGTAGGGGAGGGAGAGAATTTTGTTTTTCCAATTTACGTATTTCCCTAGTGGCGGTGAGGCCATCCATTTCCGGCATTTGGATATCCATTAAAACCAAATCATATTTATAGCTTTTGATTTTTTCGATGGCAGCGATGCCGGTGCCGGCAGTGTCATATTCATAGCCGAAATTGGTTAGCATGGTTCCGGCGACCAGTATATTCGCGGTATAATCCTCAACCAGCAGCACTTTGGGAACGGTTCTGAAAATTGAATCATCCGGCTTTACCTGAATTTTCTCCGGCACTGGCTGAGCAGGTTTCTCAATTGGCTTAGCGCCTTTTTTTAACGGCAGTGTGATGGTGAATTCCGAGCCTTGGCCGGGAGTGCTGGTGACCGATATGCGCCCGCCCATCAATTCGGTCAGGCCCTTGCTGATGGCGAGGCCGAGCCCGGTGCCACCGAATTTGCGCGTGGTGGAGGCATCTCCTTGGGTGAATTTTTCGAAAATGGCGGCAAGTTTTTCCCTGGCAATGCCGATGCCGCTATCTATTACGGTAATTTTCAGGTTATCCATGGTTGGCACACCGGAAGCGACAGCCTCGATTTTCACTACCACTTTGCCTTCCGCAGTGAATTTCACCGCATTGCCGATGAGATTTATGAGAATTTGCCGGATGCGCAGCGGGTCGCCTATATAATTACCATTTTGGATATTAACCTCGCTCTCCAGCCCGATTTTCTTTTCATTGGCCCGCACCCGCATCATGGTGATTACTTCTTCCACCATATTGATTATATCAAAATCGATATTCTCGATTTGGATGTTGCTCGCCTCGATGCGTGAAATATCCAGCAAATCGTTAATCAGCGACATCAGGGAATTAGCGCTCAGCTGCAATGTACTGATGAATTCGCGCTGCTTGTCGGTTAAGGGCGAGGAGCGCATGAGGATATTGGCAAGGCCGATCACCGCATTCATCGGTGTGCGGATTTCATGGCTCATGCTTGCCAGGAAATCGCTCTTCGCGCGGGTGCCGGCCTCTGCCGCTTCCTTAGCTTTACGCAGTTCACGTATAACGTTTTTTCTCTCCAAATCAATTTCATGAGTAGAGCGCGCATTCCAGATTACCAGCATACTGAATGAAATAATGCTGATCATAGCCATTATGATTAGGCCGAACCGGAAATCATAATCGATGAGATCCTCGGATTTTAAGATTAGGTAACCGCAAATCAGCGGAATGAAAATCGCCGAAGGCAAAAACCGCCGCACCATCACCCCGGCCGGGCCATCGCCCGCAAATACCGCCATTATGCCGGTGCGCGGCCTGGCGGTGAAAACGCCGATGGAGAGCATCATGAAGCAAATGGCGCTATGTAGGGCCATAACCGGCGTTGGGATTATTATATATAAATCCGTCCTATAGCAATAAGCCGCGAGGTAAAACAGCGAAACGGTAAGGGATGCGGAAATGAAGCATTCGGAAAGCTTCTGCCAGCCGTTATTTTTGCTATCTAATAATATCAGGCATAGCCCTAGCATGCAGAATAACAGGCAGGCGGTGATATCCATTCGCCCCGCATGCGAAGTGCCGGGCAAGCCGGGCGGCTCATAAAACAGCAGGGTATCGATACCGAGATTTATATGTAGTGGATATTGGATGAAGGTGATAAAAGCGATTGCTACCACGGCGCCTGCCAGGATTTTGGCGATGCGGACGCTTTTCTCGCTCATGCTGCCTTCGCGTAAATACCACAGCGATGCGCCGCTTAAGACGAACAACAGGGCGGCATTGAATTTCATCTCGATTAACTTCGGGAAGAAGTTACGCATCAAGGGAAATTTCGCATAAGAGGTGAATATCACCAATAGACCGACAGTGGCAATGAATATAGCTGCCAGGTGCGAGAATTTCTGCAGGGGTTTGGTTAATCCGCCTATATAGGGCATGTTAAGATCAATGATGGTTCAAGTTATTAATTTTGCTGATATCATAATACTTTACCAGTGAATTATCGCTCAAAAATGCATAAAAAAACAGTATGAATGGGGAATTTGGACATAAAAAGTGAATAAAGATTATCTATTGAATAGCGTTGTTATGCCGTATCTTGTGACTGGGTATATTGAGCGTTCCTTTTGGATTTCTATGCTTTTCTCAATTAGACTGGTGCATCCGATTATATGAGTTAAACCATCACTTTCCACTATTTCTTTCGCTAGCTCTAATGTCGTTTTTATCAATCTGTTTAAATGAATTGATTCCACCGCTGCCGAAAAATCTTGTATTTTTGCTATTTCTCCCGCGGAATGTACTAATCTGCCACGAATATCACCATAAATGTCCGGCTTTATATTCTCCTTCCAGAAGCCTTTAGACATGCCGTAAATCATTGCCGCCAATTCCTGTGAAGTTTCCAGCCGGACTGGGTCAGGCGTATGGTTATTATATTTCAGGAAAAGTTCTATATCATCGAATATCAAAGGATAAGCACGGTTGACCGCTTTATGGAAAGCATGGAATATCTTTAGTTTTCTGGGCGCCTTCTCCAGTTGCAGTAGAAAATTCTCCTTATTGAAATCAGGCAGATTTTTTCTGCTCTCAGGCGGTATTTTAGAAATTAGCGCTTTTATAGTATCAGTAAAAAGCGATTCAACCCCGACCACATCTTTATTTGAATTTACCACCAATTCGGGTAGTTCATTCAAATCCGCTGCGCTCCTGGCTCCTCGTGCCAAATAAAAAAGAAACATGGCCGGGAATGATTCTTGCAAGTGATGGTTCAAAGGTTCATTATTCAGCAGCTTAGCTCCATATATTTCTATTTTTGGCATAGCCTTCAGCGCCGCATGGAGCGTGGTCGTTATTTCAATAAGTTCAGCGTTGAATTTATCCATTTCCGTTCGCGGAATATTGATATAACCATTATTTTTTTCTACCAGTTTCCTATATATTTCTATTTGGGCATCATAAAGGGCCGCCAATTTAATTACTTCATCCGGATATTTAGCGCCCTTGGCCATTTTGCTGCCATGCTCGATTA
>Ga0206823_1067_pt1 | contig 29073 bp, 23 predicted proteins | sample Alteio_BWOrgCont_81_FD_152868 | JGI IMG/M metagenome (GOLD analysis project Ga0206823, IMG submission 152868) | Enriched cells from forest soil in Barre Woods Harvard Forest LTER site, Petersham, Massachusetts, United States -... | ecosystem: Environmental > Terrestrial > Soil > Temperate forest >...
CCATGGGGGGAGCAATAATACTTTTGTTGGGAATAGCGCTGGATTTAATAATGGATCCAGTGGTAATTCCAATACAGCAATTGGTAACAATGCACTTTTAGCTAATGTCAGCGGAACCAACAATGTCGCTGTTGGACGCAATACATCATTGAATTCAACCGGCAGCGATAACACAGCTGTCGGCCAATTTGCCCTTCCTGTCAATACTTCAGGAGTTGCAAACACAGCTATTGGTGAAAATGCAGGTTTAAATAATATTACTGGCGCTGGCAATACTTTTCTGGGTGCAAATACCTCTATTTCTGGTGGTGGTTTTACTGACGCTACAGCTGTTGGAGGAAGTGCAGTAGTGCAAAATTCATATGAAATTCAGCTTGGAGATGCTTCAGCCTCAAATGGAGTATATACAGTAGGGAATTATTTTTCAACAAGTGATGGTCGATTTAAAACTAATATTACCGAAAATGTTATAGGGCTTGCATTCATTAAAAAGCTACGTCCTGTGACATATAATTTGGACACTAAAAGTCTTGGTAATTATACGAGACAAAATTTACCAGATAGTATCAAGAAAAAGTTTTTAAACGAACAAAATTATAAATCAGTTCCGGATATTGTTCATTCAGGTTTTATTGCACAGGAAGTTGAAAAGGCGGCTCAGGATGTTGGCTTTACATCTTCTATAGTACACACACCAGTAAGTAACAGCGATCCATATGCATTGAGTTACTCTGAAATTGTTGTACCTTTGGTTAAAGCAATGCAGGAGTTAAGTGGCAAACTGGATAGCTTAACTAGCGTGTCAGCAAATCAAAATGCAATGATCAAGTACCTTCAAAACCAGATTAACACTATCCAGCAAAAGAAATAATGATGTAAATGAATTCAAAATCAAATACCCCATGAAAAATTCATTGGTATTCTGTATTCTGTTGTGCTTAAGTATCAGAGATTCTTATGCACAATTTACAAAGTTACTTGATTTTAATGGTACGAATGGCTCAACTCCCTTTGGTTCTTTAACTATTTCAGGTAATGATAGCATTCTTTATGGAATGACGGCATCTGGGGGAGCAGACAATGCAGGAGTCATTTTCTCCATAAACACCAATGGTTCACATTACACTTTTCTACGCAATTTTACCAGGACTGATACAAGCGGTTCATCGCCACATGGTTCTTTAATTCTTTCCGGTAATATTTTGTATGGAATGACTTCTGAAAATGGAATATATGGATACGGCAATATATTTTCAATCCATACGAATGGAAGTGAATATAAAGACCTTTATGATTTTCAAAGCCTATCAGATGGCGGAGTTTCCGACGGCTCATTAATTATTTCTGTGGACACATTGTATGGAATGACTTTTGGGCAAGGGATAGGTGCAGGAGGAAAGGGTACAGTTTTTTCAATTCTTACAGATGGCTCTGGATTTAAAACACTTTTAGAATTTAATGATACGAATGGAGAACGTCCTATGGGCGATTTAATACTTTCCGGAAATGTTCTGTATGGAATGACAAGTGGAGGAGGAGCTAATGGAAATGGAATTATTTTTTCTATTTACACCAATGGCAAGGGATATAAAGATTTGCTCGATTTCAACAAAGCAAACGGCAGTGTTCCGGAAGGGTCATTAACTCTTGCCGGAAATGTTTTGTATGGAGTAACAAACCAAGGAGGATCGTTTCAGGAAGGACTTGTCTTTTCAATACATACAGATGGAAGCACTTATAAGGATATTCTTGATTTCAGTGGTGCAAACGGACACGGCCCTGGTGGTTCATTGATACTTGCAGGAAGTACTTTATATGGAACAACAGAACTTGGAGGAACAAATAATTACGGCACAGTTTTTTCAATTGACACCAATGGTACGGGATATAAAGACATATTTAATTTTAACTCTTCGGACGGGAAACAGCCTTTTTGCAGTTTAACCCTTTCAGGATCTTCTTTGTTTGGAACAGCTGTAAATGGTGGAGCTTATGGGGATGGGGTTCTTTTTAGTTACTCCGGCATAACTGGTATTGATCAACTGACTGCTTTAGCGAATGTTGATATTAATATATTTCCTAATCCAGCTTCATATAAATTACAATACACCATATCGACAATTGAATCTTCCCAGGCAAAACTAGTCATCTTGGATATACTCGGCAGAACAATGTCAACCGAAACTATTCAACTCGCTGGCGGAAAAAATTCTTTTTTCAAGAATATTTCAGATTTCAATAATGGCGTTTATTTTTTGCAGGTCTCTACTCCTTCTGGCCATTCTATTCAAAAAAAGTTTATAGTAATCCAGCATTAAAGAGACGTTTGTTTTATTGTTTGACAGATAAAATAGTTAATTGAATGAAAATTATACCTAAAATATTCATTTGCCTGTTCCTGATTACAGGCTATTCGCAAGCCATTACCAGCTTACTCGTACAAAGAACCATTTCTCCCCAGGAACAACAAATCCTGAAAATTGATCCATTGACTGGTAATTCTGAAACCATCGCGACTATAACTGAACTTTCAGGAGGTACATCCTCAATAGCCGTTGATGAACCAAATTCAAGATGTTTTATATTTGGCTATGATCTGCAATCAAATCACCGACTGTATATAGTCAATGTTTCAACTGGAGCAATGATTTCAAACCCTGTTAATTTTCAAGAGAGCATTAGTGATCCATATTATAACTCAGCAGATGGTATGATTTATGCGCAAAATGGCGTAACGTCAAATGTACAACAGGTGCTGAAAATTGATCCAGCCACTGGGAGTACTACCGTGGTTGCAATATTAACAGGAGTTTCAGGAGGTACGACTTCATTAACTGTCGATCAGGTTGGGAAACGCTGCTTTTTTTTCGGATATGACACACTATCAATGCAAAAAATATTTGTCATTGATTTACAGAATGACGCAGTATTAAATGCATTTGCACTAAATATTAGAGGTTGTTTAGATGACCCATTTTACAACCCATCGGACAGGATGATTTATGCCCAAACTGTTATTTCCGTTAATGAACAGGCAATTTACAAGATTGACCCTTCTTCAGGAAAGAGTGTTTTTGTTTCATCGCTTACAGAACACAATGGTTCTACTTCGGCTTTAACAGTTGATCCGGTAAATCACCTTTGCTATTTGAGTGGTTACGATTCAGAATCTAATCACAATTTATTTATCATAGATCTAATAACCGGAACTTTAATGGCAATAACTCCTTTATCTGTTCAAGAAAACTTTGGTGACCCTGTGTTAATGGGAAATGACATTATAAAATCAGGTAATTCAGTTTTTGTAAATGTGAATGTATTCCCAAATCCCAGCACTGGTCTATTTTTAATCAGTTCCACTACTTTTATTCCAGGAGAAATAAAATTAGAGGTGTTTGATGCAATCGGAGAGAAAGTTTATACCCAAACCGGTGAATTTTCAGATTTTCCGCAGATAAATCTTTCTGCATTAAGGTCAGGAGAATATTTCATACGGTTTTCCGGAAATAATGATGCTTATACTAAAAAGGTTTTGGTTATAAATTAAATTTCCGCCCGTCTCTGTTCTTCTTTCTGTAAGCATGATTAATGTATATGCTGGTTTTCTTATGGGATAGTCCTGAAAATGCTTTAACTTTATTGGTATAGGGCCTATTTAAGGACAAGTAATTTGCTTTGAAAAAGTATGTAATATCCACTAAGGGAAAAGGAATACTTTCGTTATTCTTTACGACTGCATTTTTATTGTTTTCGGGTATTCTCCATGCAGGTATTCCAACCCCAATTCCTAATAATCATCGGGGCAATGGACTGCTATTCACTCCAAACAAAGGACAGATAGCGGATGTTGATGGGAATCTCCGTCCGGATGTATTATATAAAGGCAGTGGAGTCGGAGCTGACATATATCTTCGTAAAACAGGAATTAGTTACGTTTTTACCAATCTTGGAGAGGTGATGAAGCAGGTGAAAGAGCAAGCAGAGGCATTAGAAATGGCAGGAAAATTTAGAGAAGCAGATGAAAATCAGAAGAAACAGGAACTATTGCAAAAAGCAACTATTAAAGTTCACCGGGTTGATATGGATTTTATTGATTGCAACAGCAATACCAAAAATGTTAATGAAGATGAGGTAGAGGGCTATACTAACTATTATTATGCTCATTGTCCAGCAGGAGTGACAAATGTAAAGTCCTTCAATAAAGTCACTCGCAAAAATATTTACGATAATATTGATGTGATCTATTACGGTAACAAAACCTCGGGTATAAAATACGACATCATTGTTCAGCCAAATGCAGACCCCAATCAAATAAAGCTCCAATGGACAGGGGCAGATAACATAAGTCTTAATAGTGAAGGGAAATTGGTAATAAGAACCAATATAAATAAATTTTATGAAGCCATTCCAAAAGTGTTTCAGTATATTGATGGAGAAATCGTTTCAGTCAAAGCCGCATACATTCTAATGAGAACTACTGTAGGTTTCAAACTTGGAACTTATAATCCGGAATATCCCTTAATCATTGACCCCTGGGCTACCTATTATGGAGGAAGTGGTCTTGATGCAAGTACTTCTATAGCGCCGGACAATAACGGAGACGTCTATATAACGGGATATACTGCTTCTAAAAATTTCCCCGTAACTTCTGGTGCCTTCCAGACAATATATACTGGTGGCAACGAAGATTCTTTTATCGCAAAATTTAACCCTTCAGGAACAAGATTATGGGCTACCTATTATGGGGGTAGTTTCGATGAACAGGGTACTGGAATTGCCATTGATAATATTGGAAATGCGACAATAACTGGATATACTTATTCCTCCGATTTCCCAATAACCGCTGGAGCTTTTCAGACTTCACTTGGAATTCCACGAAGTGGTATCACATTTCCTAATAATGCGTTTATTGTAAAATTCACTTCAAGCGGAATAAGAAAATGGGCTACTTATTACGGAGGGAATGCTGGCGATAACGGTCTTGGAATAGCCACAGACAATGCAGGTAACATACTTATTACTGGGGGTACTGAGTCCAGTAATTTTCCAGTCCTCAATGGATACCAGATGTCCTTGTTGGGCAGTTACAATGCGTTCCTTGTAAAGTTGGACTCAAGTGGTACCGTTAAGTGGGCTACCTTCTATGGAGGTACGAACTTTGACCAGGCCCAGGGGATTGCCACAGATAATGTAGGAAACTCATATATTACAGGCTATACTTCCTCGTCTGATTTCCCGCTCCTTAATAACTTCCAAACGAAATATGGAGGAGGCACAATTTACGGTGACGCTTTTATAGCAAAGTTTAATTCATCAGGAGTACCACAATGGTCAACGTTTTATGGAGGAAGCAGTGAAGACAATGGCAGGGGCATTGCCATTGATAGTATTGGAAATATACTGGTTGCTGGATATACTTCATCCTCTGATTTCCCTGTGTTTAACGGATACCAAATGACCTATGGTGGCGAAGGGCCAAAGCAATTAGGTGATGCGTTTGTCGTTAAGTTTACCTCAAGTGGAATTCGTCAATGGGCAACTTATTATGGTGGTACTGAAGATGATTTTGCTAGGGGAGTTGCAACCGATACAAAGAGCAATATATATCTTCTTTTTGAAGCGGAAGACGAAACATATGCAATTCCTGTTGATGCTTGTGCATACGACCCAATTTTTAACGGTGGTTCATTGTTAGTGGACCCAGAAGGAGGGCTTCCAGAAGACCTGATGATCGTAAAGTTCAATCCTTCGGGAGGTAAAGTCTGTTCAACTTATTTGGGTGGTACAGGGGAAGATGATCTGGACAATAATGGAGGTGGAATAGCAGTTGGTGGCAATTCCTTATTGATTACTGCTGCAACCGACGGAGGATACCCAGTTACAACTGGTGCTTTTCAAACAGCTTATGGAGGTGGTAGTGGCTATGAAGATATCTTCGTAAACTCCTTATGCATCAATATTTGTGAAGGAAAGGTACTTGGACTAAACTTTTCTGCAAGCTCAACCAGTGTATGCGGCAATATTCCTATTACATTTTCACCAACCATAACAAATTCTTGCGACACATCAGGATATAATTTTCTTTGGACATTTCAAGGAGGAAGCCCAGCAATTTCAACCAGTTCCAGACCTGCTATTTCATACAATGCTGCTGGTTCATTTGGGGTTAAATTGGTACTCACTACTCCTTGTCAAAAAGATAGTCTCTATATTCCATCATATATCCATGTGACTGCCTCTGGGATTACTGTCAACACATCTTCTTTCCCTGACACTTGCAGTAAAAGGAATGGAATAGCGATGGCAAATCCATCTGGCGGAAATAGTTCATTTACCTATAATTGGAGCAATGGAAATTCAGGACAGACGGCTTCCGGGTTAACTAATGGGAATTATTACATTACTGTCACTGATGCCGCTGGATGTGCACAAACACAGGCAGTGAACGTTTTAGAAATATTAGGCCCTACTTTAAACGCTTCTTCTTTTCCGGACACTTGTAATAAAGTGAAGGGGCTTGCAATAGCCAATGCTGCTGGAGGCAACGGTACTTTAATTTACACCTGGAGTAATGGAGCTGGAGGATTGATTGATTCTGGTTTAACAAGTGGTCTATATTCAGTTACCGTAACGGATGCGGTTGGATGTACTCAAACCAAATCGGTAAGTGTATCACAAATACCAGGTCCCAAAGCCACTGCCATTTCTACTTCTGATAACATCGTAAAAGGGGCAAGCATAACTCTGACAGGCGGAGGTGGAGTAAAATACCTTTGGAACCCGGATACAACATTGGCCTGTAATACCTGCAATATAACGACAGCAAGCCCCTTGCACACAACTTACTATTGCGTATTGGTAACGGACACAAATAATTGTGTCGATACTGCCTGTGTAAATATAAATGTAGAAAATACCTGCGATATTTTTGTCCCAAATGCCTTTTCACCAAATGAAGACGGAAAAAATGATATTCTGTATGTACGCAGCCTTAACTGCATCACACAAATGCATCTGCAAATATTTAATAGATGGGGAGAACTGGTTTTTGAAACCTTTAATCCGGAAACTGGATGGAACGGATCTTTCATGGATAAGCAAGAGAGCATGGGAGTATTCGTTTATTATTTAACTGGAACTATGCTAAATGGAACCAACTTTGAAAAGAAGGGGAATGTGACCTTAGTAAGGTGATACATGAATATACAATCTGATGAAGTATTTAATAAACGACTAATAAATTTTATGTTTGCCAATGGCTATAATTTTTCGTTCATGGTAATTCCCTGCGATAAATACCTGAAAATGCTCAAAAGGTACTCCCTGAACTATTTAATAAAGGTCGTAATAAATGCGAAGCAGCAAGCAATTATATCAATCACCACATTTCAAAACTTGTAGCGGATTTGTCGCCTTTTAAAATCAAAGTATGGAAAAGACAATGAAGGGTGGTTTCGATTTTATTGCTCACTTTAATCAATACAGCAAAGAGGGTATTGAATTTAAAATATTTGAAGATCAAAAAACGGTAACGAGGGAGAATATTGACACACATATTAGTGAAAATAAAGATAGATTACCAAAAGAGGAAATAGAGTTAGCTAAAAGCAGAATTGGCAGTATTACTGGAATACCGAAAATAGTTAAGAACATTGACAAATCAACTATCGAACGTTTTTATAAAAGACGTTTATTGGAAGATAACAGGAAAGATTGGGCTTTTGAAACTTTTATGCATGACGAACTCGCCTTTTTAAATTCATTACCGGAAGAAACAAAATCGGAATACAAATTTCAGATAAATGCTTTGGAGAATTATTTACACATATGGAAAAAAAATGGAGGATTTGAAGTAAAGACAGAAAGCACAAACAAATCAGTGAATGATTTTAAGTACTCCATTAAAGATTTTGAAAATTTCATTTACGGATTCAACGGTATTTTAGAAAATACACTATTTGATTTAATTAAATGGGAACCAAACTACATACTGACAGGTACACCCGAAAAACTTTCAAGGCAGGAACAGTCTATATTTGAATCTATTTCTGAGGATCAGCGTAAAAAAAATTTAATCCGGGAAGCTGAACGTCGTGCAAGATGGGAACAAATAAGTTTCTATGCAACTGGGACATTTAAAACAGCTGAAAAAGTTTGGTGTGAACGAAGTGAGGATATAAACCTTAAAGCACACCTTAGCAAAACAAACATTAAACATATTATTTATGTTGAAAAAAACACACCCATTATTGAATATCTTAAAAATGAAATTGAAAAAATATGTGAAAGAATTGAAAAATTCAAAGATACCCACAATATGTTTCATGGCGACATTATGTTTAAAAATCATTGGTTTCTATCTCTTTGGACATTGGTAATTGGTTATAAAGAATGGTTTTATGATTTAATTAAACCATTGGAAAAAGTTCTCTCTCCTGAGCAAAATCATACCGCCTCTTTAAATTCGGATGCAAAACTCAATGCAGAAAAAATCGAACAACTTAAAGGACAGGATTCTGAAAGTGAGAACAGGCAGAAAAAAGATTATGAATTATACATTGACCGCAATTACAATTACTCTCCCAACATTGAGGATTTTAAAGAAAAAGCACAAATAATAAAATTAAAACCGCTGCCTGATTATTTACTTTTCTTACGTGAGGCGAAAGAAAAATACGGTAATGCAAAATTCTTCTATACCCTTTATGGAGATGGTACTCATTCATTATCTCAAAAGTCAGAGAGTTATGAAACGATAACAAATTTCATTAAGGATGAAATAACAAACGAATTACCAAAAGCGAATGAAAAATCCATAAATTACCAACCTCCCAAAAGTAATACTGATCCTTCAAAAAAGGAGCCTACCATAAATATATTTGACTATTCCAATACTGAAAATTATTTCTTTCCTGATAAGATTGAAAGTTTAAAACAGGTTGAAAGGGAAATGACCGAAAAAGGTTATTTAAAGGAAACAGGTGAATGGCATAAAGAAAAAATTTCGTTAGTTGCATTTATTTACATTTTATACCTGTTAGCTTATTTACGTCCAAAGATTTCGGGTAAAGAAAAAAAGGCTTCGTTATTGGCTTACAGGAGGTTTTTTGAGGCACGTTATAAAACTGATATTTCCGCACAGATGAAGCCCTCAAAATTTAAAATAGGTACGCTAAAAAATTACAAACCTGATTTTATTTTCATTTCGGGCATAGATAATTTATGATACCGTTTTTCGCTTTCTTAATACCGTTTTCTAGTGCCGTTTTTTTAAACCATATCCTGCTAAATCCATTACTGGAAGGGCACACAAAGGTTTCATTATAATACCATTTTTATCTCTCCTTATCAATTTTAACGTGCTTTGTATTGTGCAATTTAATTACACAATATGAACGATATACTCCTCTCCTCTATCCCGCTGAAAGACTTTGAAGCCCTGATAAGGGACTGCATGAAGTCCGAATTTCAAAAATATAACCCGGCTCCTCCGCAAGAGGAGGAGTTAATTACGTCCACAGAAGCAGCAAAAATCCTGGGGGTATCAAAAGTTACCCTGCATTTTTGGAAAAAAGAGGGACGAATCAAATTTTACAAAATTGGAACCCGGATAAGGTTTAAAAAAAGCGAAGTATGGGAAGCCCTGCAAACCAATAGGAAGTATAACCGACTTGTATAAACAATAAGAAAAGTAACATGAAAACCTCCTTACCTAATCCACACTACCAGCGTGAGCAATTCAATACATTAGCACAAACCGGGACAGGTCAAATGACAAAACCAAAGCTCAAACCTCAGATAATTGTAAAAGGAAACGGTACTAAAATCAATAATAACAAGTCCCTGCTGAGCAGGGCAAAAAGGAAAATGATAACTCAAAAAATGATCCTTAGCCTGATAGATGTTTCTAAAAGTAAAGAAGACCCGAAACGGGCTAAGGCTTATTGGAATACGTATTACTGCCAAAATAAGATCTATAGTTCCGGGGGTAAATTGTACGGGAAATACTGCAAGAATAGATTCTGTACTCTATGCTGCGGGATTCGCAAAGCGAAAATCATTAACAAGTATCTCCCGGTAATTAAAAGCTGGAAGGAACCCTATTTTGTTACATTAACGGTTAAGTCTGTACCAGCCAGTAAACTAAAATATTGGATAGTAGAGGGAATGATTAGAGGGTTTAAGCGACTTGTTGAGCGAAATAAAAAAAGAAATCAACGGGGAAAAGGGAAAAAACTAATTGGCATAAAATCATTGGAATGCTGTTTTAATCCAATGGCTAAAACCTATAATCCACATTTTCATATTATCGCACCAGATAAGGAAACGGCTGAACTGTTGATCAGAGAATGGTTAAAATTATGGACGAAAAAATTTGCGCTGAGAATATGTCAGGATATGCGAAAAGTTGAGGACAAGGAAGGGGCATTAATGGAAATAATAAAATATGGAAGTAAAATATTTACAGAGCCGGACGTAAATAAGAAGTCAAAACAGAAAGGGAATCCCCTGATTTATTCTGCCGCGCTAAATAACATATTCTTGTCAATGAAAGACCACCGGATTTTTGACCGATTTGGCTTCAATCTACCCAAATCCAGAAAGATCGATGAAAAGGTGATCAACATACTCTCTGTATACCAGGAATTGAATTATAACCCAAAAGTATTTGATTGGGAAAATACGGAATCCGAACAGATTCTATCCGGTTTTGAGCCATCCTCAGAATTGAAAAGTCTTTTGGATCACAATATTGATACGGAAACAGAATAGCGCTTAATGAATTGGGGCAAGCAATAAAACTGTCAACCAAACTGTCAACCAAAAAATTAAAAAGCCCCTTAAAATTTTGATTTTAAGGGGCTTACGCTTAATCGTCGTAGCGGGAGCAGGATTCGAACCTACGACCTTTGGGTTATGAGCCCAACGAGCTACCACTGCTCTATCCCGCAATTTGGTGGGTGCAAAGATATATTTAGTTTCTTTGTATACAACATAATTGTTATCAACAAATTTAAGGTATTTTTTCAATGGAAAAACACAGGGCAGGTTTTGTAAATATCATTGGGAAACCCAATGTGGGTAAGTCTACCTTGATGAACGCCCTGGTGGGGGAAAAGGTATCGATCATTACGTCTAAAGCTCAGACGACCCGGCACCGGATCATGGGTATCGTAAATGCGGAAGATTTCCAGATCGTTTATTCAGATACGCCAGGAATTATGACACCCGGTTACAAGCTGCATGAAAAGATGATGGAATTTGTCAAAACGGCACTTATTGATGCTGATATTATTTTATTTGTGACCGATATTACAGATCCGGAGCCGGCGGATGAGGCCTTACTTAAAAGAATTAACTCAGCAAAAGTTCCGGTTTTACTTCTGGTCAATAAAATTGATCTGAGTGAACAGGGTAAATTGGAACAGAAAGTTCAGGAATGGGCAAAATTAACACCCGCAGCAGAAATTATTCTTGTTTCTGCACTTGAAAAATTTAATCTGAGCTATGTATTTGATAAAATAGTTTCGCTTCTTCCGCTAAGCCCGCCCTACTATGACAAGGATGAATTAACGGATAAAACGCAGCGGTTTTTTGTATCAGAAATAATACGTGAAAAAGTTCTCCTGATTTATGATAAAGAAATCCCATATTCTGTTGAGATCGCAATTGAATCTTTTAAAGAAGAAAGCCACATCACTAAAATCAGTGCTGTCATCCTTGTGGAACGGGATTCCCAGAAAGGCATCCTGATCGGTCATCAGGGAAAAAATCTGAAGCGTCTTGGCACAGATGCGCGCAAAGACATTGAAGCATTTTTAAATAAGAAAGTTTTCCTCGAATTATTTGTGAAAGTAGACAAAGACTGGAGAAACAATGAAGGAAAACTAAAACATTTCGGATACAATTAATTTCGGCGCTGTTCATGTCCGAAACTAAAGTTTGATATTAATGTCCGATAAGTGTTTTGTAGGCTTCTGCGGTCATTAGCTCATTGAGCTCAGCTGAATTCTTCAGGCTTAACTTAATCATCCACCCTTCTCCATAGGGATCCTTATTAATAGATTCAGGCTTGGATGTAATTCCGGGATTCACCTGTAGAATTTTTCCGGAAACAGGCATGAACAAATCAGATACCGTTTTAACCGCCTCCACCGTGCCAAAGACCTCCTCCTTGTTCAGTTCTTCACCTTCGGTTTCAATATCTACATACACAATGTCCCCCAATTCCCCTTGCGCAAATTCAGTGATTCCTACATAAGCTTCATTTCCTTCAACACGAACCCATTCGTGATCCTTGGTATACTTCAAATTTCCTGGAAAGTTCATACACTCAAATTTAATGTTTCGACAAAAATAGAATTATTTTGTATTACTTACTGAGAAGTTCTTTAACAATTTGAGAAATGACCTTCCCATCGGCTTTTCCGGCAAACTGCTTGCTTGCCAATCCCATAACCTTACCCATATCTGCCGCTGTAGTTGCCCCTGAACGTGCAATTATTTTTGCAAGTTCCGCTTTTAATTCATCCATCGTCATTTGCTTTGGCAGATACGCTTCGATCACAGAGGCCTGAAAAAGTTCTGTCTCCGCTAATTCCGGTCTGTTTTGATTTATGTAAATTTCAGACGTTTCCTTTCTCTTCTTAACTTCTTTCTGCAATGCTTTGGCTTCTGATTCATCTGTATAACCTTCCGGAGATGTTTTCAATAAAAGAATCACCGACTTTATCGCCCGGATGGCTTCCAGTTTCTTTGCATCTTTTGCCATCATGGCAGCTTTCAGGTCAGCGTTGATTTTTTCTTCCAAAGGCATGGGTAAAAAGGTTTAGAATTTAAAATTTACAAATTAGCGTTTAGAATTTTGGAATTAAATTTGAGATTTAAAAATAAGAAAGATTTTTAAGAATCGGTAATTTTACGACAATTGAGAGAAATAGAAATAGTAACGAGAAAGGTATTCAGAAAATCGAGGATTGGTTGTCAGCCTTGAACTCTTACTTTCACTTTCTTACTTTCTTCCTTTTCAGTCTACATTATCATGCAGAAACGAATTGTTTGGCTTGATCTCCACCTTCTTATCTTCACTTTCAGAAAGCGTATACCTTGAAACCTGAGACTCTGAGGAGTGAGAATTAGTTTCCAGGTCTACATTTCTTCTTTTATAAGCGGGTTCATTTTCAAGATCAGAAATCCCACTGGGTGTTTTTAATTTAAAACTCAGCTCTTTCAGTTTTAAAATACGGTCCTGGGCTTTTTTCCTTTGTTCCTCTTCCTGAATTTTCTCTGCGGAGGGTTCTTCTGTTTTTTCAAAGGAAGGTTCTGGAGTGCTTTCGGCAGTTACCGAAGGAACAATTGATTCAGAAGAAACGGGAGTTTCAACAATCGTCTCAGGTTCTGAGGGGACTTCTGCAATTGTCTTGTTGACTATTTCAAATTCAATGGAAACCTGTTTTTCCTCTTCTGCACTTTTTTCAACCGGCTCAACAACCGATTTTATAGTTAGTTCAGCCTGAACTTCTTCTACCTTGGCCACCGGACTGTCTTCCGTGAGCAAGTGTATTTTCTTTTCAGGTTTGCGGGCAGCTAATTCAGCATTTACCTCCGATTTGCCATTGAAACCGGTAGCGATGATCGTGACCTTAACATTTTCGCCAAGAGCTTCATCAATCCCGTAACCTTTGATAATTTCAGCTGTCTGACCCGCTGCATCCTGAATGAAATCTGTAACTTCTCCCAATTCATCCATCGTAATTTCTTCCTTGCCGCACATAATATTCAACAAGACATAACGGGCACCTTTAATATTATTATCATTCAGAAGAGGTGAATGAATGGCTTGTTCAACCGCCTTCGTGGCTCTTCCTTCTCCTGAAGCCAGCGCAGTTCCCATAATCGCAACTCCGCTGTCTTTCATAACGGTTGTTATATCTGCAAAGTCTGTGTTGATATGCATGGTAGTGGTAATAATATCGGCAATTCCCTTGGCTGCTGTCGCCAAAACATCATCTGCATGACCAAAAGCTTCCCCAAGTTTCAGATTACCGTATATTTCTCTTAGTTTTTCATTGCAAATGACCAGGAGCGTATCCACGTATTTTTTCATTTCTTCCATTCCAGCTTCTGCCTGGGCTTTGCGCTTTTTACCTTCAAAAGAAAACGGAACCGTAACAATTCCCACGGTCAGAATCCCCATCTCTTTGGCTGCCTGTGCTATGACCGGTGCAGCACCGGTACCGGTTCCACCCCCCATGCCTGCGGTAATGAAAACCATCTGGGTGTCACTGCCAAGTAATTTTTTAATATCGTCAATATTCTCAATGGCCGCATTTCTTCCAACTTCTGGTATAGAACCTGCTCCCCGTCCTTTTGTCAGGCTTGCCCCTAAAACTATTTTTACAGGCACAGGGCTGATGTCCAGCGCCTGCTGATCCGTATTACAGACTATGAAATCCACGCCCTTAATACCCTGGCGAAACATATGGTTAACAGCATTGCTTCCTCCGCCTCCAACCCCGATCACTTTAATGATTGAGTTCTGGCTTGTTGGTAAATCGAATGTCATCATCTTTTTAAATTTTTTATTGAAGCCAAATATCCCCATAAAAAAAACCTGTCCGACAGCTGCATTTTTAACTTTTTAACCAGTGATTGTTAATACTGGACCCGGGATTAACCTTCTGAGGTCCTTTTGCGGGCTTTTTTCAGACCCTTTCTTCTTCTCCGGATAATGCTCAGGAGTAAAAAAACCAGGTAGTCAAAAAACAAGGAAAAGGACAGGAGCTGAAGGGAAACTTCTGTTTTCAAATGGTACAGGCCGAAGGACAAAATTCTGAAAATGTTCGCCAATAGTATTCCACCCTCAAACAGTAAAAAGTTAATAACATAGTAATCCCCCATCGTTTCATCGTTCTGGGGCATTTGTGAAACAAAATAGTACGCAATCAATTTCACCGCCACAAAAATCAAAATGTATCTGACAGGGAGATCGATAAAAAAATTGGGTGATTTTCTGTATGAAAAAATGCTGATCGCAAAAAAAACGAACAACAAATTACTTAACAGCGGACCTATAAATTCCATGGATAATTATTTACACTACTGTTTATCCGCATCTTCTGTAAACCACTTGGAAGCCCAATCCATCAGGCCTCCGATTCCTTTTTTTGAATGGGTGGCAATTTCAGTTGCTGCGGGGACTTCTGGTTGTGACTGTACCTCTTCCACTACTTCAGCTAACTTGACATTCCCCAGGTTAACCTCTGCAGTACCATTTTTGCCGACCCTTTCAATCTCCTTCATTACAAGCCCAACGCTGGTTGCATACATCGGGCTGGTGACGTCTTCGGCCCCTTTTGCAAGGTGTTCATTAGGGTATCCGATACGAGTGTCCATTCCTGTGATGTACTCAACAGACTGTGTGATGTGCTTCAGTTGAGCTCCGCCACCTGTTATAACTATGCCGGCTATCAGCTTCTTCTCAAATCCCGAATTTTTTATTTCATAATACACATGCTCGATGATTTCATCCATACGTGCCTGTATAATATGAGAAAGATTTTTAATCGAAATTTCTTTGTGAGGTCTTCCTCTCAGTCCCGGGATGGAAACTATTTCATTTTCCTGGTTTTCACTTGCTAGTGCTGAGCCAAATTTAATCTTGAGCAATTCAGCCTGATTTTTGATAATGGAACATCCCTCTTTCACATCCTCTGTAATTACATTTCCGCCGAAGGGGATGACAGCCGTATGCCGGATAATTCCATCCTGAAAAATAGCAACATCTGTTGTTCCGCCTCCAATATCGACCAGCACCACTCCTGCCTCTTTTTCTTCCTCGCTTAACACAGAATCAGCGGATGCCAGCGGTTCAAGAGTCAGATCAACCACTTCAAGTCCCGCCTTTTCAGCACATTTATAAATATTTTTGATCGCTGCTATTTGCCCGGTAATGATATGGAAATTAGCTTCCAGCCTGATTCCAGCCATCCCTATCGGATTCTTGATTCCCTGTTCATTATCAATGATGTATTCCTGCGGCAATACATGAATTATTTCTTCTCCGGGCAACATGACCAGTTTATACATATCATCTATCAGAGCATCTACATCCTTCTGACTGATTTCGGTATCCGCATTGGCCCTGGTTTTTATGCCTCTGTGCTGATGGCTTTTAATGTGCTGCCCGGCGATTCCAACATTGACAACCTTTATGTTTACACCTGATTTGCTTTCCGCTTCCGCCACCGCTGCCTTTATCGATTGAACGGTTTGGTCAATATTTAAAACAACACCACGGGCAACACCCACCGAATCTGCTCTGCCCATCCCAAGAATTTCAATTTTACCAAATTCATTCCTTCTGCCTACGATCGCTGCAATTTTTGTTGTTCCGATGTCTAAGCCTACTACAATTTCTGATGTTGCCATGGTTTTACGTTTTTATATTTGTTTTTTTGTACACACTACCTGATTTCTGAACTTCAAATTTATAACGGAATAGTTATTCCACCAACCCGTCGGGTTAAGACCTTGTTTATAAAATATCAACAGTTTCTTAAATTTCTCATCCATATACGATATGTCTCCCAGAATAATACGATGATTCCCTACCCTGGGTATTAATTCAATCTCCTTTTCATTATTAACGAAAATCTGCTCAATTTGGGCCTTCCAGAAGGTATTTGCCGAAATGTAGCTGGCGAGCTCAAACAAATCATCCACTATTGTTGAATCCCTCAGGTTGGAGTCGGACTCAATCTGTTTAATGGTGTAAATATAATGCGCATTGTATGGTTCTCTGAAATTTCCATTGGCTAAAAGTACTTTAGCCGTATACTTGTCTGAAAGTGGCATGAAGCGGCCTTCATCATCGATGTAATAACTATCATTGTTTTTATCAATAATCCGGATTAAAGGTTTACGCTGTCTGACATTCACCTTTACTTCCCCATTAATCGTAATGTAAACTTCTGATTTTGAAATGGCCGAGTAGCTGTTTAATACTTTTTCCAATGCCGCAACATTTAATGTTGATACAGGCTGATTCACAATTGAATCACCTTTCTCAAAAATCAGTTTTTTAACATCCTCTGGCTGCACGAAAAAATTATCGGGGTCTTCCTGAATGGTTACATCAAGACTCTTGCAAGGCAAGCTTTCCTCCTTGCGATTCACAAAGCCAAGTGTAAAGCCCAATCCGGTCAATAGTATTACCCAAACTGATATATTAATAATTCTCTTCATTACCTCATTTACCTCATTACTTAATCACCATATTCTTTCATCAAAAATTCCTTTATCGGATTAACAAGCATGTCAATATCTCCTGCACCCAATGTCAGCACTATTTCAAGCTTGCGGCTTTTCAACTCATTGATCAGATTTTCCCTGGGGCAGACCATTTTATTTTTACTCTTCATTTTATTCAATAACATACCTGAGCTAACTCCTTCTATTGGCAATTCTCTTGCCGGATAGATGTCGAGTAAAATGCATTCATCGAGCAAATCGAGGCTTTGAGAAAAACCCTCTGCAAAATCACGGGTCCGGGAAAATAAATGGGGTTGAAAAATTCCGGTCAACTTTCTGCCGGGATAAATTTGTTTTACTGAGGAAATGCATGCCCGCAACTCTTCCGGGTGATGCGCATAGTCATCAATAAATATAATTTTCCCGCTTTTCAGCTGATAATCAAATCTACGTTGTACTCCTTCAAAAGACGTCAATGCTTTTCTGATAAATTTTTCAGGCACATTCATATGGTAAGCAACGGCGACGGCGGCCAATGAATTTTCCACATTGTGCAGACCTGGTAATCCGAGACTCACTTTTTCAAGAACACCTGCAGGTGTTGCGATATCATAAGTATAAATACCATTTTCAATACTGATGTTGATGGCCCTGAAATCAGCCATTTTCGTCACAGAGTAAGAAAGGTACAACCCTATATAGCTAAGCTGGTCTTCAACTGATTTATTAATAATGAGTTTTCCTCCTGGTTGCAGCTGCGAGGCAAACTGAGAATACGATTTATCCATTTGGTCTTTATTTCCGTATATATCCAGGTGGTCAGCATCCAGAGAAGTAATCACCGAAATAGACGGATGCAGGGATAAAAATGACCGGTCGTATTCATCTGCTTCCACCACGATCGTATTACGTACTGGTTGTCCAGCAGCGGAAAGCTGCTGGGAGTCCTCCGCCTTTAGCTGCAGTGTTTTGCCTAAAATAAAATTGGTGTGATAATTTTTGGTGATTCCGCCCAAAAAGGCGGAACAATCCATTCCCGCATTTATCAGAATGTGCGTAATCAGGGAAGAGGTGGTGGTCTTCCCATGCGTTCCGGCCACAGCGATTGTCATGGAATGCGCTGTCAGCATACCCAGAACTTCTGAACGTTTATTTATGTTTAACCCTAAACCAATAAATAAAACATACTCGCTGTGGCTTTTCGGAACCGCGGGTGTATAAACAACCAGCAAATTTTCTTTCGTCCATTCTCCCGAAGAAATCCTGGTCCTGATCATTTCCGGATTTTCATCATAATGTACATTAATTCCTTCCTTCTCAAGCTCTGAAGTAAGCCTGGAAGGCGTTTTGTCATAACCGGACACCACTTTCCCCAACGCATTGAAATAGCGGGCAAGTGCACTCATACCGATACCCCCGATACCGAGAAAGTAACAATACTGTGTTTGCGACAGATTCATTTCCTTGTTTTAATCATTTCAAGAATTTGTAATGCTATTTTTTCTGCAGCATCCGGAAAAGCAGATTTCTTTATATTGCTGGCTAGTTTTTTTTGCTTTGAGTCATCGCTCATCAGTAATTTGATTTCGTTCCACAACTGTCCTCTGGAATCCTTATCACTAACCATTACTGCAGCTTCATTCTTAATTAAAGCCAATGCATTTTTTGTCTGGTGATCTTCGGCTACATTCGGTGAAGGAACAAGAATACTTGCTTTCCCCGCAATGGCCAGCTCGGACAGAGATATTGCCCCCGCCCTGGACACTACAATATCTGCAGCGGCATAGGCATGATCCATTCTGGAAATGAATTCAAAGACCTTCACTCCCACCGAAGCGAACTTTTCTGCAGATTTTTGGGCAGTTGTAAAATAAGATTTTCCGGTCTGCCATATTAATTGAACTTCCTTTGAAACCATTTCATCCAAATGCATTTCAATGCTTTCATTGATTGTTCTTGCTCCCAGACTACCCCCGATAACCAGTAAAATTTTTTTGCCAGGCTCGAGTCCGAAAAAATGCACGGCGTCCATCCGGTTAACGTTAGAAAACGATATGTCTTTTCTGACAGGATTCCCGGTAAGTATTATTTTTTCTTGAGGAAAATAGCGATCCATCCCTTCATAGGCGACACAGATTTTATTGACTTTTTTTCCCAATATTTTATTCGTTATACCGGGAAAGGAGTTCTGTTCCTGTATTAAAGTAGGTACCCCCTTCCTTGTCGCCATTTCAAGCAAAGGTCCGCTGGCATATCCACCTGTACCAATAGCCGCATCAGGTTGGAAGGATTGAACAATTTTCCGGGCTTTGAGCAAACTGAAAATCACTTTAAATGGGAACAAAACATTCGACCAGCACAGTTTTCTCTGGAATCCGCTGATGCCAAGTCCTACAATTGGATAACCAGCCGCCGGTACTTTTTCCATTTCCATTCTTCCTTTTGCACCGACAAAAAGAAAATCCGCATCAGGACACACTGCTTTCAAGGCACCCGCAATGGCAATGGCAGGAAAAATATGTCCTCCCGTTCCTCCGCCGCTGATGATAAATTTAAGTTTGCTCAAGATGTTCCTGTATATTGCTTTTTTCAACTTCGGCACTGACACTTAGAATCATTCCAATGGCAATGCTTGTAAACCAGATGGAAGTTCCGCCCATGCTAACAAGGGGCAATGGCTGACCGGTCACCGGAAAAAGGTTTACCGCTACCGCCATGTTGATCATTCCCTGAAAAACGAGGCTAAAACTCAAACCGATCGCCAATAAACTTGCAAATGTTTTCTCGCTTTTCCCTGCGATCCTGACTGCCCTGAAAAACAGGGTCATGTATAAAAAAATCAATAAAAAACCCGCGATCAGTCCATATTCTTCAATCAGGATTGCATAAATAAAATCAGAAGAAGCCTGGGGAAGGAAATTCCGTTGAATGCTCCCTCCGGGTCCTTTTCCAAAGGGTCCCCCCGTCGCTATCGCAATTTTTGCCTGATCCGCCTGGTAGTTTAATTCACTGTCTCCATTTTTAAAATTTTCTATGCGGGCCTTCCAGGTGGATACACGATTGTTAATATGAGGAAAAGCAAAAATAATTACGATAAACAAGGAAAGGCATAAGATGCCAGCCCCAATGAGCGAAAAAATGTACTTCAAATTAATTCTGCCAACAAACATGATCACAAGACAGGTCACAAATAATATGGCTGCCGTCGATAAATTAGCTGGCAAAATTAATCCGCAAATAATGATGACCGGGATAACAATCGGAAGAAATGCTTTTTTAAAATCCTTTATCTGCGCTTGTTTGATTGCCAGGACCCTTGCTACATAGGCTATTAAGGCCAGTTTGGCAAAGTCTGAAGTTTGAAAAGTCAGACTTGTTCCCGGAATTTTCAGCCAGCGGCTTGCCTCCCCTGCACTTACACCTTTTAAAAGTGTAAATAACAATAATGGAACGGAAAGGTAAATCGCAATCTGAGAAATTCTGGAGAAATAAGCATATTTGACTTTATGCGTCAAGTACATGAGCAAAAGTCCGAAACCAATAATCGTACTGTGTTTAAATAAATAATACTCGGTATCTCCCGATTTATAGCGATAGGCCAATGCAACAATCGAACTGTATACCACCAGGATGGAAATGACGGACAACAGCAATACAATAATCCATATTACTTTATCCCCTTTTATATTTGCAAAAACATTCATGTTACAGCATGATGATCTTCCTGTTAATATTCATTTTAATATTCACAATGATTTTACAGCGGCCTTGAACTGCTGGCCACGGTCTTCATAATTTTCAAATAAATCAAAGCTTGCACATGCGGGCGATAAGAGGACAGTTTCTCCTTTCTTCGCAAGTTTATAGGCTACAGAAACCGCTTCCATGGCTGAACCCGTTTCAGCGATAGTCGTCACTATACCCTTGAAAGCGTTTTTTATTTTCTTATTGTCTTTTCCAAGACAGACGATTGCTTTGACCTTTTCTTTTACCATTTCCATCAGCATCTTGTAATCATTCCCTTTATCGATTCCTCCGAGAATAAGAACAACCTGATTTTGCATGCTTTCCAATGCATACCAGGTGGAATTTACATTGGTCGCTTTTGAATCGTTAATGAAATCGACACCGTTAATCTTAGCGACAAATTCAAGCCGGTGCTCTACATTCTGAAAATCGGACAAACTTTCCCGAATCACTTCTTTTCTAACCTCCGTCAACCTGGCGACAATTCCCGCTGCCATCGAATTGTAAATGTTGTGCTTCCCTTGTAGTGCTAGTTCCTGAATGGACATAATTGTTTGGTTTGTTTGGTTTATATTAATCGTTAACTGATTTTCTTTCAGATAAGCTCCTTGCTGAACTTCCTGTATTATTGAGTAGCTATATTTTTTTCCAGGCAGTTGCCTTTTGTTTACCTCAGCCGCAGTAATTTCATCGTCCAGGCAATAAACAAAAACATCGGCCGGGGTCTGATTCCGGGCAACCTTGAATTTTGAATCCACGTAGTTTTTCAATTGATAATCATATCTATCCAGGTGGTCCGGTGTGATATTAAGCAGGACAGCGATGTCTGCTCTGAACTGAAAATTTCCATCCAGCTGAAAGCTGCTCAGCTCCATGACATAGTAATCGTAATTACTTTCGGCCACCTGCCACGCAAAACTTTTTCCTATATTACCCGCAAGGCCAACATTCAAGCCCGCCTTTTTGAGAATATGATGCGTAAGCAGTGTGGTGGTGGTTTTGCCATTACTTCCCGTAATGCAGATCATCTTAGCTTTGGTATACCTGCCGGCAAATTCAATTTCTGAAATAACCGGAGTTCCCTTCTTTTTCAGTTTTAAAATCAATTCGGCTTTATCAGGAATGCCGGGACTTTTAATTACTTCGTCTGCATTCAGAATTAATGCTTCTGTGTGTCGACCTTCTTCCATCGGAATCCTGTGACTGAGAAGAACCTCTTTGTATTTCTCCTTTATTTTTCCTGCATCTGAAACAAATACATCCAACCCTTTTTTAAGAGCCAATACTGCGGCCCCCGTGCCGCTCTCCCCTCCGCCCAATATGACCAGTCTGCTCATCTTGTTTATCTTAATTTCAATGTCACAATCGTTAAAATGGCAAGCATGACTCCAATGATCCAAAATCTCGAAACTATCTTAGCTTCATGCATTCCCAGCTTCTGATAATGGTGGTGCAGGGGAGACATTTTGAAAAGTCGTTTCCCCTCGCCGTATTTTCTGCGGGTATATTTAAAATAACTTACCTGCAGCATGACCGATACATTTTCGATCAGAAAAATGCCACACATGATCGGAATCAGCAGTTCCTTGCGGATGGCAATCGAAAAAACAGCAATAATGCCGCCCAAGGTCAGACTACCTGTATCGCCCATGAATACCTGTGCCGGATACGTATTGTACCACATAAATCCTACACAGGCCCCTACAAAGGCACTCATGAACACAACCAGTTCTCCACTGTTGGGAATGAACATGATGTTGAGGTAATCCGCGAATATGGTATTACCGGACACATAAGCAAGGGCCACCAGGGTGACACCGATTATGGCCGACGATCCTGTTGCCAGGCCATCAATTCCATCTGTGATGTTTGCTCCATTTGAAACCGCAGCAACAATAAAAATTACCATGGGGATGAAGATGATCCAGGCATATTTTTTATAGCTGTTACCCATCCATTTCAACAAGACAGCGTAGTCAAACTCATTGTTTTTTACAAATGGAATGGTGGTTTTCATTGATTTCGATTTTTCTTTCGCATAAATGGGAACACTCGTCATCATGGCTGATCCGTTTTCATCATCCTGTTCATTTTTATGCGGGCTATAAATTTTCTCCTTCACTACGACATCCGGATGCCAGAAAAGAGTAATACCTACAATCAACCCGATCCCGACCTGACCGATTATTTTAAATTTGCCATGAAGTCCTTCTTTGTTCTTTTTGAAAACTTTTATATAATCATCCACAAATCCGATAAACCCGAGCCACAAGGTTGAAATGAGCATGAGTATGATGTAAATATTATGCAGCCTGGCAAAAAGGAAAGTTGGAATAACAATCGCGGCAATGATGATCAGACCCCCCATGGTAGGTGTTCCCTGTTTTTGCGCCTGACCTTGTAACCCAAGGTCACGAATGGTTTCACCCACTTGCTTTTTTCTCAAAAAAGCAATGAGCTGTTTGCCGAACAAAAGAGAAATAATGAGGGAACAGATAACCGCCATTGCCGCACGGAAGGAGAGGTACCTGAATACTCCGGATCCGGGCAAATCATAATGCTTGTGTAAGAAATCAAATAAATAGTAAAGCATTATTTTTCAAATAATTTTAAGTTCTGTTTCAAAATTTCCATGTCATCGAATGGATGTTTAACTCCGTTTATTTCCTGGTATGTTTCATGTCCTTTGCCTGCAAGTAAAATGATATCACCGGGGTTGGCCATAGAACACGCCGTTTTTATGGCCTCTTTCCGGTCAACGATGGTGAGTGTTTTTTTCCTTTGCTGAACCTCTATCCCTTGCTCCATTTGCTTTATTATTTCAAGCGGATTTTCAGAACGCGGATTATCGGAGGTGATGATTACCTTGGTGCTTAGTTCACAGGCAATTTTAGCCATGACCGGACGCTTTTGTGCATCCCGGTCTCCTCCGCAACCTACTATGGTTATCACCTGCTCGTTGCCTGTACGGATGTCATTGACCGTCCTGAGAACATTGAGCAAGGCATCAGGGGTATGGGCATAGTCAACAATTCCAACAATTCCATTCGGGGTCCGGTCATATTCAAACCGGCCTTCCACAGGATTAAGGTTGCTGATGGTTGTCAGAATATTTATTTTATTTTCTTTTAGTAAAGTGGCTGTCGCAAATACAGCAAGAATATTATATGCGTTGAAAGTCCCGATCAGCTTCGTCCATACCTCACTGCCATCAATGTTCAGGAGTAAACCAGAAAATTGATTCTCCAGTATTTTACACTTAAAATCAGCATTGGATTTTAACGCATATGTCCTTTTAGAAGCTTTTGTATTCTGAAGCATGATCATGCCGTGAGCATCGTCTTTGTTAATCAATGCAAACGCATTTTCCCCCAGCTGATCAAAAAATCCTTTTTTTGCTTTGATGTATTCATCAAACGTTTTATGGTAGTCCAGGTGGTCGTGGGTGATATTGGTGAATACCCCGCCTGTGAAAATCAGTCCGGCGATCCTGTTTTGTACAACAGCATGAGAACTTACTTCCATAAAACAATACTGACAACCCCTATCTGCCATTTGTTTCAGCATTTCGTTCAATCGTACTGCATCCGAAGTGGTGTGGGAAGAAGGAAAGATTTCAGAATTGATTTGATTTTTTACGGTGGATAATAAGCCGACTTTATAACCCAATGATTTAAAAAGGTTAAAAAGAAGTGTGACAGTCGTTGTTTTTCCATTGGTGCCGGTAACTCCAATCAGTTTTAATTTAGAAGAAGGGTTATCATAAAAATTGGAAGAAATCACACCCAATGCGTAACTGCTGTCAGTGACACGTATGTAAGAAATTTTATCATCCGCTGTGGCGGGCAATTCCTCGCAAACAACAGCAATTGCACCGGCAGCGATTGCTTTTTCGATGAAACGGTGTCCATCACTCTGCGTTCCGCGAACTGCCACAAAAAGACAATCTTTCTCCACCTTCCTTGAATCAAAGCAAACCGTTGTAATCGCCTGATTTGTTGATCCGACCACCTCGACCAGTCCTGCTTTATAGAGTATGTCTTTTAAAAGTTTCACGAAGTAAGTTCCAGTTCTATTGTTGTTCCTTTTGTAAATCGCGTGCCCGCTTCAGGGATTTGTTTTGTGATCACCCCGCTGCCATTCAGCTTGACATGCAAACCATTGTTTTCAAGCAGGTAGAGTGCATCCTGCGCAACCATCCCGATGACATTCGGAATAATATTTTTTTTAAGATCCGCTTCCACTTTGGCAGAGGAAAAAGTGATAGTGGATGAGTCATGTATCTGCACGATGGCCCAAGGAGAATTGCCCGGATCGCCTGAAATTTTTACATTCAGATCTTTGAAGATGGTTTGAAGGTCTTTAAGATTTCCGGGTTTGGCTTCCGGGGCTTTCACAGCAAATTCAGGCTGAATAGCATTAACGGCTTTATGGATATCCAGGCTGGTCGCATATACCTTATCTGCAATGTCTTTAAATACCGGACCTGCAACCTGCGCACCGTAATATTCTCCGGTTGACGGGGCACTCACGATCACAATGCAGGAATATTTAGGATTGTCAGCCGGGAAATAACCGACAAAGGAAGCCTGATAGCTTGCTTTTTTATTATGGTCTTTATAGGAGCCATTCACAAGAATCTGAGCAGTTCCTGTTTTTCCAGCAATGGCATAGGTCTGACTTTTCAGTGCTTTGCCAGTCCCATACAGCACCACGCCCTCCATCATCTTCCTTGCCATTTCAACTGTTTTCCGAGTGCAGATAGGCGGCATACCTATAATCTCAGGATCGAACTTTTTTACCAATTGACCTTTTTTTCTGATTTCCTGCACAAACTGCGGCCTGACCATAACCCCATCGTTTGCAACAGCGTTGTACAGACAAAGGGTCTGAATAGGTGTTATAGCAAGCTCGTATCCATAGGCCATTTGGGGAAGCGTAACGCCAGACCAGTCTTTGTCTTGTCTGTTTTTTATTCTGGGTCTCGCCTCACCTGGAATTGCCAGACCCAGTGGTGCGTTCAGGTTAAACTTGCAAAGCCGGTCAACAAACTTTTGAGGGTCCTTCGAGTAATACCGGTAAATGAGTTTAGCTACTCCTACATTGGAAGATTGTTCGAAAACCTCTTCCACCGTTAGCCTGGACTTCTCGGGATGATGCGAATCAACGACTACCTTGTCAAAAAATTTATAGGTTCCGTTTCCAATATCCACCGTGTCATGTAAATCAATGTAACCGTCTTCCATTGCGGCCATTAAGGAAGCAAGCTTAAAAGTGGAACCTGGATCGGTAGCTGCACCGATGGCATAATTGTAATTCTCCACATAAAAACCTGAATCTTTCCTTGTCAGGTTGGCAATTGCTTTCACCGCACCGGTTTTCACTTCCATCAAAATCGCACAGCCGTGGTCGGCATTGTTTTTAGCGAGCTGAATCAAAAGGGAATGCTCCGCTACATCCTGGATGTTAATATCAATTGTTGAAATAACATCACTTCCATCTTCCGGCTCCACTTCATCGTCGTCGTTCAGCGGTTTCCAAAGCCCGCCTGCTATTTTTTGCATCAGGCGCCTTCCACCGGTCCCCTTGAGGTATTGGTTGAAAGCCCCTTCCAGGCCAATTGGCTTTGCATCTTCCCGTTGATAGCCGATCGTCCTGGAAGCAAGCATTTGAAAAGGCCGTTCCCGCTTACTTGTTTGCAAGACAACAAATCCTCCTTTATTTTTACCCAGTCTAAAAACAGGAAACTTCTTAATGATTTGCAGTTGTTTGTAGGATACCTCTTTGGCAACCTGTACAAAACGGTCCCCTGAACTGCGCGCTGTTTTTAATTCCTTATAATAATCCCTTCTTGATTTATCCTTCAGCAGGTTGGATAAAGAAAGGCTCAAAGAATCAACTTGTTTATTGAATTCCTCATCACTCAGCCGTCTGAGGTATTCCGTGTTCACATCAATTCCTATATCATAATAAGGCGAAGAGGTCGCCAGCAAATTCTGGTCAACATCGTAGATGTTGCCCCTGGAAGCATCCACCAGAAATTCCTGTGTTGTCAGTGATTTTGCTTTCGCACGCCACATATCACCATCCCTGAACTGGATAATGGCCACCTTGGTAATGATGGAGAGAGCGAAGATGCAGATGAATACATATACAAGTATTACACGCCACATTATGTCTTTTTTAATATCCAATTCTATTCAGTATGATTTGCAGGGTTGTTTGATGGAATAATTATTTTTTTAGGCGGAACGACCGATTCTTTGATCCCAAGAAGGGCAGAAGCTTTCGCAACTTCAGATTGTTTACTCACAAACATCAGGTCAGATTTAGTAATGATGTATTGAGATCTCAGATCTTTCAATTCCTCTGTAAGCTTATTCAGTTTTCGAATTTTAGACTCAGCATAATATCCATTAGCGATATAAACAACCGCCAGCAATGAAATGAACAAAAGGAATGGCAAAAAACGCAGAGTCTCATCCCTCGACAGAAAACTCCCGCTTACAACGCTCTGAAACGACCGTCCTACATTGATTGATTTTCTTTCCTCTGACATTTATAATTTTTCTGCAATCCTCAACTTCGCACTCCTCGCCCTGTTGTTGTTTTTAATTTCGTTTTCATCCGGTACTATCGGCTTACGCGTTATCAGTTTAAACGGACTGAGGGAATTGCCATAAAAATCTTTGTCCGCATCTCCTTCCATTTTACCGCTTCTCATGAAATTTTTTACCATCCTGTCTTCCAGCGAGTGGTATGAAATCACCACAAGCCGTCCTCCTGGTTTTAATATTTCTATTGTTTGCATCAACATTTCTTTTAAAGCATCCAGTTCTTTATTTACCTCAATCCTCAGGGCCTGGAAAAGCTGAGCGTAATATTGGTTCTCTTTACCCCACCGGATAAATTCCTTGGCAACTTCCTTCAGATCGTTTCCGGTTTCAATGGGTTTTGTTTTCCTGCGGGTGCAAATTGTTCTTGCTAACCTCGCCGAATTTTCCAGCTCACCGTATTCAAGAAAAATTCTTCTCAATTGATCCTCCTCATACTGATTAATCACGTCTCTTGCCTTCAGATGAAGGTGTTTATCCATCCGCATATCCAGGGAGGCATCAAAACGTGTTGAAAAGCCACGCTCAGGTTCATCAAACTGGTGTGATGAAACCCCCAGATCTGCAAGGATTCCATCAACCGGTAAAGCATTGTGCAGGCGAAGATTGTTTTTCAGAAATCTGAAATTCTGTCTCAGAAGCAGAAACCTGCTATCATCCACTTTATTTTCCATGGCTGATTCATCCTGGTCAAAAGCAATCAGCCTCCCCTCACGCAGATTTTTCAAAATTTCTTTTGAATGTCCTCCTCCTCCGAAAGTCACATCCACGTAAACGCCTCCTGCTTGAATGTTTAACCCTTCAATACAGTCTTTTAAAAGAACGGGGGTATGGTAATTATTTTGCGTCATTTACAGTACCGGTATTGATGCCTCCCATCACATCTTCTGCCAGTTTATCAAAGTCAGCACTGTTTTCCTTCACAAACTTTTCATATGCTTTCTTATCCCATAATTCAATCCGGTCTGTTGCTGCTGCCAATACAACATCCTTTTTTATTCCGGCAAACTGCATGAGGTCTTTTGGTATCAAGAGGCGGGAAGTGTCATCCAGCTCAAGTGATTTCACTCCGTAATTAAACATTCGGATGAACTCCACATTTTTTTTGACGAAGCGATTCAGCTTATTCACATCCTTCACCATTTCGTTCCAGGTTCCGACAGGATACAGTTCGAGGGACTTGCTGAAAATACTGCGCTTGATTACAAAGCCCTTTTTTAAAACGTCTGAAAGTTGTTTTTTGAAAGCCCCGGGAAGCAAGACGCGGCCCTTTGCATCTGCACTGCATTCATAAACACCAAACAAATTGATCATGGGTTTTTTCGGGTTGTGTAAAATTAAATAAAATATTCCCACATTTTACCACTTTTCACCACTTTGTTGAAAACTTTTATTATTATTGCATTATGACGGAAGAAGAAAAAATTCCTCAGATCGACGTTGAAAAAATTATCGGGAG
>Ga0206823_1068_pt1 | contig 28980 bp, 11 predicted proteins | sample Alteio_BWOrgCont_81_FD_152868 | JGI IMG/M metagenome (GOLD analysis project Ga0206823, IMG submission 152868) | Enriched cells from forest soil in Barre Woods Harvard Forest LTER site, Petersham, Massachusetts, United States -... | ecosystem: Environmental > Terrestrial > Soil > Temperate forest >...
CCGGAACCCTGACAATTCCTGCCGGAAGCACCAGTGCAAGTTTCCCAATTATTATTCTGGATGATGGGATTGTGCATCCGCCCCTAACTATAAACCTAAACCTGACAGCACCAACGAACGCTACCCTAGGTACGAATGCAACAAGTGTTTTTACTTTATTAAACAATGACTCACCTCTTGGTTTTACGGGTCCTGGTGGAGTAGGGGATGCAGCCACCAATAGTTTATGGCTCAGAGCAGGCGATCTGACAGCACTTGGAAACGGAACGGCCGTCAGCAGCTGGTCGGATGCCTCTGGTAATGGCAACAACGCTTCCCAGGGTGTCGGTGCAGATCAGCCTTTAGTCGAAACGACTGTAGTGAACGCACAATCCACTGTACGTTTTAACGGCACCAGTGATTTTTTCTCAACCGGCCTTACTACAGCTTCTCAAAATTCCACTATTTTTACCGTGTTTTCCTGTAACCAAACCGGTACTTCTGCACCCGATGGCCCGTTGTGGCAGTATAATGCGGCCAGCAACACAAGTGGGTTTTTCCCAATTTTCTCCAATGCGAATCAATATGTAGCCACCGCCGCCGGAACCTGGATGAATATGGCCACAACCTTCGTGCAAAATACCTGGTACACTTCTTCTGTCTTATACAATACCGGATCAACCCAATTATGGCAAAATGGAACACTGAATGAAAGCTCAGCTGCCAATACTGTTTCATTGGGATCATTTACCATAGGAGAACGGACGGTTGGCTCAACTGATTATTACAAGGGAGACATTGCGGAAATAATTTATTACAATACTGCTTTAAATCTGGCACAGAATATTATCGTAGACAATTACCTGAGTTCCAAATACGGAATTGCCATTGCCAATGACTTTTATGCTTACGATGCAGCAGGGGGTAATGGAAACGATGTTGCAGGGATAGGTTACGCAGATGCTGCCGATGTGCATTTATCTGCTGAATCAGCAGGGATACTTAAAGTGAGTGACCCGAGCAATATGACAACAAACGGTTCCTATTTGTTATTCGGTGATGACGGAGGTTCCATTGCTGCCTGGACTACCACAGGAGCGCCGAATGCAGGAGTCAACACCTACCGTATTGCCAGGGCCTGGAGGTTTAATTTGACAGGAACATCCGGTACGGTGAGTCTTGCCGCTGATACGACACTTTTACCAGTAAAACCAGCCGGTTACACGCAATATGTGATCTGGGTAGATCAGGACGGAGATTTCACAAACGGAGCAACGGCTTACCTTTGTACAAAATCAGGCTCCACTTATTACGCACCAGGGGTTACGATTCCGAATGGTTATTTTGTAACGGTTGGGGTCGTAATTCCCCAGATCGGATTTACACTTACCTCCTCCGGCGGATATGAAAATGCACCTGCGAACATACAGGTCTCATTGAATTATGCATTGGGAGCAAATGAAACGGTGAATTATGCAGTCACAGGTGGTACCGCTGTTTCCGGTGTTGATTATACACTTGCCAATGGAACACTTACCATCCTTGCAGGTCAAACTACCGGGGAGATTTCTCCTGTCATCATCAATAATAACATCGTGCAAAGTGACAGGACAATCATCATTACCTTATCTTCCCCTTCCACCGGTATTGCATTGGGAACCAATACTGTTTTTACGTATACCATTCACAATGATAACAATGCCAGGAAAATTGCCTTCAGTTCGACCAGTGCTACCGGCGATAAAAGTGTAGGAACGGTTACAGTCACTATTGGAATCAACACGGTTGATCCGGTCAACCCGACTACAGTAGCCTATGCGGTAACAGGGGGAACGGCAATCGGAGGTGGGGTGGATTATACGCTTGCCAATGGAACAGCAACAATTGCAGCAGGCGCTATGTCTACTACATTTGCGATTTCCATTGTTGATAACACAATCTATGAGGGAACTCAGACCATTATCGTTTCCTTAACAAATCCGACCAATTCTGATTTGGGAACCAATCAGACATACACATACACCATCACGGATGCCTCCACACCACCGAAGGTTCAATTTTTAACGGCAACAGCTACCTGTACAGAAGGAGTTTCACCTGCAACCGTTTATGTGAGCTTATCCGCTATTTGCGGAGAGGCAGTAACGGTAAATTATTCGGATGCCGGCTCCGGGACGGCTACCGGAGGAGGCGTTGATTATACCTTTTATCCCGGGACGGTTACCATTCCTGCGGGAAGCACGAATGGAAGTTTCAACATAGCGATCGTGAATAATCCCTTGGTATTGGTTCCTCAAACAGTGGTTCTTAATCTGTCCGGTCCTACCGTTGCTACATTAGGTACAATTACTTCCTTCACCCTGACCATAAATATTCAAAGTCCGGCAATCGGTTATACCGGTCCGGGTGGAGTGGGGAATAAGCTTAGTAATTCTTTATGGCTGGAGGCAAACACTTTATCGGGTGTTGTCAGCCCTGGGGCCGCTGTAAACACATGGACAGACGCATCAGGGAATGGAAACAATGCTGTTCAGGCGCTCGGGGCTGACCAGCCTTTGTTTGAGACAAATGTGGTAAATTCCCAATCCTCTGTTCGTTTTAATGGGACCACCGATAACTTCACCAATGTTTTTACGACGGCCAGCGGAAATTCCACCATTTTCACGGTCTTTTCCTGTAACCAAACCGGGACTACAGCTCCTGATGGACCTGTCTGGCAGTACAGTGCGGCTGCAAATCCCAGCGGATTTTTCCCGATATACTCCAATGCCAATCAGTATGTAGCCACCACGGGCGCGGCCTGGATGAATAAAGCCACCACCTTTACGCAGAATACCTGGTACACCACTTCTGTTTTGTACAACACCGGATCAACTCAGTTATGGCAAAATGGGACATTGAACGAGAGCTCAGCTGCGAATGCAGTAGCCTTGGGACCATTTTCCATAGGAGTGCGAACGACCGGTGCAACGGATTATTACAAGGGAGACATTGCAGAAATAATATATTACAATTCTGCCTTAAATCTGGCTCAGAATATCATCGTTGATAATTACCTGAGTTCCAAATATGGCATTGCCATTGCAAACGACCTGTATGCCTATGATGCGGGTAATGGTAATCAGGTGGCAGGGATAGGTTACGCAGATGCTGCCGACGTTCATGTGGCTGCCGAATCAGCGGGGATATTAAAGGTGAGCAATGCCAGCAGTATGACAACGAATGGCTCCTATTTGTTATTCGGACATGACGGTGGTTCCATTGCCTCCTGGACCACAACCGGAGCTCCAAACGGAGGAGTCAATACCGTCCGGATTGCACGTGCCTGGAGGGTGAATATAACGGGTACAGTGGGGTCGGTCAGTCTGAGTGTCGATACGGCCAACCTGCCGGCCATTCCTGCAGGTTACAATCAATACATTATCTGGGTAGATGCCGATGGTGATTTTACAAATGGAGCGGTTGCCTACCCGGCTTCCTTAATCAACGGCAGTTATGTGGCCAATTCAATCACTATTCCGAACGGTTCTTTCGTTTCCGTCGGTTTAGTAAGGATGGACATTCAGTTTACAACGACTTCCGGCAGCGGTTTCGAAACGGCGCCTGCCATCATTCCGGTATCGCTTGATTATGCATATGGCTCGAACGTAACGGTGAATTACGCTGTCACCGGAGGTACGGCAGTTTCAGGAGTTGATTACACATTGGCCAATGGGACACTTACCATTATTGCAGGTCAGATAAGTGCAAATATATCTCCGGTTATCATTGATAATAACTTAGTGCAAAGTGACAGAACTATTATCATCACCTTATCTTCACCCTCTTCAGGCATTGTATTGGGGACCAATACTGTTTTTACTTATACGATTCACAACACCAACATACCAACTAAAATTGCATTTACCACCACGAGTTCGAGTGTTAATAAAACGGTACCTACCGTAACGGTGACCGTAGGTATAAATAACGTTGACGCACTTAATCCGACCACCGTAGACTATGCGGTAACCGGTGGAACAGCTGTGGGTGGAGGTGTTGATTATACCCTTGCCAATGGGACTGCGATTGTTGCTGCAGGCGCAACCACCACCACGTTTAACATTTCAATTGTTAATAATGCAAATTACAACAACGATGCAACCATCATCATTTCATTGACAAATCCCGTAAATGCCAATTTAGGAGCGAATACTACCTATACGGATACTATACTGGATACTGGTTCACCACCAACGATTCAATTTTCAAGCGCAACAGCCACCGGAGCTGAATCAACAAGTCCGGGAATTATGCAGGTAAGCCTGACCGGAACCCTGGAAAGTGCTGCGACTGTTAACTATGCCGTAACAGGTGGCACCGCCGTAAATGGTACGGATTATACGCTGGTAAGTGGAACGCTGACGATTCCTGCAGGAAGTCTGACCGGCAATATTAATGCTACCATTATTGATAATTTACAAGCCGGTTTGAATAAAACAATTATTGTAACACTGTCCAGCCCGACGATCGTAACCTTGGGTGCAACGACAACCTGCACCTACACGATTATTAATGACAATGCCACCCTTGGTTATTCTGGTCCCGGTGGAGTTGGAAATTCTTCCAGCAATTTATTATGGTTGAAAGCCACCAGTCTTACAGCTGTAGGAGCAGGGAATCCTATAAGTACCTGGGCAGATACTTCCGGGAATGGGAACAACGCTACTCAGGGAACAGGTGCAGATCAGCCTCTATATGAAACAAATGTGGTGAACGGAAGACCTACGGTCCGCTTCAATGGCACCACGGATTTCTTCTCCACCGGACTTACAACTGCCACGCAGAACTCAACAATATTTACGGTATTTTCCTGTAACCAGACCGGGGGAGCTGCACCCGACGGTCCCGTGTGGCAGTACAATGCAGCCAGTGGTACCAGTGGCTTTTTCCCGCGGTACTCCAATGGTAACCAATACATAGCAACAACTGCAGCAGCCTGGATCAACGGAGCGACTTCATTTGCACAAAATACCTGGTACACGACCACGGCCCTGTACAATACCGGTTTAACGCAATTGTGGAAAAACGGGGTCCTGAATGTAAGTGCAGCAACCAACTCCATATCCCTGGGAGCCTTTACCATCGGAAACAGAACAGTTTCCGCTACCGATTATTATAAAGGAGATATAGCGGAGATAATCTATTATAATACCGCCTTAAATACAGCCCAGAATACGATTGTAAGCAATTACCTGGCTGCAAAATATGGATTGACGCTTACCTCCAATGTTGAATATGCTTATGGGTCCACGAATGGTTATGATGTTGCCGGAATCGGATACGACGACGCGACCGATTTTCACAACGCTGCTCAGTCTGCAGGGATTCTGGAAGTAAGCGCTGCCAGCAATTTAGATGTTGCCGGAAACTATTTAATGTTTGGTCATGACAATGGAAGTATTGCTACCTGGGGTGGTGCTGCTCCTACCGGAATGCAACGTGTTGCCCGTGCCTGGAGATTCAGCCAGAACGGAACGGGGGTAGGAACGGTTACGGTGTCTGTTAATACGGCAAGTTTACCCGCCCTGAATACCGGAGCAGGATACAGTGGGTATGTTGTTCTGGTTTCCAGCAATGGAACTTTTGCAAACGCAGGAACGACGATCTATCCGCTCACATTGCAAAGTGGCAGTATATACATTGCCAATACAGTTACTATTCCAAACGGCTATTATGTCTCCGTTGCTCAGGTGCAAAACATTTCAACTGCGACCGGTAATTTTAATGCAACCACTACCTGGCTGACAGGCATTGTACCCGTTGCAGGACAGAGCATAACAATCGTATCGCCCAATGTAGTCACATTAACAACCAATCAAACCATTGGTTCTATAACAGTTAACAGTGGCGCCTCATTAATTCTGGGGTCCAATACTTTAACGGTTAATGGAGTAGGTGGAACGCTTTCAGTCGTTGCCGGAGGTACCTTTACCCCGGGAACAGGAACTGTCAATTACAGTGCAGCGGGTGCTCAGTGCGTAAGTGCCTTGACGTATACTAATTTGACCATCAGCGGCTCAGGAACCAAAACCCTCTGCGGAAATATCGTTGTAAATGGGGGTCTCACAATCAGTGCCGGCACCCTGGATGTTGACCCCACCCATAACTATTCAATCTCACTCGGAGGGAACTGGACGAATAATTCAACGTTCAATCCGGAAGCAGGGACCGTGACGTTAAACGGAAATTCTGCTCAAACCATCGTTTCTTCCATACCAACCACGTTTGAAAACCTGACCATTAATAATTCTTTTGGGACATCTCCCCAGGTGACGCTCAGCAATCCGGTGAGCGTTAAAGGTACGCTTACGTTAACGACGGGCATCATTTCAGCGCAAAGCGGTAATTCAGTTACCATGGCAGCCGGGAGTTCTACTAGCATTGGTTCTTCTACAAGTTATATCAATGGCACGCTGATTTATACGGTTGCTGCTGCTGGCACAAGTACACTCAACTTTCCGATCGGCTCCGGGAATGACTGGAGACCATTTACATTAACACCCAATCACAATGCCGCCACTTCGGTCACCTATACCGGCGTCGTCAGCTGCGCATCCGCAAAGGCTCTTAATTGGACTTTGCCAGCCACTGTGGCCAATGTTTCAGATATTCATTACTGGGACATTACCTGTTCTTCCAGCAGTATCCAGGGAGGTCTTCAGCAAACGGTTCAGTTGTATTATAGTTCAGTTAATGGACAACCTGACGGAGTAACTGCCGCAGGAGGCCTTACTATTTGTAAAAACACTTCCGGCGCTCCTACTACCTGGATTGACATAGGAGGTTCAGGAGCCTCCAATGGCAGTGGCAGTGTCACTTCTACTTCACCCCCCACCGCACCTACTGCTTTTACTTCTTACAGCCGTTTCACCCTGGGAAACAGAAAGGGTTCCAGCAATCCGCTCCCGATTGAGTTATTGAGCTTCACTGCAGCTGAAAATACAAACCAAACGGTAGACCTTAAATGGTCCACCGCGACAGAGACCAATAACAATTATTTCACTGTCGAACGTTCAGCTGATTCACAACTTTTCGATACAGTATGTTTTGTTAAAGGTGCAGGAAATAGTTCTTCCATCCTGAATTATTCAGCCCTTGACATGAGTCCTTTGATGGGGTTGTCTTATTACCGCCTGAAGCAAACCGATTATGACGGAAAGTATACCTATTCACAAATTGTTCCGGTTAATTTTTCAGAATTGGGAAACATCGAATATTTTTTATTTCCCAATCCTATGACTTTTGGTCAGAGTTCTAAGTTGAAAATTAACGCTTCTGAAGATAAAACAGTATTGGTCGTAGTTCGGGATATTGCAGGACGGGAAATGTATTCGAATATTGTCATCGTGCAAAAAGACATCAATTCATATATAGCCGTTGATCCTGAACAGAAACTCAGGCCCGGTTTATACCTTATTGTTGCCACCTCTGACAACGATATTTACAACCAGAAGCTGATTGTAAAATAGTGATCAAATATTCCCTTTTCAAGGAAATCAATGTTCGTTATTCAGACGAAGGCAAAGGCCGGGTAATTGTTCTGCTCCATGGTTTTATGGAAAGTATGGAGATCTGGAAGGATTTTTCAAAGGACCTTGCCAGGTCATTCCGAGTGATATGCATTGATTTACCCGGTTTTGGTGACACACCCAGTATCGGATACGTACATTCCATGGAACTGTTGGCTGCCTGTGTGAAAGCTGTCTTAGACACAGAGGGTTTGAGAAGATACGTATTGCTTGGGCACTCCATGGGCGGGTATGTAGCCTTGGCTTTTACCGACTTATTTCATGATAATGTGAAAGGTCTGTGTTTGTTTCATTCAACTGCTTTGGCTGACACGGATGAAAAAAAACGGAGCAGAGATAAGGCGATCCAACTCGTGAAAAAGAATCCCTTGGCATATGTGAGATTATTTTTTGAACCACTTTTCGCTGCGCAAAACGTGAAGAACCATCAGGAGGATATCGTCCGGCTCGAGGAAAATGCAAAAGCATTTTCGAAAAGGGCCATCATTAATTCCCTGGAAGGCATGAAAGACCGTAAAAGACGTGACTGGATCCTGGAGATGTCGAAATTCCCGATTTTATTCATTATTGGCAAACAAGACTCCTTGATTCCATTTGAATCAGTTTTAAAACAGACTAAATTGGTAAAAAATCCCGATGTTTTACTTCTGGAGAATGCAGGGCACATGGGTTTTCTGGAGGCCAGGCAGGAAACATGGAAGACCGTCAGAAAGTTTACCTGGAAGTGTTTTAAAAAAACGAGTGGAATCGCTATTCCCGAATAGCTAATCACTCCTCTTAAGAAATGCATCCCACCCCTGAGCTTTCAGGGGATGTACTGTTCCTCCTTTAGTAACCAGGTTACAGCCGGCATTTTTATCAGTAATATGCCCGATAATGGTAATGTCGGGGTGTTCTTTTATCTTTTCATAGTTGGAAATATCTACTGTAAACAAAAGTTCATAATCTTCTCCTCCGTTGAGAACACAGGTAGTCGGGTCAATATTGAATTCGCGGGCACGATCGAATGTCATGGGATCGATGGGTAGCTTTTCTTCGTAGAGGTTACAGCCAACTCCCGATTGGGTGCAGATATGCAATATTTCTGAAGCAAGGCCATCTGAAATATCAATCATCGATGTTGGTAAAATCTCCAAGGCCTCAAAGAGTAAAGGAATATCTTTTCTTGCTTCCGGTTTTAGCTGACGTTCAAGGATATAATCATTGCCTTCCAGATCGGGTTGAATGCCTGGGTTTTCCTTGTACACATTTTTTTCCCGTTCCAATAACTGCAGACCAACGTAGGCACCGCCCAAATCCCCTGAAACACAAAGAAGGTTGCTTTCCTTTGCTCCGTCCCGGTACACCAGTTTGTTCATGTCTGCTTGTCCGATTGCAGTAACGCTGATGATCAAGCCTCCGGGAGAAGATGTGGTGTCCCCCCCAACAAGGTCTACCTCGTAACGTTCGCATGCCATGCTTATTCCGGAGTACAGTTCTTCGACTGCTTCCAATGAGAAGCGGTTGGATAAGGAGATGGAAACGAGAATCTGATTTGGTTTTCCATTCATCGCATAAATATCACTCAGGTTAACAATAACTGCCTTGTAACCCAAATGCTTCAAAGGCACATAAGCCAGATCAAAATGAATGCCTTCCACCAGCATGTCGGTTGAAACAACCGTCTGGTAACCGGTATTGTCAATGATCGCTGCGTCATCCCCGACTCCTTTTACAGAACTTTTATTTTTCAGTTGGATGAACTGAGTAATATGCCTGATCAGGCCAAACTCTCCCAGACTGCTTAGTTCTGTTCTTTCTGATGGATTTTCAAACATTTTTTTATAGTTAATGTTATTAGGCAATAGTTAATAGTTCGTAGTTACTTAGAAATAGTTAATCGTCTTTTAGTTTTATGAAATCAAATATAGGCAAGTTCTTGGAAGACTTGAATGGATGTGTAAATTTGCAGAAATGGTAGTTTAAAAAGAGAAAAATGCGTTATAGAAGAGTCAGATGAGTATTGTAAGAAAGGATGAAAGCGACCCTTAAATAAACTTAATCCTCCTCGCTGCAAACAGGCACATCCTCAGCAAAATCACCCCGTGTTTAAATCGTGAAATGTTGCTTTTCCCGTAAGTGCGTTCCCGGTACCTGACAGGTATTTCTACTATTTTAAGGTTCAGTTTATGTGCTCCGAATATCAAATCAAAATCTCCAAAGGGGTCTAATTCACCAAAGAACTTGCGGTTTTTCATAAGGCGAAGGTAATCCTCTCTGAATAATACTTTGGTGCCACAAAAGGTATCATTGAATCGCTGATCCAGAAGCCAGCTAAGCAAAGCGCTGAAAAATTTATTTCCAAGAAAATTAAGGAAGCGCATGGCTTCTTTTTCCATCGGATAAACCAGCCGGGAACCATTGATGAATTCACCTTTGCCAGAAGCAATGGCATTATAGAATTTAGGAAGGTCTTCCGGAGGTACTGACAGGTCAGCATCCAGAATCATCAGAATATCCCCGGTAGCGAGGTTCAACCCTTTACGAACGGCGTCTGCTTTCCCGTCTCCTTCCTGCTGTATGGATTTTACATCATAGTCTGAAGAATATTTTTTTTGCATTTCCTGAATCTTTTCCCAGGTGCCATCGGTGGAATGACCTTCCACAAATATCAGCTCGACATGTTTGCCAAATTTCGGTAACCGGCAAAAGATATTTTCAATGTTTCCGTTTTCATTTCGGGCAGGAACTAGAACCGTTGTCGAATATTGTTTTTCCCATTCTGATGAATTATTTATTGCAGCAGGCTTCGCAAAAGCAAAGTGGTTCAGGCAAAAAAGCCTGAACACAGGTAAGTTTGCCAAAAACAAATTAACTAATCCGGAAAGCAGCGGGATGTAAAAAGGGATCAGCATCCGTCTGGAATTGTGGTAAACATCAAAACCAGCGAGATACAGCAGGTTATTGATATCTTTTAACGTAAGCCAGTTCTGTTTTGGGGTAGACGTTTTTAATCCGGTTAATTCTCCGAAATTCAGCAAGGGTTCCCATAAAAAATTATAATAGCTGACAATAATTTTTGTCCGTGAATGGGAGACTTTGTGTAATTGTTTGAAGACTGATTCAATGTCATCGAGGTAACCAATCAAATTTGAAAGGATCACCACGTCAAATTTTTTGCTGAGTGAAAGTTCTTCCGCTTTCATGACATGAAATTCCAAATCAGGAAATTGCCTGTTGGCAATTTCAATCATTGCAGGACTAAAATCGATTCCAACTTTATTCTTGCCCTTTAATTCATTCAGCAATTCACCCGTTCCACATCCTACTTCAAGCACAGAATAATCTTCATGGGCAAAATAATTGCAATAGCAGGTAATGTCATTCCAGTAAAAAGCATTCTTCCGGCGCTTTTTTACTCGTCCTGCCGCCTGCTTGTCAAAATAGGATATCTTATCTTCAGTGGTCATTAGCTATTCCCTATTAACTCTTTTCAACGATTCCGCCAATTTAAAATCCTCCAACGCTTTTTTATTTTTCCTTTTCTTTTTAAAGACCATGCTTCTGTTAAAATAGGCATCTGCATATTCCGGTGCGAGTTCAATTGCTTTGTTGTAGTCTGAAATGGCGCCCTTGTATTCTTTTAAGCTAAATCGGACGACGCCTCTGTTGTTATATGCCTCTGCGTTCTTAGGTTGAATGGTAATGGCAGTGTTGAAATCCCGGATAGCTCCTTTGTAATCTTTTAATTGGGACTTAATGGTGCCCCGGATATTGAATGCGTCAAAGTTGTCCTGCTTTAGTTCAATTGCCTTGTCAAAATCCTGAATTGCTCCTACCATGTCCGGCAGCTGAATTTTTTCAGAACCACGGCTGACAAAAGCTTCCCAATAGTCCGGCTTTAAATCAATGGCCTTGTTGTCATCGATGATGGCTCCAAAAAAATCACCTATTTTGTATTTTGCCAATGCCCTGCAATGATAGGCATCTACTGTATATCCTCCCTGATCAATGGCCAGGCTATAATCCAGGATCGCCCCTTCGAAGTTTTTCAGTTCACTCCGTGTTTTTCCTCTTTCCAAATAGGCATGAGGATATTTTGGATTTAACTCAATTGCCTTGTTAAAGGCTTGTAAAGCCTCGTGGAATTCTTTTAACTTGTTTTTTATAACCCCAGACGCAAAATAAATAATCGGGTTGTTGGATTCAAATTCAAGGGCTTTGCTATAATCTTCATCCGCTTCTCGATAGTCTTTCAACTGATATTCTGCCGAACCTCTGTTATAATAGGCATAAGCTCTGTTATCAACCACCCCCGAGCTGGCAGGATTCGATTTTATAGCAGTGCTATAGTCAGCAATGGCCCCTTTTAAATCTTTTACCTGTAATTTATAATCGGCCCGTATTACATAGAGGCAAGGATCTGTCGAGTCGAGGCTGATAAAAAAGGTCTGATTTTTAATTTTTTCCCGGATGCTTCCGTAGTCAGAGGAGTCAAGGGGGATCAATTGTCCGAAAGAATTAACGGTAAAAAAAAAGGAATAAATGACCGGAATCAAAACCTTCATTCCCTGAAAGAGTTGAGCGAAGTATTAAAATCCCGCAAAAATAATTCCTTGTTATCCAAGCTTGTCCAGCTTAGGATCTGGTAAAAACGCTTTTTAGTTTCAATGACAGCAAGTTGGTAGTATATATTCGTATGATTGAAATTTCCGGAAATACCTGCCAGCAACGCACTATCTCCGTTCAGATTGATCTGAACGGGTTTATGCAATCGCAATTGGTCAATATTTTTTATTGGCGGTGAAGAACAAACAGATTTAAAATAGGAATCAAGTGTATAATTCAACTGATGGTGCTGGAGTTCTTTTTTATTTTCATCAATAATAATTGTGTAAATATCCCGTTCTTCATTTTTATAATGCAGGGAAGCTTCCGTATGCATGCCGGTCCAGGGTTGCATGTATTCGGGCAATTCAATACTATATTTATCAGCGATTTGAATGAGTTGAAATTTTGCCGGTTGTGTGCAGGAATAAAACGAAAGGGCTAATAGAAGAAAACTTTTGTAAAACAGGTTCATTGCAATTTTTTGTATTCAGCTGGATGGCAAAGATAACACCTTTGACGCTTTTTCCCTGACCATTTCTGCAAATGGCCTGTTTTCAATTTTGCTATCCAGCCAGGTTATAAAATCAAAGTACTTCAGGATTCTTTGTTCAACTTCATTTTTGCCGATCTCTTCTATTTCCTGTCTTAATTCTTTAAATGCAGTTACGCGGTTTTCAAAGTCTTTCATTTCCTTCGATTTGTTTTTTACAAATTTCAGAATCGCACTTTCAAACATAAATAACCTTTTTGCTTCATATAAATAACGATAGGTTGATTTAACAGCATACGCCATGGCATCCTCATCCTGCATCTCATAGTAAACAATTAATGCGAATATTTTTGAAAAAGAATAAATCCCACTTCTTACATCTATATTCGGATTAGTTAAAATAATATTCAGGCATTTTATGACTTTAGGGTAATCTCCCAATCCAAAATAGACGGTGAATGAAAGATAGATCAGGTAAATTTCATCTTTGTTACTCCCTTGAGCAATCGTTTTATTCTGAATGAACTGATCCGCAAGTAATTTTCCTTTGTGAAATTCGCCACTTTCGGTATACAAGGACATCTCAACCAACATTGAAAAAGAGCAGATGTATTTTTTAACTGCCTCTGATTTATGAGTTATCGCCTTCAGCTTTTTTACCATAGGAGGTACTTCACTGTATCGTTTCATCAAAACCAATGTCATGCCCACATTCCTCAATGCGGTACCATAGCTCAGGACATTTTCATTAATAAGGTGTGGACGATTTTCCAGGTACTTTAATCTTTCCTGAGTAAAATAATTTGCTTTTTCAGCATCTTTTTTAACCGAATAGTAATTCGCCTTAATGTAGTAGAAATAGAAGGAAGCCTGGTAGCTCTCAATATGTTCCCCTTCCATCATGGAGGGATTGTTCATTATCTCTTCGTATGGTTGCCAATCATTTAAGGTTCTTGGGAAACCTTTTTTATAATTCAATTCCATTTTTACAAACAAACGATGCAATTGCTCCGTTTTTTTTATTTTATCAATAAGCTGAAAGGTGTCACCAAAAAGAGTGAGAATTTCCCGTTCTGATTTTCCGGCATATCCGGTAAATCTCAGGCACCTTTTTTCCAATTCCTCTATCAATCCAAGCTCGTAGTTCTTTTCATATTTGATCGCTAATTGTTTTGCCTTATGCAATAATTTGTTGGATTGTTCATACAATCCCCGGTCCATCAAAAATTCAATTTGATTAATATAGCTTCTGATTTGAGTCCCTTTGCTGTTGACGTACTGCTCTGTACTTTTTAGAATGGAATTATACAAATAAAGTTTGGCAACATTGAGTTGCTTAATAAACCGCTCTCCGGCAAATTTCTTTTTAATAGCATTTTCATCATATTTCTTCTGTTTATCGATTGCATTGAATAAAGCCAGGTATTTATTTTGTTCGCCAATCGTATGAAAGGTGGAGACTTTTTTAAAGTATCCCTTTTCATTTTTTGAAAGGGATTTGATCAGCTTAAATAAGTCTTCAGATACCTTCATCGACTACTATGATTATCTTTATGATAAATTTACATTAAAAACGGATAAAATAGAATAAATCATTAAAAAATCGAACTAACTATATATTAAATATGAATTTTATAGGCTAATTATTGAGTTTTTTATTTTTTTGTTGTGTATTTTTTGGATTTCGAAAGCTATGAATATATAAGTTTTGTTTTGACTTAAAGTCTCCTTGCATTTAACTTCGTTCACTTAGTTCAATAATAACGCATCGTGAATAATTAAATGAATAAAATATTTATTTCCTTCACTATTGTCTGTTCGCTATTCGTTATTCGCTTATTTGCTGCAAATGACCCTGCAATGGAGTCTGAGGTTAATGGATGGATGCATTTGGGAAGTGGAATTTGCTTCCTGGAGAACAAGGGGCAGATGACTGATCTTAGCCAGAAACCTTTGAGCAACCTACTGTTTAAAGCCAGTGCAAACGGAACGGATGTGTACATAACTACAAACGGTCTGAGCTATGTGTTTACTAAGATCGCAAAGGAAATAATACCGGCGCTGGGCAATTCACATAAATTGCCTGGGAGGGGGGATCAACGTGGTAAAAATGAAAATATCACTTTTCAGTATTGCCGGGCGGATATGGAACTGGTAGGGGCAAATATCAGAAAAGAGAACATCACCAAAGAGTATGAAAGGGAGAATAGGACAGACTATTACCTGGCCCATTGTCCTGATGGCGCTCTGAATGTGCATAGCTATGAAAAGGTTACCATTAAAAATATTTATCCGGGGATAGATTGGGTCATTTATTCTAAGGTAGAAGGCACAAGTCATGAGAATGTGTATTCTAATGACTATGGACTAATAACTAACGACTCCCAGCAGCCTGCTGCTGGACAAGCAAGGCTAAAATATGATTTTATTGTTCACCCCGGGGCTGATCCTTCCTTGATAAGGCTGAGGTATAAATGGGCAGATAGTCCTCAATTGCAAAAAGATGGTTCAGTAAAAGTTAGTACACCAATGGGTGACATAGTGGAAGGCGCACCAATAAGTTATGAAGAAGATAAAAGTGAAAGAATAATCACCCGTTTTTCTTTGATGGAAGATGAAATAGTGTTTAACCTGAATCAGTATAATAAAAATAAAATCCTGGTTATTGATCCTGCACTGACATGGGCTACTTATTATAAAGAGAGTGGTGGGAATGGATTCGGAGGTTCCGGGTATGAGGAAGCTTCGGGTTTGAATACTTTTGGTTCTGATATATGGATTACCGGATGTTCCTACTCTTTGGGATTTCCAACGGATACTACTTCAACTAGTCAATACCTACAGGGAAGTACTGGTGGGGCCGGGGATGTATTTATCCTTGAGTTTAATACTTGTGGAAAGCTTTTATGGTCGACTTATTACGGAGGCAGCACATATGATACGGGCTCATCTATTAGCAGTGATGGTACTTATGTATGGGTGACAGGAGCAACAAGTTCAAGTAATTTCCCAACTTTATCTCCTACCGGGGCCTACAAGCAACTTGTAAGCGGAGGAGAAATAGATGCATTTATTTTACAATTTAACTGTGTTACAGGAGCCAGGATATGGGCGAGCTTTTACGGGGGGAATGGAGATGACCAGGGAAATTCCATCTCGAGTGATGGGAAGAATGTCTGGGTGACAGGTTATGCCTGTTCGACGGATTTTCCTACAAAGAATTTTACAGGAACCTATAATCAATCCGTACTTGAAACTTCTGTACTTTATTGTAGCAATGCCTTCATTTTAGAGTTTAATGCAAATACAAGTGGATTAATTTGGGCAACATATTATGGTGGAAGTGGAGGAGGCCCGAATTATGGTGATGTGGGGAATTCCATAACAAGTGACGGGACAAATGTTTGGGTAACAGGTTATGCAGAATCAACAGATTTCCCCATCAAAAATTTGGTTGGCGCCTATAACCAGTCTGCTCTTACAACCCAGCAAAACGCCTTCCTTTTACAATTTAATTGTGCTACCAGTAAACGCGTCTGGGCTACGTATTACGGAGGAAACGGAAATCCCTTTTGGCCTGGAAATGACCGGGGTACTTCAATCAGCAGTGATGGGTCGAGTGTTTGGGTTACAGGAAGTACAAATTCAACCGATTTTCCACTTCAAAATTTGGCTGGGGCTTACAATCAATCTGTTCCCATAGGAGCAGGGGCCTCTAATGCTTTTCTTTTGCAATTCAGTTGTGCTGCCAGTGCAAGAATATGGGCTACCTGTTATGGCGGAACTAATGAGGATATTGGCTATTCAGTTCAAAGCGATGGCAACAATGTTTGGGTATGCGGATCTGCAGGTTCAACTGATTTCCCAACTTTAAATCCTTCAGACTGCCCTTCGTATTTTCAGAACACTTATGCCGGAGGTTATCAGGGTGTGTTTGTTTTGCAGTTCAGTACCTCCGGTACCCGGAAATGGGCTACTTATTACGGAAATGATGGGGAAAATGATGGGAGCTATATTTGCAGCGATGGTGCCAATTTATTTGTAATGGGAGACGCGGGATCATCTACTTATCCCACAATGAACCCAGGTTCGGGAGCATTTTTCAATAGCACCGCTGGATCAGGAAGTGAAAATGTTTTCATCGGCAAGTTTACTATTTCATGTTCTACTGTTCTCACCATCAGCCGCGACACGACGATCTGTTCGGGGGGCTCAGCTCAACTGCTGGTGGGTGGGGGAAGTGGCTATACCTGGTTACCTGGATCGGGATTAAATTCTACGACAATAGCTAACCCGATAGCGACTCCTACAGTTACGACAACGTATACGGTATCTGGCGCTACAACGGGCAACACTTGTGCTGGAGGTGTAAATCCTTCCACCGCCACCGTAACGGTAACCATTCCCCCTGCGCTAACAGTCACTGCTACGGAAAAATCCCCGGCCAGTTGTGGTAAAAGCGATGGAGTAGCAAGTGTCCTTGCCAGTGGCGGTCTTGGCACATTAAGCTATAGCTGGAGCAATGGCCCAACCGCAGAGACAATCACCTCCCTGAGTGCCGGATCTTATACAATCACGGTTCATGATTCCATCGGCTGCAGCAAGAGCTCCATAACCGCCATCAGCAACAGTCCCTCCCCTACGATCAACAGTTTAACAGAGACAAACATACTGTGCAATGGAAGCAATACCGGTTCAGCAGTAGTAACAGCTTCGGGAAGCACGGGTTTGAGCTATAACTGGAGCAATGGAGGCACAGGACAAACGATAAATAATGTACCTGCGGGAACGTATGTAATAAGTGTGACAGATGTATCCCTGTGCTCAGCGGTGAGTGCAGTTAGCATTACGCAACCACCCACCGCCTTAAGTATAATTAATGTCACAACACCCCCCGCCAGCTGCGGCCCGCCGAATGGGAGTGCAGAGGTAAATGTAAGTGGAGGCACAGGAAGCTATACGTTCCTGTGGAGCGGGGGAGCGACAATAATCACCAGCTCAACAGCAGAACAATACTCTAATCTGGCAAGCAATACGTATACCCTCACGTTGACCGATGCCAATGGCTGCACCAGTTCATCAGCTGTAACAATAGGAAGCAGTACAACCCCACCCCAGCTGACTGCGGACAGCTCGGGACAAATCACCTGCAGTGTAAGCAGCGTAACGCTAACAGGCACCAGCGCAGGAAATGCAATGGTATGGAACGGTGGGACACTTAACAATGCGCCTAACCCGGCAATAGTCAATGCGCCAGGAACCTATACGGTGACAGCAACGGATGCTTCCAACGGCTGTACAGCGACAACAATGGTTGCCGTAGAAAACCAACCGGGTCCCGGAATAACTTCACAAAGCAGCAAGAATACCTGTAAGGGTAAAACGGATGGAGCTATCATCCTAAAAACAACAGGTACAAACGATACCTATACCTGGAGCAATGGAGTTAACTCGTCAACTGGTAACCTAAATGGCATAAACCAACTACCCAATTTGGGAATTGGGAATTACACGTTGACGGTGACAGATAATAACGGCTGTACGATAACCACCACAGCGACAATCATTCTTTTACCTGAACCGAAAGTCAGCGCGGGCATCGATGTAACGATTACGCCGGGACAAAGCATAACGCTTCAGGCGAGCGGAGGCATCCGATACCTGTGGACCCCGGCAGCCAGCCTGAATAATGATACGATCTCCAACCCGATAGCAGACCCAATAAAAACAACGAGCTATACCGTGATGGTGACAGATATAAACAATTGTTCGGCCATAGACAGTGTATTAATCACGGTGAAAGATCTGATCAATTGTGATTCGGGCAGTGTTGCTAAAAACATTTATGTACCCGGCGCCTTTTCACCCAACGGAGACGGCAAGAATGACATGCTGTATGTTCGTATCAGTCAGGAAAGCTGTATTGCTACGCTGACCTGGCAAATCTACGACCGCTGGGGCGAACTGGTGTTTGCGACCACCAACTCATCCATGAACTGGAATGGTACTTACAAAGGACAACAACTTCAGACCGCCGTTTTTGTTTATTACCTGACCGCAACTTTAACAAACGGACAGAGTATATTTAAAAAGGGTAATGTCACTTTGTTGAGGTAGTTGCAACCCTTGCTCTCACTAATTCTGCAAAGGATTTATTTTCTATTTTGCTGTTTATCCAGGACAGGACATCAAAAGAATCCTGAGTGATTTTTTCATCCGGGTATTTCTGAAATATGTTCAGAAGTTCCTGTCTGACTTTTTTTAATTCCCTGATAAATTCTTTTTTAGTCAGGTACTCTTTCAGTGTTTTATAAAAAAAATCGACAATCAGTTTTTCAGTACGGAACATGGTATTCCTTTTTTCAAGAAAATAACGGGTTGAACGGGCGATGTTTTTAAGGACAGAATCCGAGGAGGCAATTTCAAAACGTACGATCAGGTACATAATACGAATGGATGACTGTATGTCCTCTCTGGCATCGTTTCCCGGGCTGTTTACTATTTTCATGATCCATTGAAGCGCCTCGCGAAAATGCGCTGTTGCAAAATAGATGTAAGCGGTGTTTCCATAAATCATTATTTTCTGTTCAGCGGAGGCCTTCATAAATTTTGATTCCTGAATGTTCAGGAGAGGCAGGGCGTTTTCAAATTGCCCCGACTGAATGAGCAGTTCAAGTTCGTTGTTGTAAGCATTTAAGAAGAGCACATTTCTGACCAATTCCGATGGCGCTTTTATTTTTTTTATTTTCTCCACATAGGTTGAAGCATCTTTAAAATTTTTAAGTTTCATCTGGCACAAAAACAGATTGTGCAGTGTTTGGAAATGAGTTAATTCTTTGTTTTCAAATTTTTTTGGATGGCTTTCAACTAAATTTAACTGCAAGGATAATATAATTTTCATGTTTTTAAGGTCATTATGGACACTGTGATAAAGCCCCCAGGTGGTATAAAAAGAATATTCAGCCATGATGCTCAATGTATTTTTTTTTACCAGCAAGGGATGTTGCATGATCTTTTTTAAAACCCTTTTTTGATTTGCCGTTCTGGAGGTATTCGATTTCCTTATTTGACTTAAAAACTGATAATTGAGGTTTCTGTATTGAAATAGGTTTAATAAGATTTGTGTTGCATGAATCTGTTCGAGCGTATTGTTTTCACCCCGGGAGGAGTTTCCATATACATTGCTTACAAATGTTTCCAGGTATAATAATTCAGGAATTAAACTGATCCGTTCATGGAGGTAAGCCAGTTTTTTCGCCTTTCTGATTAACGTATGGGTTTGAGCGTAGAGGCCTTTATATAACAGCACGCCAGCAAGGTGAAGGAGTTTGTACAACTTAAAGTCTATGGTTGTTTCAGCATACTGGGTATGAAGGCTACTGAGCAGGAGCTTATAAAGGTATTTTTTCAGGTCCGGTAGCTGGTGGGAGGATACATTCCTGTCCGGATTTTTATTCTTCAGGTCGTTATATAGCTGTAAGTATATTTTATCTCCCTTTTCTCTGTCTGCAAACAAAGAAAAAAATCGTTTATCAGCTTTTGAAAGTGAATGAATAAGTTCCGAAAGAGGTTCTGTGTCTTCCATTGGGTTTCCCTTAATTTATACGTTATTTACCTTAAAAATAGGTAAAAATGCAGGTATTTTAATATTGGGTTCTCCTTTTTTATAAATAATTAGCTCGTGGAAGGCTCCTATATTTCTTATTTTAGTTAACAGGAAAGGTAAACATGAAAAAATCTATTATTTGCTTCGTGTCGCTTGTTATATTCTGTTTCTGCACACGGGCCAGCTCTGTTCATGTGTCTGTTGCCCAAAATACGGCAACTTCCTTTTACAAAAAGCATTCCAGAATTCCGGTTACCGGCACAACACTTGCTTATTCAGAAATAACCACCGCTGGGGATACGCTTTATTACGTATTTAATATCAATCAAGAGGATGGATTTGTAATCATTGCTGCGGAGGACGCTTCCCTACCGGTTCTTGGATACTCCACCAGGGGACATTATGGTAAGTTGACGTTGCCAGAAAATTTCAAGTACTGGATGCAAAGTTACAAGGAACAGCTGATGGTGATGAAACAATCCAAAATGGAGGTGAATCAGTCCGTCAAGAATAAATGGAGGCAGTACTCAAGTTCAAACATTTCTGCCAGAACGACTCAGGCAGATGCTATTCTCTCCGTTTCTTCCGTGGGTCCGCTGGTATCCACCACCTGGGACCAGACCGCCTATTACAATATGTTGTGTCCTGGGGGTACCCCTACCGGTTGTGTTGCAACGGCCATGGCGCAGGTAATGAAGTACTGGAACTACCCTGCAAAAGGAATTGGTTCCAATACAATCCCGGGATTCAGAGATCCTTCTTACGGAACGCTCTCCGCTAATTTTGCAGCAACATCCTATAACTGGCAGGCCATGCCAGTTAGTTTGAGTTCCTCTTCGACTCCAAAGGAAGACAGTGCGGTTGCTGTTTTGATGTATGATTGTGGGGTCAGTGTAAATATGGTGTACAATGCTTCGGGAAGCTCAGCTGGATTAACATTGTATGATGGTTATTCTTTTTGTGCCCAAGCCGCGCTCGTTAATTATTTTGGATACGACGCATTTACGGTCAATGGAATTCAAAAGAACAATTTTACGGATTCCATTTGGGTCTCCATTTTGAAAAACGAGCTTGATAATAAACGTCCTATGTTATTGTCGGGTGTTGACACTATACACGGGGGCCATGCATGGGTCTGTGATGGGTATGATACGGACAGCATGTTTCACATGAACTGGGGATGGAGCGGAGCATACGATGCGTATTTTGCGGTTTCAAATTTAAATCCCGATGGTTTTCACCTGAATTCTTATCAGGAAGCAATCATTGGAATCAAACCACCTTATGGAACAAAATTCACAGCTGCTCCCCTGGTTTCTTGTTCCAGCGCCACTGTGAATTTCACGGATCAAAGTACCAGTGCAGGAACGATCAGCAGCCGAAAATGGTTGTTTCCAGGAGGAACCCCGCCTTCCTCGCTTTTGCAGAATCCTGTTGTCACCTATAATTCGCCGGGTTTTTATGATGTAACGGAAATAATAAACAGCACATCCGGAATCGATACATTGACCAGGAGCGCTTGTGTGGCGGTTGAAAGTGCGACTGCCTTGCCGGTAAATGAAGGTTTTCAGGAATCCACCTTCCCTCCCCGGGGATGGTATCTGAATAATCCGGATAACTACAATTATACCTGGCAACAAAATACCACTACCGGTGGAAAAGGAAAGAGCAGCAAGTGTTTATTTTTTGACAATTGTTCTCCCAATCAAAGCATCTACGGAGAACGCCAGCAGCTCTATTCTCCCGTCTACGATTTTACTGCCACGAAAAATGAAAAAATGTGGTTTGACATAGCGTATGCACCTGTGAGCAACACATCCAGTGACACGCTTGCCATTTATTATTCATTGGATTGCGGGAAAACATTTTCCCTTGTTTACCTTAAAGGAGGGATGGACCTAGGTACTGCAGGAGGTAGCGTTACAGGAGGAGGAGTGAATACCACTGCCGGCGGTTGTTTTGTTCCTCTGGATAATAACTGGCGAACCGATACCATTCATTTAAATGCATTGTCAGGCCAGGGCGCCGTGATGTTCTCTTTTGAGAACAGGTCGGGTTATGGTTCGGATATGTATATTGATAACATTACGATTCCGAATTCGACGATCAGCACAGCCCTTGCTGAGGATTTAACTGAAAATTTTGCAAAAATATTCCCTAACCCGACAAGCGGAAGCGTTGCTTTAATGATTCAAAATCCAATTACGCAAAATACAATACTGCAAGTAACAGATGTGTTAGGAAAAATAATTCTGTCCCAGCATCTCATCAATGGGCAGACAACTTTCAACATCAATATCACCAGTTATCCTCAGGGAATTTATTTTATGAGGGTCATCAATGAAAACAATGCATGGACCACAAAATTGATAAAAAACTAAAAATGAAAAAACAGGTACTTTTCACATTACTCGTTACTCTGGCTTTGGGATTTGCCATTGCGCAAAATACGATGACCATCACGAATGTCAGTGGTATTGTTCAAACGAATTATCCGCTCCGGATCGCTCGTCCCTTTGTGAAGGGGGAAATACCCAATTATCCCCAGGTTTCGATCAATGGAGTAGCTGCAAATACTCAGGCAGATGTAAAACAACGGTATCCGGATGGTTCAGTAAAGCATTCGTTAATTTCGGTTATCATACCCACTCTTCCAGTGTCGGGATCCGTTACACTCACTTTCAGTAATCAGTTAAGCGGAAACAATATCCCGCTCACCAAGACCCAGATGCGGGGAGCAAATTTTGATTTTGACGCAGTGATGCAATTGACAAGCGGAAACATTAAAAAGACTGTTTCTGCTCGAACCATGCTGATCAATGGGGATTATACGTATTGGGCGCAAGGACAAATAGCAACAACCATATTACTCGGAGATAACTCAACCAAAAGAAAATACGATCTTGGATTCGATGCCTATCGTCCTTTCCGACCACAATACGAAGTTACTTTTTGGCCGATCATCAATAAGGTGGATGTTCGTTTCATCGGGGAAGTCTGTAATACCATTGAGCAGGAGGATATGCAATACCAGTTAGTCCTATCGACAGACTCTGCAAGTCCCCAAATGGTTTATACCAATAACAGCATTTACCACAACGCTTCTTCGCGCTGGACAAAGGAGTTCTGGATCGGAGGAACTCCGGATAGCATGATCAATATCAATCATAATATTAAATACCTTACGCAGACTCCTTTTATTGCCAATTTTGATACGAGCATTGTCATTCAGGAATCAGATATTACAAGTCTTGAAAATGACGGATACCAGAACTGGAAAAGTCTTCCTCACGACATGTATCAAAAGGGTTTATGGGCGACAGTAATGGGAGAGGCAGGAGGTCGTGCAGAAATTGCCCCTTTACCTCAATGGTCTGTCATGTGGCTCTATTCAGGGGATTGGAGAATGGCCCAGATCGCTTTGCAATCTGCCGATATCGTTGCAGCCAACATCGCACAGTTAAGGGAAGGGGATTCAACCAAGCGTCTTCTTCCAAATGATCCTTCCGGGACAGGATTGGGATTTCCTGTTGCCATTACCAACCGTGCCAGTGTTGGATTTACGAACGGTTACCAATGGGGAAATGGAAAGGACATGATCCTTCAGGTAGGCACTATAATAGACACCTCCATCTGGATATTTGATGTGGCACATCAGCCGGATGCATTTTCAGCACAGTATATTCTGACAGGTCAGCATTGGTATCTGGAAGAAAGTCAATTCTGGGCATCTTACACAGCCGGGGACTGGAACCAGGAAAGCCGTGGTCCTACTGGAGCGGAAGGGGGTTACCTGACTGTTTACGGACGCGACGAATCCTGGGCCATTCGTGGAAGGACCATTGCAGATTACATTACGCCGGATTCTGATCCATTCAAAGGATACCTTGATAAAATCATAGACGATATGCTGGCAGCCTATGAAGGAAGAGAAAATATTACTACCGGGCGTTATTATAAAACTCCACAGTGGAACTGGGCAAACTCAATCCCCGAATGGGCGCTGAACAATAGTTTACCAAATCCGCTTCGTTTTTTTGGACAGGGGGTGAGCTATGATAACATTACCATTGATCAGGTTCCCTGGATGCAAAATTTTTCCGTGTATGCACTGGGACGTGCTGCAGAAATGGGTTTTAAATCAGATTCCTTATTGGCCTGGATTGCCCCCTGGCTGATTGGTCAGATCACTGATCCTGGTTATAATCCTTTCCTGACCGCTTCTTACTATATTCCAAAAGGGGAAGGAAACACACCCGGGTATTCTGATCCTTTACCGGGGCAACTGTACTACCAGACCTGGGCTCAGGTATTAACGAAACTGGATACCCTGGATGCTCATGACCAATGGAATCAGCCCTTGTCTAATTTTTACACAGGGCAGTTCCCCGGCTATACCATTTCAGATCTTCAAGGTGGTTATGGAGGCTTTGCCCGTTGTGCCACTTCTTTTCTTGCCAGTGAACCTGGAGGTGCAAAAGCCTGGAACTGGATGTATACCAACGCCTATCTTCCGCAGCAATCAAATTTCCATACTGGACCTCAGTGGGATGTGATGCCCAGGAAAATTGGTGCGATCCTAACTACCGGAGTTTCAGCGGAGAAAACGAATCAGTTTGATTTGGCGCAGAACTTTCCCAATCCCTTTTCTGAATCAACCCAGATCACTTTTACAAGTCCGAAGGCAGACAGAATGAACCTGATGGTAATGAATGCAATGGGAGAACTCATCAGCAGGCAGGATATTCAGGTGAATGCAGGAAGTAATTCAATCAAACTAAGTGCGGGTAACCTGGCAGCAGGAATTTATTTATATACCCTTTCCAACGGTGAATGTACAGTGACCCGCCGAATGGTAATTATGAAATAGTCTGATGAGTCCCAAAAAAGGAATATTTTATAGTTGAAATCGTTTTGCGCAATAAAAAAAATAAAAAATAAAATAAGATGAAGAAAAAATTATATGTTTCAGCGATCATTCTTTGCATTTCAGTAGGGGTAAAACCATTAATGGCGCAGAATGCAATTGACAGCCTTAAACCCGGTTACTGGTATGAAATTCCGAATTCTCACATGGCAGATAGTGTGGAAGCAGATCCTACCGGAGAATGGATTGGAGGGACGGGTCCCGTATCGTTAATGAGTGCCTGGAGCGGCGGTGCCTTTGACAGTAAAAGAAACCGCCTGATGATATGGGGAGGAGGGCATTACGACTATTGGGGGAATGCCCTCTATGCATTTGATGTCAATACGCTGGATTGGCACCGGCTGACGAATAATTCTTCCATGAAGGGTTGGAGGGATTCTATAACCGTGACAGGGAAAGACACCACGGTGCAGGTCGAATGTCACTCCACTATGCCCGATGGTTTACCTGTTGCAAGGCATACCTATGGCGGCCTAACTTACGTTCCTGATCCAATAGACAGATTATGGGCCAATGGTGGTGCCTGCATTAAATGTGGATTTGTTGACAGTTTAACATGGGAATTTAATTTCACAAATAATACCTGGCAACGAAAAGCCAACGAACAATTATTTCCGGGTCCTGGCAATATCTGTGCGTATGATCCAGTAACTCAAACGGTAATTCTTCAGACGGGAGGTCAGTTTTTACTTCAAGTGTATAATCTTTCCAAAGATACCTGGGTAATCAATAACAATACAGGTACCGGCAATCCAAACCCCTGGTGTCCTTATGGCGGCTTTACCTATTATGCCACCGGAGCGGTGGATCCGGATAGTCATCATTTTGTTGCAATCGGTGGCGGTGGCACGTATGATTGGGACATGAACTCAAGCAATTCATGGTGCTATACCACTCCCCGATCCCAGGGTGATACCACTGTCACTGATTCGCTCAATCCAGGCTTTGTATGGGATGCAGCGGCCCACTTGTTTGTGGGCTGGGCCGGTGGAGCAAATGTCTGGACCGTTGATCCGAAAACCTGGACGTGGAAAAAAAATCTGCCCGCTTCAGGAAATACGGTTATACCAACCAATCCTCCGCCAACAGGCACCTATGGCCGGTTTCAATACATACCTTCTAAAAATGCATTTATCGCCGTGAATTCGATCAACCAAAATGTTTACGCCTATAAACTGGATAACCTGAAGGGAATCACAACGGGGACAAACAAATTAAATTCACCGGATCCGGACTTTATTACCAAAGTGTATCCGAATCCTTTGCAGCTATTGACTCATAACAATGGTTTGACCATTACGGTTTCTGAAACAAATTTTATAATTGAAATTACAAACCTGATGGGACAAGAAATAAACCGGATGAAATCAAATGGCTCCAATGTTATTCTTTGGAACGGGAAGGATCTGAATGGAAACAACGTAAGTGCCGGTATATATGTTTACAGGATAGTGGCTTCAGGAGGGCAACTCGTCCAAACAGGGAAAATCAGTGTAATAGAATAAAAAAATAATTTCGGATCGAAGGATGAGCGTATGAAGAAGAAAGCAAATTCTTGTTTATTTTTTTTTAGCACATTTTTTTTGCTATCGCTCTCGCTGACACTTTTTGCCGGGAATGATCCTGCTTTGGAGTCCAGGGTAAATGGATGGATAAAATCAGGAAGTGGAATTTCTTTTTTGGAGAACAAGGGTCAGGTATGTGATTTGAAGGGAACTCCCTTGAACAGCTTATTATTTAAAGCAAGTTCCAAGGGGACAGATGTGTACATTACGACAAATGGCCTGAGTTACGTGTTTACCAAAATGGACAAAGGAGTGAAGCCCGTGTTGAATGGTTCCGCTAAATTATCAGGGCCGGGAATGCACAGTAAAAATGAAATCACGATCGTACAATACTGCCGCGCAGATATGGAATTGGTTGGTGCATCCATAAGAAAGGAAAATTGTATTAAAGAATTCGAAAGTGAAAACAGGACGGATTATTATCTTGGGCATTGCCCCGAAGGAATATTGAATGTGCACAGTTATGAAAAAATAACAATCAAGGAAGTATACCCGGGGATTGATTGGGTGATTTATATGGACGATGTACAAGGGACATCGGGCCAGATTGTGGGAAGTGCAAAAGTCAAAAGAGAAGAAAGTCCCAGCAACCTGCCGGACAAGCAAAAGGTAAAAGCAGAGGAGGGGATAAAATATGATTTTATCGTGCATCCGGGGGCAGATCCTTCCTTGATCAGGATGAGGTATAAATGGGCGGATAAGCCTCAGATGCAAAAGGATGGCTCCATAAAAATAAGCACTCCTATGGGGCATATTGCTGAAGGAATACCTGTTAGTTATGGGTTAGATAAGGATAAGAAAATAAGTACGCGTTACTCCTTAAAGAGTAACGAGCTTGAATTTATTGTGGATCAATATAACAAAAACGAAACGCTGGTCATTGATCCCTCTCTTGCATGGGCTACCTACTCTGGTGGAAGTGATGGGGAGGAGATATGGTCCATGTACGCAGATGGGAGCAATGTTTGGGTGACTGGATTTTCCCAGTCAAATGGATTCCCGGCGGATACGACGGAAGCAGGACAGTATTTTCAAGGGACCTCTGTAGGAGGAGCTGCTGTGATTATCTTGCAGTTCAGTACCTGCGGACAACTCATTTGGGCAACTTATTATGGAGGAAATACCGGCGGAGGGGTTGGCTTTTCAATTAACAGTGATAGAACGAACGTGTGGGTGACAGGAGAGACGTATTCAACAGATTTCCCAACGAAAGCTGTTGCCGGGGGTTATAATCAACCTGCCTTAGGAGGAACCGGAGCTCAAAATATTTTTATTTTGGAGTTTAATTGTGCCACCAATGCCCGGATTTGGGCAACGTATTATGGTGGAAATGGGACAGGTGACTGTGGCTATTCCATTAGTAGTGACGGTACGAATGTTTGGGTAACCGGAAATACAGGCTCGACCAATTTTCCAACTCTGAACTTCCCAGGTTCTTATTACCAACCTGCACTTGGAGGCGGCAATAATGACAATGCTTTTGTTTTACAATTCAGTTGTGTCAGTAATAGTTTGATATGGGCAACTTATTATGGAGGAAATGGTTATGAAGATATTGGGGAATCCATCTCCAGTGATGGAACGAATGTTTGGGTGACAGGATATGCATTATCGACAGATTTCCCAACTAAAAATTTCGCTGGGACGTATTACCAACCTGGACTTGGTGGCGTTAAAAACTCCAATGCCTTTATTTTACAATTCAGCTGCGCTAACAGCACCCGGATATGGGCTACCTATTACGGGGGAAGTAACTCTGATTTAGGTAATTCGATCAGTAGTGATGGAACAAACGTATGGGTGACGGGACAAACAAATTCAACAGATTTCCCCATCCAGAATCTTGCAGGGGCCTATAATCAACCTACCCTGGGAGGAGGAGGATTCGCTACGAATGCGTTCATCCTGCAGTTTAGTTGTGCCAACAGCGGCCGCGAATGGGCAACCTATTATGGCGGAAATTCAACAGATAGGGGCTATTCCATTTCCAGTGATAAAACAAATGTATGGATATCTGGTTTTACCTCTTCATCTGATTTTCCGTTGATGGCTCCGGCCTGCGGTTACCCCTTGCAGACATTCACCCCTGGAAGCCAGGGTGTATTTATTTTGCAGTTCAGCACATCCGGTGTCAATAAATGGGCTACTTATTACGGGAATGATACGGAGAATGACGGTAGTTATATCAGTAGTGACGGAAACAATTTGTTCCTGGCTGGAGATGCGCAGGCAAATGGCTATGCTATTGTTAA
>Ga0206823_1069_pt1 | contig 28765 bp, 16 predicted proteins | sample Alteio_BWOrgCont_81_FD_152868 | JGI IMG/M metagenome (GOLD analysis project Ga0206823, IMG submission 152868) | Enriched cells from forest soil in Barre Woods Harvard Forest LTER site, Petersham, Massachusetts, United States -... | ecosystem: Environmental > Terrestrial > Soil > Temperate forest >...
ACCAAGGCCTATCTTGAACAGGAACCCAATTTGAATGAAAACCTGACCGTACTGGAAGCTGTTCTTGAGTCTGATAATCCAATAACGGTCGCTAAATCTTCTGGGATAGATGCCAAACTTAATGAGATTAAGATCAAATGCATCATCCGTAAAACGAATAAACCACAAAACCAATAAAAAAAGTAAAGGAAATGCAATAATTCTAAAAAAATTTCTGGTGTTCGGATGTAAACCCATAGTTATCCTTATACTTCTTTTTAACCGAAATTGTTGTATTCCCCATAAACTTTTCTAAGAATATCAGAAATTTCACCAAGTGTAGCATAGTTTTCACAGCACTCCAGGATCACTGGCATTAAATTGACATCTGATCGAGCCGCTTTTTCCAGGTTTTCAAGCAAGGTGGAGACCTTTAAACCATTTCTTTCGGCTTTAACCTTATTTATTTTATCAATCTGACGTTTTCTGACCGAATCATCTACTCTGAATATATCTTCCGTTTGATTTTCTTCTTCAATGAATTTATTCAGACCTACAATCACCTTTTCCTTATTTTGGATTTCAAATTGATACTTATAGGCAGATGCAGCTATTTCCTGTTGAAGGTAACCTTGCTCAATTGCATTTACAGCGCCTCCCATTGAATCAATTTTACGGATATACTCCCAGGCTTTGTTTTCCATTTCATTTGTTAATTCTTCAACAAAATAGGATCCCCCCAAAGGATCCACCGAATCTGCGACACCGCTTTCAAAACCAATAATCTGCTGTGTTCTTAAAGCGATCCTGGCAGCCTCTTCGGTTGGAAGTCCGATCGCCTCATCAAATCCATTCGTGTGCAAGGACTGTGTACCACCTAAAACAGCTGACAATGCCTGCAGGGTAACCCTGACGACGTTATTTTGGGGCTGCTGAGCCGTTAAAGTAGACCCCCCTGTCTGGGCGTGAAAACGAAGCATTTGAGCCTGAATGTCAGTAGCGCCGAGCTCTTTTGTTATTTTTGCCCACATTCTTCTTGCTGCCCTGAATTTCGCAACCTCCTCAAAAAGATTGTTATGGGCGTTAAAAAAGAAAGACAATCGCCTGGCAAAAATGTTAATGTCCAAACCCTTTTCAATAGCTGCTGTCAAGTATGCTTTGCCATTCGAAAGCGTAAATGCCAATTCCTGAACAGCAGTTGATCCTGCCTCCCGTATATGGTACCCCGAAATAGAAATGGTATTCCATTTAGGAATCTCTTTAGTGCAATATTCAAAAATATCAGTAATGATACGCATAGAAGCCTTGGGCGGATAAATATAAGTACCTCTGGCAGCGTATTCCTTTAATAAGTCATTTTGAATGGTACCAGACAGCTTACTCAGATCAGCTCCCTGCTTTTTCGCTAATGCAATATACATTCCAAGTAAAACAGAGGCTGTAGAATTAATTGTCATTGACGTTGTAATATCTTCCAGGTTGATTCCTTCAAATAGAATCTCCATGTCTTTTAATGAATCAATTGCTACTCCTGCTTTTCCAACTTCACCCTCTGCCAATTCATTATCAGAGTCATATCCAATTTGTGTTGGAAGATCAAACGCTACCGACAGACCAGTCGTTCCATTTTTAAGCAAAAAGTGATAGCGTTTATTTGAGTCCTCAGCCGTCGAATAACCAGCATACTGGCGCATTGTCCAAAGTTTGCCTCGATACATTGTAGCCTGCACGCCTCGCGTGAAAGGAAATTCCCCTGGAAGCTCTTCAGCATTTATCAAGGATGGATAAACGCGTTTAATTTCAATTCCTGAATCAGTCTCAAATCGTTTTTTTCTTTCCTCTTGCATGATCAAATTTAGGTATTAAAATTCCCGATTATATATTACGTTTAATATATTTGGTAAATCAAGGCAAAAGTGCTAATATTGCTTCCTTTTTCAGAAATTATCAAAAAATAAGAAAATGAGTGCCATAAAACACGTTGAACAGGAAATGTTTACCAAATCTAAACTTCCTGACTTTAAAGCAGGAGATACAGTTACGGTTCACTACAAAATTAAAGAAGGCGAAAAAGAACGTATCCAGCAATATACCGGGGTAGTCATTCAGAGAAAAGGCCAGGGATCCGGTCAATCATTTACCGTTAGAAAAATATCAAACGGTGTGGGGGTCGAACGCGTCTTTCCGCTTCAATCTATTTACATCGATAAAATTGAGGTCAATAAGAAAGGTGTGGTTCGAAGGGCTAAACTGTTTTATCTTCGCGCACTGACTGGCAAGAGCGCCCGCATTGCGGAGAAAAAAGTAATTGACAAAGAAGCTGAGTCAGCAAAAAAGGAAGTAGAACTAAGCAAATAATTGTTCCTTTAAAAAATATTCTCTTTTATAAGTATTCCTTCCATTTCCATTTGCAATTTAGCAGCCTCTTCATTTGCTCTTTTTGCAAAAGTGTCAGAGTTGCCGGCGTAAATGATGCTTCTCGAAACATTAACCAATAAGCCGCAATGTTTATTCATGCCAAACTTTGCTACTTCTTTCAAGCTACCTCCCTGCGCGCCAATTCCGGGAACTAATAAAAAATGTTCGGGAACTAGTTTTCTAATCTCCGCTATAAGTTTTGGACGGGTCGCTCCAACCACAAACATCATGTTGTCCTTCGTGCCCCAGCGCTGGGAAACTCGTAATACATTTTGAAATAATTTTTCTTTATTTTTTAGCTCCTGCAATTGAAAATCATCCGCGCCCTTATTCGAGGTGAGTGCCAATAAAACAACCCATTTATTTTTAAAACCAAGAAAGGCCCTGACCGAATCTTCTCCCATATAAGGAGCTACCGTTAACGAATCAAAATTCATCTGATCAAAAAAAGCACGTGCATAAAGATTCGCTGTGTTTCCTATATCTCCCCTTTTTGCATCAGCAATCGTAAAAATATCCGGAAAATTATCCTTTATGTATAAAACTGTTTGCTCCAAAACCTGCCATCCTTTTGAACCAAGACTTTCATAAAATGCAACATTCGGTTTATATGCTACACACAATGAATGAGTAGCATCAATTATTTTTTTATTAAATGCCAAAACCCCTTCCGGCGTCCGTTTTATTCCTTTTGGCAACTGATTGATATCCGTATCCAATCCAATACACAGGAAAGATTTCTTCCTCCTGATATTCACGAAAAGTTGCGCTCTTGTCATGCTGCCACTCCCCCCTCCTTAAGTCTTTCTGCATTTTCAGCTACATGGAGTGCGTCAATAAACTCCTGAATATCTCCATTGACAAAGGCCGTAAGATTATAACTTGTCAGGTTAATCCGGTGATCCGTAACACGATTCTGTGGGTAGTTGTAAGTTCTTATTTTTTCAGATCTGTCACCAGTTGAAACCATTGTTTTGCGACGTTTGGTTACAGAATCATGTTGTTTTTGCAGTTCTATTTCGTATAATTTGGTGCGCAACATCTGCATGGCACGCTCACGATTACCATGTTGAGAACGTTCTACCTGACAAGTAATTACAATTCCACTTGGCTTATGCGTCAACTGAACCTTTGTTTCCACTTTATTTACATTTTGTCCACCAGCACCGCCTGAACGGGAAGTAGTAACCTCCAGGTCGGCCGGATTAATCTGAACATCCACTTCATCTGCTTCAGGGAGAACAACCACCGTAGCAGCTGAAGTATGTACACGCCCTTGCTGTTCAGTCTCAGGAACGCGCTGAACACGATGCACGCCAGATTCGAACTTCAATGTCCCAAAAGCATTATCTCCAATTACGTTAAATGCAACTTCTTTCACACCTCCAACGGTACCCTCGGAAATGTCCACCAGCTCAATTTTAAAACCTTTATTCTCACAATACCGAACGTACATCCTGTACAACTCCCCTGCAAACAAACTCGCCTCATCACCACCTGTACCAGCGCGAACTTCCACGATCGCATTCCTGATATCTTCCGGATCCTTTGGAACGAGTAACTCACGTATCATGGCCTCCATCTGATCCTTTCTATTTTCAAGATCAATCAGATCAGTCTTCGCCATACTCTTTAATTCTTCGTCTTTCTCTTCGTTTAACACTTTTTTATTAAATACAATATTGGCCACTATGTTTCTGTATAGATAATACGTTTCAACAATAACTTTCAGCTGTTTATACTCCCTGTTCAACTTGGTAAAGTATTTCATATCCGAAATAACTTTGGGATCAGCCAGTTGAAGTTCAACATCCTTCCAACGCTTTTCTATATCTGCTAATTTTTCTAACACAAAATTAAATTATGATTTATAACTCAGCTAATAAACAAATTCACCAAACTCCGATTTGATGGTTAGCTTTTTAGAAGGACTCTTTTCAACATGACCAATAACCCGCGCATCAACACCAAATGAATTCGAAATTTCAATAATATCATTTGCAATGGAGGGAGGTACATACAATTCCATCCGATGACCCATATTAAAAACCTTATACATTTCCTTCCAACTTGTATTACTCTGCTGCTGAATTAGTTTAAACAAGGGAGGCAATGAAAATAAATTATTTTTAATTACATGCAAATTATCCACAAAATGGAGGACCTTCGTCTGCGCGCCACCACTGCAATGAATCATCCCATGAACCTGGGAACGGAATTTTTCCAATACCTTGACTATAACCGGAACATAGGTTCTGGTTGGCGAAAGCACAAGCTTCCCAGCCTTCATGATTATTTTATCAGAGCGGCTTGGAATATCAATTTCCAGATCTTCCGTCAAGCGCAACTTTCCGGAATACACGAGTTCGTCCGGAATTTCACTGTCAAAGCTTTCAGGATATTTTTTACCGATGCTTTTTTCAAAGACGTCATGCCGGGCAGAAGTGAGACCATTGCTTCCCATCCCGCCGTTGTATTCCTTTTCATAAATAGCCCGACCACTTGATGCCAGGCCAACAATCAGATCCCCATCCTGTATATTACTATTATCAATCACATCCTTTTTCTTCATCCGGCAAACGACAGTAGAATCAACAATAATTGTCCTGACCAGGTCGCCCACATCTGCCGTTTCACCACCCGTTGAATAAATCCCAAGACCAAACCTCCTTAAATCCGTCAAAAATTCCTCTGTACCATCAATAAGAGCAGAAATCACTTCCGATGGAATTAAATTTTTATTTCTGCCAATAGTAGAAGAAAGAAGAATATTTTCAGTTGCACCTACACATAACAGGTCATCCGTATTCATAACCACAGCATCCTGTGCCAACGAACTCCACACATTCAAATCCCCAGTCTCTTTCCAGTAAACATAAGCTAAAGCTGATTTAGTGCCCGCCCCATCCGCATGCATAACAATGCAATACGCATCGTCCCCTGCTAAAAAGTCAGGAACAATCTTACAAAATGATTTAGGAAAAAGACCTTTATCTAACTTTGAAATAGCCTTGTGCACATCCTCCTTGGAAGCAGAAACTCCCCTCAACCCATACCTGGACTCATCTCTCATAAACACCTCTTATCAAAGGATTTAATGCCCGAACGGGGACTCGAACCCCGACACCGTGAGGAACAGGCTTCTGAGACCTGCGCGTCTACCAATTTCGCCATCCGGGCTTGGTTTTAATAATGTACGAATTTAGGGAAAATTAGGGATTTCAGAGGATTTCCAAATTTTAATTTAACATTTTTTGTCATCCTTTGGGGTTGCACTCATTCATGCTTATGGAATTGGTTTTGTTTCCATTTGTTTAATGATGTTGTTTACCTCCTCTTCTGTATTTCTTAGTTTGCTCTGGCAAAAAGAAATTAATTCGGCTGCCCTTTTCACTTTTTCGGCAAGTATATCCACTGAAACTGACTCTGATTCAATTTCAGAAGCAATTTTCTTCAGTTCAGTGTATGCTGATTCGTAGGTAAGTCCTTGTTTCATGGTTAGTAGTTAATGGTTAATTAATTATGGGTTATCGTTTATGATTTGTTAATTATTTTTTTCGAGACTACTTTTGATTTAATAATGGTTTTGCTTAGGGTTATTGAAATATTTTCGCCGACTGAAATTGGGTCGGCACTGCAAACAATTTTTCCTTTGACTTCAACGATAGCAAATCCTCTTTTCAAAATACTTGTTGGGCTCATCACTTTAATCAAGGATTTATAATGTTTTAAATATTTCCCCTGATTACTAAGGTGTTTTGAGGAAAATAAATATAAATTGGATATTATATTACTCAGGTCATTTGTTTTGGTACTAATGATTGTTCTGGGTTTTGAAAGAAGGCTATTCAACAGGGCAACCTGCCTGGTACTGTGCTTATATATCAATGTTTTCGATTTATTAATGAGTATCTGCCGGATAGTGGAAAGTTCGTCCTTCTGATAACCTGTAATGAGCCTGGATTTGTTAAGAATGGTTAGTTTGATTTCTCCGATTCTTTTTACCGACTTAGCCAATAACCCTTGTGATTTAATAAGTATATTATTCTGAAGGAAAGCAATTTTTTCTTCAAATTGATTGCAATGTGAAATAATAAATTCGGCTGCTTTCGTCGGGGTATTCGTTGAAGTGTGAACCATTAAATCTACGATGCTTACATCTTTATGATGTCCGATTCCAGTTATGATTGGGATGGGAAATTTTGCCGCCTCTTTTGAAAGGGAATAGGAATCAAAAACTAAAAAATCTGTCCTTGCACCTCCTCCACGAATGAACACAAGGCAATCGTATTTATTTCCTGAATTATTAATATCAATCAAACAGTTCAACATTTCCTTTTCAGCTGTCGTACCCTGAACCGAAGAAAAATAGGTATCTATCGCAAATGTGTATCCAAATTGGTTGTTTTTAATAGTATGTGCAAAGTCTGCATAGCCATCTGAATTGGGTGAGCCAATTAATGCAATTCTTTGAATGACAAGATTGAAATTTAATTTTTTATTGATGGTAATGTATTCTTCACCAACTTTATTAATATATTCAGGATTCTCCTTGATCAATCGTGCTAAGGTTTCTAACCTCTGCTTCTCAATATTGCCCAACGTATAATTCTGATCAATATCGATTAAAATAAGTTTAAACCCATAGGCTGATTTAAATTCAATCTTCACCTTTACTAAAACTTTTATTCCATTTGTAAATTTTTGTCCGGTAATGGATTCAAATACTTTGATTCGCTGTGAACCACTTTCCCAGGAAATTCCGTCTATTTTTGCAACAATACCGTTTTTCACCCCTTCCGATTTTTCAACAAACTCAAAAAAATGCCGTTCATTGTCGGGATAAAATTTATGGCTGGAAATTTCTGCGATAATCCAGTAGAATTCAGTACCAAAAGCTTTTTGAATAACACCTTCCAGCTTTTGGGTAAGGTCAGACAGTTTAAAATGCTGAACTTCAATCATTCCGAGCGCATTAATAATTAAATTTGATTTTTCTAAGGATGCAAGTTACAAATGATTATAACAGATAAACAAGGTATTTATACTTATGAAAGACACGATTGAAAATTCAGAAAATTCTGAAAAAGTTCATGAAAATAAATTATTTGAAAAAATTAATTATTCAGAAAAAATTGTTCAAAACAGGGTATTCGAAGAATGCACTTTCAAACAATGTGATCTTTCGAAGAGCAATTTCTCCAATTGTCGTTTTTCTGATTGTTCGTTTGTTGGTTGCAATATGGCCATGATAAAATTGAAGCATTCTACTTTAGCAAATGCAGATTTTAAGGAATGTAAACTCCTGGGGATTAATTTCAGTGAATGTGAAAACTTTTTGTTTAGCGTCAAATTTCAAAATTGCATTTTGGATTATTCTTCTTTTTTCGGCAAAAAAATGCCGAAGACTCAGATACTTAACAGTTCTCTGAAAAGCGTGGTATTTATTCAGGCTGACTTAACGGGTTCCCTGTTTTCTGAAACTGATCTTTCAGGCGCTGAATTTAATGATACTGTGCTTAAGGATGCTAACCTGGCCACTGCTTTTAATTACTCTATTGATCCTGAGGAAAACAATGTGAAAAAGGCAAAATTTTCTTTACAGGGACTGCCAGGGCTCTTGTATAAATATGATTTACGGGTTGAATAGAGATGATCAGTAAATACAGGCAGAAGGAAAAAAAAGAACCTCGCTGTGGTGAGGTTCTTTTTTGTGAAACAGAGAAGAAGTCTCTGTTGGTAGCGAGAGGGAGGGTCGAACTCCCCACCTCGGGGTTATGAATCCCGCGCTCTAACCATCTGAGCTACCTCGCCTTGTGTTTCCGGGTTTTAAACGGGCGACAAATATAAAAAAACAAATTAAATATTGGTTGATTGTATTTTTTTATATATTGCCCCCTTAAATCTGAATTTCCAGAAAGATGGCGAAAAAGGCTTCTAAAACGGGTAGTAAAAAATTGGCGTTGGCTGTGAAAGCTAAAGTGAAGCCGGTGGCTAAAAAAGGTGGGGAAAAGAAGGCTTTTACCAAGTCTCAGGTTGCTAAGAAGTCTTTGGTTAAGAAGGTGAATATGAATTCGGGTAAGAAGGTGAGTATGAATTCGGGTAAGAAGGGGGCTAAGAATTCGGGAAGGATGGATAATGCTCTTAAGAAGAAAATGAATAAGGTTCCTATGAAGAAAACAGATAAGAATGCGATGAAGAAGGTAGACAGGCTTCAGGTGAAGAATTTGGGTAAGGTTCTTGTGAAGAAAATGGATAAGGCTGCGATGAAGAAGGTGGACAGGCTTCAGGTGAAGAAGGTGGATAAGGCACCGGTAAAGAATAGTGATAGAAAGTCAGGGATTGTTTTAAATAAGAAATCAGAAAAGGGTAATGGTAAAATCGGGGGCAATAATGGTGGTTTGAATCCGCCTGCCAAGGTGCTGGCTTCGACTGACTCTGTGGCGGTTGGGGTGACTTTAAAAGGGCCGGTAAAGGTTAGAAAGGCTGGAAGACAGGCTGTTCCTAAACCCAAGAAAATCAAAAAGGTTTTTACTCCTTATAATCCGATTCAACCTGCTTCTGCGAACGGGAAACCGGTGAATACTTCGAAAAAAGATCCGAAGGGTAAGTTTGAACTTGAGTATGTAATCAGGTGTTCGGAGAGTTTGTTGTATGATTTTATTACTTCGCCAAGTGGTTTGTCAGAATGGTTTTCGGATGATGTGAATATCAGGGATGGGATTTATACGTTTTATTGGGATGGCAGTGAGCAAAAAGCACGTTTGCTGGCTTTGAAGGAGGAGGAATTTGTACGGTATCAATGGATGGATAAGGTGGATGGGAGTTATTTTGAGTTCAGGATTCAGACCGATGAGTTGACAGGGGATGTATCGCTGATTATTGTTGATTTTGCGGATAATGAGGAAGAAAAATTGAGTTCCAGCCTTTTGTGGAATGCCCAGGTGGATAAGCTGATGAAAATGATTGGTTCTCATACCTAGTTTTCGTGTTGAAGTGCGTTTTTAAAAACAATGTCTTTTTTCTGGTTCCGTATTTTTTTTTCTTCCTTTCAGGGGCGTTTTTGCTTGTTTCTTTTTCCCCAGGTCAGTTGCATCTTTTTTTTAATGGTTTTCACAGTGAATGGGCGAATGTGTGTTTTTCTAAACTCACTTATCTGGGAGATGGATGGACGGCTGTATTGATTTCGCTTCTTTTGGTATTTTATAAATTACGGTTTGCGCTGATTACTCTTCTTAGTTATGGGCTGAGTTCTTTGATTGCCCAGGTATTAAAACATTTTATTTTTGAAGGCAGGATTCGGCCTCTACGTTTCTTTGAGGGTGTTCATGGACTCTATCTGGTGCCAGGGGTGGACATGAATAGTTATTATAGTTTTCCATCGGGGCACAGTACGACGGCCTTTGCTGTGTTTTTTTGCCTGGCTCTGTTTACTTCTCAAAACTGGCTTAAAGCCGGTTGTTTTGTAATTGCCTTGCTGACGGCATATTCAAGGGTTTATCTTTCTCAGCATTTTTTCGCTGATATTTATGCGGGCTCAGTGGTGGGTGTTGGTTCGGCTTTCATTATTTATTGGTTATTGAGGGAAAAATGAGGTGGTGAAGAGGTGAGGAAGTGAGGTGGTGAAGAGGTGAGTTGGTGAGGAAGTGAAGAGGTGAGTTGGTGAGGAAGTCAGGAAGTAATGGGTGTGACGAGGTGTTCAAGTTCTCTGCCTTGGGCTGGACTGGGCTGGCGAAGTGGCAGAACAAAGGTGAGTTGTAAATAAATGGCAAATGAAATGCAGGTAAAATTTTCGGTTTTACAGCTTAATGTGTTTATTGGTCTTTGCGCTGCTCTGATTTTGTTGCCTTTTCTGGGGCTTGTGCATTTGTTTGACTGGGATGAAATTAATTTTGCGGAATGTGCCAGGGAAATGCTGGTGACGCATGATTATTTTACGGTTCGTATTAATTTTCAACCTTTCTGGGAAAAACCTCCTCTTTTTATCTGGATGTCAGCTGCAAGTATGAGTCTTTTTGGTGTGAATGAGTTTGCTGCCCGGTTTCCGGATGCCTTATGTGGGATTGTTACCTTGCTGGTGATTTTTAATATTGGGCGCAGGTTATACGATGTGGGCTTTGGTCTGATATGGGCGCTGTGTTATATGGCTTCCTTCCTTCCTCAATTTTATTTTAAATCAGGGATTATTGATCCCTGGTTTAATTTTTTTATTTTCTCGGGTGTTTATTTTTTCGTGCTTTTTTGTTCGAGGGATCAGGTCGCCAAGAAAGGCGACCGCAAAGTGTTGCTGCTGAGTGCTCTGATGATCGGGCTGGCTGTTCTGACGAAAGGTCCGGTGGCGCTGTTGATCATGGGCTTGTGTTTAATGGTTTATCTGCTGATCAAACGGTTCAGAGGGGTCATCCTGTTGGGGGATTTTTTTTTGTATGGCATTATTATTCTACTTGTTGGGGGTTTATGGTTTTTGCTTCTTTATTTATCGGGGAATGGGGCTGTCATCAATGAATTTTTTGCCTACCAGGTAAGGCTTTTTCAGACACAGGACTCTGGTCACGGAGGGCCCTTTTATTATCATGTGCTTGTATTGTTTTTTGGTTGTTTTCCGGCTTCTGTTTTTGCGCTCGGCAGTTTCAAAATCAGCAGAACGGATTCTCCTTTTCAGAAAATGTTTAAGCTTTGGATGGTGATTCTTTTCTGGGTGGTTTTGATTTTGTTTTCAATTGTCAGCACGAAGATCATTCATTATTCTTCTTTGTGTTATTTTCCGCTGACTTTTCTTTCTTCGCTTACTGTTTACCGAATCTGGAATGGTACGCTCGCCTGGAAAAGATGGATGGGTTTTGTGATGATTTTTGGCGGGGGTCTTATTGCTTTGATTTTTATCGGGTTTCCGCTTGCGGAGGTTTTTAAAAGGAGGGTCATCGATTCAGGAATTATTCACGATGTTTTCGCGGTGGAAAATTTAAAGGCAGATGTGGCCCTGTCATGGTGGGAATGGATTCCGGGACCTTTATTGTGCGGGCTTATAGTCTATTGCCTGGTCATGTGCCGAAGGAAGCGTTTTTTCAGGGGGATATTGGTTTTGCTTGCCGGTAATGTATTGGTCATTGGGCTCGCTTCTGTTTTATTTGCTCCCAGAATTGAACGCTACGCGCAAGGGGCTGCTATTGATTTTTATAAAAGTCTTCAAAACAAGGATTGCTACCTGGAAACGGTGGCTTTCAAAAGTTATGCTCAGTATTTTTACAGTGCTAAATTGCCTGCAAAAAATACCCAAAGCTATTCTACTGCCTGGTTATTGGATGGTCCTGTTGACAAGGATGTATATTTTGTGAGCAAAATTACTCAGAAGGATGAGACCCTGAAGGACCATCCTTCGCTCCGGGTTTTGTATGACAAGAATGGCTTTGTTTTTTATGAGCGCAAACTGGTTTTTAATTAATGTCGTATGTTAGGATTAGTAATGAGGTAATGAAGTAATGGGGTTATGAGGTTATGAAGTAATAAGGTAATGAAGTAATGAGGTTATGAGGTAATGAGGTAATGAGGTTATGAAGTTGGAAATTCCAACGAGGGAGTGCACAAGCGGCTTTAGTTATGCGGTCAGCGTTTTTAAATTTCTGATTTGTTTTGATGATTATTTTTTAATTTTGAAAGATGGAGACACTTGTGCTTGCTGGTAAACGTTCTGTTTACGAATCGTTTGTTCTTGATCTTTTTTCTAAAATGCCCTATGGCAGGCTTCGTGTTACTTTGCCGGATGGGCAAATCCTTAGTTTTGGGGATGGTAGTGGGTTTAGGGAGCGCGGTGGATTTGGGGAGCGCGGTGGATCTGGGTATGACAGTGTTACTGGGCTTGGGGATGGTAGTGGTGATTTTACTGCTGATCTGGAAATACTGGATGGGTCTTTTTTTAAGAAATGTGTGCTTTTTGGGGATATTGGTTTTGGGGAGGCTTTTGTGGAGGGTCTTTGGAAAAGTTCTGATGTGTGTTCTGTGATCAAGTGGTTTTTGCTGAATATTGAGTTTGCGCCTTCTGCTTCGGGGAGTAAAACGAAAACGCTGGGCTTGAATGTTTTGAAGTTTTTTAATAAGTTTTCTCAATGGAGGAAAGCGAATACGGTTTCTCAGTCTAAGGAAAATATTGCGGAGCATTATGATCTGAATAATGATTTCTTTCGTCTTTTCCTGGATCCGAGCATCACCTACTCGAGTGCGTATTTCTATAAGGACGGGATGAGCTTGCAGGAGGCTCAGATGGCTAAGTATGAAAGGCTTTGTCGTCAGCTAAGGATAAAGGAGAGTGATCATGTGCTGGAGATTGGTTCGGGCTGGGGCGGAAATGCTATTTATATGGCCAAAAATTTTGGCTGCCAGGTTACCAGTGTGACTATTTCTGAGGAACAGTTTAGGCTTGCTAATGAGCGAATTAAAGAGGAGGGGCTTTCTGGCAGGATTCATTTGCTTATTCAGGATTACAGGGAACTGAGGGGAAAATTTGACAAGATTGTTTCGATCGAAATGCTGGAAGCGGTGGGTCATAGTTTCCTGGATGTGTATTTTAAAAAGTGTCATGAGTTGCTGAAGCCGAATGGTCTGCTGGCTTTGCAGGTGATTACGTGTCCGGATTCAAGATACGAGAGTTTGCGAAGGGGGGTTGACTGGATTCAGAAGCATATTTTTCCGGGTTCGCTCCTACCCTCTGTTGCGGCCATCAACAGGGCGATCAATAATACGGGTGACCTGACATTGGTGGATTTGAAGGATATGGGGCTGCATTATGTGAAAACGCTGGCTGTGTGGAAGGAGCAGTTCAATAAAAACATTGAACTGGCGCAGGGGCTTGGCTTTAATGATGCTTTTATCAGGAAGTGGAATTACTATTTCGGTTATTGTGAGGCTGCTTTTGCGATGCGGAATATCAACGTGATGCAAATGGTTTATTCAAGGCCGAATAATCTGGAGTGGTGATCAACTGGTGATTATCAGGAATCAGTTAACAATAATTTTCTTCACCGTTTCGGCTCCAGGTGATTCCAGACGTACAAAATATAGTCCTTTGCTAAGGGTTGTCCTATTCATTTGAGTTGTATAGGTTCCCGAAAACTCAGAAAGGCTCTTCAGGTAAAGAGCCTGGCCAAGAATATTTTCAACTTTCAGATTATAGTTGCCCTGGTTTGGGGTACTGAAGGATATGGTGAATTGCCCGTTATTTGGATTGGGATATACCTCAAGTGATCCTGCATTGCTTTTTTCGTTTGCAATCCCTGTAAAGGGATGGATGGTTATGTTGTCCAGGTAAAGGATATTTCCCCATTCGGATAGGTCATCGAATGAAAACATCACCGTATTCTGGCCAGCCAGGTTGGTAAGCGGGAGTGTTGCTGTTTTCCAGTAATCATGACCAGGTGCAGCGGTTTTGTTCGGATAAAATGCACTGCTCAAATCTCCTCCACTGGTGCTGAGGTTTATTCCACCTTGTTTATAAAGCAATTTCCAGGTGGAGCCGCAATCGACGGAGTAGGTAACTGCAAGTGTGTCCTGACCTGCGCCAGTGGAACCCGCTTGGGGGGCATAGGCATAATCGAAGGTCATCGATGGGGTTGAGGAAACAGAGAAATCATACTGGGGGGTGCGAATTGAATACGTTTTTCCGGTGTTATCAGCGCACAGGTTATCGAAATAAATACTGGAGGCGCTTTTCAGATACGCTCCAAATAATTTGGTTGTATTAATATCGGGAATAAAATCCCATCCGATAGCACTTCCGAGGCGCTTCAGATTTCCGGTCCAGGTCTGGGTTTGGATGGTGCCTCCATCCATCTGATAAGAGACATGAACGGAGTCCAGGTTATTTATTCCTTTATTCTGAAAGGCAATCACCGGTGCGTAGGATGCAAGGCACTGCTCGGCAGGAGCGGAAATGGAGTTTATCCCGGCGTCATTGGAAGCATAGGAAGATGCAATGCTGTCGATGTGGCTGTACTCGGCAAAAAGTATCGGCAGGTGCGGGGAATTATGTCCCATTCCGTAGACTGTTGTCAGTTTTGCCAATGCACTTGAATCGCATAAGTTCTGGTAGGTTTTGGTGACAATTGTCCGGAAGGGGGAATGAAAGCTATCAAAGCCTGTAGCAAGGGTATCGTCCGTGCCAAGAGAAATGCTAACCGGGATGTACCTCCCATTGCCATATGGAAAAAAGTATGCACGGAGTTTGTCTTCAGCTTCCAAAATCCCGTGCAGGGCAGGTGTGCGGACTTCGATCCCTCTGAAACGCCAGTAATTGATAAGTCCATACCGGAGTGCGGCCCTTCCTCCCTGGGAAAATCCGTTCATATAGATATGTGTACTGTCAATGGAATATTTTGACATGGCCAGTTGAAGGGCTACCGTAATAATATTGGTATCATTGAAAAAATCACAAGATGCACACCGGGGAGCGGGTGCAACAAAAATCGCATTCAGCCCGTTGATGCCGGGTGTTGTATCCAGCGGCATCATATAATATTTAAGGTAATCGTGCGGGTTATCTCCGTTATCCTGTAAACCGACTACCAATTTATATCTGTGCGCCGGATTGTAATTGGGCGGCACATAAAACCAGATTGGCCAACCGCTGACGCCGGTAAAGGTTACCATATCCTCAAAAAGCCCTGTTTGCTGTGCAGAGGTTGTCTGAACCAGGGAACTGGCAAGCAGGATGCCTATTGCAATATACAGGGAGCGGAAATTCATTTTTAGCGTTAATGTAACAAGGTGATGTTTCCTTTCTTATTTATACTTTGCCCGTTATGAAGGGTTCCGGAAAGATAAAAAATAAAAACGCCTGTTTCGAGGGCTGTGCTTTTAAAGGTTCCATCCCAGGTGGTTTCAGGGTTTGTTGTTTCAAAAACCAATTCACCCCAACGGTCAAATACCATAAACTTCATCTGACTCATACAGGTTCCTCCTCTGATAAAGAGCAAGTCATTTTTACCGTCTCCGTTGGGTGAAAAAGCTGTGGGTACAAAAATGCTGACTGAATCGCAATTGACAATCTGAATGTCATTCACGGTTATTTTCACTGCATCCGTTGCGGTGCAAGCGTCTGCATCTGTTACAAGTAAGGTATAGGTGGTTGTTTGCAGGGGGCTTGCTGTCGGGTCGGCAATTCCGGAATTGTTGAGGCTTGCTGAAGGGGTCCAGGCATAGGTAACTCCGGGACTGGTATCGCTTGCCTTCAGTTGGACCGATTGTCCTTTGTTTATGCTGGTGTCCCTGCTGAGGGTGAGAAGGGTATTTGGAAAAACACTTACTGTGGCTGAAGTGGATGCGGTGCATCCGCTTCCATCGGTTACCGTTACGGTATAGCTGCCGGGATCAAGGTTGTCTATGTTTTGAGTGGTCATGCCACTGCTCCAGCTGAAACTATCTCCGGTGCCACCTGCTGTTATTGCAATAGCTCCTTCGGTTTTACCGGGGCAGGTATTGCTTGCCTGTGCCGTTGCATTAGGCCCATTGGCGTTTTGGATCGTGGCGGTTGTTGAACTGACACAGCCATTGGCCGGATCGGTGGCTGTAACGGTGTAAATTCCCTGTGCTAAACCAGAAGCGGTGGCGCCAACAGCACCGCTGTTCCAACTGTAATTATAAAGTGCACCGGAAGATGCCATAACCGTTGCGATCCCATTGCTGAATCCGCAGAAAGCGCTTGCATTCTGTGTTGCGGTTATATTGGGTTGGGCTATGTTCTCGGCAACTACTACTGTGGCTGTACCGATGCATCCGTTGGCATCTTTTGCCGATACGGTATATGTCCCGCCGGCCGTGATCGTCACTGGATCCGGCGCATTAGGGGCTAATGTTCCCCCATTCCAGAAAATGGCAGCGCCTCCCGGATTGGAGCTTCCATTCAATAAAATGTTTGTGGTGGAACAAGTGATGGGTCCACCGCCTGGTGAACTTGCTGTGGGACCTGTAATGGTTATGTAATTTGGCTTGCTGGCGGTTCTTGTGTTGTTGCAGATTGTTGTAATGCTCATCTGAACATTGTATTGGCCGGGAGCGGGATAAGTAACGATGGGGTTCATCGCTGTTGAGGTTGCCGGTGTACCACCGGTGAATACCCAGCTGACTCCCATGTCTCCTGTGGTATCCCCGCACGCGACGGGAGTAAAGGTGATGGGGGTGTTTTCGCAGGTCGAAACAGTATTTGCCGAGAAGTCAAGGTTCTTGGCATCACAGATGTTCGTGCATATGGTTGTGATGTACGCGTCAAAATTTCCGGCTACTGCAGGTTGAAACCCCGCGGCTGTATTCGGAAATCCTCCATCCGTATGGGCCGTTATGTATAAGGAAGTACCATATATTCCTATTCCTCCGCCGTTATCAAGGTCGTCTTCCCCCATACCGCCCAAATAGCTTGAACAAATCAGTTGCCCTGAGGGAGTAAATTTTGCTATTGTTTCATCTTCAGGCGCTGATCCAGCTCCGGTATAGGGATCAGTTGCCGAGTTCCCGTTAAAGATTGAATTGTTTGCACATGGACCAGGAGTTGGGCCGGCCAGGTCCTCCACCTCGCAGAGAAAATAAATATTGTTATTGGGGTCAAAAACAGTCGTATTTCCCTGGGTAAATACGGATACTCCCAATGGTTCAAAATACGTCGCCCAGAGTCGTTTTCCTGAAGGATCAAACTTCACCAAAAAACCATCGTATCCACCCGCACTTACCTGGTAAGCCATCTGGTATCCTGCCAGTACTGGAAAATCGGTAGATGAAGTAAAACCGGTAAATACAACGTTGTTTGCATTGTCTGCGGCAATTGCGATTCCGATGTCCCCCATTTTCCCATTCCCTGATCCCGCATAATAGGTGGACCAAATCTGATTGCCATTGGGGTCAAACTTCGCTGCGTAAACATTGATATTGGAACCAATTAAATTCTGATTATATGCCCCCGCAGGTGTCAGCACGGGGAAGTCGGTTGAAGTAGTGGAACCGGTAAGCAAAATATTTCCTAAATTGTCTGTGGCTATGCCGGATCCTCCGCAACCTCCGGTTCCTCCGAAATAGGTGGCCCAGGTAAGCTGGCCCGAAGGTTTAAACTTGGCAATAAATGCAGCTCCTGTGTTAGGAGGGGGTACGGCATGAGAATAAAAGGGCTGGGAATAACCTCCACCTACCAGGGGAATATCGGTCGAATAGCTGTCTCCGGTAATCATTACATTTCCGTTCAGGTCGGTTGCAATGGAATAGCCGTATTCAGTTGAACTGCCTCCGTAAAAAGTGGCCCAAAGACGAACCCCGTTCGGATCAAGCTCTACAATGAGCGCATCCCCTCCAAAGCCAACACCTCCTCCAAAGGGTTGTATGTAACCTGTACCGGCAAAAACAGGAAAGTCGGTTGTGTTTGTATTGCCTACAAAGAATGCGTCCCCCGATTTATCCATCGCAACCCCATAGAAATAAGTTTGTGGTTTAGCAGGAAACCCTGTCCATGCCGTAGTCCCACCATAATAAGTTGCCCAGATTCTGCCTCCTGCCGGGTTGAACTTCGCTGCAAACCCATCTGTGTTGCCTGCAAATGGCTGCGAGTAGCCACCGCCGGCTACCGGAAAAGGATTTGATTTTGTGGTTCCGGAAATAACGGCATTTCCTGAATTGTCTACGGAAATCCCGGTACCACAATCGACATTACTACCTCCAAAATAAGTGGCCCACCAGGGGTCGATGATCAGTGGGTAATCAGATCGATAGGACGCAATTTTGAAAGATACTTCGAACTTCCGAAGGACGTACTCAGCTTTCACATCTACCATTTTTCCATCGATGTTCTGATATACTTTTGGCAGGGATTCTTCGAATTCATTGAGGCTGGTTTTAATGTGGAGCTTGCCTGTCTTGTCAATGTATGCGTCCTGGGCTCCTGTCCATTGGAGCTTCAACTGAGATGGATCGCCATGAGGTTTGACGATGATGTCGTATTTTATTCCGGTGGCCTTACTTCCGTAATAAGCAATGTCTATGTTGTCGTAAATATTCTTGTATGTTACTTTGTTGTATTGCTTTACATGCGTTATTCCTTGCGGGCAATGGGCATAATAATAATTAACGTAGCCTTCGGCTTCCTCCTCGTTCATTGTCTCTGTGGTACTTTTGCATCCAGCAAAATCCATGTCGACCCTATGAATACGAAGCATTTCGTTTTGTATCAGCTCTTCTTTCTTCTGTTTCTCGGAAACTCCTTTCAACTGCCCGCTCAGCTCAAGTCTTTCTGCTTCTTTGTTTACCCTGGCGATGACTTCATTGACGTCTGTGAATACGTAGCTAAACCCTGTTTTGCGCAGGTAGACACTGCCTGCTTTTCCATCACCCTGGTATAGTACATCGGGACGGAGATGGCCTTCCATGTCGGCAATCTGACCTTTATTTGGGGTAAACATCAGGCCACTTCCGCCCAAGGCTGGCTTTGAAGTTGCATTGGTTTGCCGGGCACTAACAGGTGAAAAGGAAAATACAATCAGAATAAATTGTGCAAAAAAAATATTGTTCATAGTGATCTGTTAGCTAATTCAAATTCGTTCGAGCTTAGACCCGTACGCTTTGAAGTTAGCTAAACAAAATTCTCAGCACAAAGTAAAATTTGTTCATTGTCATCAACCTAAATAATAAATTTCAGGTTGTGCCTATCGGAAAATACCTATAATTAGTTGGCCTGGCGCATAAAACGCCCGGTGGAGGCTCATTTAACGGTTGCTGAAGATGTTACTCCGGCACTTGTGTTTATGTCATTGTAAATGAGTCTTCCGGTATTCAAATCTTCGTACTCGGAAGCGCTTGCATAATTAATTCCGGCAGGATAGGTCATAAAATAGACTGTGCTGCCACTGGTAAAGCCTGCGTTCTCAAAAACAGTCTGGTCGATGTAGAAAAGAAAGGTTTTGGCGTTTGCGGGTATGGTAAATGAATTAACGCCAAAATAGTTGGCCGGGTTGGAACTTACCAATGAATTGGACCCAAAATAAACAAGGATGGTTCGGGTATTGAAATCGGGATTAATATTTCCGCGTATTGCTACAAAATTGGTATCGATTACCCCTGCGATCCCTTTTCTTATTGTATCTGTCATGGTTAATGAAGTAAAGGTAAAGGTCGGAATTTGTCCCAAATGAACGTCATGCTGGCTGGGTCCTAATAATATTGCTATGTTATTTACCTGAGAGGCTGCGTACTGGGGATTCACCGTATCTGTAATAGTAATGCTGTAGGTGCCGGTATTCAGGTTGCTGAAAGAATATTTACCTGTTGAATCGGTGAGCGCCACTTTACTGGTTCCATCGATGATGACTTTAATTCCTTTCAAAGAGGATGCCGTACCCACTTTTGCTCCGTATTGATCATACAAAGTAATGAACCCGAAGATAGATCCTGTGTTATAGGCGGGACCTGAGGGACCCTGGGGGCCCTGTGGACCATCTGGTCCTGTTTTGGAACAGGAAGCCATGATAAAGAGTAGTGCTGCTATTAAAAGTGTGACAGAGGTTAAGCGAAGGTTTGATTTTTTCATGATTCTTTTTTTATGTTTAAAAGTGGTTTCAAACATACATTTATTTTCCTTCCGAATAATGAAAATTAGATGAACTTTTGAAAATTATAGATTAATGTTTTGCATTCTCAAGGGAGCAGGGTGATGTTCTTACCGGAGCAGGGTGATATTCCCTTTTTTCGTGAAGGCTTTTCCGTTGTTGAGGGTGCCGGATAAATAATAGGTGAATACTCCGCTGTCTTCTGTTTTCCCGTTAAAGGTGCCGTCCCAGGAAAAGTCTGGGTTGTTGGTTTCAAAGACGTCTTCTCCCCAACGGTCGTATATGATCAGGTGCAGCTGTGCTACGCAGGTCTGACCGTGCAGGTAGAGCTGATCGTTTTTATTGTCTCCGTTGGGTGAAAAGGCATTGGGCAGGTATAAAATGGAGGACTCGCAGCTGGTAACGATTATCAGGACGCTGTCTGTTGCTGAACAATGATTGTCGTCGGTTACCGTTACGGTGTATTGTGTTGTCTGCAGGGGTGTTGCCAGCGGGTTGCTGGAGGAGGCATTGTTCAGGGAGCCGGCGGGTGACCATTGGTAAGTGATCCCTCCGCTTGCGGTGAGCAGGATGGACTGTCCCTGGCTGATGGTTGCGTCTGTTCCTGCAACAGGAATCGGGTCTGAAAAGAGCGCGATGCCGGCACTCGTTTCAGCGGTGCATCCACTGGCGTCTGTGACGGTGACGGAATAGGTTCCGGAACTGAGGCCGCTAAGGGATGGGGTTGTAGCGCCGTTGCTCCAGCTATAGGCAAGGATGGTTCCGGTGGTGGTGAGTGTGATTGCTCCCGCGCTTGTCTGGCTTCCGCAGTTGTTTTTTGTGACGTTCATGATTACGGTGGGTCCGGTACTGCTGATTGAAAATGCAGCTATTGTATCGCAACCGCTGCTGTTGGTAATGGTGAGTGTGTAATTTCCGGAATCGAGTGCTGAGACCGAGGGAGCGGAGCTCCCATTGGGCCATAAAAAGGAAATCGGACTGTTGCCTCCGGAAGCGACTATGCTTGCCGCGCCGTTATTCAATCCGCAGGTGCTGTTGGTGGGTGTCAGGGTATAGCTGATGGCGGATGGTTCTGAGACATTGGTTGTTGCAATGATCTGACATCCTGCTGCATCGGTGATCGTTACGTTGTAATTGCCGGCTGACAAGGAGCTGATGGCAGACTGCGGGCTGGTGGAAAGGTCGTTGACTCCATTACTCCAGGAATAGGTGTAACCGGGGCTTCCTCCGCTTATGTTAAGGGTGGCGCTTCCGTTGGTTCCTCCTTTGCATAATTCGGCAACGGGCTGAAGGTTGCTGATGGCAGGTCCTCCTTTGCTGTTGATGGTGACGGTGCCCGTCTGGGTGCAGTTTTGTGAATCGTTTACGCTTACGGTGTATATTCCTGCGGAGAGCCCGCTGTAGGTTTGTCCGGGGGGGCCTGTTTCCCAACTGTAGGTGTATGTGCCTGATCCGCCCGTGGCGCTGACGATGGCATTGCCATCACTTAACTTACAGCTGGCATTGGTGGGGTTGAATGTCAGGGTTAACCCGTTGACGGTGATGTAGTTTTTAATCCGAAGGGAGTCTGTTCCGCAGGGTGTTTGAATGATCAGCTTTACATCGTACTGACCGTTTGTTTTGTACATAATGTTGAGGGGACGTTTGGCTGTTGAACTGGATGGGGTGCCTCCGGGAAATGTCCAGAAATAATTGAGGTCAACGGTGTCACAGGCGGTGTAGGTGGATGCGAAATTTACGGATTGCCCGGAGCACAGGTTGGTGCTGGAAGCTTTAAAATTTAAATTCTGCCGGACGGTGTCTCCGCAATCAAAGGAGCATAAACTGATGACAAAGGCGTTTTCAGTTGCTCCGGGGCCGCCCATGGAGGATTGAAAGGGATGGGATGACATGGGAAATCCTCCGGTGGTATACCCGGTAACTGCCAGGACTCCCTTTTTTACGGTTATGTTTTTTGCGGCTCCATCGTCTTCTTCTCCGCTGCCTCCGATATAGGTTGCACAGTAATAGTTGCCCGCAGAATCGAATTTAATGACATACATGTCTTCTGCTCCCAGACTGTTGACGGATCCTGGGTTGAATTTAGGATCGAAGGTACAGGTGGTCACCGGTGCAGGCGCCGTTCCTGAATGTCCAAATTCATTGGTGGTCTGGTCTAAAACGTAGATGTTGTTGTTTTCATCGATGTCAACGGCCGTGCAACCAAGGTCTGACCTCCCTAAGTATTCATAGGTGCCCCAGACGAAATTTCCGGCACTGTTAAATTGTGTTATGAAGCCTTCAATGTTAAATCCGGGGGCTGTAAACGTGGGTTGATAAGCATTCGCTGAAACAGGCAGGTCGGTCGAGGCCGATTGACCTACAATGACAATGTCATTGGCTGCGTCCACTGCTATGCCATATCCTTCTTCTCCGGTGCTCCCTCCGTAATAAGTGGCCCATTGCCGGGTGCCGGTATTGCCAAACTTCAGGAGAAAGGCATTGTAAGAGGCTCCTGCTCCCATCACCGGCTGATAGGCTGCTGCTGAGACGGGGAAATTCAAGGAGGAGGTAAGTCCTGTAACCACCACATTGTTGGCTGCATCCACGGCTACTCCTTCGGCAATGTCATCCATCGTGCCTCCGTAATAGGTGGCCCACTGCAATGCGGTACCTGTTGAATTAAAGGAAGCAATCAAAACGTCCCGTTGCCCCTGGGGAAGACTTTGGTAGGCATTTTTTACGGTCAGGGTTGGGGATAATGGGGGTGCATAGCCTGAAAACCCTGCGATGACAATGTTCCCGGCTTTATCGACGCAAATGCCATTTCCCGATTCGTCTCCGCTTGCTCCGTAAAATGTTCCCCATTGCCGGATGCCGGTAGGATCAAATTTTAAGACAAAGGCGTCTCCTGTCTCGTTGCCTCCCGTTGGAACGGGTCCTCCATAGACGGACTGAAATGCAGTGGCAGTTACGGGAAAATCGGAGGACAAAGTACATCCTGTCACTGCTATGTAATCGTCAGAGGGATCGGTTGTGATTCCGTTTCCCATCTCATCGCTGTAACCGCCGTAATACGTGGCCCATTTCAGGGCTCCCATGGAATCAAATTTCGCTACGAATACATCTCCTATTCCTAATGCTCCTTTATATACTGTTTGATATGCACCCGCGGTATAAGGAAAATCTCCGGAATCGGTGTATCCGGTGATGATGACACTTTTCTTGCTGTCGACAGTGACTGCTATGCCTGCGTCGGCCATATTGCCACCGCAATAGGTGGACCACCAGGCGGGGTCTATGGTTAAGGGATAAGCTGTTTGATAGTTGCCGAGTTGGAAGGTTACTTCGTAATCAGTGGTTCTCAGCTTGGGGTTGGGATTTGCTTTTTTCAAAACATAGGCTGCTTTCACATCTACTATTTTGCTGTTTATTTGCTGGTATACCCTGGGCAGGTACTCCCCCATTTCGCCTAAGGTGGTGCTGATTTTTAATTTACCATTCTCTACTTTCAATTCTTCTGCTCCGCTGTATTTTAATACTATTTCTGCGGGGTCACCGCCGGGATTTACAATGATGTCGTACTTCAGGTTCTGTTGTTTTTCGGTGTAGTATTTTACGTCTGTGTTGGGGTAAATATTTTTTACCGTTATTTCTTTAAAGGAGTTTACATGTGTGACTCCCTGGGGACAATTTGGGTAATAATAGTTGGTATAGCCTTGTGCTGGCGATCCTGTGTTTATGGATGCGTCTGGATTGCAGTTTACAAAGTCGACGTCTACCCGCTGGCCTTTTAGTTGAAATTCTTCGGTTGATGCGGGGATGTTGGATGCTTCCCGGAATGCTTCTTTACGGTCTTTTTGCTGATTCAGCAGTTCGGTTACATTGCTGACTACGCAACTGAAGCCGGTCTTTCTTAAGTAAATATCGGCACCGGCCGCCTGGCCTTTGAATAAAATATCGGAGCGTGGTTGATTTTTTGAATCGGACAGCTGACCTTTATTTTCTGTGAAGGTGATTCCCTGGGATATCTTTGGGGTGCTTTGGTTGCTTTGGTTGCTTTGAGCGTGTTTTGGGGTGCTGGAGGTTTCAACGTGGGTTGCCTGAGCAGGTATGGAAGTGCCGGGTAATGCGCCCGTTTGTGCCTTGGTCTGGTTGTACGAAAAAAGGAGTGAAAGAGATAAAAGTAAAATAGTAATAAGGTGCCTGGGCATACTTTAAAGTTAATGTCTATTTGGTTAATATCAATCTCTATTTGGTCAATATCATTGTATGAGTTGGATAAATCCGGATCCTTTGTAATTTTTTCCGGTGTTTGATTCGGCCTGGTAAACATAGTAATAGACTCCATCGGGTGCGGTGGTTCCGCTGCTGGTCTTTCCTGCCCAGCGGGTGTCGGGAGCGGTGGCTGTAAATATTATTTCTCCCCAGCGGTTGTAAATGGTGTAATTCAATTCGTTGATGCCGGTGGTTCTGAAATAAAACTGATCGTTTTTTCCGTCTCCGTTGGGTGAAAATACATTGGGTATAAAAATGGTAACGGAATCGCATGCGGTGGTTGATATGGATACGCTGACGGTAGTGCTCAGGAGAAGGCAGGTTTCTTCTGATTTCCCTGTTACGGTATAGGTGGTTGTGGTCTGCGGGTTGGCTGTGACGACCGAACCAAGGGTAGGGGTTAATCCGGATGCAGGTAACCAGGTGCAATTGCTTGCACCTTCTGCGGTGAGCTTTACGGAGCTTCCTTTGCAAATGGAGGTATCGGGTTTGGCCGTGAATGTTTGCTGTGGGGAGCAGGAAATACCGAACTTACCAATGAACATTGTTTCGGGGCTGCCATTGACTCCTCCCATTGAATTATTGATGGTGTCATTGAAATAGGCTCCGGTAAGGGCTTGCAAAGGGTATGAACTTCCAGCGGAGGCATCTCCCGAAACAAAGAGGGAGGTGCCATCACTGGAAATGCTGGTTCCATCGTTTTCAAAGTCGGCTCCGTAATAGGTTGCCCAGAGGCATTTGCCGGAGGGATTAAACTGCAAAATAAAAACGTCTTCTCCTCCTCTTCCGATGGTATCCTGGTAATAACCACAGGGGGGTGCAAGGGTTGGAAAATCGGATGAATTGGTCGATCCGCAAACCCAGATGTTGTTCCCATCACTTTGGATGGATTGGCCTACATCACCGTTGATGCTGCTGCTTCCTCCGTAATAGGTGCCCCACAAGAGGGCACTGTTCTGGGCATTGATTTTTAATATGAATGCGTTGCCTCCGGCTCCTTTCAGGTTTTTCTGATTGTAGGCTCCTGAAAGATTCTGAAGGTGGAAATCGGTTGAGGTCGTATAGCCTGTTACGTAAACGTTTTGTCCATCGCTTGAAATTGAATTACCACCGTCACCGGGCTGTGTAAGGCTGCTTCCTCCGTAATAGGTTGCCCAGACCGGTGCTCTTGAAATTGAAAACTGCAAAACGAATGCGTTGATGGCTCCTGTTCCTCCCAGGTTTGGTTGGTTATAGGCTCCTGTCAGGTGACGGACGGGGAAATTTAAGGAGGAGGTTGAACCGGTCAGCCAGATATTGTTTTTGTCACTTGAAATGGAGTTGGCCTGATCTTCTGCGTCTCCTCCGTAATAGGTAGCCCATAAAAGGCTGCCGGATGTGCAACTGAACTGCAAAATAAAGGCATCGTTGGTTCCTCCTCCGTAAAGTGCCTGGTTGTATGCTCCTGCAAGGGGATGCAGGGGAAAATCGGTTGAGTTGGTTTGCCCGCATACCCATACATTTTGGCCATCGCTCCGGATGGAATTGCCAAAATCGACCTTGCTTCCTCCGTAATAGGTTGCCCAAATGCGCTCATTGTTATTGCAATTGAATTGCAGAATGAAAGCGTTTCCTGCTTTCGAAGCTCCAAGTGCCGGTTGTTGGTAGCTAAGTGTTGGAAAGGAGGTGGGAAAATCTGTCGACCTGGTTGTTCCGGTTATCCAAACGTTTTTTCCGTCACTGTAAATGGAACTGCCTAACTCGTTGCCGGTTCCTCCGTAATAGGTGGACCAGATGAGTTGGCCGCAGGTGGTGAATTCCAGGATTACCATGTCTGTCAGGCCTTGGAATGTTCCCTGAAAATAGGATCTTCCTGTACCTGCCTGGGAGCTGTCGAGCGGAAATACGGAGGAGGTGCTCTCTCCGGTCACCCATACATGGGTACTGTCAGTATGGATGGAATAAATATCGGCCTGACTGTTTCCTCCATAATAGCTGGCCCATAGGAGCGGGGGGTCAATGACCAGGGTATCTTCTTTGTTGTATTCTGATAGCTTGAAGGAGATTTCATTCTGGTTTATCGTGTAACGGGTTGGTATTTTTTGCTGCTTGTGGTGGGAAAAGCTTAAGGGATTTCCTTCGGTAATGCTGCCCATGGGGGTATTGATTTTTACGGAACCATCGCTTTGCATTTGTGGTTGGTCTGTCCATTTGTATTGAAGCCTGATCTGGGAGGGATCGGCACCGGGATGAACAATGAAGTCGGAGCTTTCATTACTAATGACCCAATCGATGCCAGGGTAAATATTCCGGATGGTGATCTTTTGGTAACTTTTTACCTTGGTAATTCCGTTGGGACAGTATGCCTGGTAATAATCTGTTCTGTCTTCGCTTTCCCCTTCTTTAAGTATGTTTTCTCTGCGGATTTGGGCACCCGATAAGATCAGGTCTGCACGGGTGTATTGCACTGTTGTGTTTTCATTTTCGTGCTTACCGCCTGTGGAAAGTAAAGATTGATTTTCGAGGGATGGGATGATCTGTTTATCCTTTTTTGTAAATACATAACTCAAACCCCAGGTAGTTATATACATGTCTGCCCTGGAGGAATGTACACGAAAAAGAAGGTCGTTCATTGGATGGTGGTGCTGGTCAGTCATCTGGCCTTTGTTTTCCTGGAAACAAGGGCTTACAGCCATCCTAAACGCAGGATCGTTGCCTGCATAACAAAATGCTTGCAACAGGGTCAGCAGGAGAATCTTTTTCATATTGTATTTACCGGAGGAGGGTGATGTTTCCCTTTCGGTTAACACTTTGACCGTTGGACAAGGTGGCGCTAAGGTAATAAATGTAAACGCCCGGGTCAAGGGGTTTGCTGTTGAAGGTTCCGTCCCAGTATTGTTCGGTACTCGTTGCGAAATAGATTTGTTCTCCCCAACGGTTGAATACAATAAATTTCATCTCTGAAATGCAGTTGGGTCCTCTGACATACAGGTCATCGTTCTTTCCGTCTCCATTGGGTGAAAATGCACTGGGTATAAATATGCCCGATGTTTCGCAGGTAACGATGGTAATGAGCACACTGTCTATTGCACTACAATTGTTGGCGTCTGTTACGGTGACTGTGTAATCAGTAGTTTGCAAAGGGTTGGCAACCGGGTTACTGATGGTTGGATCACTCAGGGTGGCGGATGGGCTCCACAAATAGGTATTGGTGGCCAAATTCAGGCTGGTCAGGGTAACTTTTTGTCCGGGTAAGATGGACTGGCTGGTGCCTGCATTGACAACGGGATCAGCTAAGGCCTGAACGATTGCGGAGGTTGAGATGCTGCATCCGGTCCCGTCGCTTACCGTGACAAAATAGGTTCCGGGGATTAATCCGCTGGCACTGGTAAGTGTGCCGGGAGGGACTCCGGCACTCCAGGTATAGGTCAGGCCGGTGCCGGTGGCTGTTAACAGTATTGCTCCATTACTGGTGCCTGTACAGGTATTGGTTGGGGTTATGCCGGTAATGGATAAGCCGCCGACATTACTGATGACGGTCGTTGTGCTTGCCGTGCATCCATTATTGTCTGTTGCTGTTACGGTGTAAATGCCGGCAGCAAGGCCGTTGTCGGTGATTCCTATAAATGTATTGCTCCAGGTATAAGTGTATGGATTTGTTCCTCCGCTGCAGGAACTTATGGTGGCTACGCCTGTACTGGCACCACAATTGGTGGGATTTACCTGGCTGGCAACAGGGGCCGGGGCTGAGGCCGGCTGGGTAAGGCTGACTGTGCTGACAGTACTGCAGCCATTGGCATCGGTGACGGTGACAGTATATGAACCTGCAGGTAATGAAGTGATGGTGTTATTAAGTGAGGAAGTGATGGACGAAACACCGTTACTCCAGTTGTATGTGAGCATAGTGGTTCCTCCGCTTGTGTTTACAAGGGCTCCCCCGCTGGTTCCTCCAAAGCATAGGACATTGGTCGGGGTGATGGAACTGATAGTGGGTCCTGTGCTGGTGCTGATGGTCACTGAACTGGTCATGCTGCAGGCGCTTGCATCTTCAACTGTTACGATGTAATTGCCTCCTGTCAGACCGGAAATGGTCTGGGTAGACGGCCCTGAGCTCCAGCTATAGGTGAGCGCTGATGTTCCGGGTGCTATCTTTACGCTGGCGCTTCCGTTGGAGGCTCCGCAACTGGAGGCTGATACCTGAAAGGCGGTGGGGTTAATTGGCACGGCCACGGTGACGGTTGCGGAGGCAGTCAATGTATTTCCGCAGACATCTGTACTTGTGACGGTATAGGTGGTAGTTACTGTAGGACTTGCAACTGGATTATAAATATTCGGAAAATTCAAACCTGCGGAAGGGTTCCAGGAATAAGTGGCTGTCTTACCAGCCCCGTTGGCTGTTAAAGGGCTGTTGGCTCCGGAACAGATTTCGACAGCAGCCGGAGTCACCGTGAGCGCGGGAGAACAGGCAATACTCAATTTGGCTATATATATACTTACATCTGAACCAGCTCCCAGGGTATTATTGAAAAAAGATTTGCCTCCCGCATTTAAAAGCGGATATGAAC
>Ga0206823_1070_pt1 | contig 28589 bp, 20 predicted proteins | sample Alteio_BWOrgCont_81_FD_152868 | JGI IMG/M metagenome (GOLD analysis project Ga0206823, IMG submission 152868) | Enriched cells from forest soil in Barre Woods Harvard Forest LTER site, Petersham, Massachusetts, United States -... | ecosystem: Environmental > Terrestrial > Soil > Temperate forest >...
TTGCTACCGGCAGCAGACCCCGAAAATTGCCAACCATTGCAACTGACGAAAAAATAATTTTCACCAGTGATGGGATCACATCCCTGAAAGAGGCACCTGAAAGCCTTGTAATTTTAGGTGTCGGAGTTATCGGCTGTGAATTCGCCACCATTTTTTCCAACATCGGACAGACCAGGGTTTTTCTGATCGATAAAGCGGACAGGATTTTACCTTTTGAAGACGAGGACGTTGCCGGATTTATCGCTTCCAACCTGGAAAATCGCGGGGTAACAATCCACAAAAATTCGAGTCTGGTCAGAATGACAATCATTGATGGCAAGGTTGAATATGAGCTGGCCTTCAAGGATGGTCGTACTGAAATTCATCGTGTAAGCAAAGCACTTCTATCTGTGGGCCGCATACCCAATACGGAAAATATTGGACTGGAGGAGATCGGTGTAAACACGGATAAAAGAGGTTATATCCTTGAAGAGGATACACGAACTTCTATTCCAACGATCTATGCTGCTGGAGACATTACTGCCAACATAGCCCTGGTGAATATTGGTGAGATGGGTGGACGACATGCAGTGGAACGGATTTGCGCAAACAACAACAGCAAGCTGAATTATGATAATATGTCATCCATACTTTTCCTGAATCCCGAGGTTGCAACGGTGGGCTTGAATGAACAACAAGCTCATGATAAAAAACTGAATATCAGGGTCGTAAAGATCGATTACTCTTGTATTGCCAGGGCCATTGCGATGAGAAAAACGCAGGGTTTTATAAAAATCATTGTTTCCGATGATGATGACATGAGAATTCTGGGTATCTTTGGATTTATTTGAATATTCCCACATCGCTTTGGAAGAAAGGGCGCCGTTATAAAGACCGGCGCCCCCTATTTTATCGCGTTCCACCAGTACGACTTTTTTACGGTAATCAATGGCCCGCATAGCTGCAGCATATCCTGATGGGCCTCCGCCAATTATGCAGATGTCGTATTTTTCCATTTTATTTTATAAATTTACATGAACGAGAGAATAAACATATCAATTTCAATCCTGATTTTTGAATGAAAAGAATTTATTTTTACGCGATTCTATGTTTCTTAACTTTGTCAGGAATGAATCCAGCTTCCAAAATTCGTTATGTTGCTCTTGGCGATTCATATACCATCTGTGAAGGCGCTTTAACTGAAGAGTCCTGGCCCTCCATGATGACAAAACATCTGAAGGATAAGGGTCTGAACATTGAACTGGTGGCAAACCCCTCTGTAACGGGTTGGACCACGCAAAACCTCATTGATAACGAACTGCAGGTATTTAATTCATCCAATGCAAATTTTGCCACCTTACTGATCGGAGTGAATGACTGGGTGCAGAAGGTGGATAAAGAAAAATTTCATTCCAACCTGAATTACATCATTGATTTTGTGCAGAAAAGACTTCCGGATAAAAGGAATCTGGTACTGGTTACGATTCCTGATTTTGGAGCCAGTCCGAATGGACATAAGTATAATGGAGGAAGGGATATTTCGGAAGGTATCAGTGAATTCAATGCGATTATTGCTTCTGAAGCTAAAAAAAGAAACTTGGTCATTGTTGATATTTTTCCTACCACCCAGCAAATGAAAGGACAGGCGGATCTTGTTTCACTGGATGGTTTGCATCCATCGGCGAAGGAGTATGCACTTTGGGAAAAACTTATTTCACCGGCGGTCTACGACCTGCTTAAATAATGGACCTTGAAAAATTTACGGTAGAGGCAAAGAATGCTGAACTTGCCGTTAAATCGCTTTTTAATAAACTGAAAAAAACTCCGCGGCGTGAACTGGACGATAAAATCCATGCCTTACACGAAGAAGCTTTCGATAAAATTGATTGCATGACCTGCGGCAATTGCTGCAAAACCACCAGTCCGATTTTCTACCAGAAAGACATTGAACGGATAGCCAATCACCTTCGTATAAAACCGTCTGAAGTAATTGGGAAATACCTTCACCTGGATGCGGAGAATGATTTTGTATTGAACGAAAGCCCTTGCCCATTTCTTAGCGAAGGCAATCATTGCAGTGTTTACGATGCCCGTCCAACGGCATGCAGGGAATATCCGCATACAAATCGTAAGCGCGTTTACCAGGTGCTTGACCTGAGTGCAAAAAATGCCTTGATATGTCCGGCGGTATTTTATATTTTTAAGGAGATAAATTCAAAATGAACCCGCATCTTGTTTTGTTAGTAAGCTCAGAACCTTTTAATTATTTCAACTGGTTCGGATTACCTTTGATCATTTTCTTTTCAAGAATCGGGGATGTTACCATTGGAACGATCCGTCATGTCTTTATTTCCAAAGGATTCAGAAGGATTGTGCCCCTTTTAGGTTTTGTTGAAGTTCTTATCTGGATTGTGGTGGTGGCACAGGTGATGAAAAACCTGAATAATTGGGCCTGTTACATAGGTTGGGCCGGTGGATTTGCCGCAGGGACCTATTTTGGCTTGTTAATTGAAGAAAGGCTGGCTCTTGGATTGCAGATTGTCCGGATAATAACCAGTAAAGAATGCGACCAGTTGATTGTTGAACTGAAGCTTAATAATCATGGAATTACCATCGTTGATGGTCATGGTGCTCAAGGTCCCGTAAAAATAATTCTCAGCGTTGTGGACCGATCCCATGTCAACTCTATGATTACAATCATTAACCGTACACAGCCTTCTGCATTTTACTCCATTGAAGATATCCGTGAAACCGGATTGGGTGTGTTTTCAGATTTGAAAGGTTCATCTGTACTTCAACGAATATTTTCTTCGCGGAAATGAGAAAAAACCTGCTTATTTATGAAAATCTTCACATCCCATTTTGGCTGATGAAAGATTCCTGCTGGGCCTTGCAATTAAAACTGCTTGGTGTGCTAATGATTTTCCCGACCTTCAGTCTGTCATTATTGATCGTGTTCAGAACAAGAAAGAACCTCCCGGTGATGCTTCCCAATTTGGCCATTTCATTCTGGATCCTGGCCAACTCAATCTGGATGTGCGATGAATTTTTTGAACTGGGAATAAAATGGGTTTGCTACATTCCATTTTTGACGGGTTTGGCGATCATCTTTTTTTGGCTTTTCGCATTTTTTCCGAAGATGTGGAGGGAGAATTAAAGAAAAGTTAATAAGTCATAGGTCAAAAGTCATAAGTCATAAGTGAACAGTCATAAGTGAAAATCTATGCTAAAAGCACTCCCCAATAATAAATACCTGTTAACTATTCCTTTTTAACTATTAACTACTTATAATTTTCTATAAGAAGTTCCTTATTACAGAAAGCATACTCTGCTTTTTGCTCATTGGAGCAAACGATGACAGTCCTGTTTTCCCGGAAACGGGCCATCAGATCCGTGTACCATTCAATTCCATTTTTATCCAGGTTATTGGTTGGTTCATCCAGCAATAAAATGGGGGTATTGCACAATACGTTCAGAGCAATTTTTACCCGTTGTTTCATGCCAGATGAAAATTCTTTCAAAACTTTATGGTGTGTATCACCTAAGCCAATGATCTCCTTGATTTTAATGGAATCAAGTCCAGGGTAAAATTCTTTGAATTGAAAATGAAAAGCAATTATTTCTTCCAGTGAGAAAGCTTCAATGATCTCCAGATAAGGTGCGAGAAGACTGATATAGGAATAGATTTGTTCGGATGGAATTTCTGCAGTAGACGAATGATAGGATATTGTTCCGCTTGTTGGCAGCAGGCTTCCCGCAATTAACTGTAGCAAGCTAGATTTACCGGATCCATTGGCGCCCAGGATTACATAAGCATTACCCGGCTCAAATTGAAAATCGAGCTTGTTAAAAATCCGGTGATGATTGTAAGATTTACTTATTTTACTTAGGGTAATTTTCACGGGTAAAGGATCAGGAAAAATTCAAAATCAGGAAAGGCCTCTCATGATCCCGTTGACAGATTCTTTGATAAAATTTACGATCTGTTCTTTTTCTTTTGAAACGGGTGATTCAATTTCAACAATGGCCAAGGCGTTTGTCAGGTTGTATCCTTTAACATAAATCGTACGGTAAATATCCTCAATCTGGCGTACCATATCATCGTTGTACCCTTTCCTTTTCAAACCGACTGAATTGACCCCTACATAAGAAAGCGGCTCTTTTGCCGCTTTTGCAAAGGGAGGAACATTTTTACGGACGAGGGAGCCGCCAGCGATAAAGGCATGTGTACCAATGCGCACAAATTGTTGGACGCCCACCATACCTTCTATGATCACATAATCCTCTATGATACAATGACCAGCAAGGCCCGTATGTGTTGCGATAATAACCCCATCCCCAATAATGCAATCATGTGCGATGTGCACACCATTCATGATCAGGCAATTTTTACCGATAGCTGTTTTGTATTTATCTTTTGTACCACGGTGAACCGTCACGTGTTCGCGTATAACGGTATTGTCGCCAATTTCAACGGTAGTAGCCTCTCCTGTAAATTTAAGGTCCTGTGGCTCCGGAGAAATGACAGCCCCCGGAAAAATTTTACAATTTTTTCCAATTCTGGCTCCATTCATAATAGACGCAGTTGGGCCGATCCAGGTATTGTCACCGATAACCACATCATCATATATGGTAACAAAAGGTTCAATTTTGACATTACTGCCAATGGTTGCCTTCGGACTAATGGACGAGAATTGATTCATTTTTCACTTCTTCATTATTGATTTTAACCAGTTTAGCCATCATTTCTGCTTCCATTACGGGCTTGCCATTGACATAGGCGATTCCCTTCATGTGAACAATTCCCCTCCGGATAGGGGTGAGCAGATCAAGTTTGAAAACAACGGTATCTCCGGGTACAACCTGTTGTTTAAAACGCACTCCATCAATTTTCATAAAGAATGTCAAATAATTTCTTGGATCCGGAACGGTCTTCAGAGCCAGGACACCTCCTGTCTGGGCCATTGCCTCCACCAGAAGGACCCCAGGCATAACTGGATTTCCCGGAAAGTGTCCTCTAAAAAAATCTTCATTCATCGTGACATTCTTGACTCCGATAATATGTTCTTTGCTCATCTCCATAATCTTGTCAATGAGTAACATCGGTGGGCGGTGCGGAAGAATATTCAAAATGTCATGGACGGTAAAAAGTGGTTCTTTTTCAAGATCAAATGTAACGGTGGTCTGTTTTTCCTGTTTTTGGGATTTAATCAGCTCTTTAATCTTTTTTGCAAATGCTACATTGCCAGCATGTCCAGGTCTTGCAGCAAGTATATGTGCCTTTAAATGTACACCTACCAGTGCAAGGTCACCGACCATATCCAGTAGCTTGTGCCTTGCCGGCTCGTTATAATAATGCAGGGAAGTGTTGTTAAGAACACCCTTGCCTTTCACCTGCACATTGGGTTTGTTGAAAACCTTGGCAAGATAATCCAGCTTTTCAACAGGTATCACCCGTTCTACGAGAACAATTGCATTGTCCAGGTCGCCCCCTTTGATCAGGTTATGCTGCAGCAGACCTTCCAGTTCATGTAAAAAAACAAAGGTTCTGCATTTCGCAATGTGTTCCACAAATTCAGCTATGTTATACATGGTTGCATGCTGAGTTCCCAAAACCTCCGAGTTGTAATCCACCATCACGGTAAGTCTGAAATTTTCCTGAGGTACAGCAAGCATTTCAACTTTTTTAACCGGGTCTTCGTAGGAAAGATTTTCTTTTAACTCAAAATAGATCCGTTCTGCTTTTTGTTCCACAGATCCGACTTTTTGGAGCGCCAGAATAAATGGCATCGAACTTCCATCCATTATCGGAATTTCAGGTCCGTCTACCTCGATCAGGATGTTATCCAGTTCCATTCCAACAACAGCAGCCAATACATGTTCAGTTGTGCAAACGCGGGCGCCATTTTGTTCAAGGGTTGTACCGCGTGCTGTATCCACTACATTATCAACATCTGCATCGATAACCGGCTTTCCGGGCAGATCAATCCGCTGGAATTTGAAGCCCGAATTTTCAGCAGCAGGTTTGAACGTCAGGTTTGTTTTTTTTCCAGTATGGAGGCCGACTCCTGATAAAGTCACAGGTTCTTTTATGGTTCGCTGTTTGATAATACTCATAAGGATAGAATTATTCTTTGCTGGCATCTGCCAGTTGTTTCAATTCTTTAAGTTTTTTTTCAAGTTCATGAATCTGTAATTGTATTTCAGGAAATTTCCGGAACAATACATAAGAACGCTTGTAATCATTAATTGCAAATGCAGGAGAACCCTGTAATGTAGTGTCTTTTCCTTTTATGTCACTTCCAATACCGCTTTGTGCTGCGATCTTCACCCCGTCGGCTATATTAAGATGGCCAATGATACCAACTTGTCCTCCGATCATGCAGTCACGTCCGATCTTTGTTGATCCAGCAACCCCGGATTGTGCGGCTATGACAGTGTTTTCGCCAATCTCCACATTGTGGCCAACCTGAATGAGGTTATCCAGTTTTACTCCTTTTCTGATAATGGTAGAACCCAGGGTGGCCCGGTCAATCGTCGTATTGGCTCCGATTTCAACAAAGTCCTCAATAATCACATTTCCGATATGAGGAATTTTTTTATAATTGTTATCTGAATTCGGATGAAATCCAAATCCATCTCCGCCAATAACAACACCAGCTTGTAATATACATCCCGTCCCGATTTTACAGCCAGGATAAATTTTCACCCCGGGATAAATAATGGAATTCGCATCTACCTGAACATTGTCACCAATAAAGCTGTTGGGATAGATTTTGACATTTTCCCCCAACTGAACATTTTCTCCTATAAAGACAAAGGCACCGACAAATGCATTCTTACCTATTGAAGCTGTTTTAGAAACAAACGACAGTGCATCTATTCCTTTCTTCGTATCATTTAACCTGGCATAATTTTCAAGCAGAATAGCAAAGCTTTGACGGGGGTCATCAACCCGGATCAATGTACAACCTGACTTGACAGGACCGCTGAGAACAAGATCCCGGCTAACGATAACAATGGAAGCATCTGTGGAATAAAGGTGCGGTTCGTAAACTTTATTGTACAGGAATGAAACGGTATTGCTTTTTCCTTCATCTATTTTTGATAAATTGTTTACCGAAACAGCAGCGTCACCTTCAATTGTTCCATTCAATAATTGTGCGATCTGAGCGGCAGTAAATTGCATATCCCTGTATATAACCGACTAAATTAACAAATTCATTTATTCTGTGAAACTTATTACCCTGGCTATTTTGCGTAATTTTGTATCCCCTATGGGTTATTTAAAAATTTTATTACCATTTGCTTTGGCGCTCATGCTTTCCCTTAATTTGGACGCTCAGCAGACTCAAAAAAAATTTAGCAAGGAAATGCTGGATGATCCGGTTTCAGTGGGTCAGCAATTTGAACGAAAATTCAACTTGATGACCGTCTCAAAGTTTGTTACAGACTCCTTTCTGAATTTTGTACTGTTGGAAAACGGATATTCCAAATCCAGGATTATCAATCCTTCCGTATGGCCTCCAAAAGAAAAAAAATATAAAGTAGTTGAGATTCAGGTGATCTATTCGCAGTATCCGCGTAATAAAGATTTTTGGTTAACGAATTACCATCGTTTGCTTGCGGATCGTTTAAAAGAATTGTTTGCCCTTGATTCAAGTCTGAATGACAAGAGCATTGAGTGGACCATGGTATTGCAGACTGATTGCAAAAGTGAAAGTGAAGCGGAAAAGATGAGGCACGGAATAGCCATTTATTATGCTCCGATAGTGGAGGATACGTTTCCCCCGAAACCAATACTGTTTAACAGTAGTGATTCTATTAATTATTCCAAAGGATACGTGGAGCTGAAACGATTTGACAAAGAAAATATTTTTGCAAAGGAAAGAAGGGAGTCAGATTCAACAGCGTACAAAGTTCTTGACCGCCATAAGGAATGGCAAAATTCTCTGGTTGTTTGTGATTGGACAGCCAGTATGTATGCATATAGTTTATATGTTTCTATGTGGCATTGTCTGAATTATAAAAAATCAGGGATAAAGTACATATCCTTGTTCAATGATGGTGGAAATAGTCCCGATTTTTTGAAAAAGACAGGAAAGGTGGATGGAGTTTACTTTTGTCATTCGAATGACATTCATCACCTGGTGAAATTGTATAAAGATGTGATTAACAATGGAAATGGGGGGGCGGAACCCGAAAATGATGTGGAAGCAATTTTGCGTTCAATAAAACATTTTCCGGCCGCACGGGAAGTTGTCCTGATTGCAGATAACTCCTGCATCCGTGATTTTACCCTGCTTGGGAAAATTTCAAAACCAGTAAAAGTTATCTTAGTGGGTGCCCGGGATGGGATCAATTCGCAATACATCAACCTTGCCTATCGGACAGGAGGATCCATTCATACCATCGAGCAGGATATTGAGGACCTTAAAGGTTCAGAAAATGGTACGGAAATAAAACTTCAGGGCTTTGATTTTATTTTTGATTCGGGCAAAAATGGATATGATTATAAATCCGGAAAGCCAGAAGGAATTCCCGATTGTTCTGAATTCAATAAATCAAAATAGGAAGTAGTTTTAGATCTAGCCTGATTTAGAACTTAGCCCTGATCTTACGTTTCTTCATTGACTTGCCGAAGAGTCCTGGGTATTTGGATCTGTAAAAACTACTTTTTCCACGGATAGCATAGGCGTAGGTCACACTATAGGTAAACCAGGAGTCATCCTTTCCTTTTACCGCGCTTCTTAATCCTCCTGGCTGGTAGTTATAGCTAAGTAATTTTTCTGCAGCTGCATTGCCTTCAAATTTTGAAACAATCTCATTGCTGGGGTTTGCAAGCGCGACAGCGGCCGGGCTGGAGAGCGTGCTGGGATCAACATACCTTCCCGGGTTATGGGAGTCATTTCCATTGTCGTCCAGGTCATCCGTAAATGTTTTTGTCCAAAGCAATTCAAGACCAATGCGATGTTTCCGGTTTACCGAAACGTATGAGCCAAAGCCCATAGGAATACCCACTCCCCATAAACTATAGGAAACGCCTTCCGTATGCAAAGGCTCCAGGCTATACCATTGCCCGTCATATTGGCCTTCGGGATTAAAATGGAAGAAATTAACTCCCCCTGTAACGTAACATCGCAAGTCAATGTTTAATTTAAAATTCTGAACCAAGCCTGGAATTTCAAAAACATAGATCTGGGCAAGCAGGTCAAGGTTATAAATATCATCTCTGAAACTCAGGTTGCGCAGCTCCCTGGGTAGATAGCTAGACTGATTGTCTGAAGCAGAAATTCTGTCCATGGCGAGGATGGCTTCAAAAGAAAAGCGGGGATTTAATTTATAATTAACAAAACCTCCCAGTCCGAAACGGGTGGAGGGGAAATTCACATCATAGATGAACGCTTTGGCAGGAGTGCTCCCTCCTCCAACAGAACCAAGGTAACTGGAAGCCCCCAAATAACCACCTACACTCCAGTCATACTGCGCGGAAATTGAAAAAGGCAGCACCCAAAGGAATACCCATAATAGTTTACTCCTGTACATTGAGCAAATATAAAAAAAATAATAATTCTGGCAAATAAATAAGTAATTTCAAAGTTAAGGGGTTCAAAATCCTCGACAGAATGCATTTAAAACCCAAAGAACAACATGCATACTCCCATAACAGATTTATTTGAAATCGACCTTCCAATCATTCAGGCAGGGATGATCTGGTGCAGCGGGTGGAAACTGGCTTCTGCAGTTTCTAATGCGGGCGGTTTAGGCCTCCTGGGAAGTGGTTCCATGAATCCGGAAGTATTACGGGAGCATATTCATAAATGCAGGAAAGCTACTATGAAGCCTTTTGGAGTTAATTTACCCCTTCTTTATCCCGAAATTGACAAGCAAATTGAAGTAATTCTGCAGGAAAATGTTAAAGTGGTATTTACATCTGCTGGAAATCCAGCCCTCTGGACATCTGAATTGAAAAAAAGGGGAATTAAGGTTGTGCATGTCGTCTCGAATACAAAATTTGCCCTGAAGTCTCAGGAGGCAGGAGTTGATGCGATTGTTGCGGAAGGTTTTGAAGCAGGTGGCCATAATGGCAGGGAGGAGACAACAACCTTTTGCCTGATCCCACAGATAAAAAAAAGCATCCGGATTCCCCTGATTGCTGCAGGTGGCATAGCAACGGGAAGGGCCATGCTCGCCGCAATGGTTTTGGGGGCGGATGCCGTTCAGATCGGCAGTCGCTTTGTTGTTTCGGAAGAATCTTCTGCCCATCCTAATTTTAAAAATGCAGTCATCAATGCAGAGGAAGGCAGTACCCAACTGGTCTTAAAACAATTAAATCCGGTGAGACTCTTGAAAAACAATTTTTTTCAACAGGTTGTACAAGCGGAAGCAAGAGCATCTTCTGTTGATGAATTAAAAAAAGTCCTGGGAAAAGCAAGGGCAAAATTGGGTATGTTTGAGGGTGATTTGGATGAAGGTGAGTTGGAAATAGGGCAAGTAGCAAGTTTGCTGAAGGAGATTAAGCCGGCAGCTTACATGATGGAAGAAATTATAAGGGAATTCAATCGGGCGAAAGCTGATTTATGTGCAGAAAGTCCCATAAAATATAAGGATGTATGATAAAATTTGAAAAATTCACGCTGGCAAATGGGCTGCGGGTGATTGTCCATACAGACAATGCGACTCCAATGGTATGTATGAATATATTATACGATGTTGGAGCAAGGGATGAGCGGCCTGATCAAACCGGTTTCGCTCACTTATTTGAGCACCTGATGTTTGGCGGTTCGGTCAACATTCCGAACTATGACGAACCCCTGCAGCGAGTGGGAGGTGAGAACAATGCCTTTACTACCAATGACATCACCAATTATTACCTGACGTTGCCATCCAACAATATTGAAACTGCTTTCTGGCTTGAATCCGACCGGATGTCAGGTTTGGCATTTTCAGAAAAAAGCCTGGAAGTACAAAGAAATGTAGTGATCGAAGAATTTAAGCAGCGTTACCTGAATCAACCCTATGGGGATATCTGGTTATTGCTGAAACCTCTGGCGTATAAAGTACATCCTTACCAATGGGCTACCATAGGAAAAGAAATCAGCCATATTGAGAACGCCCGCATGGAAGATGTAAAAGCTTTTTTCTACAAGCATTACAAACCAATCAATGCAATCATGGTCTTGTCTGGCAATATCAAAACAGAAGAAGTTAAACAATTGGCAGAAAAGTGGTTTGGTCCCTTGCCTCTGGCAGAAAAGGCTCCCAGGAATCTTCCGGTGGAACCTCCGCAGAAGGAACAAAGGAAACTCACTGTAGAAAGGGATGTTCCAACGGATTCAATTTACAAAGTTTTTCACATGTGTTCCAAATACGACAAAGAATACCATACCCTTGACCTTATGTCGGATATTTTATCCAGGGGCAATTCTTCCCGTCTTTATAATGAACTGATCAAAAAACAGAAACTTTTCGCAGAAATTAATTCATATGTCACCGGGGATCTGGACAAAGGACTGTTTGTAGTTTCAGGCAAGTTGGTGAATGGAATAAAAATGGAAGATGCTGAAAAAGCAATTGACGCAGAACTCGATAAAGTAAAATTACACCTGGTCGAAGAAGCAGAACTAACTAAGGTGAAGAACAAAATTGAATCAACCCTGGTATTTTCTGAGATGGACATCATGAACAAGGCGATGAATCTGGCAATGGCAGAGCATCTGGGAGATGCGAACCTGGTAAACAACGAAGTGTTGAAATACAATGCCGTGAGTGCGGAAGGAATTCAGAAGCAGGCGAATGCGGTTATCAGAAAGGAAAACAGTTCAGTCTTGTATTATATGGCAAAGAAAGGCAGTTAATAGAAGAACGATCCCTTAAATTAAACTTATAAAAATGCTAACAATCTTAGATCGGAAAAAAGCACCTGAGTTTCATGCCATTGAAAAGATAACACTGGCTCAGGCCAGGACTTCAAAACTTGACAATGGAATTCCGGTGAGTGTGATTAACGCAGGAACTCAGGAACTGGTGAAAATTGAATTCATTTTTTCTGCCGGAGTGTGGGAACAGACCTATTCTTTACAAAGTTCCTGCGCGAACGCGATGCTCAGTGAAGGGACCAAAACCAGGAAGTCGTCACAGATTGCTGAAAATATTGATTATTATGGCGCCTTCCTGGAACAGGAAGTGAATCAGGATTGGGCTTATCTTACGCTGTATACCTTAAATAAGCATCTTGCAAAAGTATTACCTGTGCTGGAAGATATTCTTAAAAACGCTGTTTTTCCTCAAAACGAATTCAATATTTTAATTCAAAACAAGCGTCAGACGTTTCATGTAGATAATCAAAAAGTGGCCCACATAGCAAGAACGCGCTTCAATGCGCTTCTTTTCGGAAAGGAATGTCCCTATACCTATCGTCTTACGGAAGAGGATTTTGACAAACTTCAATGTAAGCAATTGATTGATTTTTATAATGTATACTACAAATCAGGTAATTGTAAAATAGTTCTGTCAGGTCTTGTCAATACGGAAACAGTTTCTTTGATCAATAAACATTTCGGAGGCAGGGACTGGGATTCTCTTACTAAGCCTTCAAAAGTGCCTGATGCGCAAATAAGGTCAGAAGAAAAACATCAGCATGTCATTGTCCGGGAGGACGCTGTTCAGTCTGCCCTGCGCATTGGTCGGATTCTTTTCAATAAGCTTCATCCCGACTATCATGCCATGAAAATGCTGAGTACCTTACTCGGAGGCTATTTTGGTTCAAGGCTTATGACCAAAATCAGGGAAGAGAAAGGGTATACGTATGGCATCGGATCCAGGATCATTTCCCTGCGTAATGCTGGGTACTTTTTTATTTCAACCGAAGTAGGGGTATCTGTTTGCGAGCCAGCCATTGCTGAAATCTATTCGGAAATTAAGCAACTGCGTGATACGCTGGTACCAGAGGGTGAGCTTTCATTGGTAAAAAGCTACGTCCTGGGGGATTTTGTCCGCTCCATCGATGGGCCATTCGCGCTGGCAGAGAAATTCAAAAAGATCATGCTGTACGATCTGAAGTATGACTACTACGATACCTTTGTCGATACAGTCAGAACAATCACTGCGGAGCGCATTCGTGACCTTGCCAATCAATATCTTCAGGAAAAGGATTTACTGGAACTGGTGGTAGGCAAGATGAAATGATAGGCACAAAAAATTATCCTGCATAGTCCTTACTCTTCCCGCTGCCGCTAGCGGACACAATAAAACTTGCCTAAATCCGTTAAAAAGCATATATTTAAGTAAATGAACCCAAATTAATGTCTTTTAGTAGAATTATAGGCCTGCTTTCCCTTTGTATTTTCCTTCAATTCAACAAGGCAAAAGCCGGCTGCGACCCATCTCCTCAGATCACGTGCACCGGGGTTGCAGGGAACGGTGATGTATTCCTGAGCTGGACAAATCCACCAAGTATTACGCCACCAATAAAGAGATACATATATGCTTCTTCCAGTAAAAATGGTCCCTATGCAATTGTAGACAGCATTTTTAACATGGGCGTTAATACTGATTCCATTCTGGGAGGCATTGCTTTAGGCGGACAAGAATATTTTTATGTGCAAAATGTGTGTGGACCTGGAGTCACCATGCCTCCGGCAGATACGGTCAGTACCTTGTTTTTAAATATCCTTGTCCTTTCCAAAGGAGGAATTGCCAAACTTATCTGGAATCCGGCGCATGTGCCTTTATTGGGTACATCTATGAGCTGGTATCGGATCTACAGGGAGTATCCTGCGGGAGTCTGGACAGAGATTGATTCAACTCAAAATCTTTCTTATTTAGACACGATCACTTTGTGCAGAGCCAAATTGAATTACAAGATAGAAACAGGAGACAATACCGGATGTGTAACTGTTTCAAAGCCAGCAGGCGGGCAATTCGTGAACAACACAGATCCATCTATTCCTGTCCTGGATTCGGTGAGTGTGACCCCCAATGGGGTGGTTCTTGGATGGAATCCTAATTATTCCAGGGATACCAGGGCGTATGTCATTTATCGACTTATACGAGGCTCGTGGATTTGTGTCGACACGGTGTATGGAATCCATTCCACTGCCTGTACAGACATTACAGGAAGCCCCGGTACCATGAGCGAAAGCTATGCGATTGGAGCCATTGATAGTTGTGGCAACCCAAGCCCCTATTCAGTGCAGCAAAATACGATTTACCTGAAAGGTGAAATCAATGCCTGTCAGCGAACGGTTATTCTTAGCTGGAATGCTTATCCTAACTTACCTTCAGGTGTCAAGGAATATGATCTTTTCATCAGTACCACTGGAAAAGCGGGACCCTTCAGCTTGCTGACGACTAATTCAGCCTCCGATTTATCGTATACCTATACCAATCTCCAACAAGGCACTCCATATTGTTTTCTTATAGAAGCGAAGACCAATGGAGGAATTTGTTCTTCCACTTCAAATGCGTTCTTCTTCACTGCTGAATCCCCCCCTGAACCACAGTTTTCTTACCTGGCGACAGCCACGGTCGAATTCAGTGGAAGTGTAAACGTTGAATGTTATGTAGACACCGGTGCTGTTATCGCAAAGTATAACGTCATGAGAAGCGAAAGCCCCACAGGTCCATTTACCTTGGTCGGATCTGCCCCCTTCACGCACCATCAAATTGTAACCTATGTGGATAACACGGCGCTGACCTCTCAATACAGTTATTACTATAAAACAGTGGCAGTTGATACGTGTGGCAATGACACCACCCAAACCAATATCGGCCGAACTATTTTGCTGATCGCAGTGGCGAACGGAAACCTAACCAATACACTCACCTGGAATGATTACGAAACATGGTTAGGGAATGTCAGTTCTTACAATATTTACAGAGCGGTGGATGGCGAATGGACCCCGGTGCCCATCGCAAATATTCCTTTTTCGGCAGCGAATGGTGGGATCAACCATTACAATGACAACGTGGAAAATTTTTATTCGGGTCAGGGTACCTTTTCCTATTACATTCAGGCCCTGGAAGGTCCTGGTAATACTTACGGCCTGAGGGATACCAGTCAGTCAAATGTGGCCATAGCACTGCAGGAAGCAAATGTTTATATTCCAAATGCCTTTGTACCCGATGGAAAGAATAAAATATTTATACCCGTTTGTGCCTATACAGACAAACAACAATATGACTTTTCTATTTTCAACCGCTGGGGTCAACAGGTTTTTGATACAACAGATCCCTACCTGGGATGGGATGGCACTTCGTCTTCAGGAAGTAAATGCCCTGAAGATGTGTATGCTTACCTATTGAAATTTCAGACTTCCTCCGGCCAGGACATTATCCGTAAAGGCACCGTGACACTGCTTCGATAATTTTTTTTTGTCATTTGTAATTTTCGATTACTTTTGTGCATGGCGGTTGATTATTCTAAATTTATTGGTGAGGGATTCACATACGATGATGTACTGCTGGTCCCGGCTTTTTCTGAAGTGCTTCCCCGGGAAGTTTCCATCGCTTCGCAGTTTACACGAAAAATAAAACTCAATACACCCATTGTGTCCTCTGCGATGGACACCGTGACTGAATATAAACTGGCTATTGCCTTGGCCCAGGAAGGTGGAATCGGAGTTTTGCATAAAAACATGTCCATTGACCAGCAGGCAGACCAGGTAAGGAAAGTCAAGAGGTCGGAAAGCGGAATGATCAGCGATCCTGTTGTTTTAAAAGAAACGGCCATCGTTTCGGATGCATTGGCCCTGATGAAAGAATTTAAAATCGGAGGAATTCCGGTCGTTTCCAAAGACAGAAAACTGGTAGGCATTGTAACAAACAGGGATCTGCGATTTGAAAAAAATCTGAAAAGACCGGTCCGTGAGGTCATGACCAGCAAGGACATCATTACTGCCAAACAAGGGACAGATCTGAAGCAGGCAGAACACATTCTTCAAAACTACCGGATTGAGAAATTACCGGTGGTGGATAAAAAAAATAACCTTGTTGGTTTAATTACATATAAGGACATTCTGAAAGTTAAAGTTCATCCCAATGCCTGCAAAGACCATTTGGGACGATTGCGCGTCGCTGCTGCTGTTGGAGTGACCCACGATGTATTGGAAAGAGTTTCGGCTCTGGTAAGAGCAGAAGTGGATGCCATTGTAATTGACACTGCACACGGGCATTCCAAAGGAGTGCTGGAAACATTGAAGAAAGTTAAAAAGCATTTTCCCCAATTGGAGATCATCGTAGGAAACATTGCCACCGGAGATGCGGCACTCGACCTTGTGAAAGCAGGTGCCGATGCTGTAAAAGTAGGAATAGGACCGGGATCAATCTGTACCACAAGGATCATCGCCGGAGTAGGAGTTCCGCAATTAACAGCCATTATAGAGGTTGCCAGAGCATTGAAGGACAAAGGCGTTCCGCTGATTGCCGACGGGGGCATTCGTTTTACCGGTGACATTGTGAAGGCGATTGCTGCCGGAGCCAGCACCGTAATGATGGGTTCTATGTTTGCAGGAGTCGAAGAATCTCCGGGAGAAACGATCATTTACGAAGGCCGGAAATTCAAGTCATACCGGGGCATGGGCTCAATAGAAGCGATGCAGCAAGGTTCAAAGGACCGCTATTTTCAGGATGTGGAAGACGATATCAAAAAACTTGTTCCGGAAGGAATTTCTGGTCGCGTACCATATAAAGGCACGCTTTCAGAAGTCATTTACCAGCTAATCGGAGGCCTCCGCGCGGGAATGGGATATTGCGGATCTAAAAATATTGAAAAACTGCAACACGCTAAATTCATCCGCATTACCAATGCAGGGATACGGGAAAGCCATCCGCATGGAGTCGTTATTACCAGGGAAGCACCCAATTATACCAGCCGTTAAATCTAAAATCTGATCTATGTCCCTTATCCGTAAAAAATCGCTTGATCATCTGATGGGTGAAGCTGATGGTTCTGAAAAAGGACTGAAGAGAACACTCGGGGCCTGGAGCCTGGTAGCGCTCGGCATCGGGGCGATCATTGGGGCAGGACTCTTTGTGAGAACTGCAGCGGCAGCAGGGGAGCACGCAGGAAATGCAGTTACCATATCTTTTATAATTGCCGCTGTGGGGTGTTTGTTCGCTGGTTTGTGTTATGCTGAGTTTGCCTCCATGATCCCGATTGCCGGAAGCGCTTATACCTATGCTTATGCAACCATGGGTGAAATAGTTGCCTGGATTATCGGATGGGCATTGATTCTTGAATATGCATTGGGTGCGGCAACGGTATCGATTGCCTGGAGTGAATACCTGAATAACCTGCTTAGCGGGAGTGATGTCATTGACCAGATTTCCAGAGGTGCTAAAGATGTCAGCAGTTTAGCGATTCCTTACCAGTGGTGCCATTCTCCTTTTGAGTCGGCCAAACTTTTAGATGGAACACTGTTGCATGGAATGATTAATTTTCCGGCAATTTTTATTTTATTGTGTTTGTCACTGTTGCTGATCAGAGGTACCCAGGAATCAGCGAAAGTGAATGCTGTCATCGTATTTGTAAAAGTGGGAATTGTACTGCTGTTTATTGCCATTGGCTGGCAATACATCAATCCTGCAAATCACACTCCGTATTTTATACCTGAGAATGCACCTCCTGTACTGCAAACGGATGGTTCGCTTTATAGTTATTCACCTACATTTAACCATGGATGGTGGGGTGTTTTGAGAGGTGCTGCAGTTGTATTTTTTGCTTTTATTGGCTTTGATGCGGTATCAACGGCAGCGCAGGAAGCCAAGAACCCGAAGCGCGATATGCCAATCGGCATTCTTGTATCCCTGGCGATTTGCACTTTTCTATATGTAATTTTTTCCCACGTACTTACGGGCGTTGCTCCCTATACTGATTTTGTAAAAGCAGGCAAGGAAGCCTCTGTATCGTACGCAGTTCAGCACTATATGCATGAATACCTCTGGCTGGCTAATTTAGTTTCGATTGCTATTCTGGCAGGTTTTTCTTCCGTTATTCTGGTGATGTTGCTTGGACAGTCGAGGGTGTTTTTTTCCATGGCGAACGATGGCTTGCTTCCCAGGGTTTTTTCCGAACTGCATCCCAGATTCAGGACCCCCTGGAAATCGAACATCATTCTTTTTGTATTCGTAGGGTTTTTCGGAGGTTTCATTCCGGGTTCTGTTGCCGGTGACTTGACATCGATCGGAACGTTGTTTGCATTTGTATTGGTTTGCGTGGGAATCATGATTTTACGTAAGTCGGATCCAGAGCGTGTCCGTCCATTCAGAACGCCATTGGTACCCTTAGTGCCCATACTGGGGATACTTGTTTGTTCTGCTATGATTGTCTCTTTGGATAGAACGACGCTGATAACGGCAGCTGCCTGGATGGCTGTAGGTCTGATTGTGTTTTTCCTATACAGCCGACACAACAGTAAACTTAAACCGCTTCAGTAATTCAACTAAAACGTTCACTCGGTTTTCTGGATGCTACGATGATTGTAGCCGGTTCCATGATTGGTTCCGGAATTTTTATCGTCACGTCAAGAATGTCCCGGGATTTAGGCAGTTCAGGGTACGTTCTTTTATTATGGATGCTGACAGGGTTTATCACAGTGACTGCAGCGTTGAGTTACGGCGAACTTGCCGGGATGATGCCGAAAGCAGGAGGGCAATACGTATACATTCAACGCGCTTACAATTCTTTTATCTCCTTTCTTTATGGATGGACTGTTTTTGCGGTCATTCAGACCGGTGTGATTGCTGCCGTAGCGGTCGCTTTCGCAAAATACACTGCCGTTTTTTTTCCTGACCTCAATACAGGTGCTGTTGCCATCTCCAGTATTTTATTCCTGACCTGGTCAAACAGCCGCGGTGTCAGAAACGGAAAATGGGTCCAACTGATTTTTACCAGTGCAAAATTACTGGCATTATTTGCCATCATCCTCCTGGGAATAAGGTATGCATTCAGGACCAATGTACTGGAAGAAAATTTTCAGAATCTCTGGCAGGCAAGCAATACCGTTGTTGAACCAAATGGATCGGTTTCCGTTCAGCAATTAACAGGATGGGCCCTTATCGGGGCCCTGGGTGCAAGTATCATCAATCCTTTATTTTCAAGCGATGCATGGAATAACGTAACATTTATTGCTGCAGAAATTCATGATCCGAAAAAAAATATCCCCAGAAGCCTTTTTCTTGGCACCGTTATCGTTACCTTGGTTTATGTCCTCGCGAACCTGGCTTACCTTTCTTTGTTGCCCTTCCACGATATTCAGTTTGCAGATAACGACAGAGTTGGAACTGCCGCAGCCCATGTGCTCTTTGGCCAGCCCGCAACTTACCTGATGGCAGCACTGATTATGGTTTCCACTTTCGGTTGTAACAATGGTTTGATTCTTTCAGGTGCCAGGCTTTATTATGCCATGAGCAAAGATGGCTTATTTTTTAAAAAAGCAGGGGACCTCAACAGTAAGGCAGTTCCTGGATTTGCGCTCGCCTTGCAGGGAGCCTGGGCTTCCATTCTGTGCCTTTCGGGGAAATACGGAGACTTGCTTGAGTACGCCACATTTGCATCCCTTTTATTCTACATTGTCACGATCGGCGGAATTTTTATTTTGAGAAAAAGGGAACCGGATGCCGAAAGGCCCTATAAGGCCTGGGGCTATCCGGTTATTCCTGTGATGTATTTATTTGTTACATCCTTGATCTGTATTGATCTGTTGATTTACAAACCATACAGTGCCGGTCTTGGTCTGTTAATTGTTCTGACAGGGATTCCGGTTTACTTTATCGCTGCTTCTGCTGAAAACAAGTAAACTCCATAAGTATGTTTGTGAATTCTCTATACTGCTGCTGCTGGTCGTATCCTTATTAAGCAGAGATATTGACAATCCTTATGGAAAAGTGATAGGTTCTGACGGGTTTGGCTATTACAGTTATTTGCCTGCATTGTTTATATACCATGATTTATCCTTCTCTTTCTTTAACGAGGTATACCCCAAATACTATGAAGTAAATAAAAATTTTTCCCCGGCCACAAGACATATGATCAATGAATTTGATGGCCACCGGGTAAATAAATATTCTCCTGGCATTTCAATTTTATTGTGTCCGTTTTTCCTCCTTGCCTTACTTTCAGCCAAATTAGGCGGATTCGCCGCGGACGGATATTCCAAAATTTTCCAATTTACGATAGCCTTTGCAGTTTTATTTTATGTATGGCTTGGTCTGGTATTTTTAAAAAGATTACTGAATCGTTACAATTATGTCCCATGGCTTGTTTCCCTTACGATTATTTTGACCCTGTTTGGTTCCAATCTTTATTCCTGTGCAATAACAAGCTATTCACCATCTTATGCCCATTGCTATCTTTTTTTCCTTGTGTCGTTATTTTGTTACCAGGCAACTCTTCTATTTAATAATAATAACGATCCGAAAGAACAAACCATATTCTGGTTGCTGTTTAGCCTTTCTTTAATCATTGTGATCCGTCCCCAGGATGGGTTGATCATTCTTACCCTGCCATTATTTGGACTTACATTCCGGAAAATGAAAGAAGTCATTAAACGAATTTTTAATTCTGCAGCTGGTTTATTCGGGGTTTTTATCAGCGCACTATTATTTGCTTCGGTCTTGTTTTTATGGTATGAGCAAACAGGATCTTTTTTTATCAACCCCTACCATGGAGAACGCTTCGACCTCCTCCGTCCGCATATTCCCGATTTCCTTTTGGGGTTTCGTTTCGGCTGGCTAACCTATACTCCACTGATGCTCTTCGCCTTATCAGGAATATTCCTGCTAAAGGGGAAAGCTACTTTTACATTGCTTGTTTTTTGGTCCACCGTAATTTACATCTTGAGCAGCTGGTGGTGCTGGATATATCCGGGGCCTGCTTTGGGACAACGGGTGATGGTAGAATACTATCCTGTTGCGGCTTTAACCCTGATCGCATTACTTGATTTTTTCCATAAGAAAAAACAGGACGCATTTGTCCTGGCGATCCCTTTTTTGATAATACCGTTAAACGTTTTACAAACCCATCAGTTCAAAATGGGCATCATTCCCTATGAGTATGCCTCATCTGAAAGCTATTTTCGGAATTTTTTTAAGACAAAACCTGTTCCTCAATACCCGATTCCAAAACCAATTATTGAATCCAGGACAGAAATTTTGATCAGGGACCTTTCCATCCTCACTCAATCCAATCGCTTCAGTGCAGGAAAAAAAGTTCCCCTTCCGGATTTCATTAAAACGGATGATTACTCCCATATACGGGCCAGCCTGAGGATGAGATCCAATACCCTGAAAACAAAGGACGAGGTTGTATTTGACTTCAGGCATAGGGGTAAATCAATCAGCTGGACAGGGTTCGGACTTTCACCTTATATATACGATAAGGAATGGAGTTATTATGAATGCGGAATGCTCCTGCCTTCAACGGTTGCACCAGGAGACAGCCTTGAATTTTATGTCTGGAAACCCGAAGGCAATGACTCTACTTTCGTTGAAAATTTAAAACTTGAGTTTATCAGGATCAATGATTCCTACGATTTCAGAACTCACAGATGATTTCGGAATTCATAGAGATGCAGTTATTACAGAGTTATATTCACATTATACGATCCGATAGCTACATTAAACGTCAGGTCGCAAACTCCGTTTCCATAATTAATAGTGCGCGTCAATTTTCCTGTTGGGGTAAAAGTCAAGATTCCGGAAACATATAAATACCTTGTATAAGGAGGTGTACAATTAAAATTAAGGATCAGCGGAGAAGAAGATACACTACCGGTATATACTTCACCGTCTGAAGCAGTGCCTCCAAAAGTACCTGAGAAGCTAACAATGGCTTGTGCCCAGTTAATGTAGTTAAGAGGACCTCCACCATAACCGTGAAAAACGCCTGGGTAAGTAGTGGTGTTTGACGTTCCATCATCAGCAGTAAACTGATAAGATCCGGTATTTAACAAAACGGTATTTCGGTTGCATTGCCATTGGATTGTTCCAGCCCCTGCAGCTTTAATGATTGTAATATTTGTATTATCATTCCAGGTCAGGTTACCACTCGTAATGCGCCCTAAGTTTTTAATCGTTTTTGTATTTACCTCGATTGTGTTGCCGTCTACAGTATACGTATTTCCAGGTGTAGTTACATTCAGAACCAAACCCGAATCCCTGTACCAGGAGGCATGAGGGGCTGACCCGGCATAATTAAAAACAACAGTGCCGTTTCTCAGGTGACCATCAAGTCCAACAAAATTATTAAATAGTACAGTGATTATTCTGTTTACAGTATCTGTCGGAGTGATAGTAACCGAGCCGGATAAAGCAGTAAATGAATTTACCGCTGAAGTTCTCATCGTTTGCATACTTCCATTATCAATAGCCTGCGATCCTATGGAAACCAGAGAAGTAGATTGGGTTTCAGCGGTATTGTTGTCTGAAGCACTTGCCGTGCTTGTATCCGTTGTGGGTGTTGTTGTATCCGTCTTTTTACAGGAAATGATAAGAACACCTGCAGAAATTAAAAGGGATGCGAAAATACTGAGTTTGAAAAGTTTTTTTTTCATTTTGCTATGGTTGGGTTTGTTTTCTTATTGTGGATTATAATTTCAAAAGCTAAACATAAATAAAAATTCAATTCAAGTCAAGCTTTGCAGGAAAATACAGCCTGATTTATTTTTCCAATACAATTCTTTGAGAATAGGTTCTTTCGGAAGTCAATAAATTCATAATATACAGACCATCAGGGAAATTACGAATATTTATTGTTTTGTTATAAGTTGTAGTTTGCAGCAGCTGGTCAGTAAAAAGGACTTGCCCGATTAGGTTTGTAATCCGGATATACATATCCTGTTTTTCGGAAGCCTGTGCATGGAGTACAAATTCACCATTGCTTGGATTCGGAAAAACCTGGAGAGTGAATGAATTGTTCTTTCCGGACAGGTTAATTACTCCAAGAGGTGATATGCCAAGGGTGATCGTGTCACAAATGGCACAGCCATTGTTATCGGTAATGCACCAAGAGTAACGCATATCGGCTGAAAGATGGATAGCGGTATCTCTGTTTTGAAGGGGTGTTGTAGACCAGGAGTAAGTGTAAGGTGCCGTTCCTCCGCTTGGCAAAAGTACAGCAGTACCATTATCACAGGAGTCACAAGTAGGATTTTTATGAGACTCTGAAACAAAAAGAAGTAAAGGTTCAGTAATTACGGTGGAAATGAATGTTGAGCAACCGTTCTTGTCAGTAATTTCAACCGTATAAGTACCTCCTGCAAGATTCGTGGCAGTATCGGTGGACTGAGTGGGAATGGTATTCCATGAATAGGTGTAGGGTGCCGTTCCGTAAAGTACGCTTACGGAGGCAGAACCATTTGCGGCTCCATTACAGGAAACATTGTTTTCACTTATATTCGTTACAAGGGAAGATGGCTGTGTAATAGAGGCCATGCTGATGTTTTCACAACCCTTTGAATCTGTTATACTGACGTTATAAGAGTCCGCTGATAGTCCGTTTACAGTCTGTGATGTGGCCCCGTTACTCCAGCTATAAGTGAAAGGAGAAGTGCCTCCGCTCATTATTGCTACCGCACTTCCTTGGTTCTCTCCGAAGCAATTTTCATTGCGGATGACCTGGATAGTAACTATTCCAGCACCATTATTATTTATGATAGCCTCTGAACTAAAAGAGCATCCATACAAATCTTTTACGGTGATCGTATAGCTTCCTGCCGACAAATCAGAGTCCAGCGTGGTCGTAGGTCCGTTGCTCCAGGAATAGGTATATGCCCCGGATCCACCACCGGCAGTCACCGTCGCGCTTCCGTTATTACTACCGCAGCTGGCATTGTTCTCTGTGACAGTCACGCTCATAGCAGAAGGTTCGGTGATATCTACACTGCTGGTTGACATGCAGCCATTGGCATCTTTAACGGTGACTGTATAAGTACCCGCAGTAAGATTGTTAACTGTACTGGAAGTAGCGCCTTCACTCCATTTATAGGTGTACGGAAGTGTTCCTCCCGTAGTACTAACAGTTGTAATTCCGGCGCTGCCTCCATGGCAGGTTTCATCCTTTACCACAGCAGCAGTTGCCATTTCTCCAGCTATGTCAATAACAGGGGCACTACTTGTCAAAGAGCATCCATTGTGATCTTTGACTGTTACCGTGTAGCTGCCAGGTGCAAGGTTGAGATCGGTCATTGTGCTGGGTCCATTGCTCCAGGTGTAAGTGTACACTCCTGTACCTCCCCCTGCGTTCACCGTAATATTTCCGTTGTTTTGTCCGCAGCTGGCATTGTTCTCTGTCATTGTCGCCGTGACAGCGGAGGGTTGTGTGAGGATTACCGAACTGATGCTTGAACAGGCATTGGCATCTCTGACCGTAACCGTATAGGTTCCGGAAACAAGTGTCGAAACAGTCTGTGTGGTTGCCCCGTTGTTCCAGGTATACGTATAGGGTGAAGTGCCTCCGACCACAGAAACCGTTACGCTTCCGCTACTTCCTCCATGACAGCTAATCCCTGAGACGCTGGAAATGGTAGCAGTTTCCCCGGCGATGTCAGCAACGGTAATGCTTGCGGTGACAGCACAGGAGTTTCCGTCTGTAACTGTTACAGTGAAGTTTCCACCAGCAACGTTAGAGATGGTGGGCGTGGTATTTTGTGTACTCCAGAGATAAGTAAAATGTTCATTGCAACTTCCAGCCGTTACCGTTGCACTGCCATTCGCTTGCCCACAACTGGCGGATGTTGAACTGATTGAATCCGCAAAAGCAGGCCCTATAAACATAATATTGACTGAGCCCCCGGGTACATCCTGCCCTGTGCTGGCCTGAACTAGCTTGATGGTATGGGAATTTCCATTTCCTGTAATATAAATACGTCCCAGGGTGGAGACTGCCTGTGGTGAAGCTCCGATCTGTAACTTCATCCCGACCCAGCCGGAATAATTATTACGAAGGGTTCCCGGGGTAGTAGCAGTTATGAAATTGCTCGAAGCGGTTTCGTATTGGAAGTCCAGTGGCACATAACTGTGGTTGGCAGAACCATTAAAGGCCCAGTTTTGAGGAGAGTTGGCACTCGAAAAAATCGGTGTGGGGATCGTTCCTGCCGGACCAGGTGTCACAGAAGTGTTATTGTCGTACCATTGATCTCCTCCATTCACTTCCTGGCTAACCAGGTAATAAAGTGTATTAGGATTAAGTAGGATGGGAATTTGAAGAGACACATAGCTGAACTGGCCATTGACCCCACCTGCCGGGGTGAATGTGACAGCCCCTCCGGGAACGTCCTGGCCTGTGCTGGCCAGGACAAGCTTGATAACATGAGAATGCGAATTTCCAGTAACAAAGATGCGTCCCAGGGAAGTGACAATCAGCGCTGCCGCGCCTACCTGTACTTCCGTTCCCACCCAACCGGAATAATTATTACGAAGCGTTCCGAGGATTTTTGCGGTGATAAAATTTACAGGGCTGGTCTGGTATTGAAAATCCACCGGTACGTAACAATGATTGGTAGTTCCGTTAAAACCCCAGTTTTGCGGGGTGGTAATATCGGAAAAAACCGGGGTAGGTATGGAGGCGATGGAACCAGGTGTCAGCGTTGTGTTATTGTCGTACCATTGATCTCCGCAATTTACTTCATCACTGACTACATAATAGGATGAGTCGGCATTAAGTGATATGGGATTTGGCAAAGAAACATAACTGTATTGTTTGTTTGTCCCCTGAACAATACTTAGAATTGCCTTTACCTGGCAGCCCAGATTATCTGTTACAGTTGCTACATTGTTCCCCAGACCTGTCCAGGTAATACTTGCACCTGTTTGTCCGCCAGGGGACCAGGAATATTGGTAAGTTCCCCCACCTCCGGATGCAATTACTGTTGCAATTCCATTGTTTGACCCGCAGTTATAGGGCGTAGAGTTGATGGTGGTTAAAATTGGAGTTGAAGGTTGTGAAATGGTGGCTGAACTGAAAGCGGTGCATCCATTTTGATCAGTGACAGTTAAAGAATAGCTACCTGCAGCAAGTCCTGCAACTGTTTGTGAATTAGCTCCACCTGTCCAGGAATAGGAATAGGGAGAAGTTCCTCCCGAGACAGAGGCCGTAACCTTTCCATTAAGACCTGCCATGCAGCTTACTTCTGAGAGAACAGAAACAGTAGCCGTACCACTGATAAGGTGACCAATCGTTGTCGAGGCAGTACTGCTGCAACCGATTTGGTCAGTAACGGTGACAGTATAAACTCCGGATGGAAGGCTGGAAATCGTTTGCGTTCCGGCACCCGTGCTCCAGGTATAGGTGTAAGGGCAGGAGCCATTTGGATTGGCAGTTGCTGTACCGTTATTTTGACCACAGCCCGCATCGGTTTTCGTTATTGAAACAGTAATAGTACAATGGTCCGCAAATTTTGATATAAATGAGTTAGACGCACTAAGGTTCCCAAATGCCGTTTGCCAGCTACAGGAGGTTACAAGCGGGCAATTATTAAATGCATCGAAGTCAGCAGATCCTGTGATGTAAGCATTGCCATTGGCATCGACAACAATCCCGGAGCCTTCCTCACCGGAGCTATAACATCCGTAATAAGTTCCCCATAATAAATTGGTACCGGTGGAATTAAACTTAGCTGCAAGTGCATCGAAATTACCGCCAAAAACGGATTGCCAGGATCCAGCTGTCGCGATTCCGTTTGTGCTTTCAGTATTACCAGTTATGTAAACATTATTACTGCCATCCAATGCAATATTCCTACTCCCGCCTATTACAAAAAGACTAACGCTCTCTGCTCCGCTTCCGCCATAATAGGTTCCCCAATCCAGATTGGTACCTGTGGAGTTAAACTTTGCAACAAAAATATCAGCATTGCCTCCATAAGAAGTTTGCCACGATCCTGGTGTAGCTATGTTATTGGAGCTGCTTGTTGTTCCGTAAACGTATATGTTGTCATTTCTGTCCAAGACCAGTGCCTCGCCAACATCTCTCTGTGATCCGCCGTAATAAGTTTCCCAGATTAACGCTGTGCCGGTGGGATTAAATTTCGCAACAAAAGCATCTGTATTCCCTCCATAAGTAGTTTGCCAGGCTCCTGCCGTAGCAATACCTGCTTGATACGTTCCTCCAGTTATGATGACATTATCGCTGCCATCCAGGACCAGGGAATTTCCCGATCCGATACTTCCGGTATAAGTGCCCCACGATAGGTTTGTCCCGGAAGAGTTAAACTTTGCAACGAACCCAATTTCATAACTCCCGGAAGTAGAACTTTGCCAGGCTCCGGAGGTGGCTATTCCATTTGTGCTAAAGGTAAATCCTGTAATACAGGGATTGTCATTCCCGTCTAATGCGATGGACAAGCTGCCATCATCCGCAGAGCCCCCATAATATGTCCCCCATAATAATACTGAACCGGAAGAATTAAACTTGGCGATAAAGGCATCGCCATTACCTCCGTAAGAATTCTGCCAAACTCTGGAGGTGGCAATACCGCTTGTGCTGGAAGTGGTACCTGTGATATATACATTGTTACTCGCATCCAAGGCTATGTCATAACCATAATCGTCCTCAGCGCCTCCATAATAAGTTCCCCATAGTAAAGTTGTACCCGTCGAATTAAACTTGGCCACAAAAACATCAAAGCCATATTGCCCGCCAGCTGTATACGAAGTTTTCCAGGCCCCGTTTGTAGCCACGTTGCCAGTGCATGTGGTGACACCCGTAGTGTATACATTGTTATTTGCATCAATTGCGATAGAGCAGCTTTCATTACGGCCCGTTCCTCCGTAAAGCGTTCCCCAAACCAGGTTTGGAGTCGGATCGATAACGAGCGTAGCGGATTCATCATAACCTTCGTTTAATTCGAAACCATAAATAGAATTTCTCTGGAAATCACCATTTTCTGGATTTCGGAAGTTCCCTCCCCAATGGTGCATAGTTTTGAATCCCGGTAATATTTTTCTACCGGAAAATCCTTGGTATAGCCATATCCTCCAAAAATCTGCACTGCCTCGGTAGCGACTTTCACGGCTACCTCCGAAGCGTAATACTTTGCAAAAGCACTCTCTTTACTCATTTTCTTATGTCTATTCTTCAGATCTGCCGCCTGATAGGTAAGTAATTCAGCGGCTTCTATCTGGGTTGCCATATCTGCCAGCTTAAAGCTTATTGCCTGAAATTCTGCAATCGGATGACCAAACTGCTCCCTTTGTTTTGAATAGGCGACTGATGCTTCGAATGCCCCTGGCGCAATACCCACTGCCAGGGAAGCAATTGAAATTCTTCCCCCATCCAATACCTGCATGGCCTGAATAAACCCGTCTCCGACCTGTCCCATTATCTGATCTTTGTGGACCCTGCAGTTTTGAAAAATCAATTCAGTCGTTTCAGAAGCCCTCATTCCGAGCTTGTTTTCTTTGCGGCCGGCAGAAAAGCCGGGCGTGCCTTTTTCAATAATAAATGATGTCATACCATGGGAATCTCCTTTTTCCCCAGTTCTGGCGATGACCACTGCCACATTACCGGATTTACCATGGGTAATAAAATTTTTGGAGCCGTTCAGTACATAATAATCCCCATCCAACACTGCAGTTGTCAGCATACGTCCGGCATCCGAACCTGTACCCAC